>Ga0123397_141672_pt1 | contig 21805 bp, 22 predicted proteins | sample T10HLNH4metaT_FD_89925 | JGI IMG/M metagenome (GOLD analysis project Ga0123397, IMG submission 89925) | Methane-oxidizing artificial microbial communities from Washington, USA to study methane cycling - T10-HLNH4 metaT (Metagenome... ... | reverse complement strand
GGCGTTCGACTGCGCGTAACCCACCAGATTGATCTTGTTGCCCTGCTGCGCCACCTTCTTCAGATAGACGCCTTCGGGCACGTTCTTGGCCAGTTCGTTGAACAGGCCGACCGCCTCGGAGCGGTTACCCTGCAGCGACTCGATCACGCGCTTGCGCTGCAGCAGCGCGTCGGTCTGTTCGCGCAGGCGCTTGATTTCGTCAATCGACTTGTCCAGCACCGCAATTTCGGTCTTCAGAAAGGCGTTCTTTTCGTCCTGCGCCTACACGTAGCCACCGATGATGCCGTTCACCAGCACGACGATGAGGCCGCCCAGCACCAGCGCCAGGCCGGACAGCGCGTAGAACTGCTGGCGCCGCGCCTTGCGCTTCTCCTCGCTGTGAGGCAGAAGCTTGATGCGTATCATTCGTCGAACCTCCTGAGCGCGAGGCCGCAGCCCACCAGCAGCGACGGTGCGTCCTGACTGAGCCGCTTGGCGGTCACCGCCTGCGACAGCTGCATGTCGACGAAGGGATTGGCAACGCGGGTTTCGACCTGTGTCCGGTTGGCCACGACTTCGTCGAGGCCCGGAATGATGGAGCAGCCGCCGGCCAGCACGATGTGGTCCACGCTGTTGTACTGGGTCGAAGTGAAGAAGAACTGCAGGGCACGCGACACTTCCAGCGCCAGATTGTCCATGAAGGGTCTGAGCAGGTCGTTCTCGTAGTTTTCCGGCAGGGTGTTGGTGCGCTTGGCCGCTTCCGCCTCTTCAGGCGTCATGCCGTAGTTGCGCATGATGTCCTGCGTGAGCTGGTAGCCGCCGAAGGCCTGTTCGCGCGAGTACACCGGCTGATCGTTGCGCAGGATGATCACGTTCATCACGTTGGCGCCTACGTCCACCAGCACGATGTTGGTGTCCTTGCCGCCCTCGGGCAGCTGCTTCTCGACCAGTTCGAAAGCCGCCTGTGCCGCGTACGACTCGACATCCACCACCACCGCGCGCAGGCCGGCCGCTTCGGCCACCGCCACGCGGTCTTCCACTTTTTCCTTGCGCGAAGCGGCGATCAGCACCTCGACTTCGTCCGGATTGCCGGGCGCCGGTCCGACGACCTGGAAGTCGAGATTCACCTCATCAAGCTGGAAGGGGATGTACTGGTTGGCTTCCGACTCGACCAGCACTTCGAGCTCCTGCTCGCGCTGGTTGGCCGGAACGATGATCTTCTTGGTAATGACGGCTGCGGCCGGCAGCGCAAGCGCCACGTTGCGGGTGGAGGTGCCCATGCGCTTCCAGGCCCGACGGACCGCATCCGCCACGTCTTCGAGCTTGGCGATGTTGCCGTCCACGACCGAGTCGCGCGGCAGATTCTCGATCGCGTAGCGCTCAATGCGGTACTCGCCTTTCGCTGTCCGGGACAGCTCGACCAGCTTGACCGCCGAGGACGACACGTCCAGCCCTAAAAGGGGGCGCGCTCCTGGGTTGAATATCGACAGGTCGAAAGCCAAGCTTTTTCCTTTAAAGACAGTGAATTAGGCCCATTACTGACAAATTACATTAAGATGCTAGCAGCAAGGTATCGACAAGTAAACAAATTCTGGGTAAGCGTAACGAGAAGCTTCACACGGTGCGCCGGCTATAATTTGGCCTTCCAACCCGCTCCGGACACCCCTCCCTTTGCCTTCCAAATTCCGCTGGTTCGTCTATCCGCTGGCCGCATTTGCAGGTCTGGCAGCCATCGGCGCGGCCCTGGCGCTGATCGTCGTTCTGCTCGCCTACCCCCAGCTGCCTTCGCTGGACATCCTGACCGACTACCGCCCCAAGATCCCGCTGCGCGTGTTCAGCGCCGACGGCCACCTGATCGGCGAATTCGGCGAGGAAAGGCGTTCGGTCGTCCCGATCGAACAGGTGCCCGACTCCCTCAAGCACGCCATCATCGCCGCCGAGGACGAACGCTTCTACCAGCACTCCGGCATCGACTACATGGGCATCGCCCGCGCCGCCATCAGCAACCTGACCAGCGGAGGGCGCAGCCAGGGCGCCAGTACCATCACCATGCAGGTCGCGCGCAACTTCTTCCTGTCGAGCGAGCGGACCTTGCGACGGAAAGTGTATGAAGCGCTGATGGCGTTCAAAATCGAGAACAGCCTGACAAAAGACCAGATACTCCAGCTCTACATCAACCAGATCTATCTCGGTCAGCGCGCCTACGGTTTCGCCGCCGCATCCAGAGCCTATTTCGGCAAGAATCTGAAGGACATTAGCGTCGCGGAAGCGGCGATGCTGGCCGGGCTGCCCAAGGCACCCTCGAAATACAACCCGGTGGTGAATCCCAAGCGCGCCGCGCTGCGCCAGGCCTATGTGCTGAGGCGCATGGCCGAGCTGGGCTATATCGACGAAGCCACCCGCAAGGCCGCGGTGGATCAGCCGCTCGCCGTGAAGCGCGACAGCAGCCCGATCGCCGCCGGCCACCAACCGGCCGATTTCGTCGCCGAAATGGCGCGGCAGATGGCGGTCGAGCGCTTCGGCGACTCCGCCTACTCGCTCGGCCTGAGGGTGGTCACCACGATACGGCGCGACGATCAGGACGCCGCCATCCAGGCGGTACGGCGCGGTGTGTTCGACTACGACCGTCGACACGGTTATCGCGGCGCGGAAAGCTTCGTCGACATGAAGGACGTAAGCAGCGACGACGACGAAGTGCTGGACGACCTGCTGCAGGACGTGCCGGACGCCGCCGGCCTGCACGCCGCAGTGGTGCTGGCCGCCAGTCCGACCTCGCTGAAGGTCTACAAGCGCGGCGGCGAGGTGATTGCGCTGAGCGGCGACGCGATCAAGTTCGCCAAGGCCATGCTGGACGACAAGGCGCCGGCCGCCCGCAAGCTGCGCCGTGGCGCGGTGGTCCGGGTGATGCAGGATGCGAAACTGGGCTGGACCCTGGCGCAGATGCCCGAAGTGGAGGCCGCCCTGATCTCGATCGACAGCCAGGACGGCGCGGTGCGCGCGCTGGTCGGCGGCTTCGACTTCAACCGCAACAAGTTCAACCACGTCACCCAGGGCTGGCGCCAGCCGGGCTCCAGCTTCAAGCCCTTCATCTATTCCGCGGCGCTGGAAAAGGGCTACGGCCCGGCCACGGTGGAAGAAGACACGCCGCTGGTGGTGTCGGCCGGTGAAACCGGCAGCCAGAGCTGGCAGCCGAAGAACTACGACGGCAAGTACGACGGCCCGATCTCGCTGCGCACCGCGCTGGCAAAGTCGAAGAACATGGTGTCGATCCGGATGCTGCGCTCGATCGGTACCCGCTATGCGCAGGACTACGTCACCCGCTTCGGTTTCGACGCGGCGCGCCACCCGCCCTACCTGACGATGGCACTCGGCGCCGGTTCGGTCACGCCGTGGCAGATGGCCTCGGCGTATGCGGTTTTCGCCAATGGAGGCTTCCGGGTCGAGCCCTATGTGGTCAAGGAAATCACCGACAGCGAAGGCCGGGTGCTGGCCCGCTTCACGCCGCGTACGGCCGGCGACGACTCGCTGCGCGTGATCGACGCGCGCAACGCCTACCTGATGGATTCGATGATGCAGGACGTGGTGCGCCGCGGCACGGCCACCCGGGCGCTCACGCTCAAGCGCGGCGACCTGGCTGGCAAGACCGGCACCACCAACGACTACATTGACGCCTGGTTCTGCGGCTACCAGCCCTCGCTGGTGGCGATCGCCTGGATCGGTTTCGACACGCCGCGTTCGCTCGGTCGCGGAGAGACCGGCGGTTCGGCGGCGCTGCCGATGTGGGTAGAGTACATGCGGCAGGCACTCAAGGACGTGCCGGAAATGCAGCAGACCATGCCGGACGGCCTGATCAGCATCGATGCTGGCGTGGACAGCAAGGGCCATCCGCGCAGCGACCTGATGTACCAGGAGCATCTGCCGCCCGCGCCGTCCTCGCTGCCGGGCGAGCCGGAAGGCCCGGCTTCCGAAGGCGAACTGCAGCCGCCGGCACCGGCGCCCTCGCCCAGCGGCCACATCGTGCCGGGCGCCAGCCTGCCGCCGCCGCAGGGCGTCAGGCTGTCAGCTTCACCGGTTCGCCGGCCTGCTGGCTGAGAAGCTCTTCCAGTGCCTGCATCAGATCCTTGCCGTCGCGCGTGCCGATCCAGCGGCCGCCTTCGGCCCGGAAATGGAAACCGCCGGAGCGCGCCGCCACCCAGATTTCCTGCGCCACGCCGTGGCGGTTGATCACCATCTTGGAGCCGTCCTCGAACTCCAGTTCCAGCACACCGCCGGCCTGCAGTTCGTAATCGATGCCGGCGCCACTGGCCTCGATCGCGCTTTCGATCGCGGCCAGCGTCGCATCGGCCAATTTGTTAAATTCACTCTCGTTCATGTTCCGGCCATCCACCATGTTTTTCAGTCCTCTCGTGCGGACCGCCGCACTGACCCTGGTGCTCGCGGGCTGCGGCACCAAGGGGCCGCTGACCCTGCCGCCCAAGGCGGGCAGCCAGCCGGCCAGCGCCGCGCCGTCGTCCGCCCCTGCGACCCAAGATACTAACAAGGCCGTCAAGCAATGAAGCATTTCGAATCCCGCGACGGCGCGCTGTACGCCGAAGACGTTGCGCTTGAGCGCATCGCTGCCGAATACGGCACGCCCACCTTCGTGTACAGCCGTGCCGCACTGACCGAGGCGCACGCCGCCTATGCAGACGCACTGGCCGGCCGCGACGCCATGCTGTGCTACGCGGTGAAATCGAATTCCAACCTGGCGATCATGAACGTGTTCGCTCGGCTGGGCACCGGTTTCGACATCGTGTCCGGCGGCGAACTGGCGCGCGTGATCGCGGCCGGTGGAGACCCGGCCAAGGTGGTGTTCTCCGGCGTCGGCAAGACGCGCGACGAAATGCGCGCGGCGCTGACCCACGGCATCTACTGCTTCAACGTCGAATCGGAAGCCGAGCTGCACCGTCTGGCCGAAGTGGCGGCCAGCCTGGGCAAGCGCGCGCCGATCGCGCTGCGGGTGAATCCGGACGTGGATCCGAAAACCCACCCCTACATTTCTACCGGCCTGAAGTGCAACAAGTTCGGCGTACCGATCGCCGACGCGCACCGCATCTATCTTGAAGCCGCGAAGCTGCCGCAGCTGGAGATCCGCGGCATCGCCTGCCACATCGGCTCGCAGCTGCTGGACCCGGCGCCGGTGGCCGAAGCGGCCGGCAAGGTGGTGGCACTGGCCGAAGCGCTGAACCGCGACGGCATCGAACTGCGTCACCTTGACCTTGGCGGCGGCCTCGGCATCCGCTATGACGACGAGACGGTGCCAGCGACCCGCGACTATCTGGCGCCGCTGCTGGCCGTGCTGGCCGGCCGCAAGGAACGGCTGCTGCTCGAACCCGGCCGCTCGCTGGTCGGCAACGCCGGCGTGCTGCTGTCCAAGGTCGAGTACCTGAAGCGTGGCGAAGAACGCAATTTCGCCATCATCGACGCGGCGATGAACGACCTCGCGCGTCCGGCGCTGTACGACGCCTACCACCGCATCGCCGAAGTGCGTCCGCGCGGCAAGGCCGACATCTACGACGTGGTCGGCCCGGTGTGCGAGAGCGGCGACTTCCTTGGCCGTGCCCGAGAACTGGCGGTCGAACAGGAAGACCTGGTCGCCATCTTCTCTGCCGGCGCCTACGGCATGACCATGAGCTCGAACTACAACACCCGTGCGCGCGCTGCCGAGGTGATGGTGGATGGCGAATCGGTGCACCTGATCCGTGCCCGCGAGCGCATCGAGGACCTGTACGCCGGGGAACGCCTGCTGCCGTGAGCCGCAAGCCCGAACGCGAGGACGAGGATGAAGCCGGCGGCCGCCTGCGGCTGGACAAATGGCTGTGGGCGGCGCGCTTCTTCAAGACCCGCACGCTGGCGTCGGACGCGATCGACGCCGGCCGCATCCATCTGAACGACGCGCGCGCCAAGCCTTCGCGCGAAGTGCGGGTGGGCGACCGGCTGGACATCCAGACCGCCGAAGTGCGGTACAGCGTGGTGGTGCGGGCGCTGTCCGGCCGGCGCGGCCCGGCCGAGGAGGCGCGCACGCTGTATCAGGAGACCGAAGACAGCCTGCAGCGGCGCGAACGGGAGCGCGAACAGCGACGACTTGCTCCGGAACCGACACAGATGCTGCACGGACGGCCAACCAAGACCCAGCGGCGTGAAATAGATCGCATGCGCGCTAAACTCCGCGGCGGCTGAGCCACGCCGGACGGGCGCCCCGCGCGCCTCCCGCGTACGCCAACGAACTGAACACACTGCCAAAGGAAACAACATGTCCGAACGTATCGTGATGAAGGTCGGTGAAGCCACCGTCTTCGCCAAGGAAGGTCAATTCACCGACGCCATGCCGGAAATCGTCATCGGCTCGATCGATGGCCCGGTCGGCCAGGCCTTCGCCCAGATGATGGGTCAGACCGCCGGCCACACCCGCATGCTGGCCGTGCGTGACTGCAACCAGATGGCCAAGCCGGCCACCATGATGGTGCCCAAGGTCACGATCAAGAATTCGCGCACCGTCGAACTGCTCGGCGGCGTGGTGCAGTCGGCCACCGCCGACGCGGTGGTCGACAGCGTGGCCGAAGGCGTCATCCCGAAAGAACTGGTGGATGAACTGGTCATCATCGACCTGGTGTGGCTGGACCCGAATGCGGTCAAGGACCCCAACCTCGACATGAAGGATCTGTACCGCACCAACTACGAAGCAATGAAGCTCGCGATCAGCCGCGCGATGACCGGCAAGCCGACCGCCGACGAACTGATCGCCAACCGTCACAAGATCAAGCACTGCATGTACGACCCGGAAGCCTGATCCCCAGGTCGGTCAGCAGCACGGAAACCCCGCTTCGGCGGGGTTTTTCGTTTGTGGGACAGATACCCATGCGGCACGGCCTTGTCATGACCCGACGCGGCATCCAGAATAAATGAGGCTGTCGGATCGACGGCACAGGGAGGATGACCGATGGATACTCGGACTGACCTGACATCCGGGCCGGATGACGCCTCGATGCCGCAGATGAGCGACGATGCATTCCGTCGCGTCGTCGAGTACGCGCCCAGCGCCATGGTGCTGGTCGACGGACGAGGCATGATCGTGCTGGTGAACCAGCAGGCCGAACAGCTGTTCGGCTATCCCCGGTCCGCGCTGGTCGGCCGCTCGGTCGATCTGCTGGTGCCCTCCGCTGCCCGCGCCCACCACGCCGCCTTCCGCCACAGCTTCCTGACCTCGCCCAGCCCGCGGCCCATGGGCGCCGGACGGGACCTGTTCGCCTGCCGGGCCGACGGCAGCGAATTTCCGGTCGAGATCGGTCTGAACCCGATGGACACCGGACGCGGCATGCTGGTGCTGGCGTCCATTGTGGACATTACCGAGCGGCGGCGCGCGCAGCAGGTGCTCGAACAGGCCCTGCAGGAAAAGACGGTGCTGCTGAACGAGGTGCACCACCGGGTGAAGAACAATCTGCAGGTCATCACCAGCCTGCTGAATCTGCAGGCGAACAACGCCGAAGACCCACGGGTGCGCGACATCCTGAACGAAAGCCAGAACCGGGTGCGCGCGATGGCGCTGACCCACCAGCTGCTGTACGAACGCAAGGATTTCTCGCGCGTCGATCTGGGCGACTACATCAACCGGCTGTCGCAGCTGCTGCGCGGTACCTACCGCAGCGGATCGGACCGGGTCGAACTGCGGCTCGACCGGCCGGCCAGCCCGGTGTACCTCGACCTGGAACGCGCCGTGCCCTGCGGCCTGCTGGTCAACGAACTGGTCACCAACGCCTTCAAGCACGCCTTTCCGGAACCGCGCCAGGGCGACATCACGGTCGCGGTATCCAGCCGCGACGGACAGGTGACCCTCGTGGTGCGTGACAACGGCGTCGGCCTGCCGCCGGATTTCGATCTGGCCACGGTGAAGTCGCTCGGCCTGCAGCTGGTGCCGCTGCTGGTCGACCAGTTGCACGGCGCATTGCGTATAGAGCCGGACAGCGGTGCCCATTACCGCATCACCTTCCCCTCGGCGCCCACATCGCGAGGTACGCCATGAACGCTCCGCTGCCGATCAATCTCATGCTGGTCGAAGACGAACGGGTGATCGCCTTCGACCTGAAGAATCAGCTGCAGTCTTTCGGTTACCGGGTGGGCGCAGTGCTGGCCAGCGGCGAACAGGCGGTGCATCGAGTAGCCGAAGTGGCGCCCGATCTGGTGCTGATGGACATCCACCTGGAAGGCCCGCTGGACGGCATCGAAGCGGCGCTGCAGATACAGACCCGGCACCGGGTGCCAGTGGTGTTCCTGACCGCCTACGCCGAAGACGACACGCTGCGCCGGGCGCTCGACTGCCGCCCCTTCGGCTATCTGGTCAAGCCGTGCGAAGCGCGCGAACTGCACGCGACGATACAGATGGCGCTCGCCCGGCGCGCGGTCGAGGTCAGCGTCGAACGCAACGAGCAGCTGTTCAAGCAGGCGCTCGATGCCGCGTCACTGGGCGTGCTCGAATGGCGCGGCGATTCGATGGAGCTGCACGGCGAAGGCCACCTGACCGGGCTGTTTGGCGAACGCCCGGTGCCGCTGGACGAATCGTGGGACACCTTCCAGTCGCGGGTGGACGAGGCGGACCGCGGCCGGGTGGCCGACACCCTCAACGCGGCACTGGCGCACGGCGATCCGGTACGCATCGAGTTCCGCACCGTGGGCAACGGCGGCGCGCGCCGGCTGGAAGCGCATGCGCGCGCCTATGGCGGACCCAGCGGCGAACGGCGCATCGTCGGCATACTGCAGGACGTGACGCAGCGGCGCCGCGACGAGGACAGGCTGCGTCAGTCCAGCGTGGTATTCCACACCACCGCCGAAGCCATCGTGATCACTGACGCCCAGCGGCGCATCAGCGCGATCAACGCCGCCTGCACGCGCATCACCGGCCACCGCGAGACCGAGGTGCTGGGACTCGATCCGGATGCGGTGCTCGGTACCGGTCACAACGACGCGTTCTACGCCAGCCTGGCCGCCCCGTCGGGCAACGGCTACTGGCAGGGCGAGGTGCAGTGCCGGCGGGCATCCGGCGAGTACTTTCCGGCCTGGCAGAGCATCAGCGCGGTGCGCGGCGAGGACGGCCGGGTGACCCACTTCGTCGCTGCCTTTTCAGATTTCACCGCCATCCACAGAGCGGAAGAGAAGCTGAATCATCTGGCCCACCACGACGCGCTGACCGATCTGCCCAACCGGCTGCTGTTCGACGATCGCTTCGAACGCGCGATCGAGCAGGCCCGCCGTGCACAGCAGCGCTGCACCCTGCTTTTTCTCGACCTGGACAGCTTCAAGGTGGTCAACGACACGCTGGGGCACGCCATCGGCGATGACCTGCTGCGCGGCGTGGCGCAGCGGCTGCGCGCGTCGCTGCGTCGCAGTGACACGCTGGCCCGGCTCGGTGGGGACGAATTCGTCGTGCTCACCGGCGGTACCCAGCCGGAGGACGCTTCCCACCTCGCGATCAAGATACTGAGCGCGCTGCGCGAGCCCTTCGATCTGGGTGACGAACAGATCCGCATTTCGGCCAGCATCGGCATCGCAGTGTTCCCGGACCACGGCAGCGACCGCAACGTGCTGATGCGTGCCGCCGACATCGCGATGTATTCGGCCAAGTCACAGGGGCGCAACCGCTACCAGTTCTTCACCGAAGACATGTCGGAACGCACCCACGAACGCATGCAGATGGAACAGGGCCTGCGTCGTGCCATCGAGTCGGACGCGCTGGAGGTGCACTACCAGCCGCAGCTGCGGCTGAGCGACCGGCAGCGGGTCGGCGTCGAGGCACTGGTGCGCTGGCCGCATCCGGACCTGGGCATGGTGGCGCCAGCACGCTTCATTCCGGTGGCGGAAGAGAGCGGCATCATCGAGGCGCTGGGCCTGTGGGTGCTGCGCCGCGCCTGCCGCGACATCGTCGGCCTGCCGGACTGCGACGGCCGGCAGATGCGGCTGGCGGTGAATGTGTCGGTACGGCAGTTCCTGCGCGATGACTTCGTCACCCAGGTGCTCGAAGTGCTGACCGAAACCGGCTTTCCGGCCGAGGCGCTCGAGCTTGAAATCACCGAATCGACGGTGCAGGTGATCGAACGGAGTGCCGGCATCCTCGATGCACTGAAGCGACTGGGCGTGTCGATCAGCATCGACGACTTCGGTACCGGCTATTCGTCGCTGAGCGTGCTGCGCGGCCTGCCGATAGACCGCATCAAGATAGACCGCTCCTTTGTGCTCGACCTGACCGAGAACGACGACGCGCGCGCGATGATCGACGCCATGCTGGCGCTCGGTCGCTCGCTGCGCATGAAGACGATCGCGGAAGGCATCGAGCTGGCTGAACAGGCCGACCTGCTGACCCGGCTCGGCTGCGATGAAGGCCAGGGCTATCTGTTCGCGCGACCGATGCCGCTGGCCGATCTGCGGCTCAGCCTGACCCGCCGCTGAACCGGCTCAGACGGTGTCGACCGCGTCGGCCGGCAGACCGTCGAGATGGCGGCGCAGGATGCGGTAGTGGTCGTAATCGAAGCGCGGATCGGTCGCCGGCGGCAGGCTGCCCTCGGCATCGTCGTCGCTGCCGCCGACGCTGCCCAGATAGCACCAGTGCTGCAGCCAGTGCCGCTCGCTGCGGGCGGTGCCCGGTCGGCGCTCGCGCAGGGCCACCCGCCCGGCCCAGGGCCATTCCGGCATCCGCAGCCCGTCGAGCGCGCTCATCAGCCGCAGATCGTGCTGACGCGGATCCTCCCGCCCGCAGCACACGCCGCGGCAGCGCTTCACCTGCACGTTCACGCAGGCGGCGGTGCGTCGCTCGAAGCCCTGCAGACCGATGCGCTTGGGGCAGAGCTGCCAGGCGGTGGCCATGTCGCGCAATGCGGCCATGCAGTCGCGACGTGAACGGAAAGGGCCGTACAGGCCGGCCAGCTGCTGTGGCGCGACGCGGTCGAGCTCGACCAGCGTGAGCGCCGCCTCACCGGCGGCCACCTCGTTGCCCGGCCCGCCGCGCAGCACCAGCGCCACCGCCGGGCCTGAGGCCCGCAGCTGCTTGTTGTACAGCGGCTGCAACTGCTTCACCAGACGGGCTTCCAGCAGCAGCGCGCCCAGTTCGCCCGCGGTTTCGATCCAGTCCACGCGCCGGGTTTCGCGCACCATGCGCGCGGCCTGACCGCCCTTGTGCGAGCCGGTGAAGTGCGCCAGCACCCGCGAACGCAGGCTGCGGCTCTTGCCGACGTAGAGCGGGAGTTCGGCCGCAGCCGGCAGCAGGTCGGTACTGGCCGGCGGTTCGCCGTAGAACAGGTAGACGCCCGGCGCGTCCGGAATATCGTCGAGCGCGCCCGGTGCCAGCCCGGGCGGCGTAGCGGCGACGCGGCCGGCCTTGTCCATCGCTGCCTCGATCACCGCCGGCGGGAAATCGCGGACTGCGATGTCGAGAAAGTCGCGCACCACCCGCGCGTCGCCGATGGCGCGGTGGCGGGCATCGCAGCGCAGGTCGAAACGCGCCATCAGCGCGTCCAGCCCGTGCTTCGGAAACTGCGGATAGAGCGCACGCGACAGCCGGACCGTGCACAGCACCCGCGGTGAGAAATCCAGGCCGACGCGGGCAAACTCGTTGCGCAGGAAGCCGTGATCGAAGCGCGCGTTGTGCGCGATGAACAGCCGGCCGTGCAGCAGTGCCGCCAGCTCTTCGGCCAGATCGGCGAAGCGCGGCGCGCCCGCCACCATGTCGTCGGTAATACCGGTGAAGCGCTGTATAGACAGCGGAATGGGCAGGCCCGGATTGACCAGGCTGGACCATTCCCTTCGCACGCCGCCATCGATCAGCACCACGCCGACCTCGGTCACCCGGTCGGCGCGCGGGTCGCCACCGGTGGTTTCAAGGTCGACGATGGCCAGCGGCTGGTCGAACAGGCTCATGCGTGCAACACCGCCGGGCAGCGGTTCAGTGCGTATCGGACGGCGTCAGGTCGGTCTGGTAGGGGTAGGCCTTCTGCGCCACGCGCGCTTCGTTGAAGCGGCGCTGGGTTTCCAGGTCCTGCGGCTTGTCCCACCACAGCGCACGTCCGCGGCGCTGCTCGTCGACCTGTTCCGGGTGCTTTTCGAGGTACTCACGCATGAAGCGCGTGTGATCGGATTCGTAATCTGCCACGTGAAACTCCGTTTGAAGGTTGGAACGGCTCAGTTCGTCTTGCGGGCCTGGTCCGCGCCGTCACCTGCGCGGACACGCGCGATGCGGACCACCTCGGGTACGCGGCGCAGGCCCTTCATGATGCGTGCGAGGTGGACCCGGTCGGTCACCTGCAGCGTGAAGTGGATCTGGGTATAGAGGCTGCCGTCTTCCTCCATGCCCACATTCTGGATGTTGGCGCCGCACTCGGCGATCTCGAAGGCAACCTTGGCCAGCACGCCCGGCTTGTTGGCGGCGATCACGCGTATGCCCACCTCGAACACGCGGCTGCTGTCGCGCTCCCACTCGACGTCCACCCACTGGTCGCCGTCCTTGCGGTTGCGGCGCAGCGTGGGGCAGTCGTGCGCGTGGATCATCAGGCCGGAGCCGATCCGCAGCTGGCCGACGATGGGGTCACCCGGTATCGGCTGGCAGCAGCGCGCGATCTGTACCGCCATGCCCTCGGAACCGCGGATGAGCAGCGCGCTTTCCGGCGTATCCAGCGGCGTACCGCGCTGTTCGCTCGCGGTCTGCAGCTTGAGCAGGCTGCGCGCGACGAAGGTGGCCGAACTCTTGCCCTGTCCGATGTCGGCCAGCGCCTCCTTGCGGCTTTTCACTTCAGCCGTTTCCAGCCACTGCGCCCACGAGGCGTCGCCGATCTCGTCCGGCGTCACGCCGAACTGGCGCAGCGCCTGGGTGAGCAGCCGCTCGCCAAGCTGTGCCGATTCCTCGACCTGCATGGTCTTCAGGAAATGGCGGATCTGCGCGCGCGCCTTGCCGGTCTTCACGTAGCCCAGCCAGGCCGGGTTCGGATTCGGATGGGTGGCGGTGATGATTTCCACCTGATCGCCGCTGTTCAGCTCGCTGCGCAGCGGCATCAGTTCCTGATTGATGCGACAGGCGACACAGCAGTGACCGACGTCGGTATGCACCGCGTAGGCGAAATCGACCGCGGTCGCGCCGCGCGGCAGCGACATGATCTTGCCCTTCGGCGTGAACACATAGACCTCGCCCGGGAACAGGTCGATCTTCACGTGTTCGAGGAATTCCGCCGAATCCGGCGCCGAGCTCTGCAGTTCGAGCAGCGACTGCAGCCAGCGGTGAGTGTTGGCCTGCAGGTCGTCCAGCGACTGTTCGCTGTCCTTGTACAGCCAGTGCGACGCGACGCCGTTCTGCGCGATCTGGTGCATTTCGGCGGTGCGTATCTGCACTTCGACCGGTGTGCCGAAGGGGCCGATCAGCGTGGTGTGCAGCGACTGGTAGCCATTCGCCTTCGGAATGGCGATGTAGTCCTTGAACTTGCCCGGCACCGGCTTGTACAGCGCGTGCAGCGCGCCCAGCGCGAGATAGCAGTGCGGCACGTCGTTCACCACGACGCGAAAACCGTAGATGTCCAGCACCTGGGAGAAGGTGAGGTGCTTGTCGCGCATCTTGCGGAAGATGGAGTACAGGCTCTTCTCGCGACCGAACACGTCGGCTTCGATGCCACGCTCGGGCAGGCGGGTGCGGATGGCTTCGGTGATCTTGCCCACCACTTCGCGCCGGTTGCCGCGCGCCGCCTTCATCGCCCGTTCCAGCACCCGGTAGCGCATCGGATGCATGGCGTGGAAGGACAGGTCCTGCAGTTCGCGGTACACCGCGTGCAGGCCCAGCCGGTTGGCGATCGGCGCGTGGATTTCCAGCGTTTCGCGGGCGATGCGGCGCTGCTTGTCCGGCCGCATCGAACCCAGCGTGCGCATGTTGTGGGTGCGGTCGGCCAGCTTGATCAGGATGACGCGCACGTCGCGCGCCATCGCCATCAGCATCTTGCGGAAATTTTCCGCCTGCGCGTCTTCCTTGGACTGGAACTCGATCTTGTCCAGCTTGGACACGCCATCGACCAGTTCCGCCACCACCTTGCCGAAGCGCTCCGCGATCTCGGCCTTGGTGATGGCGGTGTCTTCCATCACGTCGTGCAGCAGCGCGGCGCACAGCGCCTGCGAATCGAGGTGCCAGCCGGACAGGATTTCAGCGACCGCGAGCGGGTGCGAGACATAGGGCTCGCCGCTCATGCGGAACTGGCCGGCATGGGCGGCCGCAGACAGCGCGTACGCATCGCGCACGCGCTGCACGTCTTCTTCGCGGAGATAGCCGGAAATGCCGGCGATCAGGCGTTCGAGATCAGCCAGCGTCGGACAGGGCGCCGGCGGCGTGCCGGCATCGGCGTCGTTGTCGGCGGTCGGTCCGAGACCGACCAGGGGCTGTGCAGGCGGGATGTGGGCGACCGGAGTGGGCATGATGAATTTATCCACCGGTCGGACGATCCACTCAGCGCTGACAGCCCGGCCTCATCAGGCCTGACCCCGGTTCAGGATTTCCAGACCGACCTTGCCGGCGGCGATTTCACGCAGCGCGACCACGGTCGGCTTGTCCTTGTCGCCATCGACCTGCGGCGTGCTGCCGGCGGACAGCTGACGGGCGCGGTAGGTGGCGGCCAGCGTGAGCTGAAAACGGTTCGGAATGCGCTTCAGACAGTCTTCGACGGTAATGCGTGCCATATCAATTCACACCCAGGGATTTGAAGAATTCGGGATTCCGGGACATCTGGCTCGAACGGAGCAGCCGCGCAGCGCGCGCGACAGCGACCATTTCGTCCAGCGCCTGGCTCAGTATGTTGTTGATTATAACGAAATCGAACTCCCTGAGATGACCGATCTCCTCGCGTGCCGCAGCCAGTCTGCGTTCTATGACCTCGGGCGCGTCAGAGCCGCGCCCGGTCAGGCGTTGCGCCAGGGCCTCGAAGGACGGCGGCAGCACGAAAAGGCTCACCGCCTCGGGGAATTGCGCACGCACCTGCTGCGCGCCCTGCCAGTCGATCTCCAGCAGCACGTCGTGGCCGGCGTTCAGCCGCTCGTCCAGCCAGCGGCGCGAGGTGCCGTAGAAATTGCCGTGCACATGCGCCCACTCCAGGAAGTCGCCGGCTTCACGCATCGCCTCGAAACGCTCGACGCTGATGAAGTGATAGGCCACACCGTCGACCTCACCCGGCCGCGGCGCGCGGGTGGTGTGCGAGATCGACAGCCCGATCTGCGGCTCGCGTTCGAGCAGGCCGCGCACCAGAGTGGTCTTGCCGGCACCGGACGGTGCGCTGACGATGAAAAGGACGCCGCGAGAATTCATGACTGCTGGACCTGAAGGACGTTTCCGGATACCAGTCCGCATGTCGCGGCCGGCGTGACCCATGGAGGCGGCGCACGCCTCACTCGATGTTCTGTACCTGCTCGCGCATCTGTTCGATCAGGATCTTGAGCTCCATCGCCACCCCGCTCACGTCGGCCGCAACCGATTTCGACGCCAGCGTGTTGGCTTCGCGGTTCAGTTCCTGCATCAGGAAATCGAGCCGCTTGCCGGCGCTGCCGCCCTTGGCGAGGATGCGCTCCACCTCGTCCAGATGGGTGCTCAGCCGGTTCAGTTCCTCGGCCACGTCGATGCGCACCGCGAACAGGCCGACTTCGGTGCGGATGCGCTCGTCGTCCGCGCTGCCGATGGCCTCCTGCAGCTTCTGCACCAGTTTCGCCTGGTAGTCGCGCACCACTTCGGGCACCCGCGGCGTGACCTGGGCCACCAGTTCGCGCATGCGCACCACGCGCTCCATCAGGATGGCCGCGAGCCGCACGCCCTCTCGGCCGCGCGAGGCGGTCAGGTCGGCGAGCGCCTGGCGGATGGCGCGGCCACCGGCTTCGGTCAGCGCTTCGGCCGGGATGGCGTCGTCGCCCAGCATGCCCGGCCAGCGCAGCACTTCGGCCACCGACAGCGGCGCCGCCTGCGGCAGCGCGGCGCGCACCGACGCGTCGAGCGACACCAGCTGGGCCAGCAGCTGAGGATTGAGCGCCAGTTCGCGGGTGGCCTCTCCACCCGCCTGCAGGCCAGCCCGGCAATCAACCTTGCCGCGCGCCAGCGCGCCGGTAATCTGTTCGCGCAGCAGCGGTTCGATCACCCGCAGCTCGTCCGGCAGCCTGAAATGCAGATCCAGGAAACGGGAATTGACCGTTCGCAGCTCAAGATTGAGCGTCGCCCCGCCGACACTGACTGCAACGGTCGCGAAACCGGTCATGCTGTGTATGCTGCCTGCCACCCGTATGTCCCCTGTCGATGAATCGTTCCGCCCGGAATGCTCCCCGGAACGCCTTGCCGGTGCCGGGAAGCGCGGGGAGGCCCGCTTTACAGCCCGTGGGCGAACGCCCAGAATCGCGCCGAAACAAGGATCATAGCGGCCCGCAGAATGCCCCCACAAGTCAATTGCGCCCTGCCGCCGGGCTTTGAACTCGATCATTACCGCATCCACAGCCAACTGAGCCTGGGCGGGTTTTCCATCGTCTATCTGGCGTACGACCGCGACAACACGCCGGTCGCGATCAAGGAATACCTGCCCAATGCGCTGGCGCTGCGGGAAGAGGGGCATATCAAGCCGAACATTCCCGAGGAGTTCCTGCCGGCCTTCCGCTACGGCATGAAGTGCTTCTTCGAGGAAGGCCGCACGCTGGCCGGGCTGAACCATCCGAACGTGGTGCGCGTGCTGAACTTCTTCCGCGCCAACGACACGGTCTACATGGTCATGCGCTACGAGCGCGGCCGCACGCTGCAGGACTACATCACGCGCCGGCGCGGCGAGATACGCGAAAGCTTCATCCGTTACGTGTTCACCCGCCTGCTCAACGGTCTGCGCGAGGTGCACGCGCACAAGCTGCTGCACCTCGACATCAAGCCGTCCAACATCTACCTGCGCAACAACGGCTCGCCGGTGCTGATCGATTTCGGCGCCGCACGCAACACGCTGATGGTCGATACGCCGATGCTGAAGCCGATGTACACGCCGGGCTTCGCCGCGCCGGAGCACTACCGCAACCGCGACCTGCTCGGGCCGTGGAGCGACATCTACAGCATCGGCGCCAGCATGTATGCCTGCCTCTCCGGCGGACCGCCGCAGGCGGCCGACCAGCGGATGGAGAACGACACGGTCATCCTCGCCTCCGAGCGCTGGATAGGCCAGTACTCGAAACAGCTGCTCGAAACCATAGACCTGTGCATGCAGCTCAATCACCTGAAGCGGCCGCAGAGCGTGTTCGCCCTGCAGAAGGCGCTCGCCACCTGGGACCGCGAACATGAAGAGGCCCTGGTGGCTCAGGCGGCCGCCGCGTCACACCGCAATGCCGACCACTGGCTCGACCGCGTGCGCGCGCAGTTCAGCCGCTTCAGCACCTGGATGAGCAAATGAGATTCACCATCTTTCAGGACAGCCGGGTCGGCAAGCGCAAGTCCAACCAGGACCGCATGGCCTACTCGTATTCGCGCGATGCGCTGCTGCTGGTGGTCGCCGACGGCATGGGCGGACATTTCCAGGGCGAGGTGGCGGCGCAGATCGCGGTGCAGTACCTGGTCGAATCCTTCCAGCGCGAAGCCAAGCCGCGGCTGAACGACCCCTTCCTGTTCCTGTCTCGCGGGCTCACCAACGCGCACTGCGCCATCCTCGACTACGCCGACGAGCGTGATCTCGAAGACGGCCCGCGCACCACCTGTGTCGCCTGCGTGATCCAGGATTCAGTCGCCTACTGGGCGCACGCCGGCGATTCGCGGCTGTACGTGCTGCGCGCCGGCCACGTGATGACGCAGACGCGCGACCACTCGCGCGTGCAGCGCATGATCGATCGCGGTCTGCTGGACGAGGACGGCGCCGCCACCCACCCGCACCGCAACCGCATCTACAGCTGTCTCGGCGGCCCGATCGCGCCGCAGATCGAATACTCGCGCAAGACGCCGCTGCTGGCCGGCGACACCGTACTGCTGTGCAGCGACGGCGTATGGGGCCCGCTGGGCAACGAGGCGCTGCTGAAGGCTTTCGACAATCCGGACGTGATGACCGCGGTCCCGCGTCTGATGGATCTGGCCGAAGCCGCCGGTGGCGAAACCGCCGACAACCTGACCACGGTGGCCCTGAACTGGCACGACAGCTACGCCGACGCCGACGAGCCGCGCGGCGCGGTCACCACCAAGACGCTGCCGCTCGACCGCCACACCACGGTGATCGAAAGCTTCGGCGACCGGGCATCGATGCGCGAAGAGTGGGACGAATCGGCGATCGAATCCGCGATCGCGGAAATCAATTCCGCGATCAACAAATACTCGAAGGGACAATGACGTGACACGACCCAGCGGCCGCCGGCCCGACCAGGCGCGCGACCTGCGCATCACCCGCAATTTCACCTGCCACGCCGAAGGATCGGTGCTGATCGAGGTGGGCAACACCCGCGTACTGTGCACCGCCAGCGTGGAAGAAAGCGTACCGCCCTTTCTGCGTGGCAAGGGTCAGGGCTGGGTGACCGCCGAATACGGCATGCTGCCGCGCTCCACCCACACCCGCAGCGCACGCGAGGCGGCCAAGGGCAAGCAGAGTGGCCGCACCCAGGAAATCCAGCGCCTGATCGGCCGCAGCCTGCGCTCGGTCACCGACCTCGCCGCACTCGGCGAGCGCCAGATCACGCTGGACTGCGACGTGCTGCAGGCCGACGGCGGCACACGCTGCGCGTCCATCACCGGCGCCTGCGTCGCGCTGCATGACGCACTAACCGGTCTGGTGAAGAAAGGGCTGCTGCCGGCCAACCCGCTGCGCGAACTCGTGGCCGCGGTGTCGGTCGGTATCCATGAAGGCCGTCCGGTACTCGATCTCGACTACGATGAAGATTCGAACTGCGACACCGACATGAATGTGGTGATGACAGCGTCCGGCGGCCTGTGCGAGGTGCAGGGCACGGCCGAAGGCGTGCCCTTCACCCGCAGCGAACTGAATGCGCTGATGGATCTGGCCGAAAGCGGCATCAACGGCCTGATCGCCGCCCAGCGCCGCGCCCTGGAGCTCTGACCCTCATGACCATCGAACGCCTGGTACTCGCAAGCAACAACGCCGGCAAGCTGCGCGAACTGTCGGCCATGCTGGCGCCGCTGGGCATCGAAGTGGTGACCCAGGGCTCGCTCGGTGTCAGCGAGGCGGAAGAACCGCACCCCACCTTCGTCGAGAACGCGCTGGCCAAGGCACGGCACGCCGCACGCGAGACCGGGCTGCCGGCGCTGGCCGACGATTCCGGCCTGTGCGTGAGCGCGCTCGGCGGCAAGCCGGGCGTGCTGTCTGCGCGCTACGCCGGAGAACCGAAATCCGACCTCGCCAATAACGCCAAGCTGATCGCCGACCTGCACGGCGTGGATGACCGCCGCGCCCACTTCTACTCGGTCATCGTGCTGGTACGGTCGGCCGACGACCCGCAGCCGCTGATCGCCGACGGCGAATGGCATGGCGAAATCATCGCGCAGGCGCGCGGTGAGGGCGGCTTCGGTTACGACCCGCACTTCTTCGTACCTTCGCTCGAACAGACCGCGGCCGAACTGGCGCCGGAACTGAAGAACACGCTGTCGCACCGCGCGGCGGCGATGCGCCACCTGCTCGACCGGCTCAAGACCCCGTCATGAGTCGCGTCATCCCGCTGAAGCCGGCGCGCGCCGCGCAGCCGGTGGCGGCGGGCGCGCCATCAGCCGCCTCCTCGGAAGCGCCGGCCTTCACCGTATCGCCGCCGCTGTCTCTGTACATCCACTTCCCCTGGTGCGTGCGCAAGTGTCCGTACTGCGACTTCAACTCGCACACGGTGCGCGACGGCATTCCCGAAGCGGCCTACATTGATGCGCTGATCGCCGATCTGGAATCTTCGCTGCCCGACATCTGGGGCCGCCGGGTACAGACGATCTTTTTCGGCGGCGGCACGCCCAGCCTGATGACGCCGGAGGCGCTCGACCGACTGCTCACCGCGGTGCGCGCGCGCGTGAATCTGTCGCCGGAAGCCGAAATCACGCTGGAGGCGAATCCGGGTACGGTCGAAGCCGACCGCTTCAAGGGCTTCCGCGACGCCGGCGTGAACCGGCTGTCGATCGGCGTGCAGAGCTTCGACGACCGCCAGCTCGCCGCGCTCGGCCGCATCCACGACACCCGCGAGGCGCGGCGCGCGATCGAACTCGCGCTGCGCACCTTCGAGCGGGTGAACATCGACCTGATGTACGCGCTGCCTCAGCAGACGCTGGCCGAGGCGCTGACCGACCTCGACACCGCGATCGCCACCGGCGTGAGCCATCTTTCCTGCTACCACCTGACGCTGGAGCCGAACACGCCCTTCGCCGCGCAGCCGCCCGAACTGCCGGACGATGACGTGTCGGCCGACATGCAGGAGGCGATCGAGGCACGCCTCGCCGGCGCCGGCTTCGTGCACTACGAAACCTCGGCCTTCGCAAAGCCGGGCCAGCAGTGCCTGCACAACATGAATTACTGGCAGTTCGGCGACTACCTCGGCATCGGCGCCGGCGCGCACGGCAAGCTGAGCTTCCACGACCGCGTCCGCCGCGACATGCGGCACAAGCACCCGAACGCCTATCTCGAAGGCGCGGCGCGCGGCGACTTCGTGCAGGACATGCGCGCGGTCGGCGTCGACGAACTGCCCTTCGAATTCATGATGAATGCAGCGCGGCTGAACGATGGCTTCCACATCGACCTGTTCGCCCGCCACACCGGCCTCACGCTGGACCGGCTGATGCCGCGCCTGCTCGAAGCGCGCGAAGCCGGTCTGCTGGAACTGGACAGCGGCCGGGTGAAACCGACACTGCAGGGACGCCGTTTCCTGAACGAACTGCTGCAGCGCTTTCTCGACTGAGGATGCCTGAGGGCGGACGCACCGCCCGCCGCAGAAGACGCTTCAGCCCTTGCGCCGGAATATCACGTCCCACACGCCGTGGCCCAGCCTGAGGCCGCGTGCTTCGAACTTGGTCAGCGGGCGGTAGTCCGGACGCGGTGCGAAACCGTCGACGGTGTTTTCCAGCAGTGGCTCGGCCGACAGCACGTCCAGCATCTGCTGGCCGTAATCCTCGATGTCGGTCGCGCAGTGCAGATAGCCGCCGGGCGCGAGCTTGGCGGCGAGCTGGGCGACCAGCGGGGCCTGGATCAGCCGGCGCTTCAGGTGACGCTTCTTCGGCCACGGATCGGGGAAATACACATGCACGCCGGCCAGCGAGCCATCGGGAATCATGTCGCGCAGCACCTCGACCGCGTCGTGCTGGATGACGCGGATGTTGGCGAGCTGCTGTTCGGCGATCAGCTTGAACATGTTGCCGACGCCCGGCCCATGCACCTCGATGCCAATGAAGTCGGTGTCCGGCCGCGCGGTGGCGATTTCGGCGGTGGTGAAACCCATGCCGAAGCCGATTTCCAGCACCACCGGTGCGCGGCGGCCAAAGGTGGCCGCGTAATCGATGGCTTGCGGCGCGTATTCGATGCCCCAGCGCGGCATGCCTTCTTCGATGTTGCGGATCTGGCCCGGCGACATGCGGCCCTGGCGCAGCACATAGCTGCGGATGTGGCGCTGGGGGCGCGCGTCATCGGCGCCTTCCGAGTTGTCCGGCGTGTTGTCGTCGTTCATGCGAAAAATCCTGCTGCGCGACGCATCGGGCGCCGCGCGAAGTGGGTTCAGCCGGTGATCAGGCCGCTGGTCGGCGAGCTGGGCGCGCCGCTGTAGAGCTTGCGCGGCATGCGGCCGGCGAGGAAGGCTTCGCGGCCGGCCTCGACGCCCT
>Ga0123397_130789_pt1 | contig 21944 bp, 19 predicted proteins | sample T10HLNH4metaT_FD_89925 | JGI IMG/M metagenome (GOLD analysis project Ga0123397, IMG submission 89925) | Methane-oxidizing artificial microbial communities from Washington, USA to study methane cycling - T10-HLNH4 metaT (Metagenome... ... | reverse complement strand
TGGGAGTCGAACCCAGCACCAACGGATTATGAGTCCGCTGCTCTAACCAAGCATGAGCTAGAGGCCCGTGAGGGAGCGGTACTATAGCAAAGCGCTGCGGCGTCGGGCCGGGCAGGGCGATTGCGGGGAGAAAGAAACGCGTGTGGCCGGACTTCGAAGGCGGGTCCATCGTCAATCTGATGCAGGACATCGTGCGGGCCCGGGGTGGGCGAAGCAGTCTCCCGGGTGTGAGCGGTGTCGATGTGCGCGACTGGCGGGATGCCCGCACCGTCGTGCTGCTGGTGCTGGACGGCGTCGGGCTTAAGCAGCTCGACGCATTGCCTGACACCGCCTTCCTGCGCCGGCATGGGGTGCGGGCGCTTACATCGGTATTTCCGTCCACCACCGCGACCGCGATCACCACCTTCATGACGGCACGGCCGCCAGTCGAGCACGGGCTGACCGGCTGGCATGTGCGCTGTGTCGAACCCGGACTGGATGGGCGTGTGCTCGCCATCCTGCCGGTGACACCGCGGGGTGGCGGACCGCTGGGCATGGCGGCGGACGATGCGCTGGCGCTGACCTGCCGCACGCCGGCGCTGTTTTCCGGTCTGCCGATTGCATCGCAGGTGGTATCGCCCGCCGAGATCGCCCATTCGCCCTTCAACCGCCGGCACAGCGAAGGCGCGGCGCGCACCGCTTACGAGGGGCTGGACGGCCTGTTCGCGGCGTTGGATGGCGCGCTCGATGCATCGGCGCCGCCGGCCTATGTCTACGCCTACTGGCCTGATTTCGACCACTGCGCCCATATGCGTGGATGTGCATCGGAACAGGCGCAGACCCTGCTGCGTGGCATGGATGCCGCGCTCGAGGCGTGGGCGGCGCGCAGGCAGGGCGATCCTGTGCAGCTGCTGATCACCGCCGACCATGGTTTCATCGACGCACCGGCCGAACGCCTGCTGGAACTGGAGTGTTTTCCTGCCCTTGCCGATTGCCTGGCCTCACCGTTGTCCGGCGAGCGGCGGGCGGTGTTCTGTCATCTGAAACCGGGGCGTGAGCGCGATTTCGAAAGGGCGCTGGCCGATCTGTCTGACGCATGCACGCCGTGGCGATCTGCGGACCTGCTCGAGGCCGGGCGTTTTGGCCCGGGCGCGCCCCATCCGCGCCTGCGCGAACGCATCGGCGACTGGACGCTGGAAATGAAGGCGGACTGGACCTTGCGGGATACGCTGCCGGGCGAACGCGCGTTCCGGCTCATCGGCGTGCACGGCGGCACCAGCGCGGCGGAAATGCAGGTGCCTCTGGTGGCGTGTTCGCTGGGGTAGGGAAAGAGGACCGGGCGCGCGCACGCGCACCCGGTGGTGCCGGTATCAGCCGACGATGTAGCTTTCGAGCTGCTTGATCAGGTACTGCTGGTACTCGATCGTTTCCTTGACCAGATCGCCGATCGACACGACGCCGATCAGGCTGCCGGCACCGTCGAGCACCGGCAGGTGGCGGATGCGCTTGTCGCTCATCAGCTGCATCGCCTGATCGACCGTCATGTCCGGCGTCACGTGGATGAGCTTGCTGGTCATGATGTCGCGCACCGGCGTCGAGGACGAATCCTTGCCCTGCAGCACCACCTTGCGGGCGTAATCCCGCTCGGAAAAGATGCCGGCCAGTGCGCCGTTGTCGGTCACCAGCACGGCCCCGATGCCGCGGTTGGCCATCACGCGCAGCGCGCTGACGACCGTGTTGTCCGCCTCGACGGTCGCGACCGGACCCGTCTTGCCTTCAATCACCTGAGCGATGGTCTTCACGGTAGGCCTCCCTTTTCTATTCCGTGACGATGGGGTCGCTCAAGTTTCACACGAAAATCAGGTTTCGGTGTCGAGGAAGCTGCGCAGTTTTTCGCTGCGCGACGGGTGACGCAGCTTGCGCAGCGCCTTGGCTTCGATCTGGCGGATGCGCTCGCGGGTCACGTCGAACTGCTTGCCGACCTCTTCCAGCGTGTGGTCGGTATTCATTTCGATGCCGAAACGCATGCGCAGCACCTTGGCTTCCCTCGGCGTCAGGCTGTCCAGCACTTCCTTCGTGATGTCACGCAGGCTGGCGAACAGCGCGGCGTCAGTCGGCGCCAGCGTCGCGGTGTCCTCGATGAAGTCGCCCAGATGGGAATCGTCGTCGTCACCGATCGGCGTTTCCATCGAGATCGGCTCCTTGCTGATCTTCAGGATCTTGCGGATCTTCTCTTCCGGCATTTCCATGCGGATGGCCAGCGTGGCCGGATCCGGCTCGGCACCGGTTTCCTGCAGGATCTGACGCGAAATGCGGTTCATCTTGTTGATCGTTTCGATCATGTGAACCGGAATCCGGATCGTACGAGCCTGGTCGGCGATCGAACGCGTGATGGCCTGACGGATCCACCAGGTCGCGTAGGTCGAGAATTTGTAGCCGCGACGGTATTCGAACTTGTCCACCGCCTTCATCAGGCCGATGTTGCCTTCCTGGATCAGGTCGAGGAACTGCAGGCCGCGGTTGGTGTACTTCTTCGCGATCGAAATCACCAGACGCAGGTTGGCTTCGGTCATTTCCCGCTTGGCGCGGCGCATCTTGGCTTCGCCAGTGGACATCTGCTTGTTGATGTCCTTCAGCTCCTTCAGCGGCAGACCGATGCGGTCCTGGATGTCGATCAGCTTGCCCTGTTCCTCGATGATGGCCGGCGCCGCACGCAGCAGCTGCGCACCGTTGGCCTTGGCCGCGGTGATTTCGCCCTTCAGCCAGTCGATATTGGTTTCGTTGCCCGGGAACACCTTGATGAAGTGCGCGCGCGGCATGTTGCCCTTGTCCACGCACAGTTCGAGAATCTTGCGCTCGTGCTTGCGTGCCGACTCGACCATGTTGCGCACCGAGTCGCACAGCTTCTCGATCATGCGCGCGGTGAAGCGGATGTTCATCAGCTCGTCGGACAGCTGCTTCTGCAGCTTCAGATAGGTCTTGTCCTGCGAGCCCTTCTTGTCCAGCGTGGACTGCATCTTGGTGTACAGCGTACGGATGCTTTCGAAGCGTTCCAGCGCGTCGGCCTTGAGCTGGATCAGCGAGGCGCTCATCGCGCCACCTTCGCCGTCCTCGTCTTCTTCCTCGCCTTCCTCTTCTTCGTCCTCGGCCGCTTCTGCGCTGGCCGCAGCCGCCTCTTCCTCGATCGCGTTCGGATCGATCAGGCCGTCGATCAGTTCGTCGATGCGCATTTCATCGCGCGCGACGCGGTCGGCCATGTCGAGGATTTCGGAAATCGTGGTCGGACACGCCGAGATCGCCTGGATCATGTGGCGCAGGCCGTCCTCGATGCGCTTCGCGATCTCGATTTCGCCTTCACGGGTCAGCAGCTCCACCGTACCCATTTCGCGCATGTACATGCGCACCGGATCGGTCGTGCGGCCGAATTCCGATTCCACCGTGGACAGCGCCTGCTCGGCCTCTTCCTCGACTTCGGACGCGTCGACCACGGCCGGCGCGTTCTCGCCCATGAGCAGGTCTTCCGAGGCGGGCGCCTCGTCGAAGACACGGATGCCCATGTCGTTGAAGGTCGAAATGATGGATTCGATCTGCTCGGCGTCGACGATGTCGTCCGGCAGGTGATCGTTGATTTCGGCGTAGGTGAGGTAGCCGCGCTCCTTGCCCAGCGCGATCAGCGTCTTCAGACGCAGGCGGCGCTGGTCAGCGTCCATCGGCAGCGCGTTCGCTTCGGCGGAACCGCCCTTGGCGGCTTTCTGATCCTTGGCTTTGGCGTCCTTCGCGGACTTGGCGCCGCGGGCGGTGACAGGTTTTGCGGCTGCTGCAGGCTTTTCTGCGACGACTTCAGCCTGCTTGCGTGTATCCTTCGACTTGTCCTTGGCGACCATGTATATCCTCAGATCTGCGTGTAGCCTGCGGCGCGGGCAGTCGGCCCGTGAGCAGGGTGCTCGGTCCAACGTGTCCCGCGTGACGACGCACGGCAGCGAGCCACAGGCTCCAGTACGTGCGCGTCGAACTCCCTCCATCCGGGTCGGCAACGAGGTTCGCTTCCGGCAAACCTGCCAGCCCGACCGATGCAAGCGGACGTAAGGGAAAACCCGACATTATACCCGTTTTAGGGCCTGTCTTCTCGTCTTTCAAGTGCCATAGTCTGGGGACCCCGATGCGGGCTCGACTCAGGCTCGGTTGTGGCTTCAGGTGTGAACTCAGTTGCGCGCTTTCTCCCGCAACAGACGTCCCAGTTCGGCCTGTTGTTCCGCGCTCAGTGGTGCTTGCCGGCTCAGCGCGGTCAGGTGATTGATTGCACGGCTGATTTCCGTTTTTCTCAGATGTTGCAGCGTGTCGTCGAACATGTGCGGCAGCGCGCCTTCGTCGACCGGATCGTCGATCGCGGCGGCGAGGGCGTTCTCGATCGCTGCGCCGTGCGGGCTGTCGCGGAAGTATTCGACCAGCGCGGCCGGGTGTTCGCTGTCGGCGTCGCCGTGCTCGATGCAGTCGGCCACCGCCTGCACTGCCTGCAGCCAGGGATCGTGCTCGATGTTCTCGAGATGTCCGATCTTGCCGCCGAGCGAAGGGCGCTGCATCAGCATGCACAGCAGCTTGCGCGCCGGCGTGGTCGGCGGGACCCGGGGCGCTGCCGGCGGCGGTGCCTTGTGGCCGAAGCGGCTGTTGCGACGAGGCAGGCGCAGGCCGCAGGCTTCGGCGAATTCCTCCGCCGACAGTCCGACCGCCGGTGCCAGCAGATGCAGCAGCTGGGTGCGCAGCGCGCCCGCCGGCACCTGGGTGACCAGAGGCCTGGCTTCGCTGACGAACTGGGCGCGACCTTCGGCGCTGCGGGTGTCGCAGCGTGTCTGCAGTTCGTGCAGCAGATATTCGCTGAGCGGCTGCGCCGAGAGCGCGAGCTGGCGGAAGCGCTCGGCACCCTGTTCGCGCACGAAACTGTCCGGATCGTGCTCGGGCGGCAGGAAGAGAAAGGACACGGCACGGCCGTCACCCAGTTCCGGCAGCGCCGACTCGAGTCCGCGCCAGGCCGCCTTGCGGCCGGCACGGTCGCCGTCGAAACAGAACACGATGCGGTCGGTCTGGCGGAACAGCTTGTGGATGTGGTCCGGCGTGGTGGCCGTGCCCAGCGTGGCCACTGCGCTGCCGACGCCGAACTGGGCCAGTGCCACCACATCCATATAGCCTTCGACCACCAGCACGAAACCGTCGTCGCGGATCGAGGTGCGTGCCTGCGACAGTCCGTACAGCTCGCGGCCTTTCGAGAACAGCGGTGTTTCGGGTGAATTCAGATACTTCGGCTCGCCGCGGTCGAGCACACGGCCGCCGAAGCCGATCACGTTGTTCCGCCCGTCGAGGATGGGGAACATGATGCGGTCGCGGAAGCGGTCGTAGCGGCGACCCTTGGTCTGACCTTCCGACGCTTCGGCGTCAATCACCAGACCGCATTCGGCCAGCGCCGGCGCGTCGTAATCATCGAACGCATCGCGCAGCGACTGCCAGTCGCCCGGGGCGTAGCCGATGCCGAAGCGGGCCGCGATCTCGCCAGTCAGGCCGCGGCCTTTCAGGTAGTCGATCGCGCGCGGATTCTTCTTCAGCTGCTGCTTGTAGAACTGCGCCGCGCGTGCCATCAGTTCGGTCAGCGACGCCGCCTGCTTGCGCTTCTGTGCCATTTCCGGCGTGAAGTCCTCGCGCGGCACGGTCATGCCGGCGTTGCGCGCCAGTTCCTCGATCGCGTCCGGGTAGCTCAGTCCGGAGTATTCCATCAGGAAACCGATGGCGCTGCCGTGCGCGCCGCAACCGAAGCAGTGATAGAACTGCTTGGCCGGACTGACCGTGAAGGAGGGTGTCTTCTCGCTGTGGAAGGGGCAGCAGGCCTGGTAGTTGGCACCGGCCTTCTTGAGCGGCACATAGCGCTCCACCACGTCGACGATGTCGACGCGGTTGAGCAGTTCCTGGATGAAGGACTGCGGGATCATCCCGCCGCCGCTCAGGCCTTGCCGCTGAGTGCGGCCTTCACCAGCGCGGAGGCCTGGGTCATGTCGGTGCGGCCGGCAAGCTTCGCCTTCAGCGGGCCCATCACCTTGCCCATGTCGGCCGGACCGCTCGCGCCGACTGCCGCGATCACTTCGGCGATGGCGGCCTGCACCTCGTCCGCGCTCATCTGCTGCGGCATGTAGGCGCTGAGCACTTCGAGCTCGAATTTCTCCGCGTCGGCCAGATCCTGACGGCCCGCAGCTTCGTACTGGCTGATCGAATCGCGACGCTGCTTCAGCATCTTGTCGATCACCGCGGTCACCTGGCTGTCGTCCAGCGTCACGCGCTCGTCGACTTCCTTCTGCTTGATCGCCGCCAGCAGCAGCCGGACGGCGCCGAGCCGTGCGCTGTCCTTCGCGCGCATGGCGGTTTTCATGTCTTCGCTGATCCGGTCCTTCAGGCTCATCGTGGCGCTCGCGTGGCTAGGTGTTGAACGGAGGGAGGCAACAAACACAAAAAGCCGAAGGCGCGCGGGCGCATCCGGCTTTTCGGTTCCAGGCCCTGCGTCGGCAGGGCGTGGCGATCAGTACAGCTTCGGCGGCAGGGTTTGGCTGCGCAGCCGCTTGTGGTGGCGCTTCACGGCGGCGGCCAGCTTGCGCTTGCGCTCGGCGGTGGGCTTTTCGTAGAACTCGCGCGAACGCAGTTCGGTCAGCGTGCCAGCCTTTTCGATGGTGCGCTTGAAGCGGCGGATCGCAACTTCAAACGGCTCGTTTTCCTTGACGCGGATACCCGGCATAACAACAGCCCTCTAGACAGCCTGCAATGTGTGCAATGAGCGCCTGCTCCACAGAACGTGAGCGGACGCATAACGGAAAGCCGGCGATTATATCTCTGGCCGGATGGTGTGCCAAGTCCTATTTTCGGAGCGCCCAAGTACAATGCGGCGCATGTGGATTCTTGGCATCGAGTCGTCGTGTGACGAAACAGGGCTGGCGTTGTACCACGACCAGCGGGGGCTGGTCGCGCACGCCGTGCATTCGCAGATCGATCTGCATCAGGCCTACGGCGGGGTCGTGCCCGAACTGGCTTCACGAGACCACGTGCGACGCATCGTGCCGCTGTACCGTCAGGTGTTGGCCGACGCCGGCATCGTCGCGGCCGACATCGACGCCGTCGCCTACACCGCTGGCCCCGGTCTGGCCGGGGCGCTGCTGGTCGGCGCCGCCTTCGCCGAGTCTGTCGCGCTCGCGCTCGGCAGGCCGGCCATTCCCATCCATCACCTCGAAGGTCATCTGCTGTCGCCGCTGCTGTCGGCCGACCCGCCTGCCTATCCCTTCGTCGCGCTGCTGGTGTCCGGTGGCCACACGCAGCTGATGCGGGTGTCGGCGGTCGGCGAGTACGAAATGCTGGGCGAAACGCTGGATGATGCGGCCGGTGAGGCCTTTGACAAGACCGCCAAGCTGCTCGGGCTGCCCTATCCGGGTGGCCCGGCACTGGCTGCGCTGGCGCAGCAGGGCACCCCGGGACGGGTGAAGCTGCCGCGACCCATGCTGAACAGCGGCGATCTTGACTTCAGTTTTTCCGGCCTCAAGACCGCGGTACTCAATGCGGTTAACAAGGGGCTGGACGAAGCGGGCCGCGCCGATCTGGCGGCGGAGTTTCAGGAAGCGGTGGTCGATGTGCTGGTCGGCAAGTCGCTGGCCGCCCTGCGGCAGACCCGGCTGAAGCAGCTCGTGGTGGCCGGCGGCGTCGGGGCCAACCGGCGGCTGCGCGAGCGGCTTGATCTGGAACTGGCGCAGCGCAAGGGGCGGGTGTTCTACCCGGAACTGGCGCTGTGCACCGACAACGGCGCGATGATCGCCTTCGCGGGCGCACAACGACTGGCGGCCGGTCTGGCCCACCCCGCCGACGCCCACGAGATCGCGGTACGGCCGCGCTGGCCGCTCGATACGCTGTAAGGCGGTTCAGCCGGCGCTCTGCGCCTTCTTGCCGCCGATGCGGCTTTCGGTGCCGTTCATGAGCCGGCGGATGTTGTCGGCATGGCGCCAGATGAGCAGGCCGGACATCGCGGCCAGTGCGCCACACACGGTGGCCGAGCCGGTCAGCAACAGCCCGCTGATCGGCGCGCTGCAGGCGGCGACCAGTGCCGCCAGCGACGAATATCGGGTGATGAAGGCCACGGCGAGCCACAGCCCGAGCGCGATCACGCCGGCCCAGGGGACGGCGGCGAGCATGACGCCGGCCGCGGTCGCCACGCCCTTGCCGCCGCGGAAACCCAGTGTGGCCGGGAACACGTGGCCGACGAAAGCGGCCACTCCGGCCAGCAGTGCAGCCACCTCACCCATGCCGATCGCGCGTACCAGCAGCACCGCCGCCACGCCCTTGAGGGCATCGCCGATCAGCGTCATCAGCGCCGCCTTCTTGTTGCCGGAGCGCAGCACATTGGTCGCGCCCGGATTGCCCGAGCCATAGCTGCGCGGGTCGGGCAGCCCGAACACCTTGCTGCTGACGACCGCGAACGGGATGCAGCCGAGCGCGTAACCGAGAACGATGGCGAGGACGAAGCTGGATGCGGAATTCACGTTGGGATGCGGGTCGGACGTAGAATCCCGCAATTCTAGTTCGACACGGCCAGCAGGGCAGACATGGACTGTATTTTCATCGAAGGCATGAAGGTGACCGCCTCGGTCGGCATCTACGCACGCGAGCGTGCGCACACCCAGCAGCTCGAAATCAGCATGACCTTCGGCGTGCCCGATGCCGCGGCGCAGAACGACGACATCAACGACACGATTGACTACGCCGAGGTGGTGAATCGCATCCGCGCGGAACTGGCGCAGCGCCACTTCAATCTGCTGGAAACGCTGGGCGAGTTCGTGATCAAGATGATGCTGGAGGACTTCCGCGCGTCCTGGGTCAAGATTTCGATCGCCAAGACCGGCATCATGAAAGACGTGCGCCAGGTCGGCGTCACGATCGAGCGCGGTACCCGGTCCTGAGCGAAAAGCCGGCGGCCGCCGCTTCGTGCGCCAGCAGCCAGCGCTTGATGCCCGGCAGGAAGCCCTCGCGGGCGTTGGCGAAACCGCCGAGCGCGCCGCCGGCGCCCACGATGCGGTGGCAGGGAATGATGACCGGCAGCGGATTGGCGCCGCAGGCGGCGCCGACCGCGCGCGGCGATGACGCGATGCGGCGTGCCACGTCACCGTAGGTCAGCGTGTCGCCGGGCGGAATACCGCACATGACCGCCCATACCGCGTTCTGATGTGCGCTGCCGCCGGGCGCCAGCGGCAGGTCGAAGCGGTGGGTCGCGTCTTTCAGGTATTGCGCGAGCTGCGCCGCCGCTTCGGCTGCCAGCGGTGTGCGTGGCGGCTGGGCGTCACGCGGGCTCAGGAATTCGATCAGCGTGATCGCCCTGTCGTCGGTCAGGATGCCCAGCGCGAAGCCGGGCGCGCTGACCACCGCGTCCCACACGGCGGTGCCGCCGGGTTTCATCAGCGCGCCGTCCTGCCGGCCAGCAGCTGCAGCTTCAGGTCGTCCTGCGTCGGTTTGTTGCCGACCCAGATGGCCAGCAGCGCCCGGTAGAAGTCTTCACCCTCGACGAAGCGGCTGACCTCCTGTCCGTCTATCGTGGCACGGCTGCCCCGGCCGGGCAGCCACTCCAGCGCGATCCGGCTGCCCTTGCGCACTTCCTTCACCGCAGTCAGGTCGTCGACGAAGGCCCGGATGCGCGGCTGCATCGCCTCGAACTCCGCCGGCGGCAGATTCTTCTTCATGCCCTTGACCAGCGGTTCGGTGAACTGCTCGGCCGAGAACCCCATCAGGGGCACGATCTCGATTCGCTTCGGACCGGGCGCGGCCATGGCGGCTTCCGGCGTTTCGACCGGCGCACCCAGATAGAGCCCGATCACGTAGGCCTTGATGATGAGGCGGCTGCGCACGCCGGCGCCATTGAGCTGCAGCGACGCGTCGCCCACGCGGGTGGCCGGGTCCAGGCGGACCCCCTCGATGTCGACGGCCGAAGCGGGCGCGGCCGCCAGCAGTGCGGCGACGAGGGCAAACAGGCGAAGGAACATCGGACGTCTCCGAACATCAGCGGGAGATTCATTATCCGATGGCGACCGATACGCGGGGTGCATGAACTGTTAAATGAAGTGCTTGTTACTGAAGTCACATTAACAATTTTGTGCAAGCTGTTGTTTTTCTTGGTGGCAAATGTAATCATCCTCCCATTGGGGATATTTCAGGCTGCATGGCGGCCGAGGGAGGCGCATGCGCGCGCACAGACGCATTCATCCATGGCTTTTCGCAGTGCTGGTCGGCGCCTCGGCGGCGGCGGGCGCGCAATCGTCACTGACCGCGGACGCGGCTGCACACATCGAGGCGGGCCGCTATGCCGCGGCCTATCAGATGCTGTCGGCACAGGAATCCGAACGGGCCGGCGATCCGCAGTTCGATCTGCTGCTGGGTATCGCCGCGCTGGAAGTCGGTCAGCACACCCGGGCGGTGTTCGCACTCGAACGCGTGCTGGCGCTGCAGCCGGACAACGCCCGGGCACGAGCCGAAATCGGCCGGGCCTATCTGCTGCTCGGTGAATCCGCCGGCGCACGGCGCGAACTTGAAGCGGTGCGTCGCCAGAACGTGCCGCCCGATGTCGCCCGTTCGATCGATCGCCTGCTGTCGGCGGTGGATCGGGCGCCGGTGCGCGGCGAAACCGCCTTTTCCGGCTACATCGAAGCGGCGGTCGGGCGCGACACCAACGTGAACAGCGCCACCGGAAATTCGTCGGTCGCCATTCCCGGGCTGGGCGCCTTCCAGCTCGCACCGGGCAGCCGCAGCCGCGATGCGTGGTTCAGCGCGCTGTCCGGCGGTGCCAACGTGCGGGTGCCGATCAATCCGGAGTGGGCCTTCGTGGCCGGTGCGTCGGGGTCAGCCCGCTTCAACGGCGGCGCGTCGAGCTTCGACACCACGGCGCTGGACGGCAATGGCGGCGTGGCCTGGACCCGAGGCCCCAATCGGGTCACCGCGGTGCTGCAGCTCGGCATGTTCGAGGTCGATCACGACAAGCTGCGTGACTACACCGGCGGTTCGGTGCAGTGGCAGCACACCCACGACGCGCGCAACCAGACCACGGTGTTCGCCCAGCAGAGCCGCCTGCGCTACGAAGGCACGAACGACGTGCGCGACGTGAATCGCAACATCTATGGCGTGGGTCACGCGCACGTGCTGCCGAACGGGCAGACCATGCTGTTCGGCAGCTTCTATCTGGGCGCCGAAACCGGCCGCAAGGATCTGCCCTCCGGCGTGAACATCGCGGCGAACGAGATCGTGGGCTTCCGCTTCGGTGCCCAGCACACGCTGGACGAGCGGCTGCAGCTGTTCGGGGCGCTGTCGCACGAGGCGCGGGACTACAGCGCGCTGGACCCGATCTTCGGCGTGCAGCGCGGTGACACGCTCACGTCACTGTCGCTCGGTGCCAGCTACGCGGTGGCCAAGGAATGGCTGCTGACGCCGTCGGTGTCGCTGATCCGCAACGATTCGAACATCAGTCTGAACGAGTACCGCCGCGGAGTTGCCCAGTTCGCGGTGCGTCGCACGTTCTAGGAGCTCCGTCATGGCGAAATCCTTCCGACCCGCGCGCATCGCACTGGCTGTCGCATCCGCCTTCCCGCTCTGCGCACTGGCCAACCCGGCCGCCCGCGTCGAATTCACCGCAGGCGAGGTACGGGCTACGGGTGCCGACGGCAGCAGCCGCGTGCTGGCACGCGGTGCCCAGGTGGGCAGCGGCGACACGATAGACACCGGCAGCGGCCGCGCCCAGATGCGCTTTACAGACGGCGCACTGGTATCGCTGCAGCCGCAGACCCAGTTCCGCATCGACCAGTACGCTTTCGCCGGCAAGCCGGCCGAGGACCGCGGCTTCTTCAGCCTGATCAAGGGCGGGTTGCGCACCATCACCGGTCTGGTCGGCAAGGGCAACCGTGATGCCTACAAGCTCACCACCTCGGTCGCCACCATCGGGATACGCGGTACCGAATACTCGGTCGCTTACGGCAACAGCATCAACGTCACCACCGGCGACGGCGCGATCGACGTGTGCAACGGCGGCGGCTGCCTGACCGTGACCGATGGCCAGAGCGCCTATGTGGCCGACCAGAACACGCCGCCGGTCATCATCGAAGTGAAGACCGATCTGCCGCCGCCGCCGCCGTCGAATGCCGGCATGGTGACGCCGCCGCCGGTCGATGAAACCTTTCTGGTGTCCGAGAACCGCGGCGAGGGCGGCGGTCTGGACGTGCTGAACGGTTTCGCGGGGGGCCTCACCACCGGCGACGGCTTCTATGTGTTCGGCCAGTACACCGACCAGTACGGCGGCTACGGCGGTCAGATCCTGCTGTCCGGGGCCAGCGCCGAATTCAGCGGCTCCACGCTGGTGCGGGCGACCCAGGGCGGCGCCGACTACACCGCGGTATCGGTGGCCGAGTCGCACCAGGACGGCATCGTCGGCTGGGGCCGCTGGGCGAGCGCCCAGTGCCTGGTCTGCAATACCGGGCCACTGACCGACGTTCACTACATCGTCGGCCGGCCCAGTACCGATCTCGCCGGTCTGACCGGCATGGTCGGCAACTATTCGCTGTCCGGCCACACGCTGCCGACCACCAGTTCGGGCATTACCGGCGGGGCGGTGACCGGCATGATGATCGTCGATTTTTCGTCGTATTCGATGCTCGTGAACATGAATGTGAACGTGAGCACGATCACTTTCGGACTTCAGGGTACCGGATCGGTCAGTGCAGGCGGCGCGGTGTTTGGCGGAGGCTTCACCAGCTGCAGCAACTGCGGCGCCAACTGGTCGGGCGACTTCTCGGGCTTCTTTGCCGGCCCGGCCGGCGCTCGCGCAGGCATGCTGTACAACTTCAACAGCGACACCGCCAAGGGCACGGTGAATGGCGCCGCGGTATTCACCCAGACCTCGCTGAGCCAGCCCAGCCTGTGAACCCGGCCGGTGACGGCGGTGGCTCGCCTTCGCACCGGGGGCCGCCGCTTCAGGCGTGCAGCGAGGCGACGAAGCTGCGCAGACCGGTCAGCAGCATTTCCACCGCTACCGCGCACAGCAGCAGACCCATCAGGCGCTCCAGCGCCGCGGTGCCGCGTTCGCCCAGCCGGCGGATCAGCGGGCCGGCGGCCAGCAGCACGCAGGTGGTGACGGCCATGGCCGCGCTCATCGCGCCGGCCCAGGTCCAGAACCGTTCGGGTTCGCGCGACACCAGCAGCATCACCATGGCCATGGCCGAAGGCCCGGCGATCAGCGGAATCGCGAGTGGCACGACGAAAGGTTCACCCCCTGTCCACTCGCCGAACACGCCGGCCGGCTGCGGGAAGATCATGCGCAGCGCGATCAGGAACAGCAGCACGCCGCCGGCGATGCCGAGCGAGGTCTGCGACAGCTGCAGCACCCGCATCACCGATTCACCGGCCCACATGAACAGCAGCAGCGCCAGCCAGGCGAAGAAGCACTCGCGCAGCACCACCCGCTGACGCCGCGCCTTCGGTACGTCCTTCAGCAGCACGGTCATGACCGGTGCGTTGCCGAACGGATCAAACAGCAGCAGGAGCAGGATGCTGGCGGAGAGGAAGCTGTCGGACAATTCCGGGGGGCTAGTGGCTGGGGGTGACGGGACGGCGTGCCGCCCCGTCGCCGGGTTCAGCTGCGCACGTGGCCGTCGCCCAGCACCACCCACTTCTGGCTGGTGAGGCCGTCGAGGCCGACCGGGCCGCGGGCGTGGATCTTGTCGGTCGAAATGCCGATTTCCGCGCCCAATCCGTATTCGAAGCCGTCGGCGAAGCGGGTCGAGGCGTTGATCATGACCGAAGCCGAATCGACTTCGCGGATGAAGCGCATCGCGCGCGTGTGGTTCTCGCTGACGATGGCGTCGGTGTGCTGCGAACTCCAGCGGTTGATGTGGTCGATCGCGTCATCCAGCGTATCGACGATGCGCACCGCCAGGATGGGTGCCAGGTATTCGGTCCCCCAGTCTTCCTCGGTCGCCGCCTTCATCGCCGGCACCAGTGCGCGGGCACGGTCGCAGCCGCGCAACTCCACGCCCTTGCCGAGGTAGATGTCGGCCAGCCGGCCCAGCACGCGGGGCGCCGCGGCCACGTGTACCAGCAGCGTTTCCATCGTGTTGCAGGTGCCGTAGCGGTGGGTCTTGGCGTTGTCGGCGATGCGCACCGCCTTGTCGTCGTCGGCGAATTCGTCGATGTAGACATGGCAGTTGCCGTCCAGATGCTTGATCACCGGCACCTTGGCTTCGCGCGAAATGCGCTCGATCAGGCCCTTGCCGCCGCGCGGCACGATCACGTCGACGAATTCCGGCATGGTGATCAGCGCACCGACCGCAGCGCGGTCCGTCGTGTCGACCACCTGTACCGCGGTTTCCGGCAGGCCGGCGGCGACCAGGCCTTCGCGTACGCAGGCGGCGACTGCCTGATTGCAGCGCGCCGCTTCAGAGCCGCCGCGCAGGATGGCGGCGTTGCCGCTCTTCAGGCACAGCGCGGCCGCGTCCGCGGTCACGTTCGGACGCGCTTCGTAGATGATGCCGATCACGCCCAGCGGCACCCGCATCTTGCCCACCGTGATGCCGGTCGGGCGGCGCTTGAAGTCGGTCATTTCACCGACCGGATCGGGCAGCGCGGCGACCTGCTCCAGGCCCTGGGCCATTGCCTCGACGCCCTTCGCGGTCAGCGTCAGGCGGTCGATCATGGCCGCGTCCAGACCGTTGGCGCGCGCGGCCTCGACGTCGGCCGCGTTGGCTTCGAGCAGCTGCGGCGCACGCTCGCGCAGCAGCGCTGCGATGCGGTTGAGCGCATCGTTCTTGGCGGCGGTGGACGCCTGCGACACGATGCGCGAGGCGGCGCGGGCCTGGCGGCCCAGCGTGGTCATGTAGTCCTGGATGTCCATCACGATTCCCGAAAGCTTCACTCCGCGCCGCGCGCGGAAACCCCAGATGAAAACAGAAAGCCGGCCGCGGTGCCAGTGCCGGGGCGTCGGCCGGATACGGCGGGAGCGGTCAGCGCGCGCAGAGGCGCAGCGCGATCTGCAGGAATTCGTCCCACACGTCGCCGCGGGCCACGCCCTTGATCATGCGGTCCAGCCGCGCGGCCTGCATCAGCGCGGTGCGGGTGGCCGACGAGGACAGGCGCTGCAGCGCCCGCTTGTACGGCGACTGGCGGGCGCCGAAGATGCGCGCCGCAGCCAGCGCGTCGTCGGCGCTGCGGCCGGCATCCATTTCGGCCCGGGCGGTGGCCAGCACGCGCAGTTCCGACACCACGATCCACAGGATGAGCGGCGCCGCCACGCCTTCGGCGCGCAGGCCGTCGAGCAGCCGGCTGGCGCGTGCGGCGTCGCCAGCGAGCAGCGCCTGGCGCAGGTCGTCCACGTCGTAGCGGGCGACGTCCATCACCGCGTTGCGCACCTGTTCCAGCGTCAGTTCGCCCGGCGGGTGCAGCAGGCCCAGCTTCATCACTTCCTGGTTGGCGGCGAGCAGATTGCCTTCGACGTGGCCGGCCATGAATTCCAGCGCCTCCGGCGTCGCGCTCTGCTGCTGGCGCGCGAGACGGCCAGCCAGCCAGCCGGGCAGGCGGTCCAGACCGGGCGCATTCAGTTCGAGTTCGATGCCGTGTTCGATCAGCGCGGCGAACCAGGCGCTCTTCTTTGCCTTCCAGTCCATCAGCGGCAGCGTGACCAGGGTGAGCGTGCCTGCGGGCGGATTCGCGGCGTAGCGGGCCAGCGCATCGCTGCCTTCGCGGCCGGGCTTGCCGGTCGGGATGCGCAGGTCGATCACCTTGTCGCCACCGAACAGCGACATGTTGCCGGCCGCTTCGGCCAGCGCCGACCACTTGAAGTACTGGGTCACCACCAGCACGTCGCGCTCGCCGAAACCGCGTGCGCGGGCCGCAGTCCGGATGGCGTCCGCGGCTTCGATCACCAGCAGCGGCTCGTCGCCGTGCAGCACGTACAGCGGCGCGAGCGTGCCCTTCAGATGGGCGTCCAGCTGGTCGGCGCGCAATGGCATGCGGATCAGCTGGCCTGCGGCCGCTTGAGGGCCTGCAGCCGGCGCAGCAGCTGCTGGACCAGATCGCTCCGCATTTCGCCCTGCAGTGTCAGTTCTTCCTGCTGCTTGGCCAGCAGTTCGGCATCGCTGTAGGTGAGGTCGCGGCGGATCTCTATCGTGGTGCGCGGCATCAGTTCGGTGTGATCCTGGGTACGCACAAGGAAGCTGACCTTCTGCCGCAGCTGGTATTCGCGCACGCGGCCGGCCGAGTTCAGGCTCAGGATGACCTTCTCGAACTTGTTTTCCAGAATGTCGAGGATGACTTCGGCCGCTGAAGGCTGGTCCGCGATCTGGGTCGAACTCTGGGTGACGACCGCGAGACGGATCTGATCCACCAGTTCCGCCTGACCGCGCGGCGCATTCACGTACAGCGTCTGGAAGGGCAGGTCGCGTATGCCCTGCAGCCGGAAGCCGCAGGCCGCGAGCGGCAGGGTGGCGAGCGCGGCCAGCAGCAGGCCGCGGCGCGAGGTATCGACGGATGCGCTCACGGGGCTCTCCTGCCTCAGCACACGATGTTGACCAGACGGCCCGGCACCACCACCACCTTTTTCGCCGGCTTGCCTTCCATGAACTTCTGCGCCGCCTCGTTGGCCAGCGCGGCCGCTTCGATCGCATCCTTCGCGGCGTCGGCGGCCACGCGCAGGCTGCCGCGCAGCTTGCCATTTACCTGCAGCATCAGCTCGACCTCGTCCTGCACCAGCGCCGATTCGGCCGGTTCCGGCCACGCCGCGTTCAGGATGTCGTCGCCGAAGCCGCAGTCGCGCCACAGCGCGTGCGTGATGTGCGGGCAGATCGGCGACAGCACGCGCAGCAGCATGGACAGGCCTTCGCCGATCACCTCGGCGGCGTCGCTGCCGTCGCGCGGCGCCTTTTCCAGCGCATTGAGCATCTTCATGCAGCCGGAGGCCACCGTGTTGAACTGTTGCTTGCCGAGGTCGTAGCTGGCCTGCTTCAGCACCAGATGCAGTTCGCGTCGCAGGTCGGCCAGCGCGGCCGGCAGCTTCGCCTTGCCCAGCGTCGACGCCACCGGCACCTGCGCGCGCAGTTCGGCGTTGTAGTCCTGGGCGAAATTCCACACCCGCTTCAGGAAGCGGTGCGCGCCTTCGACGCCAGCGTCGTTCCATTCCAGCGTCTGTTCCGGCGGGCTGGCGAACATCATGAAGAAGCGGGCGGTGTCGGCGCCGTACTGGTCGATCAGCGCCTGCGGGTCGACGCCGTTGTTCTTCGACTTCGACATCGTGGTCAGTTCGTGCTCAAGCACCGTGCCGTCGGACTTCAGCCGGCCGCCGGTGATCTGTCCCTTGGCGTCTCGCTGGACGTCTACATCGCTTTCCCAGTAGTAGTTCTTGCCGCCGCCTTCAGGCTTGTGCAGCCAGGCGTGGTTCAGCACCATGCCCTGGGTGAGCAGGCGGGCGAACGGCTCTTTCACCGTCATCAGGCCCATGTCGCGCATCACCTTGGACCAGAAGCGCGAGTACAAGAGGTGCAGGATGGCGTGCTCGATGCCGCCGATGTACTGATCCACCTGCATCCAGTAGTTGGCGCGCTCATCGACCATGGCCGCGTCGTTGCCGACCGAGCAGTAGCGGGCGTAATACCAGCTGGAGTCGACGAAGGTGTCCATCGTGTCGGTTTCGCGCTTCGCCGCCGCGCCGCATTTCGGGCAGGCGACGTTGATGAAGTCGTCGCGCTTGAGCAGCGGATTGCCCGAACCGTCCGGAATGCAGTCTTCCGGCAGCACCACCGGCAGCTGGTCGTCCGGCACCGGCACGTCACCGCAGTGATCGCAATGGATGATGGGAATCGGGCAGCCCCAGTAGCGCTGGCGCGACACGCCCCAGTCGCGCAGGCGCCACTGCACCTTCTTTTCGCCGCCCTTCGAGGACAGGTCGGCCGCGACCGCATCGACCGCGGCCGCGTAGCCCAGGCCGTCATACTTGCCGCTGTTCACGCAGACACCGTCCTTCGAGCCGTACCACTCGGCCCAGGCATCGGTCGAGAAGGCGTGGTCGCCAACCGCGATCACCTGTCTGATCGGCAGGTCGTACTTCTTCGCGAAGCCGAAATCGCGTTCGTCGTGTGCCGGCACCGCCATCACGGCGCCGTCGCCGTAGCTCATCAGCACGTAGTTGCCCACCCACAGCGGCACCGATTCGCCGGTCAGCGGATGCACCACGGTGAGGCCGGTCGGCAGGCCTTCCTTCTCCATGGTCGCCATGTCGGCTTCCATCACCGAGCCGTGCTTGCACTTCTCGATGAAGGCGGCCAGTTCAGGGTTGTTGCGGGCGGCGTGGGTGGCCAGCGGGTGTTCGGCAGCGACCGCACAGAAGGTGACGCCCATGATGGTGTCGGCGCGGGTGGTGAACACCCACAGCCTGCCGTCGTCGATCAGCGCGCCGGCTTCGTCACGGATGTCATGGCTGAAGGCGAAGCGCACGCCGGTGCTCTTGCCTATCCAGTTGGCCTGCATGGTTTTCACGCGCTCGGGCCAGCCGTCCAGCGTGTCCAGGTCGTCCAGCAGTTCGTCGGCGTACTGGGTGATGCCGAGGTAGTAGCCGGGAATCTCGCGCTTCTCGACCAGTGCGCCGGTGCGCCAGCCGCGGCCGTCGATCACCTGTTCGTTGGCGAGTACGGTCTGGTCAACCGGGTCCCAGTTTACCACCTGGGTCTTCTTGTAGGCGATGCCCTTTTCCAGCATGCGCAGGAACAGCCACTGGTTCCATCGGTAGTACGACGGCTGGCAGGTCGCCAGTTCGCGGCTCCAGTCGATCGCGAAGCCCAGCGCCTTGAGCTGCTGACGCATGTAGTCGATGTTGTCGTAGGTCCATTTGGCCGGCGGTACCGCGTTCTTGATCGCCGCGTTCTCGGCCGGCAGGCCGAAGGCGTCCCAGCCCATGGGCTGCAGCACGTTGTAGCCGCGCATCCGGTGGAAGCGGGTCAGCACGTCGCCGATGGTGTAGTTGCGCACATGACCCATGTGCAGCTTGCCCGACGGGTAGGGGAACATCGACAGGCAGTAGTACTTGGGCTTCGAGGTGTCCTCGACAGCCTTGAAGGTCTGGCTGTCGTCCCAGTACCGGCGTGCGGCGGCTTCGACCTCGGACGGGGTGTAGGCGGGGGTCTGCTTTTCTGACATGAGGCGGAATGCGGCGGAAATGAACGCGAACCCGCAATTATAGGCCCGGCGGACCACGGCCCGCCGGAAAACGCGGTGTTCGCCCGGCGCGGACTCAGCCTGACGCGGTCCGTCGTCCGGCCGCGCCGACGCGCGCGAGCTCGCGCGGCACCGGTTCGCCACCGTCGGCGAACCGCAGCGTGAGATGCGGCAGCGGCAGGGTCTGGCCGCGCTCGTCGTACGCCTCCTTCACCCGGCGGAGGAATTCGCGCCGGACTTCCCACTGCGACATCGGCTGCACGCGCATCCGCGCGCGCACCACCAGCGCCGATTCAAGCCACTCATTCACGCCGGCCATTTCAAGATCGCCGATGATGCGGGGGCCGAAGTACGCGTCCTCGCGCATCGCCTTGGCGACATCGAACATGATGGCGTAGATGTCGGCCACCCGGTCGGTGGGCGCCATGCGCACGTCGATCACTGCATTGGCGAATTCGCGCGACCGACTGGTGACCGTGGTGATTTCGCCATTCGGGACGAAATGGACGTTGCCCTCGTAGTCCCGCAGGCGCACGTAGCGCAGCGTCACTTCCTCGACCACGCCGCTGTGGCCGGCGATGTCCACGATGTCGCCGACGCGGATCTGGTTCTCCAGCAGCACGAACAGCCCGGAGAACAGATCCTTCACCAGCGACTGCGCGCCGAAGCCGATGGCGATGCCGGCCACACCCGCGGTCGCCAGCAGCGGCGCGACCGAAATGCCCAGCGTGCTCAGCGCGATGCCGCCCGCCAGCACCAGGATGACCACCGACGCTGCGTAGCGGGCGACCCGCACCAGGGTGTCGATGCGCTTGATGTCCTCTCCGCAGTCGGTGCGCCGGCGCAGCGTTTCGTGGATCAGCCGTATCGAGCGGCGGGCGGCCTGCTGCAGGGCCCAGGCCAGCAGCAGGATGAGGAATAGTTTCACCGTGAGGTCCAGCACCTGGGGCAGGCGTTCGCCGGCCCAGGCGTAAAGCCATGCCGCGGTCTGTGTCCAGTCGTTCATGGGTCGGGGTGTTGTCCTGTTTCCGTTGCGGGGACAGGAGGCGACCCCGTCGCGACCGCAGCGTTCCTCGGTGTAGGACGAAGACTACGCGTCCGCCAGGGCGCGACCGTCGGCAGGCGGCCCGGTAGAATCCGGCGCATGACCTCCAACCCGCTTCTTTCCGGCCTGAACGAACAGCAGTTCCAGGCCGTCACGCTGCCCGCTCAGTCCGCCCTCATCCTGGCGGGCGCCGGTTCGGGCAAGACGCGCGTGCTCACCACGCGGCTGGCCTGGCTCATTTCGACCGGCCAGGTGTCGCCGCACGGCATCCTCGCGGTCACCTTCACCAACAAGGCGGCCAAGGAAATGCTGGCGCGGCTGACCGCCATGCTGCCGATGAATGCGCGCGGGCTGTGGATAGGCACCTTCCACGGCCTGTGCAACCGCATGCTGCGTGCGCACTGGAAGGAAGCCGGGCTGCCGCAGCTGTTCCAGATCCTCGATTCGGCCGACCAGCTGTCGGCGATCAAGCGGCTGCTGAAGGCGCTCAACATCGACGACGAGAAATTCCCGGCGCGCGAACTGATGTATTTCATCAATTCGGCCAAGGAACAGGGCCTGCGCCCGCACGAGGTCGAGGCCTTCGACGATTTCGCGCGCAAGCGGGTCGAGCTCTACCAGGCCTATGAGGCGCAGTGCCAGCGCGAGGGCGTGGTCGATTTCGCCGAACTGCTGCTGCGCTGCCACGAACTTCTGCAGCGCAACGAGCCGATACGCGCGCACTACCAGCGCCGCTTCCGCCACATCCTGGTCGACGAGTTCCAGGACACCAACGTGCTGCAGTACCGCTGGCTCAAGCTGCTGGCCGGACTGGGCACCGACGGTCAGGCGGCGGTGATGGCAGTCGGCGACGACGACCAGAGCATCTACCGCTTCCGCGGTGCTGAGGTCGGCAACATGCGCGACTTCGAACGCGAGTTCCACGTCGACAACGTGATCCGGCTGGAACAGAACTACCGCTCGCACGGCAACATCCTCGACGCCGCCAATGCGGTGATCCGGCACAACAGCGGGCGGCTGGGCAAGAACCTGTGGACCGAGGCCGGCAGCGGCGAGCCGCTGCGCGTCTATGAGGCCTTCAACGACATCGAGGAAGCGCGCTGGGTGGTCGAGGAAATCAAGGCGCTCATCCACGACGGCACCGCGCGCGACGACATCGCGCTGCTCTACCGCAGCAATGCGCAGTCGCGCGTGCTCGAACACGCGCTGTTCTCGGCCGGCATTCCCTACCGCGTCTATGGCGGCCTGCGCTTCTTCGAACGGCAGGAGGTGAAGCACGCGCTGGCCTACATGCGGCTGATCGCGAATCCGCACGACGACACCGCCTTCACCCGGGTGGTGAACTTCCCCACCCGCGGCATCGGTGCGCGTTCGCTGGAACAGCTGCAGGACGCCGCGCAGGCGCATTCCACCAGTCTGTACGGTGCGCTGAACTTCCTGACCGGCAAGGCGGCGCAGTCGGTCGGCGCCTTCATCAAGCTGGTCGACCAGCTGCGTTTCGCCTGCGAAGGACTGAAGCTGCCGGAAATGGTCGAGCAGGTGCTCGAACTGTCCGGCCTGCGCGCGCATTACCTGACCGAGAAGGAAGGTCAGGAGCGTGTGGCCAACCTCGACGAAATCATCAACGCTGCCGCCAACTTCATTTCCGAGGAAGGCTACGCCCAGGTCGCGGCCGAGGACG
>Ga0123397_130183_pt1 | contig 21950 bp, 17 predicted proteins | sample T10HLNH4metaT_FD_89925 | JGI IMG/M metagenome (GOLD analysis project Ga0123397, IMG submission 89925) | Methane-oxidizing artificial microbial communities from Washington, USA to study methane cycling - T10-HLNH4 metaT (Metagenome... ... | reverse complement strand
CCGATCGCGCCGTTGAATTCCTTCTGATCCGGCGGATTGATGCACACCGCCGGCGAGGTTTCGGTCAGGCCGTAGGCCTCGATCAGCGGCTGACCGGTGATTTTCTTCCAGCGTTCGGCGACCGCCCGCTGAACCGCCATGCCGCCGCCCAGCGATACGCGCAACCCGGAAAAATCGAGCTTGGCAAAATCCGGATTGTTCAGCAGCGCATTGAACAGTGTATTGACACCGGTAATGACGGTGAAACGGTATTTCTGAAGTTCCTTGACGAAGCCGGGAATGTCACGTGGATTGGTGATCAGTATGTTGGTTGCACCCAGCTTCAGAAATACGAGGCAATTCGCGGTCAGCGCAAAGATGTGATACAGCGGCAAGGCCGTGATGACGATCTGCGGTCCGCTCATGAAAGGCCGAATCCAGGCGTCGGCCTGCATCATGTTGGACACGATATTGCGATGGGTGAGCATGGCGCCCTTGGCCACCCCGGTCGTGCCGCCCGTGTACTGCAGGAAGGCGATGTCTTCGTGCACGACATTGACCGGATTCAGCGTGTGCCCCAGCCCCAGCTTGATCGCCTCGTTGAAGCGGACCGCCGACGGCAGGTCGAAGGACGGCACCATCTTCTTCACGTGGCGCACGACCAGATTGACGATCCAGCCCTTGGGCGCCGGCAGCAAGTCGCCCAGCGCGGTGACGACGACGTGACGCACCGAAGTGCGGTCGATCACGCGCTGCAGCGTCGAGGCGAAGTTCTCCAGCACGACGATGACTTCCGCACCGCTGTCGTTGAGCTGGTGTTCGAGCTCGCGCGGCGTATACAGCGGGTTGCAGTTCACCACCGTGTAGCCGGCGCGCAGCGCGCCGAACATCGCCGCCGGATACTGCAGCACATTGGGCATCATGATCGCGACGCGCGACCCCGGCGCGAGACCGAGCACCGACTGCAGATAGGCCGCGAAGGCGGCGCTCAGGCGGTCAAGTTCCGCGTAGGTGATTGCCTTGCCCATGCAGACATAGGCATCGCGCTCCGCGAACTCGCGGCAGCTGCGCTCGAACACCTCGCCGACCGACATGAACTCCGACGGATCGATCTCGGCCGGAACACCCTTGGGGTAGCTTTTGAGCCACACCTTCTCCATTACCGCCTCCTCGCGTCATCGTGCCGCTGCCGTGCGAACGCGGCAGCGTGCTGCATGATCGTGCGGCCGGGCATCAACCCGACATGTCTTCCATCGGCCAGTCGCGAATATAGCTCTTCAACATGCGGTTCTCGAAACTCTGCTCCTCCAGCATCGCGCGCGCGACGTCGTGGAAGGACAGCACGCCCATCAGCGTATCGCCTTCCATGATGGGCAGATAGCGGCAGCGGTTCTCGAGCATCAGTCGGCGCAGTTCGTCGACTTCCATGTCCGGGTGGGCGGTCGCCGGATCGCGATGCATGACGGCGGATACGGTCAGCGACTGCCAGTCGCCGCCGGACGCCCGCACCGAGCGCAGCACTTCGCGGAAGGTGAGCATGCCAACCATGCGGCCATGCTCCATCACCACCAGCGAACCGACGTCGAGGTCGGTCATCGTGACGACTGCGTTGCCCAGCGTCTGTTGCGGTGCCACCGTGTAGAGCACGGTGCCCTTGATGCGCAGGATTTCATGTACTTGCATGGTTGCCACTCTCCTCCTCGCCGCGCGGGCACGGGGTGCGCGCTGCGGATGACCATGCGTCGATGGTAGTCAAAAGCGTCGGCGCCGCAAAGCGCCGGCGTTCAGAAAAGGCGATCCAGACGCCCGTCCGGACGCAGCAACGCCGCACATGGCGTCTTTCCGGGGCGGATCAGGCGTACCGACTCGGCGTAGCGCTTCAGCTGTTCGGCATACTCCCCGGCGAATCCCGCGCCCTCCCCGCTCTTGTAATCCAGTATCCAGATCTCGTCGTCGAACTCGACCAGGCGGTCGATGCGGCCGAGGCTGCCGTCGGGCAGCACGAATTCCACTTCGCTGGCCGCCCAGCGATGCAGCGCCGGATCGAAGAAACGGCGCAGCGAAGCGCTGCCGGTCATGGCGCGCGCAAGGCGTTCAAGTTCGCTCCAGCGCGTCGCATCGAGCGCCGGCGGGCGCGGCGGCGGCGGCTCGCCGCAGGCCAGCGCTTCCAGCCAGGCGTGCAGGCCGGTACCCCAGATCTGTGCGTCGTTCATCGGCACCACGACGCGACGCTCGCCCACCGGTGTCAATGGCGGAGCTTCGGCAGCCATCGGCGCCGCGGCAACCGTATCGATGTCGGGGCACGCATCGGCGGCGCCTGAACTCAGTCGCAGTGCACCGTCGTCGGTGGTCTGTACCGACGGGCAGCCACGCAGGGCCGTCTGCAAACGCGCCAGCCAGCTGTCCTCGGCCACGCCCCGCGCCGGGCTGACGCCGCTGGCGAACAGGAACTGCCGCGCCCGGGTGACCGCGACGTAGAGCAGATTGGCGTCCTCGCGTGCCGCAGCGCGGGCTTCGGCCTCGATGAAACGGGCGCGCGCCTGCCCCTGGTTCTCCTTGCGCTGCAGCAGCGACAGGTGTTCGGGCGCCGGCGCACCCGGCGGCCAGGCCAGCAGCACGCGCGCGCCGCTGTCGGCTCGCGGCTTCGCGATGGCGTCGGCCAGCCAGACGATGGGCGCCTCCAGCCCTTTCGCCGCATGGACCGTAAGCACGCGCACGCGGCCGCGTGCCGGATCCTCACCGAGGATGAGCCCCTCGTCCGGCGCTTCGTCGTCCTCGTTGCGCAATCGTGCAAGTTCGTCGAGAAAGCGCGGCATGCTGGGGAAGCGGCCGCTGTCGACCTTGAGCGCCAGTTCCATGAACGCTTCCAGATTCGCACGCACGCCCGGCCAGGCCATCGGATCGACCTGGGCGGCATAGCGCTGCATCAGCTCGCCACGGTGGAACACGCGGTCGAGCAGGTCGTGCACCGGCAGTTGCGCGGCGGCGGCCAGCCAGTCGCTCAGCAGCGACGCCGCACGCGCGAGTTCGGCGTCGTCGCCGTCACGTGCAGCGCGCAGTGCGGGCCACAGTGCGGAGCCGGCGCTGGTCAGGCGCAGCAGGTGCGCATCGGACAGCGCGAACAGCGGGCTGCGCAGCACGTGCGCCAGCGCCAGCGCATCGGCCGGCGCGGCGATGAAGCCCAGCAGCGCCTGCAGATCGGCTGCCTCCAGCGTGTCGAGCAGGCGGCCGCGGCTGGCACCGAAGTACGGAATGCCGTGCGCGCGCAGCGCCGCCTCATAGACGGCGAGACCGGTGCGCCGGCGCAGCAGGATCATCATGTCGCCATAGCGCGCCGGCCGCACCGCGCCACTGTGCGCATCGCGCACGGCGACCCGCCCGACCATTGCCTGCAGCCGCGCGCACATCGCGTCGGCCTCGCGACGACGCCTGCTGTCCTCGACCGTTACGCGCGGCGTGGTGAGCGGATTGCGCAGGCCGGCATCGTTCGTCGTCGCCTCGTCCGGCGCGTCGACGTCGTGGCCGAAAGCCGGCAGCACCTCGACCGCGCCGGGCAGGCCGAGCTGCGTCGTGCCGTGTGGCGCGAAACCTTCGAACACGTCGAGCGCGCCGAACAGCGCATTGACCACCTCGACCACCGCCGGGCTGCTGCGCCGCGTTACGTTGCGCCGGATGTCGATGGCGCCGAAGCGCTCGGCGAAAGCCGTGCGCGCGTGCGCAAAGATGCGCGGATCGGCGCGGCGGAAGCGGTAGATCGACTGCTTCGGGTCGCCCACCACGAACACGCGTGGCTGCACCTGATCCGGCGCGTAGGCGTCGAGCCAGTGCATCAGCACCTGCCACTGCAGCGGATTGGTGTCCTGGAACTCGTCGAGCAGCAGGTGGGTGTAGCGCGCATCCAGCCTTGCCTGCACGAAGGGGCCGGTCTGGGCGTCGCCGAGCAGGCGCGCCGCGTGCCATTCGAGGTCGCCGAAGTCGAGCACGCCGGCGCCGCGTTTGACCTGGTCGTAGGCGTCGAGCATGGCCGAGGCGACGGTCAGCGCGTGCCGGTTCAGTTCCCAGGCGGCGCGGTCGCTCAGCGCGTGCAGGCAGGCCAGCAGGCGCTCGGCGCAGGACTCGAACAACTGCTGCGTGCGCTCGGCTGCGCCGAGCTTTTCCATCGCCTTGCCCGGCTTGAACGCGATCGGCACACCGGCGCGGGTCAGCAGTTCGGCGCACAGACCGTCGAAGAAGGCCCGGGCGTCACGCTGGCCGGCGGCCGTCTCCAGCGCGACCGCCTTGCGCTGCTGCGCCTCCGTGCCCTGCCCCAGCAGCTTTGCGAGTTCCAGCGCTGCGGCGCGCAGCGTAGCGTCCTGTGCCAGCGCATCGACCGGTGCTTCACGGTCGGCGCCGAAGAAGGACTCGAGATGCGCGAACACGCCATCGAGCCCGTCGTGCGCAGCCAGCCAGGCCTGCCACTCGGCGCGCCGCTCTATCAGCGCTTCGGCGAGGCTGCGCGCGCCGGCGAGACCGGCCTGCGCGAGCAGCCAGCGCACCGACTGCGCCAGTTCGCCGTCCGGCGCACTGCCGGCACGTCGCATCAGCACGCCCCAGGCCTGGTCGCGCAGGCGTGCGGTGCGCTCGGCAAGCTGCAGCCCGCCGAGGCCGGCCGACAGCGGAGCGGCACCGAGCAGCGACGAAAACCAGCCGTGGAAGGTGTTGATCGTCAGCCCAGGGCGGGCGCCGGCGACGCGTTCGAACAGACCGCGCGCACGCTCGATCAGCGCCGCGTCATTGCGCGCATCGACCCCGCGCTGATCGAGGAAGGCGATCACGCCGGCGTCGTCCGCCACCGCCAGTTCGCCCAGCCAGTGCTGCAGCCGCTCGTCGATCTCGCGCGCCGCCTTGCGCGTGTAGGTGATGGCCAGTATCTCGCCCGGCGCCACGCCCGCCAGCAGCAGACGGATCAGCCGCGACACCAGCGTCCACGTCTTGCCGCTGCCGGCGCACGCCTCGACGACGACGCTGGCAGATGGATCGAGTGCGCGCAGGCCGTCGTTCATGCGCGCCAGTCCTTGCGGCACAGGCCGCGCATTTCGCAGTAGGCGCAGGCGCGGTCGTCGCCGTGCGCAGGCAGCGCGGCTCCGGCACGCAGCGCCGGAAACAGCGCGCCGATCAGTCCCTGCAACGCTTCGGCCGCCGCGTGCGGCTCGGGCTGCGGGTGCGGCACCGGCGCCGGCTCGTCGAGCGCCAGATAGGCGGCTTCGCTCACCGTGTCGCCTTCGAGCAGTGTGTAGAAAGCGAGCTGCAGATCTTCCCCGCCCTGCACGCTCTTCTTCACGGCTTCGCTGCTACGCAGCTTGTAGTCGAGCAGCGACACGCCGGCGACACCGCGGTCGATGCGGTCGATGCGGCCTTCGAGCGACAGCGTGCCGCCGTCCGGCAGGTCGAGCGGTCGCGCCCGCGACTGCTCGCCGCTGTCGAAAACCCAGCCCTCGGCTTCGCGCGCGCAGGCCCAGGCAACGTAGGCGTCGGCGCGGTCGTGCAGGCGATCGGCCCACGCGTGTTCCTGGAAGTTGCGACTGATCGCGCCATCGAAGGCGACCGCGATGCGCGCGCGCATGTCATCGACCAGCGCCTGCGGCGTTTCGCTGTCGAGGCGCGGGTGCGCAACATGAAAGTCGTGCAGCAGCGCATGCACCAGTTCGCCCACGCTGCCTTTGCCCATCGTTTCCTCGACCTCGTCGCCCTCGCCCAGGCCGAGCACGCGGCGCGCGTAGTAGCGGTAGGGGCAGGCCATCAGATCGGCCATCGCGCTGGCAGTGAGCCGCTGCGGCACCCGATCGGCTTCGAGCACCGGCGCGCTGGTCTGCCGCGGCAGCGCGGCCGGCTCGGGATCGGGCTGGGCCGGCGCGGCGCTGACGGCACTCGGCAGGCCGGCGCGCACGAACATCAGATCGAGCAGTTGCAGGTCGGCGCCGGGCAGATTGGCTTCGCCATTGCGCTGCGCCTGCCAGCTGAACACGATCTCTTCACTGTTCAGGATCAGCCCGGCGAGGTCCTCGCGCAGCTGGCGTGCCGCCTGCTGCGTATCGGCCAGCCCCAGTTCGCGCCGCAGCCCTTCGTGGCCAAGCACGCCGCGCAGTTGCGGCGGCGCCAGATGTTCGCCGTCGGCGCCAATCACGTATACGGCGTCGAACACGCGCAGCCGGGTCGCCGCAAGATGGGTCAGCACGACAGGACTGTCGATCGCAGTGTCGCGGAACAGCGCCCGTTCGAACTCGCCATTGAGCCACTGGCGCCAGTCGGCAAAGGTCAGTGCCAGCGCCACACCGCTGCTGTCCGCACGCAGTTGTTCGAGCAGTGCGATCACTTGTGCGCCGGCGGCGTCCTGCAGCAAGGCCGTGCGCGCCTGCAGCGCATCGAGCGCGGCCAGCAGCCGTTCGATCCAGAAGGCGGCGGGCGCGGCCTGGGTCGGCATCAGGTTCGCCGCCTGCGCGAACGGAACCATCAGCGCCGCGCCCGCCCGCCCGGCCAGTTCGCGCGCCGCATCGGCGAGCAAGGCCTGCAGCCCGTCGACATGGTTGCGCCGCACCACCCAGTGATCGACCTCGGCGATCGCCCGCGCGTGCGTGTCGGCATCCATCGTGCCTGCGACATAGGGCGAGCGCACCAGATCGAGCAGGTCGCGGTGATAGCCGTCGGACGCCAGGCACTGCAGAAAGGCATCGACCGTCGCCGCGGCGCGCGTGGTGGACAGCTTCCAGCCGGTTTCGTCGGCCAGCAGCACCTGCCTGCGTTCGAGCAGGGCACGGGTGCGGCGGGCGGCTTCGCGGTCGCTGGCGACCAGGGCGATGCGGCGGCGCCCCTCCGCCAGCCAGCGGACAATGCAGGTGGCAGCATGCTGCGCCTCCTGTTCGAGCGATTGCGCACTGACCAGCCGCACGCGGTCACGCAGACGCTGCGCCGCGTCCGCCGGCACGCGGCGCGACCACAGCGTGCGCGCATCGTCGGCGGCAACCGGCCAGGCGGCATCGAGCGCGCGCGACAGCGCGTCTTCATCCGCCGCGCGCCGCACGCCGATGTGCAGTACTTGCACGCGCTGTGCAAACGCGGTCAACCAGTCCGGCGCCGGATCGAGCGTGTCGGCCAGCAGCACGACCGGCCGGCGCGCTGCCGCGGCCGCCCGGTAAAGCGCCTGCGTCGTCGCGCGTGCATGACCGGGGGTGCCGGTGCTGTCAGCCAGCCACACCGCGTGAACAAGCCGCGCCTCGAGCGACAGCGCCGCACTGTCGTGCAGTGCGTGCGCCCGGGCGAATGCGCCTTCGAGCGCGGCCTCGTCCGGCACCGGCACATCGGCCAGCGTGTCGGCGAGATCCATCAGTTCGCGCGCGACCGCCCACAGGTCGGCGTCCCCCAGCCAACCTACCCGGCGCAACTGGGCGACCAGCCCGAGCAGCCGCCGCGAATCGGGGTCGGTCGCCGCATCGCCCCGCCAGCGCGCGGCCAGCAGTTGCGGCGTGAGCACGCGCGGCATGAACAGCGCTCGGCCGGCCGCAGCTGACAGCGCGCTGCGCAGCGCCGGTGCCAGCGCAATGGACGGCAGGATGAGGTCACAGTCGGCGAGCGCGTCGCCGTGACGATCGAGGAGGATGCGTGCCACCCGGCCGAACAGGTCCGGACCGGGGGACAGCGTGACGGAGTCGAAACCCGCTCCGCTCATGCGTCAGCGCGGGCGAAGAAAGGAAACGGAGCGCGCGCTCAGCGCTCGAGCATGCCGAGCTTGTCCTTCACCTTGGCCCAGTCGTCGGCGTCGGGCAGCGCGTCCTTGCGCTCGATGATGGCCGGCCATTCCTTGGCCAGTTCGGCATTCAGTTCGATGAACTGCACCTGGTCCGCCGGCACGTCGTCCTCGGCAAAAATGGCTTCGGCCGGACATTCGGCAACGCACAGCGTGCAGTCGATGCACTCGTCCGGATCGATCACCAGGAAATTCGGGCCTTCGCGGAAGCAATCGACCGGGCACACATCGACGCAGTCGGTGTATTTGCACTTGATACAGGATTCGGTGACGACGTAGGTCATGATTTCTCCGTTGGGCGGGGGCTCTGCACTCGCAGGCAGGCCATGCATGGGCTGAAAAAGGCTGAATTCACGAGGGGCCGCGGCACGCGGGAGCAGCCTGCAGACTGCTAAACACAGGCGCGCCGCACCTCTTCCGGACGCGGGAGTTTAGCACCGGGGCGCGGCGGCACCTCGCCCACGCTGTCGTGCCGCTGCGACATGTGGCCATGACTTTTTGTATTTCCTTGCCATCTGCCTCTGCACGCCCGACTGTTTTTTGTATTAGCATCTTGCAAACAGTGCAGAAACCCTGAACTCCGACGCAGGGGACGCCGATACCGTGATCACTCCGGCGGCCAGGTTTCAGCAAGCCCCGAACCGGGCCGCTCCGTGAGTGGCCGGGAAACCCAGTCCAGCGACCCGACACTCACCTTTCGGCACGCAACATCCATCCAGTCCTGCAGGCGTCCCGAACCGAGGCGTCCGGCACGAGGCATCCGGTTCTTCCCGATACACCCCCGAAGACCTTCCGATTCACAGAATCCACTTTCCCAGTCAAGCACCGCGAGGAAACAATGAGCGAACACATCCACCACGTCACCGACGCCAGTTTCGAAGCCGAGGTCATCAAGGCCGACCTGCCGGTTCTGGTCGATTACTGGGCCGAGTGGTGCGGTCCGTGCAAGATGATCGCTCCCATCCTCGACGAAGTGGCCCGTGACTACGCCGGCAAGCTGCGCGTGGCCAAGGTCAATATCGACGAGAATCAGGAAACGCCCGCACGCTTCGGCATTCGCGGCATTCCGACGCTGATGCTGTTCAAGGACGGCAATGTCGAGGCGACGAAGGTCGGCGCCCTGTCGAAGTCCCAACTGACCGCCTTCCTGGACAGTCACCTGTAACACCTACCCCGCGGCGGGCGCGTATCCGCGCCCTGCCCGCCGGAGCGGAAGACCGCTCCATCTCCCCACCCCGCCTGTCGCACATCTTCACCATGCACCTTTCCGAACTGAAAGCACTCCACGTAAGCCAGCTGCTCGAAATGGCCCAGTCCTTCGAGATCGAAGGCGCCAACCGGCTGCGCAAGCAGGAACTCGTGTTCGCCATCCTGCGCAACCGGGCGAAGAAGGGCGAGAGCATTTTCGGAGACGGTGCGCTGGAGGTGCTGCCCGACGGCTTCGGTTTCCTGCGTTCGCCGGAAGCGAGCTATCTGGCGGGAACCGACGACATCTACGTGTCGCCGAGCCAGATCCGCCGCTTCAACCTGCACACCGGCGACACCATCGAGGGTGAAATCCGCACGCCGAAGGATGGCGAGCGCTATTTCGCACTGGTCAAGGTCGATCGCATCAACAGCGAGCCGCCGGAAGCGACCAAGCACAAGATCCTGTTCGAGAACCTGACGCCGCTGCATCCGACCGAGCCGCTGAAACTCGAACGCGACATGCGCGGCGAAGAGAACACGACCTCGCGCGTCATCGACATGATCGCGCCGATCGGCAAGGGCCAGCGCGCGCTGCTGGTGGCGCCGCCGAAGACCGGCAAGACGGTGATGATGCAGCACATCGCGCACGCGATCACCGTGAATCACCCGGAAGCGTTGCTCATCGTGCTGCTGATCGATGAGCGCCCGGAAGAAGTGACCGAGATGCAGCGTTCGGTGAAGGGCGAAGTCGTTGCCTCGACCTTCGACGAACCGGCCACCCGCCACGTGCAGGTCGCTGAAATGGTGATCGAGAAAGCCAAGCGTCTGGTCGAGCACAAGAAGGACGTGATCATCCTGCTCGATTCGATCACCCGCCTCGCCCGCGCCTACAACACGGTGCAGCCGGCCTCCGGCAAGGTGCTGACCGGCGGTGTGGACGCCAACGCGCTGCAGAAGCCGAAGCGCTTCTTCGGCGCTGCGCGCAATGTCGAAGAAGGCGGCAGCCTGACCATCATTGCCACCGCGCTGATCGAAACCGGCAGCCGCATGGACGACGTGATCTACGAGGAATTCAAGGGCACCGGCAATATGGAAATCCATCTTGACCGGCGCATGGCGGAAAAGCGCGTCTATCCGGCGATCAACGTGAACCGCTCGGGCACGCGCCGCGAAGAACTGCTGCTGAAGCCGGAAATCCTGCAGAAGATCTGGATCTTGCGCAAACTGCTGTACAACATGGACGATCTCGAAGCGATCGAATTCCTGCTCGACAAGATCAAGGCCACCAAGAGCAACGGGGAGTTCTTCGACGCGATGCGTCGAGGTTGATCACCTGCGCCGCCTTGAGAGAAAAACGCCGCTTGACGCGGCGTTTTTCATTTCCACCTCCAGCGGTGCTCAGGCGCGCAGCGCCTCGACCACCGACAGCACCTCGCCCGGCGAATTGAGCGCATAGCCCGGGAGCGTCGACACCGCGCTCGCAAAATCAGGCGACCTCAGCGCATCGAGCATGCGCTGCATCGACGGCAGTTCCAGCGTTTCCAGCCGGCAGGCGAGAAAGTAGTGCTCCTCGGCGACCGGCACGAAATCGAGCTTGAACTGGCTGGCGGCTGCTTCGACGCCGAAGCCGGTGTCGGCCATGCCGCTGGCAATGTGCGCCGCCACCGCCGCGTGCGTGAATTCCACCGTTTCATAGCCGCTGATGTTGTCCGCATCAAGGGTCTGTTCGGCCAGCAGCAGGTCGAGCAGCACACGTGTGCCGGCGCTGGCCTGACGATTGATGAAGCGCACGTCGGGACGCACGAGGTCGCGCAGAGAGCGGATGTCCAGCGGATTGCCGGCGGCCACGAACAGGCCCTGAGTGCGCGTGACCAGGCGGATCACGCGGTGCGCGCGCGGCTTCAGGTAACGACCCAGCCGCGCCGCCAGCTCCGGCGTGACGCGACCGCTCGGCAGGTGGAAGCCGCAGATGTCGCAACTGCCGCGTGACATCGAACCCAGCGCGTCAATCGACCCGAGGTACTGCAGTTCCAGCCGCACGCCGGCCACCCGCTCCATCAGTTCAGGCATCAGCGCGATCGCATACCCATGGCTCGCATGCAGCCGCAGCACCGGGTGGGTATCCATCAGCGCCGCGTTGATCTCGCGGTCGATCTCCACCGACAGGTTTTCCAGTTGCGGCGTCAGTCGCGCCTGGATGCGCTGCGCCGCCCAGGTCAGCTTCTCGCCCAGCGGCGTCAGTTCCGCCCCCTTGCCCTGCGACAGCTCGACCAGCGGCGTGCCGAAAAAGGCCGACCAGGTGCGGATCAGGTTCCAGCAGTGGCGGTAGGAGAAATCGACTTCGCGCGCCGCCTCGGTCAGCTTTCCGCTGCGTTGCACGGCCGCCAGCACGCGGAACAGCAGCGGGTCGATCTCGCGGCCCTCGGCGTTGCGGAAGCGCCATGCAGGCTCGATCTGGATGCGCATGTTAGGCATTTGTTTTCATATCGTTAAAAGCAAGACCGGCTGCTAACCTCCGTTGCGAAGCCATTATTGGACCTTGATGGTGGCTGATTAGCAATTATGAACAAGAGTTCCAATTAGGAATTCAGCAGGAGACAGAGAGCCATGTCATCGCACCACCCCGCTCCCGGTGTCGACGGGCGACAGCTTCAGTCGCTGGTCGACCGCCACGCCGATCTGCCCGGCGCGCTGCTGCCGATGCTGCACGCCATCCAGGACGAATTCGGCCACGTGCCGGAACAGGCCGTCCCGGTCATCGCCAGGGGGCTGAACCTGTCGCGCGCCGAAGTGCATGGCGTGATCACCTTCTATCACCACTTCCGCAGCCACGCGCCCGGCCGCCACGTGGTGCAGGTCTGCCGGGCGGAAGCCTGTCAGGCCGTCGGTGCCGTTGCGCTCGAAGCGCACGCGAAGAAATGCCTCGGCATCGACTTCCACGAAACGACCGCCGACGGCGCGGTGACATTGGAGGCGGTGTACTGCCTCGGCAACTGCGCGGTCGGCCCGTCGTTGCGGGTCGATGACGATATCGTCGGCCGTGTCACACCGGAGCGCCTCGACGCGATCGTTGCGGAGCTGCGCACGGAGGTGAGCGCATGAACACCCGCATCTACGTCCCCGTCGATTCCACCGCGCTGTCGCTGGGCGCTGACAAGGTGGCGCAGGCCATTGCTGCCGAGGCGGCAAAGCGCGGCATCGCGATCGAGCTGGTACGCAATGGCTCGCGCGGCGCCTTCTTCCTCGAACCGCTGGTCGAGGTGCAGACCCCCGCCGGCCGCGTGGCCTACGGCCCGGTGCAGCCGAAGGATGTCGCCGCGCTGTTCGACGCCGGCTTCGTCACCGGTGGCTCGCATGCGCTGTCACTCGGCCTGACCGACGAGATCGGCTATCTGAAGAACCAGGAACGCCTGACCAGCGCGCGCATCGGCCTCACCGACCCCTTGAGCCTGGACGACTACATCGACCACGGCGGCTTCGTCGGCCTGGACAACGCGCTGGCGATGAGCGGCGCCGACGTGGTGAAGGAAGTGACGGAATCCGGTCTGCGCGGCCGCGGCGGCGCAGCCTTTCCGACCGGCATCAAGTGGAACACCGTGCTCGGCGCGGTCGCCGACCGCAAATACGTGGTGTGCAACGCCGACGAGGGCGACTCCGGCACCTTCTCCGACCGCATGATCATGGAGGGCGACCCCTACTGCCTGATCGAAGGCATGACCATCGCCGGCATCGCGGTCGGCGCGACCCAGGGCTACATCTACCTGCGCTCGGAGTATCCGCACGCTTTCGCCACGCTGAAGGAAGCCATCCACCGGGCACGCGCCGCCGGGTGGCTGGGCGACAACGTACGCAACTCCGGCAAGGCCTTCGAACTGGAGGTGCGCCTCGGTGCGGGCGCTTACATCTGCGGTGAAGAAACGTCGCTGCTGGAAAGCCTCGAAGGCAAGCGCGGCATCGTGCGCTTCAAGCCGCCGCTGCCGGCGCACGAAGGCCTGTTCGGCAAGCCGACGGTCATCAACAACGTCATTTCGCTCGCCTCCGTGCCCACCATCCTGGCCCAGGGCGGCGCCTTCTACCGCGACTTCGGCATGGGCCGCTCACGCGGCACCCTGCCCTTCCAGCTCGCCGGCAACATCAAACGCGGCGGTCTGGTCGAGAAGGCTTTCGGCGTGACCATGAACGAGCTCATCCACGACTTCGGCGGCGGCACGCTGTCCGGCCGTCCGGTGCGCGCGGTGCAGGTCGGCGGACCGCTCGGCGCCTACGTACCGGCGTCGCAGTTCGACCTGCCGCTCGACTACGAGGAATACGCCAAGCACGGCGCGATGATCGGCCACGGCGGCATCGTGGTGTTCGACGACACGGTCGACATGGCGCACATGGCCCGCTACGCGATGGAGTTCTGCGCCATCGAATCCTGCGGCAAGTGCACGCCCTGCCGCATCGGCTCGACACGCGGCGTCGAGGTGATCGACCGCATCGTCGCCAACGAGCAGCGCGGCAGGAACATCGCGCTGCTGCAGTCGCTGTGCGACACCATGCTGAATGGATCGCTGTGCGCGCTCGGCGGCATGGCGCCCTACCCGGTGCTGTCGGCACTGAACCATTTCCCCGAAGACTTCGGCGTCGACAAGACCGAAGCGGCTTGAGCACGCGAGAATCCAGGAGAACAGCCATGTCATTACCCAGAGAAACCGATTACGGCACACCCGCGCGCGAATCGGAAAAGGAAGTCACGCTGTCGATCGACGGCATCGAAGTCACGGTGCCGGCCGGCACCTCGGTCATGCGCGCCGCGCAGGAATGCGGCAACAGTATTCCGAAGCTCTGCGCGACCGACAGCCTGGAGCCTTTCGGCTCCTGTCGCCTGTGCCTGGTCGAGATCGAAGGGCTCCGCGGCTATCCGGCCTCCTGCACGACGATTGCCGAATCCGGCATGCAGGTGCGCACCCAGACGCCCAAGCTGGCGGACATCCGCCGCGGCGTGATGGAGCTCTACATTTCCGACCACCCGCTGGACTGCCTCACCTGCTCGGCCAACGGCAACTGCGAACTGCAGGACATGACCGGCGTGGTCGGCCTGCGCGAAGTGCGCTACGGCATGAAGGGCAAGAATCACTTCGACCTGCTGTCGGCGCTGACCAAGGAAAAGGACGAATCCAATCCCTACTTCAGCTACGACCCGTCCAAGTGCATCGTCTGCAACCGCTGCGTGCGCGCCTGCGAGGAAACGCAGGGCACGTTCGCGCTGACCATTTCCGGCCGCGGCTTCGATTCGCGCGTCAGCCCGGGCGAAAGCCAGCCCTTCATGGAATCGGAATGCGTGTCCTGCGGCGCCTGCGTGCAGGCCTGCCCGACCGCGACGCTGATGGAAAAGGGGGTTATCGAGCATGGGCAGGCGGAGAAGAAGGTCACCACCACCTGCGCCTACTGCGGCGTCGGCTGCTCCTTCGACGCCGAAGTGAAGGGCACGACTGTGGTACGCATGGTGCCGAGCAAGGACGGCGGCGCCAATCACGGCCACTCCTGCGTCAAGGGCCGCTTCGCCTTCGGCTACGCCACGCACGCCGACCGCATCACCACGCCGATGATACGCAAGAGCATTGAGGACGCCTGGCAACCCGTCAGCTGGGACGAGGCGATCAGTTACGCGGCCTCCGAGTTCAAGCGCATCCAGGCGAAGCACGGCCGTGAATCGGTCGGCGGCATCACGTCCAGCCGCTGCACCAACGAGGAAACCTACCTCGTACAGAAGCTGGTGCGCGCCGCTTTCGGCAACAACAACGTCGACACCTGCGCCCGCGTCTGCCATTCGCCCACCGGTTACGGCCTGAAGCAGACGCTGGGCGAATCGGCCGGCACCCAGACCTTCGATTCGGTCATGAAGGCCGACGTCATCATGGTGATGGGCGCCAACCCGACCGACGGTCACCCGGTGTTCGGCTCGCAGATGAAGCGCCGCCTGCGCGAAGGCGCGAAACTCATCGTGGTCGACCCGCGCAGCATCGACCTCGTGCGCTCGCCGCACATCAAGGCGGAACAGCACCTGAAGCTGAAGCCGGGCAGCAACGTCGCACTGATCACGTCGATGGCGCACGTGGTGGTGACCGAAGGCCTGGTCAAGGAAGACTTCGTCCGCGAGCGCTGCGAATGGCATTCGTTCGAACAGTGGCGCGATTTCGTCGCCAAGCCGGAGAACTCGCCGGAAGCGATGGAACAGCACACCGGCGTACCGGCGGCCGACGTACGCGCTGCCGCCCGCCTGTTCGCCACCGGCGGCAACGCAGCGATCTATTACGGTCTCGGCGTGACCGAGCACAGCCAGGGCTCGACCACCGTCATCGGCATCGCCAACCTGGCGATGGCCACCGGCAATATCGGTCGTGAAGGCGTGGGCGTGAATCCGCTGCGCGGCCAGAACAACGTGCAGGGCTCCTGTGACATGGGCAGCTTCCCGCACGAACTACCGGGCTACCGCCACGTGTCCGACGCGGCCACGCGCGCGCTGTTCAAGGACGCCTGGGGCGTGGAACCACAACCGGAACCGGGCCTGCGCATTCCGAACATGTTCGAGGCGGCGATGGACGGCACCTTCCTCGGCCTGTACTGCGAAGGCGAGGACATCGTGCAGTCCGACCCGAACACGCAGCACGTCGAAGCCGCGCTGCGTGCGATGGAATGCGTGGTGGTACAGGACCTGTTCCTGAACGAAACCGCGAAGTTCGCCCATGTCTTCCTGCCGGGCTCCAGCTTCCTTGAAAAGAACGGCACCTTCACCAATGCCGAGCGCCGCATCTCGCGCGTGCGCAAGGTGATGCCGCCGCTGGCCGGCAAGGAGGACTGGGAAGTCACCTGCATGCTGTCGAACGCACTCGGCTATCCGATGGACTACAGCCACCCGTCCGAAATCATGGACGAGATCGCGCGGCTCACGCCCACCTTCCACGGCGTCAGCTACGAACGGCTGGACGAGCTGGGCAGCATCCAGTGGCCGTGCAACGAACAGGCACCGGAAGGCACACCCATCATGCACATCGACCAGTTCGTGCGCGGCAAGGGACGTTTCATGCTGACGGAGTACGTGCCCACCGAGGAGCGCACGTCGAAGCGCTTCCCGCTGATACTGACCACCGGCCGCATCCTGTCGCAGTACAACGTGGGCGCACAGACCCGCCGCACGCCGAATTCGATGTGGCACGACGAGGACCGCCTGGAAATCCATCCGGCCGATGCCGAAACGCGCGGCATCGACGAGGGCGACTGGGTGGGCATCACTTCGCGCGCCGGCGAGACGGTGCTGCGCGCGCGGGTGTCCGAGCGCATGCAGCCTGGCGTCGTGTACACCACCTTCCACTTCCCGGAATCGGGTGCGAACGTCATCACCACCGACAACTCGGACTGGGCGACCAACTGCCCCGAATACAAGGTCACCGCGGTCGAGGTGACCCGCGTGTCCCAGCCGTCGGAATGGCAGCAGCGCTACCGCGACTTCTCGCAGCAGCAGATCGGGCTGCTGCCGAAGAAGCGCGAGAAGGTCTGAGTCGTGGGCGCCGTGCAGGCTCTCGCCATGGGCGGTCCGCTGCTCGTCTGCGATGAAGCGGGTGAAATGAGCAGCGACACCGTGCTGCATCCGGCGCAGCGGCTGCGCAGCGCCGTGCGTGTCAGCGGGGGCGTGCGCACCGCCAGCGTCGAATGCGTGGCCGAAGAGGTGCCGGTGGCCATGGTGTACAACGGCATTTCGCACGCGGTCATGCTGGCCACGCCGGCCGATCTCGAAGACTTCGGCACTGGCTTCAGTCTGGCTGAAGGCATCGTCGCGCGCGCATCGGAGATCCACGACATCGACACGGCGCACCACGTCGATGGCATCGAGGTGCGCATGCAGGTGTCGAACCGCGCCTTCGAAGCGCTGAAGGCGCGCCGCCGCTCGCTGGCCGGACGCACCGGCTGCGGGCTGTGCGGGGTGGACAGCCTCGTCCAGGTGTCGCGCGAAGTGAAACCGGTGGCCGCGCGACCGTCGGTCGATGAAGCCGCCATCCACCGCGCCTTCGTCGCCCTGGGCGAAGGGCAGGCGCTGCACGCGCTGACCGGTTCGGTGCACGCCGCCGCCTGGGCGCACGCCGACGGCTCGCTGTTCGCGGTGCGCGAGGACGTCGGTCGGCACAACGCGCTGGACAAGCTGATCGGCGCCGTCGCACTGGCCGGCGTCGACACCGCACAGGGTTTCGCGGTCGTCACCAGCCGCGCCAGTTACGAAATGGTGCTCAAGCTCGCCAGCATCGGCGGCGGCCTGCTGGCCGCCATCTCGGCGCCGACCGGGCTGGCCATCGATCTGGCCGGGCGCACGGGCGTCACGCTGTGCGGCTTCGTCCGCGACGGCCGCATGGCGATCTACACCGAACCCCGAACCAGTACAGCAACGCGAACGGAATAGCAGATGGACATCCACAACCTCGTCAAGATGGCCAACCAGATCGGCCAGTTCTTCCACAGCTACCCCGACCACGACGAAGCGGTGCGCGAAGTCGCCGCCCACATACGGCGCTTCTGGGAACCCCGCATGCGTCGTGCGATCATCGATCACGTGAACCGCGGCGGCGACACCGGCCTGCTGCCGCTGGTCAGCGAAGCACTGCAGCACATGCAGGCGCAGGAAATCTCCACCACCTGAAAGGACACCTCACCGATGAGTTCACTGACGACGCTGCGCGACCTGATGGGTCTCGGCCACGAACCGGGCCTGCTTGCCGACGCCGCCCTGGTGATGATCGATTGCCAGAACACCTACCGTGAAGGCGTCATGCAGCTCTCCGGCGTCGAGGCCGCACTGCTCGAAGCACGCCGCGTGCTCGACCGTGCGCGCGAACTCGGCCGCCCGGTCATCCACATCCAGCACGACGCCGGTCCGGGCACGCCCTACGACGTCAATGCCGCGATCGGTCGCATCGCCGACATCGTCGCGCCGCAGGCCGGTGAAACGGTGATCATCAAGCACTACCCGAACAGCTTCGTGCAGACCCCGCTCGACGAGGAACTGAAGAAGCTGGGCGTGAAGCAGCTCGTGCTGGCCGGATTCATGACGCATATGTGCGTGAACTCCACCGCGCGCGGTGCCTTCAACCTCGGCTACGCACCCACCGTGGTCGCTGCCGCTACCGCCACGCGCGACCTGCCGCTGGCCGATGGCAGCTCGGTCCCCGCCGCCACGGTGCAAGCCGCCAGCATCGCGACGATGCGCGACCTGTTCGCCGCGATCGCGCCAAGCGCCGACGCGCTGGTGCGCTGAACCTCGACGGGGCAGGAAGAAGAGCCGGCTGCCGCCGGCTTTTTTTCGTCCATCGCCGCAGCACACGTCGAAATTCATCGTAGGATGATCCTGTATTCAACTTGATATAGGAAGAAGCATGAAACTCACCCGTCTGCTGCCCACCCGCCTCTTGTCCGCGCTCGCGCTGAGCCTCGTCGCCGGCGCCGTCCATGCGGACACCCTTGTCGTGTTCGCTGCCGCCAGCCTGACCAATGCACTGCAGGACATCGGCAAGACCTTCCAGACGCACTCCGGCCATACCGTGAAGTTCTCCTTCGCAGCGTCCTCAGCGCTGGCGCGGCAGATCGAAGCGGGCGCCCAGGCACAGGTCTTCCTGTCGGCCGACGAGCAGTGGATGGACTATCTCGCCGAGCGCAAGCTGCTCGCCGCGGGCACGCGCACCGACCTGCTCGGCAACAGCCTGGTGCTGGTGACACCGATCGACAGCAAAGCGTCGGTCACGCTGAAACCCGGCTTCGATCTTGCCGCGCTGCTCGGCGACGGTCGCCTGGCCACCGGCGATCCCGCCCACGTGCCGGTCGGCAAGTACGCCAAGGACGCACTGACCAAGCTCGGCGCATGGCAGGCCGCGGAGCCCAGACTGGTGCGCGCGGATTCGGTGCGCGCGGCGCTGGTGCTGGTGGAACGCGGCGAGGTGCCCGCAGGCATCGTCTACGCCACGGACGCCGCGGTGTCGCCCAAGGTGCGCGTCGCCGGCGTGTTTCCCGCTGACACGCACGCGCCGATCACCTATCCTGCTGCCATCGTCGCCGGGCAAGACACGCCGGCCGCGCGCGCGTTCATGCAGTGGCTGCGCGGCAACGACTCGACGGCGGTATTCACGCGGTACGGCTTCAGCATCAAATAGGCATAGATGAGCGACATCGAACTGGACGCCCTGCTGCTCAGCCTCCGTGTCGGGCTGGCCAGTACCGCACTGTGCCTGCCTTTCGCGCTGGGCGTCGCCTGGCTGCTGTCACGCACCCGCCTGCCCGGTCGCGCCCTGCTCGACGGCATCGTGCATGCGCCGCTGGTACTGCCGCCGGTGGTGATCGGCTACCTGCTGCTGATCTCGCTGGGCACGCGCGCGCCGCTCGGCGCCTGGCTGAAGAACACTTTCGGCATCCAGCTCATCTTCACCACCGAAGGCGTAGTGGTGGCCGCAGCGGTGATGGCTTTTCCGCTGATGGTGCGCGCGATCCGGCTGTCGCTGGATGGCGTCGACCGCGGCCTTGAACTGGCCGCACGTACGTTGGGCGCCAGCCGTATCGACGTGCTGTGCACGATCACGCTGCCGATGATGCTGCCGGGCATCCTGTCCGGCGCGATGATGGCCTTTGCCGCCAGTCTCGGCGAGTTCGGCGCCACCATCACCTTCGCCTCCAATATCGAAGGCGAAACGCGCACGCTGCCGCTGGCCATCTATACGGCCACGCAGACACCGGACGGCGATGCCATCGCGCTGCGCCTGGTCGGCCTTTCGATGGCGCTTGCCGTCGCCGCGATCATCCTGTCGGAATGGCTGAACCGGCGCACGCAGCGCTGGCTGGGGCGACCATGATCGAACTGCGCTTCGGCACACGGCTGGGGGCGCTCGACCTCGACGTCGACGTCACGCTGCCGTCGCGCGGCGTCAGCGCCATCTTCGGCCGCAGCGGCGCCGGCAAGAGCAGTCTGATCAACGCGGTGGCGGGCATCGTGCGACCGTCACGCGGACGCATCGCGGTCGGCGACCGCGTGTTCTTCGACGCCGACGCCGGCATCGACCTGCCGATCGAGGCGCGCGGCGTCGGCTACGTGTTCCAGGACGCACGGCTGTTTCCGCACCTGTCGGTCGCCGGCAACCTGCGTTACGGCCTGAAGCGCGCGCGCGGTCCGCGCCCGGTGGACTGGGACAGCGTGATCGACGTGCTCGGTCTCGCCCACCTGCTTGACCGCCGACCGCATCACCTGTCCGGCGGCGAGAAGCAGCGGATAGCACTCGGCCGCGCGCTGCTGAGTCAGCCAGGGCTGCTGCTGATGGACGAACCGCTCGCTTCGCTCGACGCGCCACGCAAGGCAGAGGTACTGCCGTATATCGAACGGCTGGCGCAGGAGTTCGCGCTGCCCGTGCTGTACGTGAGCCATTCGATCGAGGAGGTGACGCGGCTGGCCGACCATCTGGTCATCGTCAGCGAAGGCCGCACTGTCGCCAGTGGCGAACTGGCCGACATCATGTCGCGCCCCGAGCACTCACCGCTGATCGGTCGCTACGAAGCGGGCTCGGTGCTCGACTGCACGGTGCTGCAGCACAACGACGACTACGCTCTGACCACGCTGCGCTTCACCGACGGCCAGTTGCGCGTGCCGCGCATCGACCTCGACCCGGGCTGCGCGGTGCGTGTGCGCATCCGCGCCCGCGACGTGGCTCTCGCGCTGTCGCGACCGATGGATGTGTCCATCGTGAACAAGCTGCCGGGACGTGTCATCGGCATCACGCCCCGCGAAGGTCCATATGCCGATGTCGCCGTCGATCTGGGCAGCAGTTCGCTGCGCGCGCTGGTCACGCGCGAATCGTGCGACCGGCTCGGCCTGCAGCCGGGCACCGCGGTATGGGTGATGGTGAAATCGGTGGCGCTGGACAGCCGCAGCGTTGGCTTCAACCGACGTCCGCGTCCTGACGCTGCGCAGGCACCGTCGGCTGCGGATTGAGCGCTTCGTCCAGTTCGCGCAGCTGCAGCGCGACCGCGTCGGCCGTTCGTCGCTCGGCGGCGCGGAACACCGCGATCAGCCGCTCGCCGAACGGCGTCAGTTCGGCACCACCGGCGCCCTGCGAGCGCCCTGGGTAGGTCTTCACCACCGGCTCGGCGAACATGCGGTTCATGTCGTCGATCAGCAGCCAGGCACGCCGATAGGCCATGCCCATCGCACGCGCCGCACCGGAGATCGACCGCTCGCGCGCCAGATGCTCGAGCAGTTCAATCTTGCCCGGCCCCAGCCGCTCGCCATTGTGGAAATGCAGGCGCAGCGAAGCAGTGGAGCGCGGCAGCGGATCGTCTGGACGGTTCATGCGCCAAGTTTAGCGCGCACGCGGCAGTTCACCGTTCAGTAAAGCGGGCGCCTTCCGATCAGGACGCCAGCACCTCGAAATGATCGGCCGACAACAAGGGTTTGCCCGTGAACTGCGCGATCTGGACCGCGTCGCCTGCGCCGTTACCATCCGCGTCGTAGTACAGCGCGCCAGCAGCAGTGTCGTAGATCAGCCGCACATCGGCGTCGGCCGCTGCGCTGCCACTACCCACCTGCAGAAGTTCGGAGGGCAGAGCAACCGGCGTGTCGTCGAAACCGGCGCCGAGCGCGTCAAACACCGTTGCGTCGAACACGATGCGGTCGTCGATCAAGCTGAAATCAGCAATCGTCTGCAGCGTGCCCGGAACAGGTGCGGCATCGAAATAGAACACGTCCTCGCCGGTTCCACCGGTGAGCGTATTCAATCCATCTCCGCCGGACAGCCAGTCGTTGCCGGCACCACCCAGCAACGCATCGTTTCCCGCACCACCCAGCAGCACGTCATCTCCAAGGCCGCCAGAGAGCATGTTGTTGCCGCTGTTGCCGGTGATCACGTTCGCCAGCGCGTTGCCCGTGCCGTTCAGGTGCGCCGTCCCCGTCAGCACAAGGTTCTCGACGTTCGCCCCCAGTGCGTAGCTGAGCGCACTG
>Ga0123397_121437_pt1 | contig 22126 bp, 18 predicted proteins | sample T10HLNH4metaT_FD_89925 | JGI IMG/M metagenome (GOLD analysis project Ga0123397, IMG submission 89925) | Methane-oxidizing artificial microbial communities from Washington, USA to study methane cycling - T10-HLNH4 metaT (Metagenome... ... | reverse complement strand
CGCCGAACGGCTGATCGCGGCGCTGCAGGCGACGATGGAAGCCGACCTGCAGAGCGAAGCCACGGCAGGCGGCATGACCGCGCAGGCGACCACCGCCGTGCCGGTGAGCCCGACTGTGATTCAGGCGGACACAGCCGGCAGCCGCGCCACGCACTGAACTTCGGTCGAATCCGCCCTGCAGCCTTCCAGCGCCGGCGCGCTGCACGGATTCACGCCCGCCGGTCGACCGGCACCGCCAAATAGCGCACACCGCGGTCCGCCAGCGCGCTCAAGCTGACGTCATCGGGGTCGATAGGCATTTCGATGTGCTGAGCGCTGCCCACGCCAGCCCCGATGAGGATGGACAGAATGACAACAGAACGCGCCACCGAACACGATTACGTCCCGCTGCTCCGCGCCTGGCTGGACAGCGTGAAGCAGCGCTTCAAGCTGGACGACGCCTGGGTGACCGCAGTCGACCGGCTGGATCAGATACTCGCCACCCAGCCGGCCACCGTCACCGCCTACGACGTGGGCCGCCTGTTCCATCCGATGGAAAAGCACCGCGTGGTCACCCGCGAAACCCCGGGCGCCGACCGCGCCCTGCACTTCCTGGTCGAAGCCGGCCGCGTCGGCGCGATGCAGAAAGGCTCGGCCGAACTGCGCGAGTGGTTCCGCAAGCACTACATGTGGTCCAGCGGCAGCGTGGTGATGCAGGTGAGCGAGCTGAACACCCACACCTCGGACGAAGCGATCCGGCAGTATTTCAACGCCGCCTGAGGCAGGACCCGCCACCGCGCTCAGCACGGAGACCTGGCGGAAGAAAAGCCTTCCGCAGCAGCGCGGTCAGCGTCCTGTCCGCGCTGCGCCCCTGCGGGCGCGGCGCCCTTGTGGGCGCAGTGCTCTTGTGGGAGCGGCGCCCTCGCCGCGATCATGCCCTTGACCGCAATGCCGGAGTGATTGCCGCCCGCATCGCGGCGAGGGCGCCGCGCCCACCGGGCCAGGCGCTGGCTCTGCTGAAGACACCTGGCTCGATATTCCCGTGCTGCCGGAGCAGCCACTTACTTGCAGCGCTTCTCCAGTTCCTTGCGCAGCCGGCTGCGGTCAGCCACCACCGCGATGTCCAGATCGCGCTCGACCGCGCGCCGATAGCAGGCGTCGCGGGTGCGGATCACGCTGTCCCGGTCCAGCAGACTGTCGAGTCCGCGACCGCCCATGTCCTTCACCACGATGTCGGCCGTGGCCGCGCGGTCCAAGCAGGGCTTGAGGTCGAAACGGCGCTGCGCGATGCGGCCGTCATCGATGCGGCGCAGACGCTGTTCGCGCACGGTGAGATCATCCACGCAGGCGCAGTCGAAGCGCAGATGGCCGGAATCGCCGCGGCCGGCATTCTGGTCGGCGCACCAGGCGCGGTTGCCGGCGCGTGCCGGATTGTCGGCCGGCATGATCTGCGACAGCGCGGACCCTTCGTCGGCCCCGGGCCGGCCCAGCCTCATTTCGGCGCCGATGGCGGCCGGCGACGCGGTGCCGTACATGCAGCGCGACACATAGCTCAGCACCGGCCCGCCCTCTTCGATGTTGTCGCGCGCCCACGCCTCGCAGGCCGGGCGACGGGCGGCTGCGCGCTCGATCGACCCGTGCTGGCTGCGCGCCGCGACCGCCGGCGCCATGCCTGAATCGGCCTGCTTGCGCGCTTCGCGCTGCAGGCAGTTCCACAGCGATTCGTCGCTTTCGCCCGGCCGGTTGCCCCAGAAGGCGCCGGACTTTTCGCGACAGCGTTCGATGCGGTCCTGTGGCACCCAGCCGCTGCGTTCGTGCGCATCGACCATGCAGCGGTGGAAACGCACTTCATCCAGCCTGCCGCCGTCGCGGGCGTCGGCATCGCAGCGCGTGCGCGCGGCGCTGCTCCATGCGGAAAACTCCGCCGCACCGTCCGCCCGGGCCGGCGGGGTGCCGGCAAGCAGTGCGAGACCCAGCGCGGTCATGCAGGCGACGGGCAGTGTTCTGAGCCAGTCAGGTTTCATCGCAAATCTCCTGTTGTGCGGCGGGCGCTCAGCGGCGGCCCGCCACGCTGTCCACAACGTCCAGCGGCGCGCCGCGTTCACCGACGATGCGCAGTTCCGGACGGTACATGTCCTCGACGAAGGTGCCGGGCACGCTGTAGCGGCCGGGCGTCACCACCCGCACCATGTAGATGAGGTTCATCGGTGCCGCGTCGAGCTTCACCGCCGCGACGAAACGGTCGTCTCGGTACTCGCGGTGCTTCACCCGGTTGTCGGTCAGCGTGTCCATCACGCGCAGCGTCTGCCCGCCCGGCAGCTGCAGCGCGAATTCGCTCGCCTGCGGCCCCTGCGACAGGTTCTGGTTCTCGATTTCCAGACCGGCCGGCAGGCGGTCGACCACCAGCGCGTCGTCGGCGCGCCGGGTCGGCCTCACCTCGACCCGCACCAGCATCAGATCGCCCACCTTCAGCGCGCGGCCACCCCACGGACGTCCGTCCGCCTCGAACAGCGTGCGCTGCGCACTGCCCAGACCGTTGTCGACCGGCGGCGCGACCTTCGGATAGCCGGCGCCTTCGACCTCCACATAGAGCGGTGCCTCACCGGTGTTGGTGAGCGCAGCGCCCTTGCGGGCGGCCGCAGCATCCAGCGGCAGCAGGGCCGGCTTCTCGCCCTTGTAGGCTTCGCCCCCTTCGAGCGTCAGCGACCACGGCTTGCCGGCACCCAGACCGGCGGCGCGGCCGGCCATCACCATGGCGATCTGTTCCTGGGTGGACAGCCAGCGGCGCTTCGCGGTGTCGTTCGACAGTTCGAACAGCAGGTTGGCGGCGCGGTCGAGCTTCACCTCGTGCCGGGCGAGCAGCGCGTACAGCATGGCGCGGTCGCGCAGCGGGCTGCCGTAGTCACCGAGCCACTCGTATTCGCTGTCGTTTCCGCGCAGGCCGTAGGGTCTGGCCAGCGCCTCGTCGAGCGCGACGCGGGCGCGCGCCTCGTCGCCCATCAGCTTGAGCGCCAGACCGAGATGGGCCAGCGCCAGCGGCGACTTCGCCAGCTGGCGGTGCTCGTCGTGCAGCAGGCGCAGCGTGGCCAGCGGCGCGCGCTGCTCGCGCGCCAGCACGTAGCCGAGATGGGCGGCGTTGGCGAAACGCAGGTGAGCGCCGCGCAGCAGATCCATCTGGCCGGGCTGGGTGCCGACCTGCGCCGGCAGCCGCGGCATCTGCGACGGCGCGAGCTGGAATTCCTTCAGCATCCAGTCGCCCATCTTCTTCTGGAAGCTTTCCGGAACGGTGAAGCCGGCCGCCTTCGCGTCGATCAGGAAGCCGCCGACATAGGCGGTGATCCAGTGCTCGTACTCGCCGCCGCCCCACATGGTCATGCCGCCGGCCGCGCCCTGCATGCCGGCCAGCCGGCCGATCGCGCCCTCGACCATGGCCGCGCGTTCGGCCCGGCTGTACGGCTTCAGACCCAGTTCCTTCGCATAGGCATCATCGACGATGACATGCGGCCAGGCCGAACTGACCGTCTGTTCTGCGCAGCCGTAGGGGTAGCGCAGCAGGCCGCGCACGCTTTCGCGAATGTTCAGCGGCGGGCTGGACGAGGCGCTGACCGCCAGCGTGGCCGATGCAGGCCAGAATTTTTCGAGCAGCGCGGCGTCGATCACCTGGCGCGCACCCGGCTCGACCTTGATGCGCAGCGCGGTGCGCTCCAGCGCCACCGGCGGCGTCACCTGCAGTGCGGCTTCGCGTTCGATATGGAGGGGCTTCGCACCGCCGCTCGCGTCGAGCACCAGCTTCAGCCGCGCCAGCCCTTCGGCCTCGACCGCCTCGGCGTCGAAGCGCAGCGTTTCGCGCTGCTTCGGCGCCAGCGTGAGCGTGCGGCCGCCGTCGGCGATGCGCGCTGGCGATTCGGCCGACAGCGTGAGCCGGATCTGCTGCGGCGACTCGGTCAGATTGGTCACGTCCAGCGCCACCGTGGCGCGGTCACCCGGCGCGATGAAGCGCGGCGTGGCCAGCTCGGCCACGATGGGCGCGGCCACCGTCAGTTCGCGCTCGCCGTGGCCATAGCGCTCCGGAGTGGACGCCACCGCCATCAGCCGCAGGCTGCCGTTGAAATCCGGCAGCGCCAGCGTGATCGCCGCTTCGCCCTTGTCGTCCAGTTTTACCGGGCCGGAGAACAGATCGACCAGCTTCACCTTCTTCGGCATGCTCTGCGAATCGCGCATGCCGGCGTCTCCGCCCCACTTGAGCCGGCCGCGCGAGCCATCCATCTTCTCGATCAGCCGGCCGTACAGGTCCAGCAGATCTGCGGCGTAGCGCTGCCGGCCGAAGAAGTAGGCGAAGGGGTCGGGCGTCGGGAATTTCGTGATGTTCAGAATGCCCTGATCCACCGCCGACAGCGTGACCCAGGCCGCCTGCCCGGCAGCGCCATCGACCTTCACCTTCACCGTGGTCTTGGTTTCCGGCTCGACCTTGGCCGGTGCGTCCAGCGCCACCTTGAGCCGGCGGTCCTCGCGCGCGAGCGGGAGGTGGGCCAGGCCGAGCGCCCGCGCCGGCGTGACCCGGCTGCCTTCACTGCCCGGCCGGAAGGCGATCACCGACAGATAGAGGTCATGCCGGTTCCAGCTCTTGTCCAGCGGCACCTCGATTGCGGTGCCGGAGGCGCTCACCTTCACCCGCTTCGCCCACAGCACGCGGTCGCCCTCGACCAGCACCAGCGCATCACCGTCGTGCGGCGGCGTGACCGTGGCTCTCACCGTGTCGCCCGCCCTGTAGGGCGCGCCTTCGAGCTTCACCTGCACCCGGTCCGGTCGGTTGCCCAGCGCCTCGTTGTCCTGCGCGCCCCAGCCTGCGTAAAAGCGGTAGCGCATCGTGAGCCTGGACTGCGGGTCATCGATTTCCAGCCGGTAGCGGCCCCAGGTGACCGGGAAGCCGACCTTGGCCTGCGCCTTCAGCGCGACGCTGCGGCTGTCGACCAGTTCGTCGTTTTCGCTGAAGCCGGAATGCCAGCCGCGCTGGTCGTCGAAGCGCCAGTAGTACTGCCGCTCTTCCCTGAACAGCCGCATATTGGCCTTGTCGATGGGCGCGAAAGCGCCATCCGGCAGGAAGCGGCCGATCTCGAATTCGGCCAGCGACGACTCGCGCGCGACGTCGCGCTCGAACAGCGGGCGCACCGCGACCAGCGCCGGCGCCGGCCACCAGGCGCGCTCGACCGAACGCACCACCGGGCGGCCGCCGGATTCGAGCAGCGAGAACGCCACCCGCAGCGACAGCGGTGACTTCGCGCTGCCGGCGTCATACGGCACCTCGACCTTCGCGGCGCCGCGGTCATCGAGCGCGCTTTCTTCCAGTTCGCGCCGGCCCTTCACGCTGTCATCGGCGAAGTCACCGAATATGAAGCCCGGCTTCTTCTGCGGCAGCGCGAAGCGCAGCCGCTCGACCGCCAGCGCGGCCAGCAGCCGGTTGCCGGCGGCCGGTGCGCCGTACAGGTAGTCGCCCTGCACGCCGATGTCGAAGGGCGCGCCTTCGGTCAGCACCCGTTCGTCCGACTTCAGCGTGAGCTTCATGCGCTCGGGCAGGAATTCCTCGACCCGGAAGCGCATCAGCGCATCCGGCTTTTTCGCGGCCGGATCGGCCCGCAGTTCCAGCATCCAGCTGCCGGTCTGGGCGTCCGCCGGAATGGCGATCGGCTGCCGGTAATAGCCGGGCTGTTCGGCCGACGGCTTCCATACGCGCTGGCTCACGGTGCGGCCGTCCGGCCGCTTCAGCGTGGCGCTGACCGGCAATGCCGCGATGGCGCGACCGTCGGCGTCGCGCGCCAGCAGCGACACCTCGAACTGCTCGCCCGGCCGGTACAGGTCGCGGCCACTCCAGGCGAACAGCTTCGTCTGTGCCGGCAGCAGGCCGGCAGTGTCGAATTCGGACAGGTCCAGCGCCGCTTCGGCCAGCGACACCACCGACATTTCGCGGCCGCGCCGGGCGATCACCAGCTGGGCGTTGGCCGGTACCGCGTCGAAGGCGGCGCGGCCGTCGCCGTCACCCTTCAGCGCGCCCACCCGCTTGCCGTCACCATCCAGCAGTTCGAACTCGACGCCGTCGAGCGCGCGACCGGATTTCAGCGAGGTGGCGAAGGCGTCGATGCGGCTGCCGTTGCGGTGCAGATGCAGGCCAATGTCGCTGACGTGGAAATAGGTGGTCTGATAGTCACCGGCAAAACTGCCAGGCGCGCGCATGACCGCGATATAGACGCCGGGCTCCTGCAGTTCCCTGATCTTCTCGACCGGCAGGAAGGTGACGTGACGGCGGTCCTTCTTGTCGTCGGTCAGGAAGCGGCCGATATAGACGCTGGTCGACAGATCCTTGAACTGGTCCAGATACCAGCCCGAGGTGCGGCCGCGCAGATCGACGCCGCCGCCGTCGTAGTACTCGCCCTCGTCATATTCGCCCTCGCCGCCCTCCTCGCCTTCGGCCGGCGCATTGCGGCGTATGCCATACACCTTGTCGAGAAAGGCCGGCAGCTGGGCCGGTTCGACCCGCAGGAACTCGACATCGACTTCCGGCGTATTGACCGTGACCACGGGCAGGCCGCCGTTCTGGCCGGCCGGCAGCACGGTGCCGCGGCTGGCGAAGAAATGCGCCGGCGGCATGTCGTCCACCGCGGTGTCGCACTGATGGGCGGCCGCCAGCTTTTCGCCGGAGCGCGTGGTCACGCCGGTGGCGATATCGATGCGATAGCGGTGTTTCGGCAGCACGCCATTGAAATAGGCGACCCGCGGGTTGTCGCCGATCACCCAGCCGCCGGCCACCTTGTCCGCCGCGTCGCGACCGCCTTCGGTCTCGCCCAGATCGGTCACCTTCATCAGCTCGGTCAGCGACTGCCGTCCGGCCAGCGGCCGCGAAAAAGTGACCGCCAGCGCCGGCCCGCCGTCGCGGCTGCGTGCCGTGCAGCCCATGACCGCGAATGGCGTGGACGGATCGTCGCCCACCGCCGCGATGCCCGGCCCGCCCGCATCGCGCCCGAACTGCCACCAGGCGCCTGCACCCGCGGCCGCCACGGCCAGCGCCGCCACCCAACCGATCACCGCTTTGTTCGCCATCGAGCATCGCCCGTTTGTCATGACCGGTCGGGATTATCGCCTCATCGCGCAGGATTGGGGTGTGCCCGGCGGGCGCAGCGACGCAGCGCGATTCGGCCCTGAAATGGAGACGGCGCGTGATCAAATGCCGATCGCGGCGAGGGCGCCGCTCCCACAGGGTCTCGGCGACGCACTGGGCGGGTTTCGTGGGGGCGGCGGATCAACGGTCTCTCGTAGCAGGATCCCCGCCTCCACAGGGGGCGCGCGTCGACCCGCACCCCTGAAATGAAAGCCCCGGCTTGCACAGGCATGGACGCCCGCACGCCGCGCCGTTATGCTGCGCGCCCTGACGAATCAGTGACTTGCATGATGACCACCGTTCATATTCTCGGTGCGCGGCTGGAATCGGCCGCGCCGGCGCTGCGCGCGACGCTGTCCGATCTGCTGGCCCGGCTGTACGCGCGCGACGGCGCTCTGCCGGCGGAACGCCTGAAGGCACTGGTGGTGAGCGACGACGTGGCGCCCGCCGCCGAAGGGCAGACCGAAGTCCCGCCGCTGGTGCGCAGCGACGACGCGGACGGCTGCACGCTCACGCTGGCCGCCCCCTATGTGGAACAGGCGCTGGGCGGCGAAACCGACCAGCTGCTGCAGCTGGTGCATCTGATCCACCGCGAACTGTGGCGCGGCGAACTGGCGCGCGAAGCGGCAGTGGCCGCACCGGCCGACGCGCTCGCGGCGCAGTTCTCGCCCATCGTCGCCCGCATGTTCGACGAATACCGCGCCAACCGCGCCAGCGCCTGGTCGCTGCCGAACAATGCCGACCTGCTGCTGCCGCACCTGCTCGGCCTGCTGGAAGAACTGCCCGCCGCCTGCGACCGCGCCCGCGCCGAGTATCGCATCGACGGCAATCTCGACGCGCTGGCCGGGCTGTCGATGGCGCGGCTGGCACTGCTGATGCAGACCACCGCCTTCAGCCTGGGCTATCTCGCCGGCCTGGGCCGCTCCGCCGCCGACATCGCGCCCGAACTGAAGGCCGGCCTGGATGCCTCCATACTCGGCCGCGAATGGCCGCGCATCGCTGCACTGCTGGCCGGTGCGTCCGCCAGCGAGGGCGAGGCGCGCGCGCTGCAGCTGGACATGCTGCGCACCCGGGTGATCGCGGTACTGGCCGCAATGGGTCTGCAGGCGCGCACCGGCGACGACGGCACGGTGTGGATGGACGTGGCCGACGCCTCTCCCGAAGCGACCGCCGCCGCGGTCGCCCGCCTCGGCACACTGCACTGACACTGAGCTGTCCTGCGGGCGCGGCGACCGGCCCCGGCCAGCCTCGCCCGGATTGCCCGGGCGACCCCGCCATGCGCAACAGCGTCGGCCGATACCGGGGCCGGGCGGCTCCGTGCCGCTTACCGGATGGCGGCGGACCGGCGGTACCTTGCGTCCGCCGGTGAAACGAAAGCTTCAAATCGGCATCAAGCGCATGCAATGCGCCGCCTTCAGCCTGCAGGCGCAGCAAGGAAACCGGTCACGAATGCCCGGAACTTTGCCGAACGTTGCAAATGAACCGAGCGAGGCCGCCTGCCCATGTCCCCCCGTCTGCGCCACGACGCCGCGAACGATCCGCGTTTCCAGCCCTTTCCCCTGCACCGTGCCCGGCCGCGGGTCGGCCCCACGACGGACACCGGACCGGCCGCCCCTCTGCCCGCCATCCATTACCTGATCGCCTCGACCGACGAGGAACTGGCCGCGGCCCAGACCCTGGTACAGGCCTGTTACGGACGACGCGGCTACGACGCCGGCCGGGCCGCCTTCCAGACCGGCGAAACCACGCTGCTGGCGCGGATCGGTGACCGGGTGATCGGCACCCTGACCGTGCGCTGCGGCACCCGGGTGCGCCTGCAGGCCGAAGCCGGCTTCGCCGAGCACGTGGGCGCTCTGCGTCGACAGGGCCGGCGGCTGGTGGAGTACACGCGCTTCGCCATCGACCGTGACTGGTCCGGCCGGCACGATCTGGCCGCCGAACTGATACGCCGCGCCCTGCTGCTGGGACGGGTCGCCCTCGGCGCGACAGACTGCGTGATCGAGGTGAATCCGCGCCACATGCGCTACTACCAGCGCCAGTTCGGCTTCACCGTACAGGGCCCCGAGCGCACCTGCAGCCGGGTCGGCGCGCCCGCACGTCTGCTGCATCTGGACATGGCCGTGCCGCCGACCTGCATCGCGCACGATCACGGACCACGTCTGCACTGAACGCGGGGGATCATCGGACACACCGCGTGGACACGGTGGCCCGGTTTTACGAATGCGGTTACTATGCGTGGGATTATTTCCCTCTAACAGTATCCCACCTCCCCTGCATGACGACCTTTTGCGCAGCCGACCGCATCGAATACCTGATCGCCTCGCAGCAGGATGAACTGCTGGCGGCACGCCGCCTGGTCCAGACCTGTTACGGCCGGCGCGGCTACGACACCCCGCACGCGGACACGCAGCCGGGTGAAAGCACGCTGCTCGCCCGCATCGGCAATCAGGTCATCGGCACCGTCACCGTGCGCTGCGCGAGCCGCGTGCGACTGCAGGCGGAAGCAGGCTTTGCCGAGCACGTGAGCGAACTGCTCCGGCAGGGACGCCGTCTGGTGGAATACACCCGCTTCGCCATCGACCGCGCCTGGGCTGGCCGCCACGATGTGGCCGCCGAACTGATACGCCGTGCGCTGCTGCTCGGGCGCATGGCGCTGGGGGCGACTGACTGCGTGATCGAGGTAAATCCGCGCCATATGCGCTATTACCAGCGGCAGTTCGGATTCAACGTACGCGGCCCGGAGCGGACCTGCGAACGGGTGGGCGCCCCGGCCCGTCTGCTGCACCTCGATCTGGAAGATATGCCGCACTGCGTTGCCCGCGAGCCGGCCGGCGCGCTGAGGCCCGGCCTCGCCTGCTGAAAGGCGCTGCCGCCCGGGTTCCCGGTTCAGCGAGGCGGGCTGCCGTTGCGGTCCGGCAGCGGCAGCTGCTCCACAGCGACCGCTGCGCCCTGCACCGCCCGTATGCCAAGTCCGTACAGGCCCTCGAACGCCTCGACGTGTTCCACCGCGACCGCCACCGGCGTGATCGCCAGCGTGGCCGCAATGCCGGCCAGCGACTGCACGTAGGCACCGGAATCCGGATTCAGCAGCGCTTCGCGGGTGAGTGTGACCGAGAACTTCACATGGGCCGGACGCAGCCTGCGCAGCAGCTGCAGCGCATTGGCGTGCAGGCCGAAATGCTTGATGCCGAGCGCCAGCCCGCGCGATTGTGCCAGCTGGGCGAACGCTTCGGCGGCATCGACATCGCCGAGCAGCGCGGATTCCGGGAATTCCAGAATGAGCGTGCCGACGCGGTCGTCGTGCCGGTAGCCGCGCACCCAGCGCAGGATGTCGGCGTCGGTCAGCGTGGCCGCGCCCACATTGACCACCGTGGCCAGACCGTCACGCCGGCTGCGCGCCTGTTCCAGCGCACGCATCAGACAGGCACTGTCGAGCGCGGCCGCCACCCGGGCCTCGCCTGCATAGCTGATGTACTCGGCGGCACGGATGAGCCGGTCGCCGGCGTCCAGAGCGGCGCGCAATTCGACATGCAGCGGTGATGCAAGGCCGGTCGGCGTGAGCCCGTGGGTAGCCTGGGTGGCGAAAGCGATATGGCCGCCGCGTATCAGTTCGCGCACCTGGATGCGCAGGCTGCCGGCGCCGGTTTCGGCCTCGCGCGCGTGCGCCATGACCGGCGTGGTGCCAGTTTCGATCCGCCACTGATGCAGGGCGCGATCCGCCGCCGCCAGCCAGCCGCCGGCATCGATGTCGGTACCGGCACCGTCCGCCGCACCGGCGCGCCAGGCATAGGCCTGACCGGAACCGGCCGCGCTGGCCAGACTGTCCAGCCGGACCAGCAGCGCGGCCAGCGCATCGCGCGTGCCCGCTTCGTCGTCGTCGAACAGCATCGCGAAACACGCGCCCTCGACCCGGCCGCTCAGCACCACGTGGTCGAGCGCCTGCATGAAACCGGCGGATTCGGCCAGCAGATCATCCACCGTGTCGCGGCCATACAGGTGGTTCAGGTCCTCCAGACCTTCCACCCGCAGCAGGGCCAGCCAGCCGCTGCGTTCGCCGGCTTCGATGCGCGCCTCGAGTGCGGCGCGGAAGGCGCGGCGGTTGGGCAGGCCGGTCAGTTCATCGACCAGCGCCTGATCGCGGAACTGCTGCGCCCTGCCCGCTTCGCTCTCCAGCGCGCCGGCCATGGCGGTGAGCATGCGGTTGAAGGCGCCGACCAGCGGCTGCAGTTCGACCGGCATGCGGGCCTCGTCGATCGGCATGAACTTGCGCGAAGCGGCCGCGACCGCCGAGCGCTGTACCCGCCGCAGCGGCCGCAGACCCCAGCGCAGCGCCATCAGGCCAAGTACGCTGGCGGCTGCCAGACCGCCGCCCATCCACAGCATCAGGGTTTCGGCGATGGACCACAGCTGCAGCTGTGCCCAGTGAGGATGCGGCTCGACCTGCACGCTGCCGGCGATGCGCCAGCCGTGCATGATGTCCGAGGTCTGCGGACCGGCCGCCAGCGGCAGCAGATCGATGAACCACTGCGGCGCGCCGCCGGGCAGGCGCGCCGGCGCCTGACGCGACGCGATGACCGCGCCTTTCGCGTCGCGCACTTCGATGCGGCGCAGATAGCTCTGGTCGAACACCGGCTCGACCAGGCTTTCGGCGTTCTGCAGCGCCGGCTCACCGCCGGCGGTCAGCGCCACGGTCAGCGACAGCGCGATCGCCTGCGCCTGGCTGGCCATCTGCGCCTCGACCCGGTCGCGCGACACCCACAGCGCTGTCGCCAGCGCAGCGGCAAAGGCCAGCACGCCGACACCGAGCAGCGCGGCCAGCAGACGCATGCGCAGGCTGTTCATCCGCGCACCTCGGCATCCACCCGGTCCAGCAGTTCGCGCCACTTGCGCAGCTGCTGCGGCGATCCGAGTTCGCGGTCGCCACCGGTCTGCACCTTCCACACGCGGTCGTCATTGAAGCTGTACACCGGGGTCAGATCCGGCCGTTCGCGTGCGGGCAGAAAGCGCTTCTCCAGATTGTCGAGCACCCACGGTTCTGCGCCCGGCTCCGGGTAGTAGGCCAGCACCATGTGATTTTCCAGCCGGCCCTGACGCAGCAGGCGCACATAGGTGATGCGCAGCTTGTCGGCCGGCATGCCCAGTTCGCGCAACGCGAAATACTTGGCCAGCGAATAGTCCTCGCAGTCACCGGCGGCGATCGCGGTGAATTCCGCCGGCGTCGCCCAGTAGTCGTCGGACTGCCACAGCTGCGGGTCGGTCACGTAGCGGGCGCGGTTGGCGATCTGATTGATGCGCTCGACCCGCACCGCCTCGTCGGCGATCTTCAAAGCCCCGTTCAGCGCTTCGGCCAGCTCGGCCAGGCGCGGCCCCGCCTTGTCGCCGAAGCGGGCGGTCATCTTCTGCTGCAGATCAGCGCGCACGGTGAGCAGGTAACCCTGATAGGAAAACGCCAGCGCCTGCGACGCCAGCACGGCGAACGCGGCACAGGCCAGCAGGCGTGTGCGGTTCGGCAAGACGGCAGTGATGGAGGGCAGGCAGCGCATGGCGGGCAGACACGGTCAGGATCCCCGTTAACGGTCGTCGGCCGGTGGCCCTTGATGGGCCTTCGGCTCTACCAGAAATGCCATTGTGCCGTGTGCACCACCCACAGGCCCAGCAGCAGATTGGTCAGTCCGTGCGAAACGATGGCCAGCCAGAGCCGTCCGCTCTTCAGATAGAGCCCGCCATAGGCCAGACCGGCGACGATGCCGGCCGCCCACTGGCCGTGTTCGAAGCCGAAGGCCAGCGACGCGAACAGCAGGCTGCGCAGCGTGACCGTGCAGGCCGGCTGAGACAGGAAATCCGGCCGGTCCAGCCAGCGCTGCACGAAAGAGCGCCAGAACAGCTCTTCCATCACCGGTACCACCACGGCGGCACCGAAGATGCGCACCACCACCATCAGCGGAATGAGCGCACCGGCTTCGTCCAGCGGCTGATAGCCCGGGCCCGGCGCGAAGGCGAAGGGCGAAAAGTCGAGCCAGATCCACAGCGCCCACACCGCCACCCCGAGCGACAGCGCAGCCCCCCAGCCAGCGGCACCGCGCAGCGGCGTGTCCGGCGGCGGTTCGCGCAGTTCCGCGTAGTCCGGCCAGAAATACATCAGCGCGGCGATGACGCAGGCGATCTGCACCGCGTACATCCAGCGCACGTCCATGCCGGTGCGCTCGGCCAGCGGCGCAGCGATGACCAGGAAGGCGATGTAGAGGGCGAAAGGAAGAATGCGCGCGAGGGCTGCACGCCGGGGGGCTGCGGTGGTGGAGCTCATCGGGGCCGAGGCGGGTGGTCCGGGAATGGCCGGATCATAAGGCCGCCATGCGACGTGGAAATGTCACCAAGCGTTACAAGGTCACCCGGATGTCGACTGCGCCACGACCGGCGTCCAGACAGGCATCCAGCCCGGTTCGCCGGGTCCGGCCGCCCACGGCTCGGCCGGTTCGCAGCCGGGCATCCACACCGCCTCGCGCCCCACCACAAACAGGGGGGCGCGATCCCGCAGCCAGGGCGGCAGGCCGCATTCCTGCGCGATCTGCTTCACACCGGCGCGCGGACGGCCGGGCCCGCGGCGCACCCGGTCCTTGGGTTGGCGCACACGCAGGACTGGCGCTGCCTGCGCCAGCGCCGACTGCGACAGCCCCCGCCCCTGCACTGGCTGCAGCTGCAGACGCCCGGCCGCCCAGGCGATGTCTGTTTCGCCCTGCCAGTTCAGCGCCGCCGGCGCCGGCAGGTCAGGCATGAGCCACAGCAGACCGCGATGGCAGAAGCCGGCGACGCCGGCGTGCGACACCGGGCATTCGGCCCCCGGCTGCCAGCCCAGCAGCTGACGGCGCCATTCGTCCAGCCAGGCTTCGGTCGGCGCGGTGCGGGCCCCCTGCAGCCGCAGCAACCGGCGCAGCAGATTGCGCTGTCGCGCCGGCTCGAGCGCCCGCAGGCCGTCAATCGACCAGGCCTGGCCCCACGCGGTGGTCGCGGCAAGCGCTGACGCATCGGCATCCGCCAGCCCGTCCAGCAGGCCCTGCGCCTCGGCCAGCCGGCGGGCCGCACCGGCCAGCGTTTCGGCGGTGCGCGGCCAGCGCGACGACAGCACCGGCATCACCTCGGCACGCAGGTAGTTGCGCGCGTAACGGGTGTCCGCATTGGATTCGTCCTCGACCCAGGACAGGCCACGCGCGCGGGCGGCCGCTTCCAGCACGCTGCGTGACAGCGCGAGCATGGGGCGCAGCTGTGCCGGGCGCCCGGGGGCGGACGGACGCCATGCCGGCATGCCGGCCAGCCCCATCAGGCCGGCACCGCGCACCAGGTTGTGCAGCAGCGTTTCCGCCTGGTCATCGGCATGGTGGGCGGTCAGCAGTGCGGCGGCCCCCTGTGCCAGCGCCTGCGCGTCGAGCACGCGGTAGCGGGCCTCGCGCGCGGCGCATTCGATGCCGTCCGCGCTGTCGAGGGCGACCTCGACCCGATGCAGCGCGAACGGCAGCCCGAGCGAAGCCGCTTGGGCGGCGCAGTGCTGCGCCCAGACCTCCGCATTCGGACTCAGCCCGTGATGGACATGGGCGCACGAGAGCCGCCAGCGACCTGCGGCGGCCAGCGCATGCAGCAATACCGTGGAATCGAGGCCGCCACTGCAGGCAAGCAGCAGCGGCGCCCCGTCTGGCAGCACCGCGGACACCTGTGCGGCGACAACCGCCGCGACTCGGTCGAACGGGTCAGGCGACGGCCTGCTCCTTGAATTTTCCATACGCCATGACGCGCTCGAAACGGCGCTCGACCAGCTGGGTGGGGGTGAGATCGGCCAGCTGGCGCAGCGATTCGGCCAGCGCGCGCTTCAGTGAGGACGCCACGGCGGCGTGATCGCGATGGGCGCCGCCCGCGGGCTCGTTGACCACCTTGTCGATCAGGCCCAGCGTCTTCAGCCGCGACGCGGTGATGCCCATGATTTCGGCGGCGTCGGCCGCTTTGTCGGCGCTCTTCCACAGGATGGACGCGCAGCCTTCAGGCGAAATGACCGAGTAGGTCGAGTACTGCAGCATCATCAGCGTGTCGGCCACCGCGATCGCCAGCGCGCCGCCGGAACCGCCTTCCCCGATGATGGTGGAAATGATGGGCACGCGCAGTTCGGCCATCGCGTAGAGATTGTGGCCGATCGCTTCCGACTGGCCGCGCTCTTCGGCGTCGATGCCCGGATAGGCGCCCGGCGTATCGACGAAGGTGAGGACCGGCATGCCGAACTTCTCGGCCAGCTTCATCAGGCGCAGCGCCTTGCGATAGCCCTCGGGCCGCGGCATGCCGAAGTTGCGGTGAATCTTTTCCTTGGTGTCGCGCCCCTTCTGGTGACCGATCACCATGCAGGGCTGACCGTTGAAGCGGGCGATGCCGCCGACGATGGCATGATCATCGGCAAAGGCGCGGTCGCCATGCAGTTCCTGGAAGTCGGAGAACATCAGCCGCAGGTAGTCCAGCGTGTAAGGACGCTGCGGGTGACGGGCCACCTGGGCAATCTGCCAGGGCGTGAGCTTGGCGTAGATGTCCTTGGTCAGCGCCTGGCTCTTGGCTTCGAGCCGGGTGATTTCCTCGGATATGTCGACAGCGGAATCGTCCTGCACGAAACGGAGTTCTTCGATCTTCGCTTCAAGTTCGGCGATCGGCTGTTCGAAATCGAGAAAGGTTGTCTTCATCGGACTGACCGCAAAATAAGGGTGCGCAATTCTAGCGCGTCATACCCGCCAAGGGCGGACAGAGATGCGGGATGTGATCCGTGCGCGTTCAGAGAGCAAAAAGCCGGCATGAGCCGGCTTTTTGCCTTGAACGGACGTCAACCGCGCCTATTTGATACGACGCAGATGCGGTTTGGCCGGCGACGGCTTGTCTGCGGCCGGCGTGGTGAGCACCGCCTGCTCGCTGCGATCGACCACGGTGGCCGGCGCAACGTCGGCCCGGACAGACTGCCCGGGCGTCACTTCGAACGCCATGCCGTGACCGTTCTCGCGGGCGTAGATGGCCGCCACGCATTCGACCGGAATCGTCAGCTCCTGCGCCACGCCACCAAAGCGGGCGGAGCAGGTGATGAGCTCATTGCCCATCACCAGCTGGTGCACCGCCTCGCGGCCGATGTTCAGGATGATCTGGCCATCCTTCACGTACTGCCGCGGCACGCCGGCGCGGTCGTCAACGACGACCGCGATATACGGCGTGAGCCCCTGGTCGGCGCACCAGTCGAACAGTGCGCGCAACAGATAGGGCTTGGTGGAAACAGAACTCATGACATCCATCGGGGTGCTTTCAGCCGAGCGATCCGCAGATCAGCGGCGCATCACCTTTTCGGACGGCGTGAGCGCATCGATGAATCCCTGGCGGGAGAAGATGCGTTCCGCGTACTTCATCAGCGGCGCAGCCGACTTCGGCAGCTCGATACCGTAGTGATCGAGACGCCATAGTAGCGGAGCGATCGCCACGTCGAGCATGGAAAATTCCTCGCCCAGCATGTACTTCTGCTTGGCGAAGATGGCCGTCAGTTCGGTCAGGCGGTCGCGCAGGTGGCTGCGCGACTTGTCTGCCGTACGGGCGTTCTTTTCCAGCGCCTCGATGTGCGAGAACAGCTCGCTCTCGACCGTGTGCAGCAGCTGCCGCGCACGGGCGCGCATGATCGGATCCGGCGGCATCAGCTGCGGATGGGGGAACCGTTCGTCGATGTACTCGTTGATGATGTTCGAGTCATAGAGAATCAGGTCGCGATCGACCAGCACCGGTACACGGTTGTACGGGTTGATGACCGCAATGTCTTCCGGCTTGTTGTAGAGGTCGACATCGATGACCTGGAAATCCATGCCCTTTTCGTAGAGCACGATCCGGCAACGGTGGGAAAAGGGGTCTGTCGTCCCTGAATACAGATTCATCATGGTGTTAACACCCCAGGAGTACTCGGCATCCCTCACCACACGCCGGACGCGTGGTGAGGTCGCTTCGCGATGACCGAGAGCTTGCATGACTTTCGGGCGTGTGGATTCTTAGTGGATGTCTTTCCAGAACTCGCGCTTGAGCAGATAGCTCAGGACGGCGAGCACAGACAATCCGATGATGACCAGCAGACCGGTCTGGCGACGCTTCTCGGCGCCCGGCTCGCCCATATAGACGAGATAGGCCACGAGATCGCCGACCATGGAGTCGTACTCGGTCTTGGACATTTTGCCGGGCTTGGTCAGTTCAAGCTCGACCACTTCCTTCTCGCCGCCGTGGCCGTCGGCCACCTTGACGTGCTTGGCTGACTGCTGGCCCTGCAGCTCGTACAGGACGTGCGGCATGCCAACGTTCGCGAAGGTCGTGTTGTTCCAGCCGGTCGGCCGGCTGTCGTCGCGGTAGAAGCTGCGCAGATAGGTGTACAGCCAGTCTGCGCCGCTGCCGTCCGCCGATGCGCGCGAACGCGCGATCACGGTCAGGTCGGGCGGTGCCGCACCGAACCACTTCTTGCCGTCCTCGCGGGTCAGGGCCACCTTCATCGTTTCACCGGTCTTGTCGGCGGCGAACAGAAGGTTGTCCTTGATCTGCTCTTCGGTCAGTCCGACATCCTTCAGGCGGTTGTAGCGCATGTAGGACGCCGAGTGGCAGTTCAGGCAGTAATTGACGAATACCTGGGCACCGCGCTGGATGGCGTTGGCTTCGCGGAATTTCTCGGTCGGCGCACGATCGAGGTGCACCGATTCGGCACTGGCAAACGCCAGCAGGGGCGCGCAGAGCGCGCCAAGAAACAGTTTTTTGAGTTGTTTCATGATTCTGGCTCTCAGTGTCCGGTCACGCGCGACGGTTCGGGCTTGTACTTGTCGATGGCCGTGTACCAGGGCATCAGCACGAAGAACAGGAAGTAGATGACCGTGCAGACCTGCGACACCAGGGTGCCCATCGGGGTCGGCGCCTGCATGCCCAGATAGCCCAGGATCAGGAAGGCGATGATGAACACGGTGAGCGCGAACTTGAAGATCGGACCCTTGTAGCGGATCGACTTCACCGGCGAACGGTCCAGCCAGGGCAGCGCGAAGAAGATCATCACGGACAGGCCCATGAAGATGACGCCCCACAGCTTCGCATCGACCCAGAAGAAGTTCACCGTGTTGGCGCGCAGGATCGAGTAGAACGGCGTGAAGTACCACACCGGCGCAATGTGCGGCGGCGTCTTCATCGGATCGGCCGGGATGAAGTTGTTGTACTCCAGGAAGTAGCCGCCGAACTCGGGACCGAAGAACACCACGGCCGAGAAGCAGATCAGGAATACGACCACACCGACGATGTCCTTCACCGTGTAGTACGGGTGGAAGGGAATGCCGTCCAGCGGAATGCCGGTCTTCGGATCCTTGTTCTTCTTGATCTCGACGCCGTCCGGATTGTTCGAACCCACTTCGTGCAGCGCGATGATGTGGGCGGCAACCAGACCGATCAGCACCAGCGGCACGGCGATGACGTGGAAGGAGAAGAAGCGGTTCAGCGTCGCATCACCGATCACGAAGTCGCCACGCAGCCAGATCGACAGATCGTTGCCGACGAAGGGGATGGCCGAGAACAGGTTGATGATCACCTGGGCGCCCCAGTACGACATCTGACCCCAGGGCAGCAGATAGCCCATGAAGGCTTCCGCCATCAGGCACAGGAAGATCATGCAGCCGAAGATCCACACCAGCTCGCGCGGCTTGCGGTAGGAACCGTAGAGCAGGCCGCGGAACATGTGCAGGTAGACGACGATGAAGAAGGCCGAAGCGCCGGTCGAGTGCATGTAGCGGATGAGCCAGCCCCACGGCACATCGCGCATGATGTATTCGACGCTCGCGAACGCGACCGGAACGCCCGAGGCGTTCAGCGACGCGTCCGGCTTGAAGTGCATGACCAGGAAAATGCCGGTCACGATCTGGATCACCAGCACCAGCAGTGCCAGCGAGCCGAAGAAGTACCAGAAGTTGAAGTTCTTCGGTGCGTAGTACTCTGCAAGGTGTTCCTTCCAGAGCGTGGTGAGCGGGAAGCGCTCGTCAATCCAGCCAAGCAGGCCAGTGGTGGTGACTACCTTTTCGCCAGCCATCTCGATCAACCCTCCTTGGAATCCTGGCCGACCAGGATGCGCGTGTCAGACAGGAACATGAACGGCGGCACCTTCAGGTTGTCCGGAGCCGGCTTGGCCTTGAATACGCGACCGGACAGATCGAAAGTGGAACCGTGGCACGGGCAGACGAAGCCCGCATCGGCGCCCAGCTGGGCGTTGGAGCCGGATTCGAAGGGGCCGGACGGCGAACAGCCGAGGTGGGTACAGATGGCGACGACCACCAGGATGTCCTTGTGGTCTTCGCGGGCACGCAGGTCGTTGCGTGCGTACTCGGGCGTGAATTCGGACGGATTGCGCTCCGACTTCGGGTCGGCCAGCTTGTCGGCCATGGCGGCCAGGCTCTCCATCTGGGCGGGGGTGCGGCGCATGATCCACACCGGCTTGCCCTGCCACTCGACCGTGGTCATTTCACCCGGACCGAGCTTGGAGATGTCTACCTCGACCGGAGCACCGGCGGCTTTCGCGCGCTCCGAAGGGGAAAGACTGGTGAGAAAAGGCACTGCCACTGCAAGCCCGGCCACACCACCCGCACAGGCTGTTGCCACGAGCAGACTGCGCCGGCCGCAATCCGCCTTCCGTTCATTGCCACTCATGCTTGTTCCCGTCTAGACAATTGATTCTGCACAACCTGCGATTATACCCTCAAGCGGTGCCCCGTTTAAAGCCCTGATGCATCTCCAACACCGTTCAGGCGGCGAAAACACGCCGCTTCGTGGCGGTCACAGCGCACCTCCGGCGCGCAGTGCCGCGATGTCCTGTGCCCGGTAACCGAGTCCTTTCAGTACCTCGTCGGTGTGCTCGCCCAGCGCCGGACCGATCCAGTCGGTGCGACCGGGCGTTTCCGACAGCCGCGGCATCGGTGCCGGTGCCTTGAACGTGCGACCGTCAGGCAGCCGCGCGGTTTCGAACACCGCGCGCGCCAGATACTGAGGATCAGCCGCAATATCCTCGATCGAATACACGCGGCTGACCGGCACATCGGCCTCGCCCAGCACGCGCAGCACCTCGTCGCCATCGTGCGCCGCCACCCAGGCGTCGATCAGCGCATAGATTTCGTCGCGCCGGGCATCGCGTCCGGCGTTGTCGGCCAGCGAGGGGTCGGCGGCCAGGTCAGGCCGGCCGATGGCCGTCGTCAGCCGCCGGAAGATGGCATCGCCGTTGCCGCCGACAATGATGTGACGGCCATCGCGCGCGGTGTGGGTGTTTGACGGCGTGATGCCGGGCATGATGTTGCCGGTGCGACCGCGGATGAAACCGAACACGTCGAACTCCGGCAGCATGCTTTCCATCATCGCGAACACTGCCTCGTACAACGCGACATCGACGGTCTGGCCCTGCCCTGCACCGCGCCCACCGGTCGCGTCGCGATGGCGCAGCGCCATCAGCGCACCGATCACGCCCCACAGCGCGGCGATCGAATCACCGATCGAAATGCCCACCTTGACCGGCGGCCGGTCGGGAAAGCCGGTGATGTAGCGCAGCCCGCCCATCGATTCGCCGATGGCGCCGAAGCCCGGCTGCTGTGCCATCGGACCGGTCTGGCCGAAACCGGACAGGCGCACGATGACCAGCGACGGATTGATGTCCTTCAGCACCGCTTCGGACAGCCCCAGCTTGTCCAGGACGCCCGGGCGGAAGTTCTCGACCAGCACGTCGGCGCCGGCGAGCAGCTTCTTCAGCGCGCCGATCGCGTCCGGATGCTTCAGATTCAGCGTGACCGACTTCTTGTTGCGCGCCTGGACGAACCACCAGAGCGAGGTGCCTTCGTACAGCAGGCGCCACTTGCGCAGCGGGTCGCCGCCATCCGGCGCCTCCACCTTGATCACTTCGGCACCGAATTCGGCCAGGATGCGCGACGCGAACGGGCCGGCAATCAGCGTGCCCAGTTCGACCACTTTCAGGCCGTCCAGCGGCCTCGCTTGCGGCCTTTCCGCGTCTGTGGAGGTCGCAGCGCTCACGCCGGGCGCCTTTCCGACAGCGCCTGGGCGATGGTGCCGATGTCCGTGTGTTCCAGTTCGCCGCCCACCGGCAGGCCGCGCGCAATGCGGGTGACCGCCAGGCCTCGCGCGCGCAGCATTTCACCGAGGTAGTGGGCAGTCGCCTCGCCTTCGTTGGTGAAATTGGTGGCGAGAATGACTTCGCGTACCGCGGGATCGGCCGCCCGTTCCAGCAGACGATCGAGGCGCAGTTCCTTCGGCCCCACGCCCTCCAGCGGCGCGATGCGCCCCATCAGGCAGAAATAGAGGCCGGAGTAGCTGTGGGTCTGCTCCATCATGAGCATGTCGGCCGGTGTTTCGACCACGCACAGCTGCGATGCATCGCGGCGCGGCGAGCTGCAGCGCTCGCACACCTCCAGTTCGGTGAAGGTATTGCAGCGCGCACAGTTGTGCAGCCGGGTCAGCGCGTCACCGAGCGCGCGCGCCAGCCGGTCGGCACCGGCGCGGTCGCGCTGCAGCAGATGGAAGGCCATGCGCTGCGCGCTCTTGGGGCCGACCGACGGCAGGCAGCGCAAGGCGCTGACCAGCTCGTCCAGCACACCTGTATTCATGACGGACGCTGCGCCGGGTTCAGAACGGCAGCTTGAAGCCCGGCGGCAGGTTCAGGCCTGAGGTGAAACCGGCCATCTTTTCCTGGGTGGTGGCTTCGACCCGGCGCACCGCGTCATTCACCGCGGCCGCCAGAAGGTCTTCCAGCATTTCGCGGTCGTCCATCACCGACGGATCGATGGAAACACGACGCACGTCGTGCTTGCAGGTCATGACCACCTTGACCATGCCGGCACCCGACTGGCCCTCGACTTCGACGCTGGCCAGCTGCTCCTGCATCTTCTTCATGTTTTCCTGCATCTGCTGGGCCTGCTTCATCAGGCCACCGATGCCACCTTT
>Ga0123397_131236_pt1 | contig 22130 bp, 16 predicted proteins | sample T10HLNH4metaT_FD_89925 | JGI IMG/M metagenome (GOLD analysis project Ga0123397, IMG submission 89925) | Methane-oxidizing artificial microbial communities from Washington, USA to study methane cycling - T10-HLNH4 metaT (Metagenome... ... | reverse complement strand
TCTCGGCGATCCAGATGGGTGGTTTCAAGACCCTGAAGGAAGGCCAGAAGGTGTCTTTCGACGTGACCCAGGGCCCGAAGGGCAAGCAGGCCGCAAACATCCAGGCAGCCTGATTCCCGTACTCTGGAATCAAAAGCAAAAAACCCGGCGCAAGCCGGGTTTTTTGTTTGTGCGGCGGGCGTCCGCAGACGCCCGTGCAGCGTGTCACATGCGGGCGATCATCGCGCGTCCGAACTCCGAGCACGACACTTCGTTCGCACCGTCCATCAGGCGGGCGAAGTCATAGGTGACCTGCTTGTCGCCGATGGCACGTTCCATCGAAGAGATGATGAGATCGGCCGCTTCCAGCCAGCCCATGTGGCGCAGCATCATTTCTGCCGACAGGATGAGCGAACCCGGGTTCACCTTGTCCAGACCGGCGTACTTCGGTGCCGTGCCGTGGGTGGCTTCGAACACCGCGTAGTTGTCGGAAATGTTGGCGCCCGGGGCGATGCCGATGCCGCCGACCTGGGCCGCCAGCGCGTCGGAAATGTAGTCGCCGTTCAGGTTCAGCGTGGCGATGACATCGTAATCAGCCGGGCGCAGCAGGATCTGCTGCAGGAAGGCGTCGGCGATGGCGTCCTTTACCACGATGTCACGGCCGGTGTTCGGGTTCTTGAACTTGCACCACGGTCCGCCGTCGATCGGCTCCGCCCCGAACTCGTTCTGAGCGATCGCGTAGCCGAAGTCGCGGAAGCCGCCTTCGGTGAACTTCATGATGTTGCCCTTGTGCACCAGCGTGACCGACTTGCGATCATTGTCCACCGCGTACTGCAGCGCCTTGCGGATCAGGCGTTCCGAACCTTCGCGTGACACCGGCTTGATGCCGATGGCGGAGGTTTCCGGGAAGCGGATTTTCTTCACGCCCATTTCGTCGCGCAGGAACTTGATCACCTTGCGTGCGTTGTCCGATTCCGCCTGCCATTCGATGCCGGCGTAGATGTCCTCGGTGTTCTCGCGGAAGATGACCATGTCGATCAGTTCCGGCTGCTTGACCGGGCTGGGCACGCCGGTGAAGTAGCGCACCGGGCGCAGGCAGACGTACAGATCGAGCTCCTGGCGCAGCGCCACGTTCAGCGAACGGATGCCGCCACCAACCGGCGTGGTCATCGGACCCTTGATCGACACCACGTATTCCTTCAGCGCGGCCAGCGTGTCTTCCGGCAGCCAGACGTCGGGACCGTACAGGCGGGTCGATTTCTCGCCGGCATAGACCTCCATCCAGGTGATCTTGCGTTTGCCGCCGTAGGCCTTCGCCACGGCTGCATCGACCACGTCCTTCATCACCGGCGTGATGTCCACGCCGATGCCGTCGCCTTCGATGAACGGAATGATGGGATTGTCCGGCACAGGCTGGCCGGCAACGATTTTTGTCCCCTCGGCGGGAATCTTGATGTGAGAAGTACTCATGCCATCCAGCTCCTTGGTGTGTTGTCTGGTTATTGTCCCTGTGGCGGTGTTGCCGCCCGCGGGCGCCCACGATTATCCCCCAATATCCACCGGTCGCGTGACCTTGCGACAGCACTGGTCCGGCAGGCGTTCCAGCCCGCAGCGATCGCGCAGGCTCTAGAATCCGTCGATTGTTCACTCGTGCGGATACGCCATGAACCTCCCGGCAGGACAGAATCAGGTGGCGCAGGCCATCGCCCATGCGCTGATCGACGGTTTCGACAAGCACTACAGCCGCTTCCGCGCGTCCAGCGCCCAGGCGAAGCAGCGTTTCGAGGAGGCGGACTGGGCCGGGCAGCAGCGCTGCATCCGCGAGCGCATCCAGTTCTATGACGATCGGGTTCGTGAATGCGTGGAGCGGCTGCACAGCGAGTTCCACGCGGATTCGCTCGACGACAACACCTGGCAGCAGGCCAAGCTGCTTTACATCGGTCTGCTGGTTAACCACCGGCAGCCGGAGCTGGCGGAAACCTTCTTCAACTCGGTCACAACCAAGATCCTGCACCGCAAGTATTTCCACAACGACTTCATCTTCGTGCGCCCGGCCATCTCGACCGAACTGATCGAGAGCAATCCGCCAACCTGGCGCAGTTACTACCCGAACCAGACCGGTCTGCGTGCGGCGGTGAAGCAGATCTTCATCGACTTCGACTGGCAGCGCCGGTTCACCGATCTCGACCGCGACGTGGATTACATCGTGCGCGCGGCGCTGGAGCATGTGGGTGGAGAGTGGCCGGCGCGCGAGGCCAATCTGCAGATCCAGGTGCTGAATTCAGCCTACTACCGGAACAAGGCCGCCTACGTGATCGGCAAGGCGATCAACGGGCACAACGAATATCCCTTCATGGTGACCGTGCTGCACGACCGCAAGGGCGGCCTTTTCCTGGACACCATCCTGCTCGAGCCGTGGCGGGTGAGCGTCATGTTCTCGCTGTCGCGCGCCTACTTCATGGCCGACATGCAGGTGCCGTCGGCCAACGTCAATTTCCTGCGTACGCTGATGCCGAAAAAGCCGCAGTCCGAGCTCTACACCATGCTCGGGCTGGCGAAGCAGGGGAAGACCATGTTCTTCCGCGACCTGATCAACCACCTGCGCCACTCGAACGACAACTTCGTCGAGGCGCCGGGCATCCGCGGGCTGGTCATGCTGGTGTTCATGCTGCCGTCCTATCCTTACGTGATCAAGATCATCAAGGACACCTTCGGCAGTTCGAAGGACACCGACCGCGCCACGGTGAAGAAGAAGTTCCTGATGGTGAAGCAGGTGGACCGCGTGGGCCGCATGGCCGACACCATCGAGTACTCCGACATCGCGCTGCCGGCACACCGCTTCTCGCCCGAACTGCTCGAACAGCTGGATCAGCTCGCGCCGTCGATGATCGAGCGCGACGGCGACACGCTGGTGATCCGCCACTGCTACATCGAGCGACGCATGATTCCGCTCAACATCTACCTCGAAACCGCGAACGAAGAGCAAATCGATCACGCGGTGTACGAGTACGGCAATGCGATCCGCGAACTGGCGGTCGCCAACATCTTTCCGGGCGACCTGCTGTGGAAGAACTTCGGCGTCACCCGCTATGGCCGCGTGGTGTTCTACGACTACGACGAGATCGAGTTCCTGACCGACTGCAATTTCCGCCGCATTCCGCCGGCGCCCAGCCCGGAGTACGAAATGTCGGGCGAGGTGTGGTACTCGGTGCAGCGTAACGACATCTTCCCGGAAGAGTTCGCCACCTTCCTGCTGTCCACGCCCAAGGTGCGCGCCGCCTTCCTGAAGTACCACCGCGACCTGCTGGACGTGAAGTTCTGGCAGGAAACCCAGCAGCGCATCCGCGACGGCTATATCCAGGACTTCTTCCCCTACCCGGAGGAACTGCGTTTCGCGCGGCGCTTCGGCCATCTGCAGGGGCAGCAGGTCGCCACGGGGGGCGCGTGAGCCGGCTGATCGCGCTGAACAAGCCCTTCGGGGTGGTGTGCCAGTTCTCGCCGGACGGCCTGCATCCGACGCTGGCCGACCACGTCGCGCTGCCGGACGTCTATCCCGCCGGGCGGCTGGATACCGACAGCGAAGGCCTGCTGCTGCTCACCGACGACGGCGCGCTTCAGCACCGCATCACCGATCCGCGGCACAAGCTGGTGAAAACCTACCGGGTGCAGGTCGAGCGCGAACCGGACGAAGCCGCCCTGCAGCGCATGCGGCAGGGCCTGCAGCTGAAGGACGGTCCGACCCGGCCCTGCGGGGTCCGGCGCATCGACGAACCGGCCGGCCTGTGGCCGCGTACGCCGCCGGTGCGTCACCGCCTTTCGGTGCCGACCTGCTGGCTGGAGATCGAACTGTCCGAGGGCCGCAACCGGCAGGTGCGCCGGATGACCGCGGCCATCGGCCATCCGACGCTCAGGCTGATCCGCGTGGCGATCGGCCCCTGGCAGCTCGGCACACTGCAGCCGGGCGACTGGGTCGAGCTCGACGCCGCGCTGCTGCGCGCACCGGCCGCCGGCGCGCGGCGTTCCGCGCGCGGATGATTTCGATCAAGATGCGGCCTGCGCTGTCCCTCCATCATCCGACCGACGTCCTTTCATCATGATGAAGAACTTCCTGTGCAGCGGCCTGCTGGCGCTGACCACCCTGGCGGCCTGCGCCGGCCTGCCCACGCTTGAACTGGCGGTCGGGATGTACCGCATACGCGCCGAGGTGGCCCACACCGATCAGGCGCGCATGACCGGCCTGATGAACCGCACCGACATGCCCGCCGACGCCGGCATGCTGTTCGTGTTTCCGCAGGCCCGGGCTCACTGCATGTGGATGCGCAACACGCTCATTCCGCTCAGCGTGGCCTTCATCGACGAGCAGGGCCGCATCCTGAACATCGAGGACATGCAACCGCAGACCGACGACCACCACTGTTCGCAGGGGCCGGCGCGCTATGCCCTCGAAACCAATCTGGGCTGGTTCGCATCACGCAAGCTGGCCGCCGGCAGCCGGGTAGCCGGGCTGGAGCGCGCACCGGCGCCACAATGAGGAGATTCCGATGACCGATCCGATACACCACCGCATCGATTACACCAGTGGCGCGCTCGACGAGACCGAAGCGGCCGACAATCCGCTCGACCAGTTCCGTTTCTGGTTCGCCGAAGCCGGCCGCGTGGTCGAGCGCGATCCGAACGCGATGACGCTGTCGACCGTCAGCGCCGAAGGCCGCCCGAGTTCCCGCATCGTGCTGCTGCGCGGCTACGGCGAGGACGGCTTCGTGTTCTTCACCAATTACGACAGCCGCAAGGGCAACGAACTGGCGGTCAATCCGCACGCCAGCCTCTTGCTGTTCTGGGCCGCGCTCGAACGGCAGATCCGGATCGAAGGCACGGTGAGCAAGGTGAGCGAGGACGAGTCGGACGCCTACTTCTCGCTGCGCCCGGTCGGCAACCGGCTGGGTGCATGGGCCTCGCCGCAGAGCCAGGTGATTCCCAGCCGCGAGTCACTGTCGCAGCGGGTGCGCGAATTCGAAGCGCGCTTTGGCTCGGCGCCACCGCGCCCGGAAAACTGGGGGGGGTACCGGCTCAGGCCGGAAGCGATCGAGTTCTGGCAGGGCAGGGCAGACCGTCTGCACGACCGCCTGCTCTATCGTCGCGAAGGCGAGTGCTGGAACAGGGTGCGTCTCGCACCCTGAGGGGTTTGCTCAGACGCCGTGCTCTAGCGCGGACAGCAGTCCGCGGGTGGACGCGTCCGCGTCGCTCGGCAGCCTGCCCGAGGCCAGAGAGCGCGCCATCTGCTTGCCGTATTCGACGCCGTACTGGTCGAAGCTGTTGATGCCCAGCAGCCAGCCCTGCACGAACACCTTGTGCTCGTAGAGCGCGATCAGCTGTCCGAGTGAGCGGGGCGTGAGCTCGGGCATGATGAGCGTGGTGCTGGGCTGATTGCCCGGGCAGGCCACGTGCGGCGCCAGCCGGGTCGCTTCCTGTTCCGACAGTCCGCCGCGCTTCAGTTCTTCCATCGCTTCGTCGCGCGTCTTGCCGCGCATCAGCGCTGCACTCTGCGCCAGAGCGTTGAGCTGCATCATGCGGCTGCGCTCGTCGCGTCCGCCCCGCGGCACGATGAAGTGCATCGGCATCATGCGGGTGCCCTGATAGAACTGCTGGTGATACGCATGCTGGCCGACGATGCCCGATCCGCCCCATACCACCGGAGAGGTCGGGGCGCGGCTCAGTTCGCCGGTCGAGGTGCAGCGCTTGCCATTGCTTTCCATCTCCAGCTGCTGCAGGTAGGACGGCAGGCTGCGCAGCAGATGGCTGTAGGGCAGCACCGCCAGCGTTTCCAGTCCCATGCCGCTGGCGTTCCAGAAGTCGATCAGGCCGAACATCACCGGCAGGTTCGCGTTCATCGGCGCGCGGGTGAAGTGCTCGTCCATCGAGCGTGCGCCTTCCAGCATTTCGCCGAAGGCCTGCATGCCTATCGCGCAGGCCAGAGGCAGAGAAATCGACGACCAGACCGAATAGCGTCCGCCCACCCACTCCGGCAGGAACAGGCAGTGATGCGCCGGCACGCCCAGTTCCTGGGCGGCCGCAGGCCGGTTGGTGACCGCGAACAGGTGCTGGCCGACGCCGGCGCTGCCAAGGCCGTCGGCCAGCCATTTCATCGCCACCTGGGCGTTGGCCAGCGTTTCCTGGGTGGTGAAGCTCTTCGATGAAATGACAAAGGCGGTGTGGGCGGGCTTGCAGTCGCGCAGCGCGAGATCGAGTGCCACCGGATCCAGGTTGGCGACGAACTTGACCACTGGACCATTCCACTGCGGCTCGAGCGCTTCCATGGCCAGCCGCGGCCCGAGGTCGGAGCCGCCGATGCCCAGATTGATCAGGTGGGTGATGGTCTGACCGGTGGCACCCAGCAGTTCGCGGTTGCGTATCAGCCGAACCCAGTGCTCGAGCGCGGCACGGCAGTCACGCACCACGTCGGCATGCGAGCCGTCCTGCGCGCGCAGTGCCATGTGCAGCGCCGCGCGGCGTTCGGTGAAATTGATCTGGTCGCCGGCAGCCAGTGCGCGGATGCCGCGCGGCAGGTCGAGTGCGCTGACCAGATCCATCAGCATGGTCATGGTTTCGCCATCGACCCGCTGCTTCGAATAGTCGAGCAGCCAGCCGTCGTGGCGCAGCGAGAAGCGCGCGAAGCGCTCCGCATCCTGCTCGAAGAAGTTGCGCAGGTGCACGCGCGACAGCTGGATCGCCTTGGATCTCAGTGCAGGCCACGCCGAAGTCTGCATCAACAGGTTCATGTCATCCCGGCGCCCCGTGGCGCTCTCAAGTCGTGTTCTTTACGTACATCAGGAAGTGCTCGTGCCGGTCGCCCGGCCTGCGTCCTTCCCATTTCAGTGTCCAGCCCGCATCGAGTGCGGGTTTCCTGCCGCCCCGGCCGTAGTGGGCGATCAGCACGCTGCAGCGGCGACCCGTTCCGCTGGCGTAGGCGAGCGGCTTCAGGCCGGCAAAGTAGTAGAACGCTGCCCGCTGGCTTTCCTGCAGACCGGCATAGGCAACGCAGGTCCGTTCCTCCGGCAGGTGTTCGGCGAGCTGTCTGGCGACATCGCGATAGCTGCGACCGTAGTCGATCCATGGCAGCCACAGACTGCTCACCAGAAACCATATCAATACCATGCCGCAGCCCCAGCTGACCGCGCCGCGTGTCGGCGTCCGTGGCGAACGCCACAGCAGCCATACCCAAGCCAGGCTCATGATGACAGCAAGCGACACTGCCATGAAGTAGAACGGCATCGAGAAGCCGGGTTCCAGACGGGAGAAGGTTTTCGCCAGCCGTGCCGGCCAACCGGTGTACATCGCCACCCAGCCCAGCCAGATGATGATGCCCAGCAGTGAAAACGTCATGACACCGAACCAGTCCAGCGCATTGGCGGCGCCACGGCGCAGCTTGGGCAGACCGGCGCTGCCCAGTACCACCAGCGGGGCGAGCAGCGGCAGCGCGCGCTGATTGCGGGCGATGCCGTCGCCGGCGAGCTGGACGAAAAGCAGCAGCATCAGCACCAGCGGCAGCGTCAGCACCGGCGAGCGCCACTGGCTGCGCCGTTGCCACAGCGCCCAGCCGGCCACCGGCAGCGCGGGCCAGGCGTACCAGGCCATCACCTTGACCCAGCTCGACATGCCGCCGACCAGCAGGGCGCTGTCCGGCAGCAGGCTGGCCACGTCCTCATCCCAGACCTGTGCCGCCAGTTCCGGGCGTTCGAGGCGGAGTGCCACATACCAGCTCGCGGCCAGTGCGGTGCCGGCCAGCATGGCCAGCGGCAGCGCCAGCATGCGTTGAGGGGTGGCCGCCACGGTGCGCCACACCGGCAGCAGCGGCATCAGTGCGGCGGTCAGCAGCAGGATGGCGGTCAGCCACAGGCCGGTGCCCAGACCGGAAAGGGCGAGTGCCAGCGTCAGCACGATGCCACCGTGCAGTGGCCGGCGGGCAATCAGTGCCAGTGCCCACATGCCCAGCCCGAGCGCCGCCAGCAGCGTGGTGGCCGCCTGGGCGTCATGCAGATAGGTCACGGCACCGATGCTTGCAATGGCAATCAGCGGCGCGATGCGCGCGGCGGGCGCGCCATACAGTTCGCGCGCCGCGCCTGCGCTGCCCAGCAGCCACAGGGCAGTGAACAGGGCGCTGGTGAGCCGCACGCCGTCGGCGAAGCTCGCGCCAATAAGGGCGGCCGCGCGGCCGGTCAAGGAGGCGACCCAGTGGAACAGCGGCGGCGTGTCCAGCCAGATCTGGCCGGCCAGGGTCGGAATCAGCCAGCCGGGTTCGCGCGCGAAGCCGAGCGCGACCGCGATGTGGAGGGCGTCATCGCCTTTCCACGGATCGCGGCCGAACAGACCGGTGAGCAGGAACAGCGCGCACAGCGCAATCACGAAGCCTGTCTGGGGCGGGTCGCCGATCAGCGGCCGGCGGTGTGCGAAGGACTGCGATGGAAGGGGCATCGGCGGGATCGGGTGGCCAGGGGCCGGATTCGGGTGGTCGGAATTCTAGGGGCTGCGCACGCAGGCGACGAGAGGGCGGGGCGATGCCGCCGCTTCACGGCAGCGGATACCGGACGCCACAAACAAAAAAGGCAGCCATCGGCTGCCTTTTCCGGGGCGCGTGCTGAAATCAGCCGCGCGGTACGTTCGCGTACTTCTGACGGAAGCGTTCGACGCGACCGGCGGTATCGACGATCTTCTGCTTGCCGGTGTAGAACGGGTGGCAGGACGCGCACACTTCAATGTGCAGCGGCTTGCCCAGCGTCGAGCGGGTTTCGAACGCGTTGCCGCAGGAGCAGGTGACGGCGACAACTTCGTAGCTGGGGTGAATGCCTTGTTTCATGCTGATTACTTTCTCAAGCGCTCGAAGGCGGGCAGCCTCGTGCGGATCATCGAACCCCGGGTCGGCTGAGCCGTGGGAAACCTGCGACCACGTCGCGTTGCAGTTTCCGTAGCTGTGCAGACGGTGCCCGCGGAGGAAAACGACAAGTATGGCGGTTTTCTCAGCCCCGTTCAAGGGGTTGCGCAGGTCCGGGCCGCGGCGCGGGCGGTGCTTCGTGTTCCGGTGTCACCGTGACCTGAACCTCCACCGCATGCTCTCCGCCGCCGAGAATGACGCCGCGCATCGGCGTCACGTCGCTGAAGTCGCGGCCCCAGGCGACGGTGATGTGCTGGTCTCCCGGCTGCATGCAGTTGGTCGGATCCATGTCCACCCAGCCCAGGCCCGGGCAGAACACCGACACCCAGGCGTGCGAGGCATCGGCGCCCACCATGCGCGGCTGCCCGGGCGGTGGCTGGGTGAGCAGATAGCCGCTCACGTAGCGGGCCGGCAGTCCGAGCGAGCGCAGGCAGCCGATCATGAAATGGGCGAAGTCCTGGCAGACGCCGCGCCGTTGCCTGAGCAGCGTTTCCAGCGGCGTGCTCACCGTGGTGGCCTGCGGATCGAATTCGAAATCGCGGTGGATGCGACGCATCAGTGCCAGCGTGGCGTCGAACAGCGGGCGTTCGCGGCGGAAATCGAGCCGCGCATAGCGTGCCAGCGCGGCCAGCGGTTCGATGTGCGGACTGGCGTACAGATACTGGCAGGGGTCGAGCAGCGGGGCCGGCCCGACCTGATGCAGCCGGTCGCGCACGTGTTCCCATGCCGGCGACCGGGTGGCGCCGGCCGCGCGCGACGGCGTCAGGTCGACCACGCTCTCTGCGGTAACGGTGAGCGTGTCGTGCGCGCTGCCGATGGACAGCTGTTCCAGTACGTTGCCGAAATAGTCTGTGCGGCGGGCCCGCTCGACCGGCTCCGGGTCGATGTCGATGCGGTGCGACACGGTGCGCTGGGTCGGCGTATCGCGCGGCGTCAGGTGCAGCAGCTGGCGCGAGTCGGACACCGGCCAGGCGTAGCGGTACTGTGTCCGGTGCAGCACGTGATAGCGCATGCGGTTCATGGCAGGTCCGCTCCGCTGGCCCAGCGCGGGTCGGCATGGCTGAAGAAGCGCAATCCGAGCTGTTCCGACAGCGCATAGGCGGCGCTGGCCAGACGGTCGAGCAGGTTGGCGAGTCGCTCGGAGCCGGTGTGCAGGTCCTGCTCCGGGCGCAGCGCGAGCAGTTCGGCGACCGCGTCCGGCAGGGTTCCGGCATCGATGGCCCCGAACTGCGCGGCCAGCCGTGCCAGGTAGTCGCTCAGGCCGAGCGCCTGGTAGGCGATCGAGCGCGGATTGGTTTCGTCGCTCACCAGCAGGTCGAGCACCGGCAACCACTGCGGCCGTGTCATGTAGCGGGAACGGTAGGTGATGGTGCTGTCGGCCAGTTCGAGCAGCCAGTCCGGCGCTTCGCCGCCGGCAGCCAGCGCATGCCGCAGCGCGGTGCACATGAACTGCAGCCGTTCTATGCGTCGCCCCATGGACAGGAAGCGCCAGCCCTGGTCGCGGGTCATGCCGTCCAGCGCAAAGCCGGACAGGGTCATCATGGCCTGCACGCAGCGGTCCAGGTGTTCCAGCGCCGCGCCCGGGCTGACCTCCGGCTCGCGGCCGGCGGTTTCGACCAGCCGGCTGATCACCCGCCAGTTGTCGATCGACATGCGCTCGCGCAGGCTGAACGCGACTGCGGACAGCTGGTGCAGCAGCGCGGACAGCGCTCCATCGCGGGCCAGGGCCGCGTCGCACAGCGCGCCGCCCGGATCGTCGTCACCGACCGGCGCCAGCTGGCCGGTCGTGCGGCACAGCCGGATGAGTACGCTTTCACCGCTGTCATCGCTTTCTATATGGCGTGCGATGGCCGCGCGCAGCAGCCGCGCGGCGTTGTCGCAGCGCTCGCAGTAGCGGCCGAACCAGAACAGGTTTTCCACCATGCGGCTGGACAGATTGCTGCCGGCGCGCACCAGTTCCGATGGCCCCACCGTGCGTCGCAGCAGGCTGAAGGTATCGACCGCGCCATCGGTCAGCACCCAGGTGTCCTTGCTGGCGCCACCCCGCTGCATGGCGATCACGCGGGCCTGCGCTTCCGGCGCGACCCGGGCCAGCCCGCCGGGCATCACCCGGTAGCCCTCCGGACCCGCACAGGCGAATACCCGCAGGCCGACCGTCCGCGCGCCCAGGCGCGGTGCGGGCCCGCTGTCGTCCCATACCGGCGCCTGCGCCAGCTGCACCAGTTCCTGCGCAACGTAGTGGTGCGGCCGGGCCCGCATGCGGGCGATCAGCGCAGCCCGCTCGCGCCGGTCGAGATCGGCACCGAACACCGATTCGATGCGCAGCTGCGGGAAGGCGGGCTTGATCACCAGATGGTCGAGCTTGGCGATGGCGTCTTCCAGCGCTGCCTCCTCGCCGCACCACCAGGTGGCCAGCGAAGGCATGGCCAGTGGCTCGCCGAGCAGGCGCTCGCACAGGCGGGGCAGAAAACCGAGCAGGGCGCCGCTTTCCAGCAGGTTGGAGCCGAGCGCGTTGGCGATCAGTACCTGACCGCGGCGGGCGGCGTCCAGCAGGCCGGGCACGCCCAGCGCGGAATCGGCGCGCAGTTCCAGCGGGTCGCAGAAATCGTCGTCCAGCCGGCGCACGATGGCATGCACCCGGCGCAGCCCCGACAGATGCTTGAGCCACACCTTGCCGTCGCGCACCAGCAGATCGGACCCTTCGACCAGCGGAAAGCCGAGGTAGCGTGCAAGGTAGGCGTGTTCGAAATAGGTTTCGTTGTAGGGGCCGGGCGTCAGCAGCACGGTCAGTGGCGGGCCGTCGCCTTCCGGTGCATGCTGGGCCAGGGTGTCGCGCAGCGTGGCGAAGAAGCCGGCCAGATGCTCGACGTGCAGGTCGCGGAACTGTTCGGAGAACACGCGCGAAATGACCAGCCGGTTCTCCAGCGAGTAGCCGGCGCCCGAGGGCGCCTGGGTGCGGTCGGCCAGTACCCACCAGCCACCGTCCGGCGAGCGGGCGAGGTCGGCCGCATACAGGTGAAGGTGAATGCCGCCGGGCACCTTCAGCCCGTGGCAGGGTCTGAGAAAGCCGGCATGACCATGGATCAGTGCCGGCGGCAGCAGCCCTTCCACCAGCATCTGCTGCGGCCCATAGACGTCGGCGAGAATGCGGTTGAGCAGTTCGGCGCGCTGGGCGACCGCGGAGGAAATCTGCGCCCATTCGTCGGCCGCGATGACCAGCGGCAGCAGGTCCAGCTCCCACGGCCGTTCGACGCCGCGTGGGTCGGCATACACGTTGTAGGTGACGCCGTTTTCGCGTATCTGCCGGCGTACCGATGCCAGCCTGTCCTGCATCTGGACCCGGCTGGCCGATTCGAATGCGTCGAACAGGGCGGCCCAGTGCGGGCGCAGCGTGCCGGGCGCCGACAGCAGTTCGTCGTAGCGCGTCGTGGCGTGCGGGTAGTGCTGGAGCAGGGAACGGGCCATCGATCAGGCGTTGCGGGGCGGCACGCAGGCCATCCGGAAATTTTTTGCGATCCGGCCACACGCTAGCACAGACCTTGCATGATCCGGCACGCACGCTCACGCGGAGCACCATAAAAAAGAAGGACAGCACGGATGCACAACATTGCAGTGATTGGCGCCGGCATGGCGGGCTGTACGCTGGCCCGCCGGCTGGTCGACGCCGGCCGGCGGGTTCACGTATTCGACAAGGGGCGGGCGGCCGGCGGGCGCATGGCGACCCGGGTGGCAGGGCGCCTGCGCTTCGACCACGGTGCGCAGTTCATGTCGGTGCGCGGCGACGCGATGCGGGCACGGCTGCCTGAATGGCAGCAGGCCGGCGTGCTGGCGCGCTGGCCGCAGGCCGCGGTCGGCGACAGCGAGCGCTGGGTGGCGGTGCCCGGCATGAACGCGCTGGCGCCCCGCATGCTCTGGGGCGCGGAATTCAGCGCGCAGACGCTGATCCACACGCTCGGCGCCGACCGCTTCGGCTGGTGGCTGGCCGAGGAAAGCGGCACGCTGCCCGACTGTTTCGACGCGGTGCTGGTGACGCTTCCCGCGCCGCAGGCGGTGACGCTGTTCGAGCGCAGCACCGGTGCCGGACTGGCCCGGTTCATCGATGCGATGCGGCAGATCCGCTACGCCCCGTGCTGGACGCTCATGCTGTCGCTGTCCGAGCGTCTCGACGTCGCGGACTGCCTGCGCTTTCCAGCCGGCGGCGCACTGAACTGGGCCGCGCGCGACAGCGGCAAGCCCCAGCGCGATGCATCGCGCGAGTGCTGGGTGGTGCATGCCGATCCGCTCTGGTCGCGGCAGCACCTGGAGTGCGAGCCGGAACAGATCGAGGCGCTGCTGACCGAGGCTTTTGCCGCGGCGGTGGGCCGGGCGGTGGTGCCGGTGCAGCGTTGCGCCCACCGCTGGCGGTACGCGCGGGTGGTCGACGCGCTCGGCCAGCCCTGTCTGTGGGACGCCGATGCGCGGGTGGGGTATGCCTCGGACGGCTGCCTGGGCGAGCGCATCGAGGACGCCTTCGACAGTGCGAACGCGCTGGCCGACCGGGTGCTGGAAGCCGGGGCCAACAGGGACCTGCCCTGGGTGCATGCTGCGGAGCAGCATGTTCATCTGCGCTAAGTGCATGTGTTCATTGGGGAAAAAGTGTCCATTCCCTGAACAGCGGATGAAAAATCGTCCACTGACTCCATAAAGTCGCCCGGCCTTTACCCGTAAGCCCGGTCAATGCGGCGCCTGATCCGCATGACACGACAGATGCAGTAATCCGGGATTTCGGGAGGGGAAGCCATGAAACTGTTCGGCCGTCGCAGCGCTGCGACACATCCAGGTATCGTCACGCTGCGGGCGCGGTGCGCTGAACTCGACGGAAAGCTGGCTTCGATACGCTGCCAGCCGGCTTTCATCGGCGGCTATGTCGCGCCGGATACCGATATCGAGACGGTCGCGCGTGCGCTGCGCGCCCGCTTTCCCGGTGTGGCGATGGCGCTGGGTACGACCGCGGGCGAACTGTGCGGCGCCGCCGGCGCACCGCTCTACTGCGAGGCGCAGGACGGACGGGACAGCGTGGTGCTGCAACTGTTCGACCGTTCGGTCATCGCGGCCGCGCAGACCGTGGCAATTCCGCTGTCCAGCGAAGACCTGCGCCAGTCCGGCCGCATGCTCGACTACCGCGAGCGGATAGACCGGCTGGCGAACGCCATCCGCGGCGCCCGGGTGGACATCGACATCGACCACCGCGACACCTTTGCCTATGCGCTGTTCGACGGGCTGTCGAACTCTGAATCCTTCTTCATGGAAGCGCTGTACGAAAGCGGCCGCTTCCCCTGTCTGTTCGTCGGCGGCTCGGCCGGCGGCAAGCTCGATTTCAAGGACACCTGGCTGCACGACGGCAGCCGGCGGCTCAACAACCACGCCCTGGTCACCTTCCTGAAGATGGCGCCGGGCGTGCGTTTCGGCGTGTTCAAGAGCCAGAATTTCGAAGAGACGCCCACCCGTTTCCAGATCTTCAGCGCTTCGGTCGAACGCCGGCAGGTCAGTTCGGTGATTGACCGTGACGGCCGGGCGGTATCGCTGATCGATGCGCTGTGCCAGACCTTCGGCTGCGCGCGCGGCGAACTGGCGGCCAAGCTGGACAGCCACTCCTTCGCCATCCGGGTCAACGGTGAACTGTTCGTGCGTTCGGTCGCCACGCTGGATTTCGAACGCGACAAGGTCGATTTCTACTGCGACGTGGCGCCCGGCGAGGAGCTGGTGCTGGTCAGGCGCACGCCTTTCGCGGCGACCACCGAGCGCGATTTCCGCGACTTCATGAAGGACAAGCCGGGCCAGCCGCTGGCCGGCATGTTCAACGACTGCGTGCTGCGGCGGCTGTACAACCGGACCGAGCTGTCCTCGCTGGACCGGGTGTTCGCCGGCATCGACATTGCGGGCTTTTCCACCTTCGGTGAAATCCTGGGGCTGAACCTGAACCAGACGCTGACCGCGGTGTTCTTCTTCCGCGTCGACGCCGGGGCGGTGTTCCGCGACGAGTACGTCGACAACTTCGTCGCCCATTACGGCGAGTTCAAGGCCTTTTTCCTGCGCCGGCACAACGCCAAGCTGGCCGGCATGTCGCGGGTGATGGTGCAGCAGATCGCCGACTACCGCGCCGGCAACTTCGGCAGCCGGCTCGACCCGGGCAACGTCGATGTGAGCATGGCGCCGGTGGTGCGCGACCTGAACCATCTGGGCGAACTGATGTGCGACGCACAGAGCGCCCGCGAAACCACGGCCCGTCAGCTGGAAGCGTGTTCAAGCGATCTGTACGGTTCGGTGGCGGATCTGACCAACCGGCTGTCGGAACAGCAGGCGGTCATCCGCACCGCGGTCGGTACGGTGGATACGCTTGCGGGTCAGGCCAATCAGGTCGGCAGCAGCGCGCGCGACCTGTCACAGGCCAGCGACCGGATACAGCGGGTAGTGGAAATGATCCAGCAGATCGCTGACCAGACCAATCTGCTCGCGCTCAATGCCGCCATCGAAGCGGCGCGTGCCGGCGAGGCGGGGCGCGGCTTCGCGGTCGTGGCCGACGAAGTGCGCATGCTGGCCGAGAAGTCGCGCAACAGCGCGGGCGTCATCGGCAAGGACATTTCGGCTCTCGCGGCAGAGATCGTCCGCGTCGCGCAGATGATCGAGGCGCAGTCGGCCGGCGTGTCCGGGCTGACCGATGTGCTCGAACGGATCGAGGGCTGCGCGTCCGGCAGCACCGAAGTGGCCGATCACACCCGCGGGGTCGCCGACGTGCTGAAAGGACTGACCGGCGCACACTGAACGCCGGCAGAACACGCTCTGCCCGCGGCCGGATGTGCGGCGGGGCGCCACAAACAGAAAGGAGCGACAGGCCCGCTGCTGTCGGGTGCTGTCGCTCAAGGGGGAAAGCGGGGGGAGGGCGTCTGCCGCCGGCTGACGGCAGACTGCCGGGTTCAGTGCAGCGCCTGTTCCAGGTGCTTCACCAGCTCGCGCAGTTCGCTCGAGGTGGTGTGCAGGCGGGTTGCGGCGTCGCCGACCGACTGCACGCTCACATTGGTCTGTTCCACCGTGCTCGAAATGCGCTCCATGCTGCAGGCGACCTCGTGCGATGCGAGCGACTGCTGCCGCAGCATCTGGGTGATTTCCTCTGAGTAGTTCGCGGCTTCGCGGCTGGCGTCCCAGATACCCTGCAGGCCGGCGCTGCTGGCCTCGATCTCGCCGGTGGATTTCGCCACTTCGCCGGCGGTCTTGCTCATGGTGTCCACCGCCGAGCCGGCCAGCTGGATGATGTCGGTCACTGCAGTGCCGATGTCCTTGGTGCTGGTGCGGGTGCGTTCGGCCAGCTTGCGTACCTCGTCGGCCACCACCGCGAAACCGCGGCCCTGTTCGCCGGCGCGCGCAGCCTCGATCGCGGCGTTGAGCGCGAGCAGATTGGTCTGTTCGGCGATGTCGTTGATCACCTGCGACACCTGGCGGATCTTCTCGACCGATGCATTCACTTCGGCAATGCGGGTCTGCGATTCGGTCACCACATTGACCACGCGATGGCTGCTGGCGATGCCGGCCTCCATGGTCTGCATCGCGTCGTGCGCGCTGTGTTCGGTGCGCTTGACCGCTTCCAGGCTGCGATCGGTGTTGCTCGATACCTCGTTGATCGACACGCTCATCTGTTCCATCGCGGCGGCGACCTGCATCACGTTCTCGCCCTGCGACGCGGTCGAGCGGATCAGCGTGCGCATGGCGTCATCCAGTTCCTTGGTGCGGTCGTCGACCTCGCGGGCGCTCACCAGCACGTCGGCGAACATGGCGCGCAGATGGATGCGCATCACCTCGGCGGCGACGAACAGCGGGCGCAGTGCGCCGGACGGCGCTTCGATCTGCTTGGCCAGCTTGCCTTCGTCCAGTTCGATCAGCGTGCGATGCAGGCGGTCGAGCTGACCGGCGACATTGACGTTCTGCCAGGCGGCGGCGGCCAGTGCGACGGCCGCCGCTGCGGCACCGAGGCCGATGCCGACCGGCCCGCCGACCACGCTGCCAGCCACGGCCAGAGCGGAGGTGGCGGCAGCGCCCAGCCATACCTTGCCGGCCAGGCCCAGCCTGGACTTGTCGACCGGTGTCCAGGGGAATTTCGCGCTCTTGTCGCGCACCGCGCGGTAGAGGGATTCAGCGGCCGCCACGTCCTCACGCTTGGGCGTGTTGCGTACCGATTGGTAGCCGACGGTGCGACCGTCGGCCAGGATGGGGGTGACGAAGGCTTCGACCCAGTAGTGGTCTCCGTTCTTGGCCCGGTTCTTCACCAGGCCGCGCCAGGGCTGGCCGGCCTTGACCGTTTTCCACAGGTCTTCGAAAGCCTCGGGCGGCATGTCCGGATGCCGCACCACATTGTGGTTGTGTCCGATCAGTTCTTCGCGGCTGAAGCCGCTGATCGACACGAAGGATTCGTTGGCATAGGTGATCGCACCCTTGAGGTCGGTCTTGGTGACGATCGGTTTCCCGGGTTCAAGGAAGACTTCTTTCTGCGTAACCGGCAGATTTATTTTCACGGTGTCTCTCCAGGTGGCTTGGCGGCACCGGGAGCGGACCCTCAGGCGATCATCGCAGTGACGAGGTCGCGCGCTGTCCGGTACAAGCCCTGTAACGGCCGTGAGTGGGAAATCTTCACTTCTCCGTGCGGATTTTTACGCCCTCTTCTTGATCTGCCTCAAGTTCTGCCGGTGAAGCGGGCCGGGTCCAGTGCCTTCTGAAGGTCGCGTTCGACCGGGAGCGGGTCACCGAACAGCATGGAAGCCACGGTTTCCGCACCCAGCGGGTGCCATACCAGGCCGCGGGCACCGAGGCCGGTGATCAGCGCGAGCGGGCCAGCGCCGTCGCCTGCGTCGATCTCGCCGATCAGCGGCAGACGGTCCGGCGTCGCGGTGCGGAAGGAAACCCGGCCCTGGAGCGCTGCGGCAGCGGGCGGATTGAGCGCGGCGTCCGGCAGCAGCCGCTGCAGGCGTGCCAGATTGCCGGCGTGGCTGTCCTCGCGCACTGCGGTGTCCGGGTCGTCCGGATCGAAGCTGGCGCCGAAATTGAGGTCGCCGTCCGGGGTCGGGCAGAGGTAGCCCTCGCGGCAGACGGTGACCTGGAGCTGGGGCAGGTGGATGCGCGGCAGACGGCTCACCTGGCCGCGCACCCGGCTCAGCGGCAGGGGCAGCGGCGACAGCGCGCGGGCGTCCGCCGCATTGGCCAGCACCACCGCGTCGGCCTCGATGCGGCGATCGCCGGCCTGCACGGTCCAGCCCGCGTCCCGTTTTTCCAGTGCCAGCGCCTCGGTGCAGAACAGCCGCTGCACCCGGTCGCCGGCGCGTTCCAGATGGGCGGCGCACAGGCTGGCCGGATTGACCCAGGCGCCGCGCGGGAACCACCAGCCGCCGGCCGCGACCGGATAGCCGATGCGCCGGGTCATTTCCCAGTCCGACAGATAGCGGACGAAACCGGTCGGCAGTGCCCCGGTTTCGCACACCGCGCGCTGCAGCGCCTCGTGTTCTTCGTCATGCGCGACCTGGAACACGCCGGTCGGCCCCCATTTCAGCGGCCGGCCTTCGCCCTCCAGCCGGCGCAGATGGGCCGACGCGTGCAGGAAGGCGGCGCGCGAGAAGCGGGCGATCAGGCTGTCGTCGCGGGCGATCATGGGCCGCAGCACGCCGGCGGCATTGCCCGACGCTTCCTGCGCCGGGGCGGCATGGCGTTCGATCAGCAGCACCTCGGCACCGCGCGCCGCCAGCCTTTCGGCCACGCCGCAGCCGGCCATGCCGGCACCGATCACCGCGACCCGGCGCGGCGCGACGCGTTCAGGCCGGTGGCGCAGCGCCGCCGACTGTGCGCCCGGATGCAGGCGACCGGTGAGCATGTGGCGCTTGGGCCCGAAACCGGCGATCTTCTCGCACACGAAACCGGCACCGGCCAGCGCGTCGCGCACGCCTGATGCCACGCTCCAGGTGGCCAGCGTCGCGTCTGCCGCCGCCAGCCTCGCCAGCTGTCTGCACGTCTGGGACGACCACAGTTCCGGATTCTTCGCCGGCGAGAAACCGTCGAGGTAGATCGCGTTGGCGCGCAGTGTGAGCTGCGGCAGCAGCGTGTCGGCGTCGCCGAGGCCCAGGCTGAGGATGACCCGGCCGCTGTCGAATTCGATGCGGTGCAGGCCGCGCACCGGCAGCGGCCAGCGTTCCACCAGCTTCTGCGCCATGTCGGCCATGTCCGGGGGCAGCAGGCGCTGGTAGGCCAGCGTCAGGTCGTACTGCGCGAACGGGTGCTTCTCCACCGACACGAAGTGCAGCCGCTGGCATCGCTCCGGACTGTCGCGCCAGGCACGCCAGGTGGCGAGAAAGTTCAGGCCCAGGCCGAAGCCGGTTTCCAGCACCACGAAGCGCTCGCGCCCGGCCCAGCGGCCGGGCAGGCCGTTGCCGGCGAGAAACACGTGCTGCGCCTGCGCCAGCGCGCCTTCCGAGGAGTGGTAGACGTCGCCGTAGGCGGCCGAGCGTGGCGTGCCGTCGTCGGCGAATTCGAGCGGCGCGGGAATCAGGGGCTGAAGTGGTCGGGACATGGGACGTCAGGGCGTGCGCGGACGCCGAAAAGCGGAACGCCGATCAGGACCGGCGCCGCGGGCATCGGTTCGATCGGCGTTCATCGGCGGCCGTGTTCGGTACAGGCGCTTACTCGCGGCGCATCTGCGGGAACAGGATGACGTCGCGGATATTGGCCGAGTCGGTCAGCAGCATGACCAGACGGTCGATGCCGATGCCGCAGCCGCCGGTCGGCGGCAGGCCGTGTTCGAGCGCGCGGATGTAGTCGGCGTCGAAATACATCGCTTCCTCGTCGCCGGCATCCTTGGCCTTCACCTGTTCCAGGAAGCGCGCCGCCTGGTCTTCCGGGTCGTTCAGTTCGGAGAAGCCGTTGGCGATCTCGCGGCCGACGATGAACAGCTCGAAGCGTTCGGTGATGTCCGGCTCACGGTCGGAGCGGCGCGCCAGCGGACTCACCTCGGCCGGGTAGTCGATGATGAAGGTCGGCTCCCACAGCTGCGCTTCGGCGCAGGCTTCGAACAGCTGCAGCTGCAGCGAGCCGAGGCCGCCCGGCTTCACCTTTTCGCCGTGGGTTACGATGGCCTGCTTCACGAAAGCTTCGTCCGCCAGCTGTTCTTCGGTGTACTGCGGGTTGTACTTGCGGATGGCCTGCACGATGGTGAGCCGGTGGAAGGGCTGGCCCAGATCCAGTTCGCGGCCCTGGTACATGAACTTGGTCGTGCCCAGCGCCTGTTCGGCGCAGTGGCGCAGCAGGTATTCGGTGTAGTCCATCAGGTCGCGGTAGTCGGCGTAGGCCTGATAGAACTCCATCATCGTGAATTCCGGGTTGTGGCGCGGGCTGATGCCCTCGTTCCGGAAATTGCGGTTGATTTCGAACACCTTCTCGAAGCCGCCCACCACCAGCCGCTTCAGGTAGAGCTCGGGCGCGATGCGCAGGAACAGTTCCATGTCCAGCGCGTTGTGATGGGTCTTGAACGGCTTGGCCGCGGCACCGCCGGGGATGGGGTGCATCATCGGCGTTTCGACTTCAAGGAAGCCCTGGCGGGTCATCTCGGCGCGGATGGCGCTCATCATGCGGCTGCGCGCGACGAAGGTGGCGCGCGAGGACTCGTTGGTGATGAGGTCGAGGTAGCGGTAGCGGTACTTCGCTTCCTGGTCCGACAGGCCGTGGAATTTTTCCGGCAGCGGGCGCAGCGCCTTGGACAGCAGGCGGATGCCGTCGCACTTCACGGTCAGTTCGCCGGTGCGGGTGCGGAACAGCGTGCCGGAACAGCCGACGATGTCGCCCAGATCCCAGTGCTTGAAGGCGCCGTGTACTTCTTCGCCCACACCGTCATTGGTGATGTAGAGCTGAATGCGGCCGGACATGTCCTGGATGGTGGCGAAGCTCGCCTTGCCCATCACCCGCTTCAGCATGACGCGGCCGGCCAGCTGCACGCGCTCCGGGTGCGCTTCCAGCGATTCGGCGGTGGCGGCCTGGTGCTGGGCGGTGATTTCGCCCGCGTAATGGGTGCGCTGGAAGTCGTTCGGGTAGGCCGCGCCGGTTTCGCGCCACTGGCGCAGTTTCTCGCGCCGCTCCGCGATGATGTGGTTGTCGTCGTCGGAAGGCAGTGCGGCGTGGTCGGTCATGATGGGCTCGAAAGATGGGCTGCGCACGCAAGGGCGTGCGGGGAGGCCGCGCACGCAAGTGTGTGCGGCAAAAGCGAAAGCCCGCGATTTTCGCCGATAGCGGGCAGCCGGCACAAGTGCGCGGCCGCCGCGCCTGCCCGGGGAATCAGGCCGAAGTGAGCTTGAGACCGAGAATGCCGGCCACGATGAGGCCGACGCACACCAGCCGCGCGGCATTCGCCGGCTCGCTGAACAGCACGATGCCGAGGATGACGGTGCCCACCGCTCCGATGCCGGTCCATACCGCGTAGGCGGTGCCCACCGGCAGGTTGCGCATGGCGAAGCCCAGCAGCACCACGCTGGTGACCATGGTCACCACGGTGAAGACCGACGGCCAGAAGCGGGTGAAGCCTTCGGTGTATTTGAGGCCGATCGCCCAGGCGCATTCGAACAGACCGGCGATCAAGAGGATGATCCACGACATTGAGGACATGGCTGCAACTCCGGAGTCCGGGGCCGTCCCCGTCGCGAGAAACGCCCTGCGGGTCGTCCCGCTGGCGGTGTGCGTGTTGCACACAAAGAATTTTCGTTTCTTTGAATGCACTGGTCAAGCGCCGGAGAACGGCGGCGCCTCAGCGCCCTCAGCGCAGGTCCAGCCGCCGTGCAAGCCGGTGCAGGTTGGCGCGGTCCAGGCCCAGTTCGCGTGCGGCCGCGGCCCAGTTGCCGTCCGCCCGCGCCAGGGCGGACGCGATGGCGTCGCGCTGGAAACGGTCGGTCGCGCTGCGCAGATCGCCGCCGGTGACCGGCGAGGCGGTCGGGGGCACCGCCGCTTCGGTCGCCGCCGGCGTACCCAGTTCGAGATGGGCGGCGTCCAGCGTCACGATGCGCGGGCGGCCGGCCGAACCGGCCAGCGCCTTCAGCGCGGCGCGCCCGATCAGGTGTTCCAGCTCGCGCACATTGCCCGGCCAGTCATGGGCGAGCAGGGCGGCCTGGGCGTCCGGCGCCAGCCGCAGTCCGCGCAGGCCCAGCCGGGCGCGGTTCTGTTCGAGAAGCGG
>Ga0123397_127027_pt1 | contig 22305 bp, 18 predicted proteins | sample T10HLNH4metaT_FD_89925 | JGI IMG/M metagenome (GOLD analysis project Ga0123397, IMG submission 89925) | Methane-oxidizing artificial microbial communities from Washington, USA to study methane cycling - T10-HLNH4 metaT (Metagenome... ... | reverse complement strand
GTTTGGATGTGCTTTAGTCTTGTACCACTTTGTTGTGTTATTTTGGTATCTTTAGTGGGACTGCTTAGTCTGGCAGGCGCCGGCGCGGGCAGGTCGAGCCGCTCCAGCAGCGCGCGGGCGCCGTCGGCGCGCACCGCCACGGTGGACACCACCGGCACGCCCAGCGCGGCGGACAGCGCATCCGCATCGACCACGTGACCGCGCGCCCGCGCCAGATCGGTCATGTTCAGCGCCACCACCACCGGCAGCCCCATCCGCATCAGCCCCAGCACCAGTCTGAGCTGGCGGGCCAGCCGGGTGGCGTCGACCACCGCCAGCACCAGATCCGGACGGCGCTCGCCGTCGAAGCGGCCCGCCAGCACGTCGCAGGTCACCTGTTCGTCCGGCGAGTGCGGCGCCAGGCTGTAGGTGCCGGGCAGGTCGAGCAGCGCGACGCGACGGCCGGACGGCAGTTGCAGCCGCCCTTCCTTGCGCTCGACCGTGACGCCGGCGTAGTTGGCCACTTTCTGCCGGCTGCCGGTCAGCAGGTTGAACAGCGCGGTCTTGCCGCAGTTCGGATTGCCGACCAGCGCCACCAGCGGCGGGCCGAGCCGTGAGGTATCGACGGTGACCGTGCTCATGAGGCGTCCGCGGGCACCACCTGGATGCAGGCCGCTTCGGCCCGGCGCAAGGCGAAGGTCGACACCCCCACCCGTACCGCCAGCGGCTCTCCGCCCGGCTGGCCGCGGCGCAGTACCTGTACCGGCTCGCCCTCGATGAAGCCCAGTTCGCGCAACCGCGCCACCCACTCCTGCCCCTCATCGGTCGCCGCGTTCACCGCGTGAATGAACAGCCTGCGCCCGCTCGGGGCGTCACTGAGGCGCTGCGGGCGGGGAATACCTGAATCGGACGGGGTCATCGGAGCGGCGAAGGAATCAACAGAACGAAAGGGACCTACCGGATGCTGATCGGGGTGAGGGTCGTATCCGCCCGCCCGATGCGGGCCGGCTGCCTGAGAATCATTATCAGCTTAGCGGGCACTCCGCGTACAGCGTCTGACCCGGATCAAGCGTCGGCAAGCCGACATCCGTAGTGGCCTGAGGCCACGGCCGGGCGATTCACACCAACATGCTGACCGATCAGAAGAGAATTTACATTAATAACCATTCTCATTTACAATCACTCACATGATCGGTCAGCACTGCAGCGCAGCGACGACCGGACGGACCAGCCAGCCCCGGGCAGCGATCGCCCACCCCTGCAAGCCAGTCCTCTTGAAAACGACCTTTTCCAGGACTTGCCCCGCAGATGAAACGCTTGCCCCCGCAGCAGCCGCTGACCCTCGCTGCCGCCATGCTGATGGCCCTCACCTCCACCGCCGGCGCTGAAGACAAGGCCCCGGTCACCGACGGACCGGTACCGCTGCTGCCCGAAGTCCAGGTACGGGACGACCTGGACCGCCCGAATTCGCCGAACCGCGGCTATCAGTCGGGCATCGTCACCTCCGCCAAGACCAAGCAGCTGGCGAAAGACATTCCGCAGGCCATCACCACGGTGACCGAACAGCTCATGCTGGACAGCAACGCGGACACCATGAAGAACGCGCTGCGCCATGTGGCCGGCCTCACCTTCAATTCGGGCGAAGGCGGTCGCATCGGCGACAACATCATGCTGCGCGGCTTCTATTCCTTCGGCGACCTCTATCTGGACGGCATCCGCGACGTCGCCCAGTACAACCGCGAAACCTTCCACGTCGAGCAGATCGACGTGCTGCGCGGCTCGGCCGCCATGCTGTTCGGCCGCGGTCAGGCCGGTGGCGTGATCAACCGCGTGAGCAAGCAGCCGGGCCTGGTAGACCGCACCGAAGTGTCGGCCACCGTGGGCAGCTACGAATACGGCCGTGTCACCGCGGACGTGAACAAGGTGGTCGGCGAGAACGCCGCACTGCGCATCAGCGCGATGAAGACCGATGCCGGCAGTTCGCGCAAGGGCGTGGAATCGGAGCGCGAGGGCCTGGCACCGACCTTCCGCTGGGGCATCGGTACCGCGGACGAATTCTCCATCGGTCATCTCTACCTGACCACCAACAACGTGCCGGACTTCGGCGTGCCCTTCGTTACGCGCCCCAACGTGGGCACGCTGACCGATACCCGGATCACCCGTCGCCCGCTCGACGTGAGTGCGCGCAATTTCTACGGCACCTCGTCCGACTACGAGCGCAACGACACCCATATCAGCACCGGCATCTGGACCCACCGCTTCTCGCAGGACACCGAACTGCGCACCGTGGCACGGGCGGCCAACTACAAGCGCGACCTGTGGGCGGTGGCGCCGCGTCTGCCCGGCGGGGTAAACAGTTCCACCGTGACCGACGCCACCGTGATCACCCGCGGTCGCCAGGCCCGCGGCGGCGAGGAAGACACCTTCACCGTGCAGAGCGATCTGACCACCAGGTTCCAGACCGCCGGCATGAAGCACGAAGCGTTGTTCGGCATCGAACTGCTGCGCGAAAAGGCGGACCGCTGGTCCTACACCGCGATCAACGTGGCCGCACCGACCACCACGGTCGGCAATCCGGATCCGGGTGTCGCGGTACCGGCGGCCTACGGCAACCGCACCCGCTTCAACCCGGCCGGCTACACCGGCAACTCGGTCGGCCTGTACGCACAGGACCAGATCGAATTCATGCCGAACTGGAAGCTGCTGCTCGGCCTGCGTCACGACCGCATGGACGCCGATTACCACACGCTGGCGTCGACCACCGGCATCACCACCAACTTCAACCTGAAGTACAACGAGTGGAGCTATCGCAGCGGCCTGCTGTACCAGCCGACCGACCTGTCCACCTACTACCTGGCGTGGAGCGATTCGTTCAACCCGACTGCCGACCTCTATCAGCTGAACAACAACGTGCGCTATGACGCCGAGCGCAGCCGCACGGTCGAACTGGGCACCAAGTGGGAACTGTTCGAGGGCGCGCTGTCGGTACGCACCGCGCTGTACCGCGCCACCAAGTTCAACGAGCGCAATACCGATCTGGAACAGGCCAATTCCGCGGTGCTGTCGAAGGAACGCCATACCGACGGCATCGAGTTCGAAGCGGCCGGTCGCATCACCGAGAAGTGGGACATTTTCGGTGGCGTGGCGCTGATGAAGGCGCAGATCGACGAACAGTACGACGGCCAGCTGCTGGGTACCTTCGGGGACGTGGTGGCGGCGGCCGGCGGCACCTTCCAGGCCGGTCAGGCCGCCAACGCCAACCGTCCGGTCTATCGCGGCAAGTACAACCCGTACAGCGTGGGCGAGACGCCGCGCAACACGCCGGACTACACCTTCAACCTCTGGACCACCTACCGCTTCATGCCGAACTGGCGTGCCGGCGTCGGCATCGAGGGCAAGGGTTCGCGTCTGGCCTACTCGATCGGCCAGTGCGACTCCGCTGCCGCCAATGCCACCAACGCCTGGGCCTACACCGCCTGCGCACCGATCGCCCAGGGCCGCGCGCCCAGCTTCGTGCGTACCGACCTGATGCTCGCCTATGAGCTGCCGAAGTTCGACGTGAAGCTGAACGTGCTCAACGTGTTCAACAAGCGCTACTACGAAGCGCTGTACGAGAACGGCGGCTTCGCGGTGCCGGGCACCGAACGCGCCTTCCAGCTGACGGTGGCGGTCCGCTACTGAGCGGCGAAAGGCGGTTCGCCGCCGGCTCTCGCGCCCCGCCATCCTTCTCCATCGACCCGCCTTCCTCACGGACGGCGGGTCTTTTTTCGTCCGTCCAGCCGGCGACCCTCAGTCACTGACCGGCTGCAGTCCGTGTCCGGTCCGCAGCACGCGCCGCCAGCCGCTGCCGTCCCGGCACAGCCCGTAGCGGAAGGGCACGGCGTCCCGTCCGGGCGTCTCGAAACGCAGGTCGCGGAACACCGCGCAGTCCGGTGCGTCCGCAGTGAGCGGTTCGGCCACCGGGAACATCGAGAACCAGCGGAAGAAGGCGAACTCGGGGGCGGTCCATGCCGCCTGACTGAGCGCCCTCGCCTCGCCCTCGCCGAAGCGCGGGCGCACCGTCCATTCCGCCTGCGCCACCGGCCGGTAGTGCGCGGTATAGCGGCGGATGAAGCCATCGTCCGCCGCTGCGCCCATCACGTCGCTGCGCCGGGTGTTGATATGGGCGATGTGAAAGCGCGTGCCGTCATCGACCACCGCGGTCCAGTTGAACGGCGACGCCGGTCGCGGAATCGCGTCGATCGCCACCGCGGCAATGCCCTGCCGCGCCGCGTACTGTCGCGCCGCATCCACCGCCTCCGACCGCCCGACCGCACCGACACCGACCCAGACTACCGCCGCTGCCAGTGCCAGTGCGGCAGGCAACCGGCTGCGCCGCCAGAGCGCGCTGGCCAGCAAACCGGCGATCAGCAGACCGGTCAGCGGCAGATCGATGATGAAGGTGGTGCCCCAGCCGAAACGGCGGTCGGAGAGCGGCGCCAGGATGAGGGTACCGAACTGGGTGATCAGGTCGCCCAGGATGTGGATGGCGATACCGCTGCAGGCCAGCCCGTACAGCGCGCGCCAGTCGATCTGCCGCGCGCGCAGCAGCCGCGGCATCAGCCAGGCGATCAGCAGCGCCCACAGCGGCAGCAGGATGAGCGAATGAGTCAGCCCGCGGTGCCCGCGCAGATACGCGAGATCGGACACGAAATTCAGTACGAAATCGAAATCCGGGAAGGTGGCGGCGAAGGCGGCGGTCGCCACCGCCTGCCACACCCGGGGCTGGCCCGGCCCGGCCGGGGGCCGTGCCAGAAAACGTCCGAGTACGGCTCCGGACAGCGCGTGAGTCAGGGTATCCAAAACATCCTTTCGGTCAGATCCGGCGGACGCGCACCGCCGATGGAACAGTGAACGACACAGTGCGCGCCATTGCTGGCGCAGTGCACAACAAACCGGCGTATACTGCCGCTCCGATTCGCTTCATGGCTTGTTGATGGAATCCGCTACCGCGCTCATCGATTTGCAAGCTTCGCGCGACCCTACCCGACTGCGCGAAATCCCGTACAACTACACCTCGCTGTCCGACCGCGAAATCGTCATCCGGTTGCTGGGCGCCCCGATGTGGGACCTGCTGGTCAGCCTGCGCAGCGAACGCATGACCGGCCGCTCGGCCCGCATGCTGTACGAAGTGCTGGGCGACATGTGGGTGGTCCAGCGCAATCCGTATCTCGAGGATGACCTGCTGGACAACCCGAAGCGCCAGGCCGCACTGGTCGGTGCGCTGCAGCATCGGCTGCGCGAGGTTGACCTGCGTCGTCGCCCCGGGCTGGACCCGGCGGCCCGCGATCGCGACCGCAAGGTCGAGGAACTGGTCGAAGCCACTCGCGCCGCCATCCTCGATTTCGACGCCCGTTTCGAGGACACCCGTCGCCTGCGCAGCCGCATCCGCCGCGTGCTCGGCCGCCATACCCGCGACGCCAATATCGCGTTTGACGGTCTGGCCCGGGTTGCCCACGTGACCGACGCCACCGACTGGCGGGTCGAATACCCGATGGTGGTGCTCTATCCGGACACCGAGGACGAGATCGCGCCGCTGGTGCGGGGCTGCATCGAACTCGGTCTCACCATCATCCCGCGCGGCGGTGGCACCGGCTACACCGGGTCCGCGGTGCCGCTGTCGGCGAAATCCGCGGTCATCAACACCGAAAAACTGATCGACCTCGGGCCGGTCGAGCCCATGGTGCTGCCCGGCCTGTCCGAACCCTACGCCACGATACGGACCGGTGCCGGCGTGGTCACCCGCCGGGTGATGGACGCCGCCGAGCACGCCGGTCTGGTGTTCGCCTGCGATCCGACTTCGGCCGATGCGTCCTGCGTGGGCGGCAACATCGCCACCAACGCCGGCGGCAAGAAGGCGGTGCTGTGGGGCACCGCGCTCGACAATCTGGCGAGCTGGCGCATGGTGGATGCCGACGGCTGGCCGATGGAAATCACCCGGCTGGACCACAATCTCGGCAAGATCCACGACGCGCCGCGGGTGCGCTTTTCGATCCAGCGCTTCGACGCCGACGGCCGCACGCCGCGCGGCGAAGCGGAAATCCTCGAAGTGCCGGGCGCCACCTTCCGCAAGGTGGGCCTGGGCAAGGACGTGACCGACAAATTCCTTGCCGGCCTGCCCGGCGTGCAGAAGGAAGGCTGCGACGGCCTGATCACCAGCGCGCGCTGGATCCTGCACAAGCTGCCGCCGGTCACCCGCACCGTCTGTCTGGAGTTCTTCGGCCAGGTGCGCGAGGCGGTGCCGGCCATCGTGGACATCAAGAACTACCTCGACGGCCTGCCCAAGACCGGCAGCGCCCGCGTCATGCTGGCCGGCCTCGAGCACCTGGACGAGCGCTATGTGCGCGCGGTCGGCTATGCCACCAAGGCGCGCCGCCATGGCCGGCCCAAGATGGTGCTGATCGGTGACATCGTCGGCGACGACGAAACCGCGGTCATGAACGCGGCTTCGGAAGTGGTGCGCCTGTGCAACCAGCGCAGCGCCGAAGGCTTCATCGCGGTGTCCGCCGAAACCCGCAAGACCTTCTGGCTGGACCGCGCGCGCACCGCCGCCATCGCCCGCCACACCAACGCGTTCAAGATCAACGAGGACGTGGTCATTCCGCTGCCGCGCATGGGCGACTACTGCGACGGCATCGAGCGTATCAACATCGAACTGTCGATCGCCAGCAAGCTCAGGCTGTGCGATGCGCTGGCCGACTTCCTGCGCGGCGAACTGCCGCTGCATGCCGGCGACGCCAATGTCGACGCCGAACAGCTGATCGGCGACCGCCGCGCCCAGGCGCTGCAGCAGGTCGCCGCGGTGCGCGGCCGCTGGCAGTGGGTGCTGGACAATCTGGACATGCCGCTGGAACGCGCCGAACCGGTGCTGATGTCGCTCGGCGTGGACATGGCGCCGCTGGTCAATCGTGCGGCCAGCCCCACGCTGTTCCACCGGCTGCAGGACTATTCGGTACGCGTGTCGTGGAAGCGCGAGCTGAAGCCGCTGCTGGACGAGATTTTCGACGGCACGCTGTTCCGCCCGACCCAGGAGCGCATCGAAACGATACGGAAAGAGGTGCTGCGCGGCCGCGTGTTCGTCGCGCTGCACATGCATGCCGGTGACGGCAATGTGCACACCAACATTCCGGTCAATTCCGACAACTACGGCATGCTGCAGGAAGCCAATGCCGCGGTCGCCCGCATCATGGCGCTGGCGCGTTCGCTTGGCGGCGTCATTTCCGGCGAGCACGGCATCGGCATTACCAAGCTCGAATTCCTGACGCCGGAAGAACTGGCGCCCTTCGTCGACTACAAGCAGCGCATCGACCCGGACGGCCACTTCAACGCCGGCAAGCTGCTGCCGGGCGGCGATCTGAGCCGCGCCTACACGCCGTCGTTCTCGCTGCTGGGCACCGAGTCGCTGATCATGGAAATGAGCGACATCGGCGGCATCGCCCATTCGATCAAGGACTGCCTGCGCTGCGGCAAGTGCAAGCCGGTGTGCTCGACCCATGTGCCGCGCGCCAACCTGCTGTACTCGCCGCGCAACAAGATCCTCGCCACCTCGCTGCTGATCGAGGCCTTCCTGTACGAGGAACAGACCCGGCGTGGCGTGTCGCTGCGCCACTTCGACGAATTCGGCGACGTGGCCGACCACTGCACCGTGTGCCACCGCTGCGAGAAGCCCTGTCCGGTGGACATCGACTTCGGCGACGTGTCGATCGCAATGCGCAACGCGCTGCGCAAGCAGGGCAAGCGCAAGTTCAACCCGGGCACCGCCGCGTCGATGGCCTTCCTGAATGCCACCGATCCGGCCACCATCAAGGCGCTGCGCGTGGCCATGATGGGCGTGGGCTACAAGGCGCAGCGGCTCGGCCACAAGGTGGGCAAGGCACTCGGCCTGGTGGATCGCCAGACCAAGGCGCCGCCGCCGACGCTGGGCAAGCCGCCGGTCAAGGCGCAGGTGATCCACTTCATCAACAAGCCCATGCCCGGCAACCTGCCCAAGCGCACCTCGCGCGCGCTGCTGGACATCGAGGACGCCGCGGTGGTGCCGGTCATCCGCAACCCGCAGCGCACCGCGGACGAACAGGAAGCGGTGTTCTACTTCCCGGGCTGCGGCTCGGAACGCCTGTTCTCGCAGGTCGGTCTGGCGACCCAGGCCATGCTCTATCACGTGGGCGCCCAGACCGTGCTGCCGCCGGGCTATCTGTGCTGCGGCTATCCGCAGACCGCGGGCGGCAATGCCGAGAAGGGGCAGGAAATCAGCACCTCGAACCGCGTGCTGTTCCACCGTGTCGCCAACACGCTGAACTACCTCGACATCAAGACCGTGATCGTGTCCTGCGGCACCTGCATGGACCAGCTGCAGCAGTACGAATTCGACAAGATATTCCCCGGCTGCCGGCTGCTCGACATTCACGAATACCTGATGGAAAAGGGCGTCAAGCTGGAAGGCGTGCAGGGCGTGCGCTACATGTATCACGACCCCTGCCACACGCCGATGAAGACGCACGCGCCGCTCAAGGTGGTGAATCAGCTGGTGGCCACCGCAGATGGCAGCAGGATCGCGCTGAACGACCGCTGCTGCGGCGAAAGCGGCACGCTGGCGGTCAGCCGGCCGGACATTTCGACCCAGGTGCGTTTCCGCAAGGAAGAGGAAATGCGCAAGGGGGCGGACGCGCTGCGCGCCGACGGCTTCGGCGGCGACGTGAAAATCCTGACCTCCTGCCCGTCCTGCCTGCAGGGTCTGTCGCGCTACGACAACGACAGCAGCACCCAGGCCGACTACATCGTGGTCGAAATGGCGCGTCACCTGCTCGGCGAGGACTGGGCCGCCCGCTACATCGAACAGGCCAACGCCGGCGGCATCGAGCGCGTACTGCTCTGAGACCCCGCTCAGGCCGGCTCCGCGCTGCGGAGCGCCCTCTGTTTGCCGGCGGCACATCGGCCGCCGGCAGCTGCCCGGCAGCGTCACAAGCGCTGCCGGGCCCCCGCCTCAGCGCCGCCGTGCGGCCGCCGCGCCGTCGCGCAGCTCCTGCATGAAATTCTCCAGCACCCGCTCTTCGGACGAGGCGCCGGGCGCCAGTTCGAGCTTCATCGACTCGCCGCCGGCCATGCGCTGGTCCCGCGCGCACACCATGGTGGCCAGCATGGTGCCGAAGCGCTCGGCCCGGCCTTCCTGCTGCAGGTACCGGTTCTGTACCCGGTAGGCCTCGCGCTCGGAACGCAGCGTGGCATTGCAGTCGTGCTGGTAGAGCGCACCCTTCTGGCGGGCTTCCAGCACATGCACGAATTCATGGACCAGGAAGGAATTGTCAGCCGGATTGTCGAGGTCGAGGTCGGCGCGGACCAGGATCTGCTCGCGGTCGTGGTCGTACAGCGCCACCAGCTTTTCGCACTCGCGCGGCTCGTCCGGACAGGCTTCCTCGACCAGCGCGGCCGGTGCCATCAGCCGCAGCGTCGGCAGATCGGCCAGCGGCACTTCCGGATAGCCGGACAGCGCCGAAGCGACACCCAGCAGATAGGACAGCAGAACGGTATCGGCCATGGCGGCGCTCCGACGCGAATCGATGCGGTTCGGACAGCGCACGCGCGAAACCGTTTCCGCTGACGCTCCGGCACACTGCCGACATGCCCGCAGCCGTCGGGCTGCCGAACTCGGGCACGTCGCCCGTGTCGGAGGGCGCGTGCGATGCAAGAATGCGCCGGTCGCACCGCCCCCGCAAGCCAGCCCGAAACGGAGTCCGCCATGTTTTCGAATTCGTCCGCACTGCGTCTGAGCGCTGCCGCACTCAGCGCCCTCACCGCCCTGGCCGCGCACGCGCTGCCGGCCGATCCTCGTGCACCGGCCGCCCGCCCCGGGCAGCCGCCCACGCTGGCCGGCAGCTGGAGCTGGACCGATCCGCAGCAGTGCAGCGAAACCTATGAGTACGCCGCTGACGGCAGCGGCCGGGTGAGCAGCGGGCAGGAACGCGCCGAAATGGCCTACATCTTCGACCCGGTGCCACTGAAGGACGGTTTCTACCGGCTGGAAGCGACCATCACGCGCGACAACGGCGGCACGGACTGCGCCGGCTCGGCCAGCGATGACACCAACGAGCGCTACACCGTCTATCTGAAATTCCACCCGGACGGCGACCAGCACATCGTGTGCATGGAAGCGGATCTGAAGCACTGCTTCGGTCCGCTGAAAAGAGGTCGCGGCTCCAGCCTCTGAGGCGGGGCCGCATGCTGCAGTGCCGGCGGACGGCGGGCCTTGCGCCGCCTACAATCGGAAGATTCCGTCTTCGGAGCACGCCATGATCCCGCCCTCCTCCGTGCATCGCGCGCTGCTGGTCGGCGCACTGTGTCTGGCCGTCTGGCCCGCCGTCGCGCGGGTCAGTTCCGCCGCGCCGCTTTCGGCGCCGCGCATCGAAGGCCTGTGGCGCTGGACTGACGAATCCCAGTGCGTCGAAAGCTACGAGTACCGCGGGGACGGCAGCGGTCGCGTGGTCAGCGGCGACGAAAGCACCGATGTGAGCTATGTGTTCTCGCCGGTGCCGGTGGCGGACGATTTCTTCGAACTGAACGTGACCATACGGCGCAATTCGGGCGGCAAGGACTGTCTCGGCCAGAACGGCGACGACGCCGGGGAAACCTATCGGGTGTTCGTCTACTTCAGGCAGGGCGGTGACAGCCATCTGGTGTGCTACCGCCCGGACATGAGTCAGTGCTTCGGCCCGCTGCAGCGCCAGCCGCGGTTCTGAAACGATGATCCGCCCGTCCGCGCTGTCGGTTTCCGCTCTGCTCGCCGTCATCGTGCTGACCGCCTGTGCCTGGGGCGGCGGCGGTCCGCCGGACGGACGCTGGCAGATCCGGGAAATCGGCGAACTGAAGGTGCCGGCCGACGTCGACGCCCACATCGAATTCCTGCCTGACGGCCGGCTGGCAGGCCGTGGGGGCTGCAACCGCTACACAGGCAGCTGGGCGCGCGCAGGGCACGAAATGCGCTTCGGTCAGATCGCCGCCACCCGCATGGCCTGCATGGGGCCGGGCATGGTGATCGAAGCCCGGCTGTTCGAACTGCTGGACAAGGTGGTTCGTCAGGACAGGCCCGACGACCGGACACTGTATCTGGTGACCGGTGACGGCCGCCGCATCACCGCGACACGCTGACCGGCGCAGGTTTCAGCGCAGCAGCACCTCGACCCGCGCCAGTTCGTCCGGCGCCGCCAGCAGCTTCACCACCTCGCGCAGATCGGCGCGGTCGATGTAATGCGGGGCGCGGCTGGCCACGATTTCACGGCGCACCACGCCGCCGAAGCCGATCACCGTGGCACCGGCTTCACCAGCTTCGAGATCGGTGATGCCGTCGCCCACCATGACCAGCCGGTCAGCGCCTGCGCCCACACGGCGCGCGATTTCCGCCTTGCCACCGCTGCGCGCGAGCGGCGAGGCGGTATCGAAGCCGGCGTAGTGCCCCGCCTCGTCGAAACGCAGATCGACCGCATGCACGCGCGCATCCGGCACACCGAGGAAGCCGGCGATGGCCAGTACCGCCTGGCGGATGCCGCCGCTCACCACATGCACCTCCCAGCCGAGCGCGGCCAGTGCCGCGACCGCCTGCGAGGCGCCATCGACCCGCGTGTCGATGTAGAGCTGGCCGATGGCGGCCAGCGTGCCGGCGTCCGGCCGGATGAGATCGAGCCGGGCAGCGTAGGCCTCTTCCAGCCTGAGCCGGCCGTCCATCGCGGCGTTGGTCAGCGGCACCACCTGGTCGACCACGCCGGCGCGTTCGGCCAGCACGTCGATGCCTTCTATCGTGGACAGCGTGCTGTCGCAGTCGAACAGGATGACCTGCTTCATGCGTCGGCTCCGGCCTTCACCGTGGCATAGCCCCAGTCCAGCCAGGGGGTCAGCGCGACGACGTCCTCGGTATTGACGGTGGCGCCGCACCAGATGCGCAGGCCCGGCGGCGCATCGCGGTAGGCGGAAATGTCGAAGGCGGCGTTCTCGCGCTCGAGCAGCGCGCACAGCCGCTGCACGATGGCCCAGCGCGCATCCAGCGGCTGCGCCTCGAACCACGGGTCGGTGATCTTCAGGCAGACCGAGGTGTGCGAGCGCACGTCCGCGCGGTCAGCCAGGAAGTCGACCCAGTCAGTCTTCGCCACCCAGCTTTCGAGCACCGCGAAACTGGCCTTGCTGCGCGCGATCAGCGCCGGCAGGCCGCCAAGCGACTCGGCCCAGCGCAGCACGTCGATCTGGTCCTCGACGCAGAGCATCGACGGCGTGTTGATGGTGTTGCCCTCGAACAGGTCTTCGGTGAGCTTGCCCTTGTTCATCAGGCGGAACACCTTGGGAATGGGCCAGGCCGGAGTGTGGCGGTACAGCCGCTCGACCGCGCGCGGGCTGAGCACGATCATGCCGTGCGCCGCCTCGCCGCCCAGCACCTTCTGCCACGACCAGGTGGTCACGTCCAGCTTGTGCCAGGGCAGATCCATCGCGAACGCGGCCGAGGTCGCGTCGCAGATCGACAGGCCGGCGCGGTCATCGGCGATCCAGTCGCCATCCGGCACGCGCACGCCGCCGGAGGTGCCGTTCCAGGTGAACACCACGTCACGGTCCCAGCTCACCGCCGCCAGATCCGGCAGGCTGCCGTAGGACGCGACCACCAGACGCGCGTTCGCCAGCTTCAGCACGGGGCCGACGTCGGTCACCCAGTTGGCGCCGAAGGCTTCCCAGGCCAGACAGTCGACCTCGCGTTCGCCGAGCAGGGTCCACAGCGCCATTTCGACCGCACCGGTATCCGAACCGGGCACGATGGCGATGCGGTAGTCGTCCGGAATGCCCAGCACCTCACGGCTGCGGACGATCACCTCCTTCAGCTTGGCCAGGCCTTCCTTCGCACGGTGGGAACGGCCGATGAAGGCGTCCTTCAGCACGTCCAGCGTCCAGCCCGGGCGCTTCACGCAGGGGCCGGAAGAGAAATACGGGCGGGCCGGACGGATTTCAGGCTTGGCGACGGTCATGGCGCTTTCGGGTCGGACAGGGAAAGCCGGCGAGTATAGCGGCGGTGGCATTGCGGCGCAGCACGACGGCCGCCGCATCTGTGCGGTCCAGTCCGCATCGGCATGAAGGACGGCAGACCGCCGTCCAGGGCGCGCGGCGGCCAGCGACCGCGTGAGAGGCAGGCCAGGGCCCGGAACGCGGTCGGCCCCGGTCCGCGGCGACGTTTCAGTTCACGGCGGCCAGCGGCAGATTGAGCAGCAGATTCTGCGGTTTCATCTGCACCAGACCGGCGTCGTCCATGGCCAGCGCCATCCACACCGGGCGCGCCTCGCCGTCGCGGCGCAGTTCGGCGCGCATGTCCGTCGGATCGTCGAAATCGAGGCGGAACAGCGCGACGATGCGGGCGGTCCGGTCAGGCGCCAGCGCGCCGCCCTCGTACAGCGTGTTGAGCAGATCCATCGCCTCGCGGTCGAGCCCGATATGCCAGGCCCAGCGGTCGTCATGGATGTCCTTCTGCGGCGTGATGCGCACCGTGCAGCCGTAGAAGTGGGCGATGAAGCGCTCCATCACCCGGCACAGCGCATCGAGACCGGGCTGGCCGACATTGAGCGGCAGCACCGCGCGGCGCCCGGCGCGCGCGTACAGTTCGGCCGCGTTGGTCGGGTCCAGCACGTCGAGATCGGCCCGGCGCGGCGCGCCGCCCGCCTGCAGGATGAGGCGGCCGATATTGCCGAAGCCGCCGGTTTCGGCGTAGTCGCCCAGCACCTCGGCGTCCGCCATCAGCACCCGGCCGCCCTGCGGCGTGGCACGCTGGCTGCGGAAGAACAGCTCTGCGGCGCGCCACATCAGCGGATCGTCGCAGTCGTGCAGCAGGCCGTGCAGGATGAGCTCGGTCAGCTGCGGCACGAACACCGGTGCGATGCCGGAAAGCCCGTCGAGGAACAGTTCCAGCCAGGCTGATTCGATGTCCGGCTGGGCCAGCACCCGGTTGCGGAAGGCGACGAAGGCGAACCAGTTGTCGCGCGCGTCCGGATCGCGGATGGCCGCGATCTCGCCGTGCTCGACCACCCGCGCCGGCGACTGATCGAGCGCGGCCACCAGCGCGCGCTCGGCCGGGCAGCTGTCATCGACCAGCGCCAGTTCGGGCCGCGCCAGCCAAGCGCGCAGCAGTTCGTCGGTGACCAGCAGCCGCCCCGCCGGGGTGCGGCGCACCAGCGAATAGGACGACTGCGGCCACCAGCGGTGTGTCATCCGCCGCGCACGAGCAGTTCGCCGCGCCCGCTCACGCCCATGTCGCCCATGTAGCGACGGACGGTGCAGGCGCTGGCATCGAGCGCGCCGAACGGACCGGGCAGGCCCTTCCAGCTCGCGTACAGCAGGCTCAGGAAACCCAGACGGTGGCTGCCACAATCGACCACGCCCGGCAGCATCTGCGCTGGCAGCGCGTTCAGGATGAGGGTGCCGCGCTTCATCAGATAGCCCGGATAGGCGCCCACCTTGCCGGCCACCGCGATGGTGCCGGCAATCATGCGGGCGCCACAGTAGTCGCCGGCATTACCGCTGACCAGGATCTGGCCGCGGCGCATGCGATCGCCCAGACGCTCGCCGGCGTTGCCGCCGACCAGCAGCAGGCCGCCGGCCATGCCTTTCATATCGCCCGGGATCGCCGCACCGGCGAAATCGGCCACGTCGCCGGTCACCTCGATGCGGCCGCGCTTCATGCCGGTGCCGCAGAAGGCGCCCGCACTGCCCTTCACCACGATGTCGCCACCGAGCAGGCCCTGGCCGACGTAGGCGCCGGCATCGCCATCGACCGTCACCCGGCCGGACTTCATGCCGGCACCGATGCGCTCAAGCTTCGAACAGTCGCCACGGAACACCACATCGCTGCTGTCGTCGCCCGACAGCTCGAACAGGTCGTCCACCCGCACCGTGCGCTTGCCGACCGACAGCGTCAGCGCCGCGATGTCGGCCAGCGACAGGCCGGCGAGCGCGGTCGGATTCAGGCTGCCCACGTCCACGCGCTGGGCCGGCGCATTGCGCAGTGCAAGAACCAGAGCACTCATTTCAGAATCTCCCGCAGGTGGTACTGGAACTGGCCGAGCTTGCCGCCGTAGTTGCCAGCGGACAAGCGGCGGATGCCGCCGGCCGCGCCGATCTTGCACACCTCGCGCATGCCCACTTCCATCGCCTTCTTGACCGACGCGTCAGTCAGGCCGTCGATCACGATTTCCAGCACCGCGCCGATGCGCTCGTCCAGTTCCGATTTCGTCGCGCCGCGCAGCGTCGGGCAGAAGGCGTCGTTGGTCGAGGCGGACAGCGCCTTGTACTTGGAACCCACCTTGGAACCGGAACGCACCACGCCGCCCGGGAAAGGCATCACCACGTCGGTCAGCTTGCGCATTTCGCGGATGGCGGCCTCACAGGCCTCCAGTGCCTGCACCTGGGTGTCGGCCAGCACCAGGAAGTTGCCGCCACCCACCGATTTCACCATGCGCGCGGTGTCCTGCACCAGGAATTCGCCGTCCATGACCGGCACCCGCCAGTAGCGCTTGCCGGCGATCTGCTTCGAGGTCTGGAAGCCGTCGCCGAAAAAGCGCAGCGTCTTGCCCAGCGGTACCGGATCGCCCTCTTCCAGGCCAGCGAAGATGGCGCTGGTCGGGCTGGTGAGCACGCACTGGCCCACCCGCCGCTCGATCTGCTTGATCAGTTCCTTGCTCGACACCGCGAACAGCAGCACCGACACACCCGGACGGCCATCCGGCGTTTCGGCCGGCGACAGCACGCGTTCGATGCCCGCCTCGGCGCCACAGGCGATGACAGAGGTCGCGAAACCGGTCATCGCGTTGGCCGAATTGAGCGCCCAGGTTTCGTTGTAGGCGGTGATGATGAGGCGTATGCCCCGCATGCCGAACGCTTCGGCGAAGGTATCGTCGATCGATACACCGTTGATGATCATGGGCTCAGCTCCGCTTGCCGCAGGCGTGGGGAATCAGCTTGGAACCGCCGCCGCATTCGCACAGTTCGTCGTCGCTGATCTTGAAGTTGTTCATACGCACCGAATGAAAGCGGCGGAAGTAGGGTTCGATCTTCTTCTCGATGCTGCGATCGAACTCAGGCTTCACCACGTGGGTGTTGCCGCGCACCACCTTCACCACCTTGCCGTCGCGCACCACCAGTTCGCCGTCCTTGAACACCAGGTCCGGCTTCTCGAACATGCGCTCGCGGTCGGCGTTCTCGGTGTAGACCACAATGTCGGCGGCCGCGCCCGGCGCCAGATGGCCCCGGTCGGTCAGGCCCAGGATGCGGGCCGGCGCGGCGCGGGTCATGATGGCGATCTCGTACAGCGAATACTCGCGCTCCAGCGCGGCCAGATTGCTCATGGCCTTCGCGTCCGGATTGATGGTATCCAGCATCGCGTTGCGGAAGCTGCGGTCGGTCAGCAGCTTGATCAGGTGCGGATAGGTCGTGAACGGCGCGCCGTTCGGGTGATCGGTGGTCAGGAAGATGCGCCACGGATCTTCGACCATCAGGAAGATTTCCAGGCCGATCGCCCACTGCAGCGCATTGACGAAGTTCTGGTCCTTGTACTTGAACGGCACCACGCCGCAGCCGGCTTCCATCTCGATGTCCATCACCGCCGACTTCTTCGGCGACGCGAACGCGGCATTGCGGTACTGCGACATGTTGTCGCCGGAGGCGGTCACGGTCTGGCCGAACAGCACCTGGCCGACGTCGGCACTGACGTTCTTGTGGCGATTGATCGCCTCGGCGATGCGTGCGGCGCCTGACGAGAACTTGCGATCACCCTCGGTACCGTAGCTGTGGAACTGGATGTGGGTCAGGTGGATGGGCCGGCCTTCCGCCGCTTCCATCGTCGCCAGCGTGGTATCGACGTTGCCGGCCACGCCCAGATTGCTCGCGTGCACGTGCAGCGGATGCGGCACGCCCAGCTCATGCACCGCGCGGGTGAGCGTCTGGATGATGCGGCGCGGGGTCACGCCGTAGTAGGCGTTCTGTTCGTCGAGATCGAGCTTGCGCTGGTTGAACTTGAAGGCCGAAATGCCGCCCGGGTTCACCACCTTGATGCCCAGGGTCTGCGTCGAATGCAGGATCCAGGCAACGTAGTCGTTGATGCTCTTCTGATCCTCGTTGGCCACCAGCATGCGCAGCAGGAAATCGTCGCTGCCCAGCATCGCGTAGCCGCCGGTGTCGACGATGGGCGTGTCGCCCATTTCCATGTGCGCCTGACGCGCGTTCATCGGAATGATGGCGGGCTCGAAGCAGGAGGTGTAGCCCATCTCGGCGTAGCGGTAGCCGGCAGCCAGCGTGCCCGGAGCGCAGTAACCGCAGCTCGAACGGGTCACCTCTGTACGCGCGACCGGGTCACCGCGGTGGTCTTCCGGCAGCATTTCGCGGGCGATGTTCACCTTGCCGCCGCCGATGTGGGTGTGCATGTCGATCGCACCCGACATCACCACGCGGCCCGACACGTTGTACTCGGCACTCACCTTGTCGCCGTCGGCCAGCGCCGCGACGATGCGGCCATCCTTGACATAGATGTCGCGCACCTGGTCGTTGATGCCGTTCGCCGGGTCGATCACCCGGCCTCCAGTCAGCTTGATGACGCTCACGCGCTCACCTCCTTCAGTTGTGCGGTGATGGCGGCCGCCACCTTCGCAGCGGACGGCAGGCGGGTGGCGCGCAGCGCGCGCAGCGGCAGTGCCGCACCCTTGTCGCCGCGGAAGAAGTGCCCGACGTGATGCACGCCCGGCGTCGACACCGGGATGAACACCTCGGGCTCGTGCTCCAGTTTCAGCGTGGGCGGCGCGATCACCACCTTGGCCTCCGGCGGCGGCGGGGTCTTGTCGTTCAGCGCGCTGATCCACACCACGGTATCGGTTTCGCCCTGCTCGACCAGACGGGCGGTACCGTTGTGCACCGGGTCATACAGCGGAATGCCGCTGGCAAAGCTGGTACGCATCGGATAGCCGGTCTGCCAGGCGTGCACCATCGAGGCGTTCAGTTCGCCATCGGCACCGCCCAGACCGAGACCGTTAGAGCGGGTCGTCACATTGAGCGCACGCACCGCGCTCATGATGGCGTTGATGTTCAGATCCACCTGCGCCGGCTCGAAATCGCCCGCCATCCACACCAGCACCGAATACTTCGCCGCCCGCAGCGCCTCCACCAGCGCCTGCCAGCGTGCGAGTTCGATGCCCAGCGGCGCGGCTTCGCTCACCGGCTGCTTCGCGAGCAGCGCATTCAGCGTGGACAGCGCTTCCGGCATGCGGGCGCGATCAAAGTCGAACACGTCGGCTGCGCGGCCGTCCGGCGACTGCCCGGCCGCGGTGTTCAGCCCGCCACCCAGATAGACGATGCGGCGCGCCGCCGGTGCCGGCTCGAACATCGCCTCGTCGTTCCAGACATAGCGTTCGAAGAAGCGCGAGGCCTTGCTCACGACGTCGGTGCCCACCAGTACGATCAGATCGGCGCGATTCTTCACCTCGGCCAGCGTGGTGGTCACGTAACCCACGTCCTGCACCACCCGGGTCGAACGCCAGCCGATCTCCGAATACAGATGGTCGACCACGCCGCCCGCGGCGTCGGCCAGTTCCATCACTTCACGCATGCCGCCCACATCCAGCGCCATGCCCGCAAACACCGGCTGCGCCGACGCCTTCACGCGGCGGGCCACCTCGGCACAGGCGGCTTCAAGGCTGGCCGGCTGGCCGCCCACGCGGGCGCTGGCGCCATCGTGCGACACGCCCAGACGCGCGAAGCCGGCCTGCGCCTTGGCACAGCCGCCGCCCACCACCGCGAGCGCTTCGCCGGCGGTGTCCACGCTCAGATCGTCACAGGCCAGTCCGCAGAAAGGACAGGCCACCTCGGTGACGACGGTCGAACTCGCTTCATTCGTCATGAGTCATCCGTTTCATCAGGTTAAATCGAACCCGCAGCCTGTAACGATACAACAAGCCCAAAACCCAGGTAGGACGCGCCTTAGCGCGCCGCACCGCAGCATCCGGAGCGCGCGATCCATCGTGGTCAACCTGTTTCACATGCGTAGCAGCGCGATCCGTAAACGACCGGTGCCTGCAGCCGTCAAGGCCGCCGGCACCGTAGCTGCAAGGCGCTTGCCTGACTGGCGCCGGATTTTGGGATAATCCGCCCCTCTTTACACGACCCAGTCTCCGGATGAACGCTCCGCACGCGACCGCCACCGCCCTGCAAGTCCGGGCACCCGCGCGCCTGCACATGGGTTTCGTGGATCTCGACGGCAGTCTCGGGCGCCGTTTCGGCAGTGTCGGGCTCACGCTCGACGGCCTGTTCACGACGGTGCGGGTCAGCCGGTCCGACACGCTGACGGTCACCGGACCGGACGCCGATCGCGCCCGCCGCTACGCCGCGACCGTGAGCGAACGCTTCGGTCTGCCGCCCGCGCGGATCGACATCACCGGCGCCATTCCTTCGCATTCGGGCCTGGGCTCCGGCACGCAACTTGCTCTCGCCGTCGGGGCAGCGCTGGCCCGTTTCCATGGCGTGACAGTCCGTTCCCGCGATGTCGCCGACCTGCTCGATCGTGGCGCACGTTCGGGCATTGGCATCGGGAGTTTTGACGGCGGCGGCTTCATCGTCGATGGTGGTCGGGGTGCGCTGGACGCGCCGCCGCCCATCGTCGCGCAGATGGCCTTTCCTGACGAATGGCGCCTGGTGCTGATATTCGACCGTGCCGCGCACGGCCTGCACGGCGCTGCCGAGAAGGAGGCCTTCCGGGTGCTGCCGCCCTACCGGCCCGGACTGGCCGACCGGCTGAGCCGCCTGGTGCTGATGCGGGCGCTGCCGGCGCTGGCCGAGCGCGACATCGAACTGTTCGGTGCCGCGATCAACGAACTGCAGCACTGCGTGGGCGACTATTTCGCGCCGGCGCAGGGTGGCCGCTACACCAGCCGACTGGTGAGCGAGGTAGCCGAATTCATGGCCGCACAGGGTGCCGCCTGCATCGGCCAGAGCTCCTGGGGTCCGACCGGTTTCGCGCTGGCCGCCTCGGAGCAGGAGGCGCAGGCCCTGGTGGCGTCGGTACGCGCCCGTTACGGGCAGACCGAAGGGCTGGAACTGATGGTGTGCGCTGCGCGCAACGAAGGCGCGCAGTGGAACGAACTGCCGGGCTGATGCCTCAGGTGCAGGCCGGGAACAAGGAACGGACGCGCGTGCGCATCCGGTGAGGCGTCGAGAAAAGACGTAACAGAGAAGCCAGCCTTCGGGCGGAAAGAGCGAGAGAGACCATGGAAAACCCGTACATCCTGCACATGTTCAGCCCCACCAACAACATCAGCCCCTTCGATGTGAACATGGCGTGCGACGCCGGTTTCCAGGTGCTCATGCCCTACTCCGGTGTCGGTCTGGACCAGATCTACGGCCTCACCCAGGACGCCATCTTCTCGCGCGGCCCCAATGGCGTGAAGCGCACCGGCATCTTCATCGGTGGCCGTGACATCGGCATGGCCGCCGACATGCTGGACGCCTGCCGCGGCGCCATGGTGCCGCCGTTCGAGGTGTCGGTGTTCGCCGACCCGTCCGGCGCCTTCACCACCGCCGCCGCGCTGGTCGCCTGCGTCGAGCGCCAGCTGCGCAAGGCCCACAACACCGAACTCGAAGGCAAGACCGTGCTGGTGCTCGGCGGCACCGGCCCGGTCGGCACCGCCGCCGCGGTGCTGGCGTCCAGCGCCGGCGCCAAGGTGCTGGTCGGCAGCCACTCCAGCGCGATGCGCGCCCGGGTGGCATCCGAAGTGGTGAATGCCCGCTACGGTTCGTCGGTCGAGCCGGTCGAAGCCGGTTCCAACGAACAGAAGGAAGGCCTGATGCCCCAGGCCAACGTCATCCTCTGCACCGCCAAGGCCGGCATCCAGGTGCTGAGCAAGGCGCAGCTGAAGAACGCGAAGTCGCTGCTGGTCGCCGCCGACGTGAATGCCGTGCCGCCGGCCGGCATCGAAGGCCTGGGCGTGATGGACGACGGCAAGCCGCTGGAATCCGGTTCCGGCAAGGCGGTGGGCATCGGCGCACTGGCGATCGGCAACGTGAAGTACCTGTGCCAGCGCGGCCTGTTCCAGCGCATGATCAACACCGACAAGCCGGTCTATCTGGACTTCCGCGACGCCTTCGCCACCGCGCGTCAGCTGGTTGCCTGAGTCCGGTCCGGCTCTGACGGAACGGCGGCCGGTGTCTCACTGGCTCATCGTGGCAGGCAGCGCGCGACCGCTTGCGCAGGCCTGCGTCGACGCCGGCATGAGCTGTGACGTGATCGACCCCTGGGGCGACGCCGACACACGGGCACTGGCGCGGCGCCATGCCCGCGCCGTCATCGGCGAGGACGGTTTCGAGACCGCGCTGCCCGGGCTGATCGGGCGCATGCGACGCGAGCACGGCTGGGACGGCATCATCGCCGGCTCGGGCTTCGAAGCACGGCCGGATGCGCTGACCGCACTTGCGGCTTTCGCGCCGGTGCTGGGCAATGACGCAGCAACGGTTGCACGCTGCAAGGATCCGCGGGCAGTCGCGGAAGCCGCCCGGGCAGCCGGACTGCGCAGTCCCGACATCCGTCTGCACGACGGACCGGATGCCATTCCTGACAGCGGCTGGCTGGTGAAACCGCTCGGCGGCTGCGGCGGCCTCGGAATACGGCATGCGCGCAGCGGCGAAGCGGTGCCCGCCGGACATTACGGCCAGCGATGCGTGGCCGGCCAGCCCGCTTCGATGCTCTTTCTGGCCGACGGCCGGCAGGCGCGGGTGATCGGCATGAGCCGGCAGACGCCGGGCAGCCTGGCCGGTCCTTACGCATGGTGCGAAGCGACCGGCGATCTGCCCTGCGACCGCTCGGTCAGCGCGCGACTGGAACGCTCGCTGGACCGGCTGAGCGCAGCCTTCGGGCTGCGCGGGCTCAACGGCATCGATCTGGTGATGGATGCCGACGGCGAGCCGGTGCTGATCGAGATCAATCCCCGCCCGACCGCAACCATGATGCTGTACGGGCACCGGGTTGCCGGCGGTCTGTTCGCAGCGCACATAGCCGCCTGCCGTGGCCGGCTGACGGACGTGAATCCGGTGGCCGGTGCGGTGAAGGGGCTGCGTGTGGTGTACGCGCCCCGCGACATGACGGTCGGCGACGACGCGCGCTGGCCGCGCTGGTGCGGTGACCGCCCTGCGGCCGGCAGCAAATAAAGCAGCATACAGAGGCCCGCCGCAATACCGAAATAAGCAGAACTACTTACACAGTATCTAAACTACACGCAAAGCCCACAAAGACCAAGACAAAAG
>Ga0123397_122437_pt1 | contig 22565 bp, 16 predicted proteins | sample T10HLNH4metaT_FD_89925 | JGI IMG/M metagenome (GOLD analysis project Ga0123397, IMG submission 89925) | Methane-oxidizing artificial microbial communities from Washington, USA to study methane cycling - T10-HLNH4 metaT (Metagenome... ... | reverse complement strand
ACCTCCACCACCTAAGATTAAGAACGGGGCTAAGGCCCCGTTTTTTATGGGTTAAAGAAATTTTTATCTTGCTGGATTTTTCTAATCCAATATTGAGGTCACTAACAGAGCCACATGATCGGGCAAGCAAGCTTGAGACAAGTAGCTTATTTATGGAAAAACAATCGTGCTTCCTAAATCTTGGTGCTTTGCTTTAAAGCTAATGAGCAAACCATAGTAGTTATAAATACTCATCAATGGCCATCAAAAAATCCGACCTCTATTCCTCCCTATGGGCCTCGTGCGACCAATTGCGTGGCGGCATGGACGCCAGTCAATACAAGGACTACGTGCTGTTCATGCTGTTCATCAAATACATCACCGACAAATACGCCGACAGCGACGACTTCGCGCCGCCGGTGGTGATTCCGCCCGGCGCCAGCTTCAAGGACATGATCGCCCTCAAAGGCAAGAGTGACATCGGCGACAAGATCAACACCCAGATTATCGGCCCCTTGGTCAACGCCAACGCCCGCTTGTCGAAAAGCGACTTTCCCGACTTCAACGATCCCAACAAACTCGGCGAAGGCAAGGACATGGTGGAGAAGCTCTCCAACCTGATCAGTATCTTCCAAAAGCCCGAGCTGGATTTCTCCAAAAACCGCGCCGAGCACGACGACATTCTCGGCGACGCTTACGAATACCTGATGCGCCACTTCGCCACCGAAAGCGGCAAGAGCAAAGGCCAGTTTTATACGCCGTCGGAAGTCAGCCGTATCATCGCTAAGGTGATCGGCATTTCGCCGGAAAACGCCAAAGGCTCGACGACGGCTTACGACCCGACTTGCGGCTCCGGCTCCTTGCTGCTAAAAGTCGCCGCCGAAGCCGGCAAACATATTACCCTCGAAGGCCAGGAAAAAGACGTCACCACTGCCGGTTTGGCGCGGATGAACATGATCCTGCACGACTTCCCGACCGCCACCATCCTGTCCGGCAACACGCTGGCCTCGCCCAAGTTCAAAGACGGCGAAAACCTGCGCACTTACGATTACGTGGTCGCCAATCCGCCGTTTTCCGACAAGACCTGGAGCACCGGCCTGACGCCGGGCGACGATGCTTACCAGCGCTTTGTTTGGGGCGAGCCGCCGGCCAAACAAGGCGACTACGCCTATCTGCTGCACATCATTCGCAGCCTGAAAGCCAACGGCAAAGCCGCCTGCATTCTGCCGCACGGCGTGCTGTTTCGCGGCAATGCCGAAGCGGTGATCCGTCAGCAACTGGTCCGCTCCGGCTATTTGAAAGGCATCATCGGTCTGCCCGCCAACTTGTTTTACGGCACCGGCATTCCGGCCTGCATCCTGGTGATCGACAAGGAAAACGCCACCGCCCGCAAGGGCGTGTTCATGATCGACGCCAGCAAGGGCTTTATCAAGGACGGCAACAAAAACCGCTTGCGCGAACAGGACATCCACAAAATCGTCGACACCTTCGGCAAGCAAGCCGACGTGCCGCGCTATGCTCGCATGGTGGCGTTCGATGAAATCGCCGACCCCAAAAACGACTTCAACCTGAACTTGCCGCGCTACATCGACAGCAGCGAGCCGGAAGATATTCAAGACATCAACGGCCACCTCAACGGCGGCATCCCAGAACGCGACCTGGATGCGCTGGCCGACTACTGGCAAGTGCTGCCCGGCGTGCGCGCCGCTCTTTTCTCCCCTCGCCTTGAGGAAAGCGCCGCCAAACAAAGTAACCAACCCTCTCCCTCCGGGAGAGGGCAGGGTGAGGGGACAGAAATCAATGTCTTACTTTATTCTGATTCTCCTCACCCCAACCCTCTCCAGCAGGAGAGGGAGCGACCCGGTTACGCGCAATTAACGCTGCCGCTGGCCGAGGTCAAACCCGCCATCTTCGGCCACGCCGAATTCACCGCCTTCAACACCCAGGCGACTGAACGCTTTCAACATTGGCGCGACGCCACCACGCCGCTACTGACCGGCTTTGGCAAAGACGGCCACCCCAAGGCCTTGATCGAAACCATCGCCGAAGACTTGCTGAACACCTTCAAGCCCGCGCCGTTACTGGATGCCTACGACATTTACCAGCACCTGATGGACTATTGGGCCGACACCATGCAGGACGATTGCTACCTGATTTCCGCCGATGGCTGGGTCGCCCAACCGACCCGCATCGTCGAAACCGATAAAAAGGGCAAAAGCAGAGACAAGGGTTGGGCCTGCGATCTGATCCCCAAGCCGTATATCGTCGCCCGCTATTTTGCCGACGAACAGGCTGGCATCGAAGCCAAACAGGCCGAACTGGAAGCGGCGACCGCCAGCCAAACCGAATTGGAAGAAGAGCACAACGGCGAAGACGCCATCTTTTCCGGTTACGACAACATCAATGCCGCCGCCGTTAAAGATCGGATCAAAGAGCTAGGCAAAGACCCGGATGGGGCCGACGAGTTGAAAGTATTAAAACAGTGGCTGGAACTCAGCAACCAGATCAGCGGGTTAAAAAAGCAGCTCAAGGAAGCCGAAGCCGCGCTCGACCAAAAGGCCTATGAAAAATACCCGACGCTGAGCGAAGCCGAAATCAAAACGCTGGTGATCGACGACAAGTGGATGGCGCACCTGTCCGCAGCCGTGCAGGGCGAACTGGATAGAGTCTCGCAAACCTTGACCGGCCGCATCCGGCAATTGGCCGAACGCTACGCCACACCGCTGCCTCAACTGGAAGACGAGGCGGCGGCCCTGGCCGTTCGCGTGGCAGAACACCTCAAAAAAATGGGCGTGGTATGGCCATGAATGAGCATGCCGTAGGGTGGATAAGCGCTAGCGCATCCGCCGATATTCCTACACCGGCAACATGAGCGATTACCAACGCATCCGGATTCCGGGCGCTTGTTATTTCTTTACCGTCGTCACTTGGCGGCGCAAGCCGGTTTTTATCGATGATGCGCGGGTTTCGCTGTTTCGAGAGGCCTTGCGTAAAGTCAAGGCAAGCCGCCCGTTTCAAATCGACGCAATGGTCATTTTACCGGATCACCTGCATTGTATTTGGCGGTTGCCGGATGACGACGCGGATTATTCCGGTCGTTGGCGCGAAATCAAAAAAGCCTTTTCCCGCCAAATCGATACCACCACCAATGCCAGAAACGAGCGATTGGTCTGGCAACGGCGGTTTTGGGAGCATACGATTCGCGATGCGGACGATTGGCGGCGCCACGTGGATTACATTCATTACAACCCGGTCAAACACGGATTAGCGCAGCGCCCCAGCGATTGGCCGTGGTCATCGTTTGCCGGTGCCGTCAAAAAAGGTTGGTACGATGCCGATTGGGGTGCCACGCCGCCAAACCACATCAGCGACATGGAGCACGAATGACCGCAAAAGCACCCAACGTAGGGTGGATAAGCGCCAGCGCATCCACCATTATTTGCCGAGGTCCGGTGGATGCGCTGGCGCTTATCCACCCTACTACTACTTGCCCAAGGTTCAACGGTTCAACGATGCCGTGGAAAATGCAACCCAATGAGTAATCAACCAACAAACCATGCCGAGGCGGTCAACGAAGCTAGCGCGGCTTATGGCTTGCGGATCGACAAGGAAGCGCGGTATGACGAATCCTCCCGTAGGGTGGATAAGCAAAGCGCATCCACCGAGTCATTGAAGCCTCCGGTGGATGCGCGTTCGCTTATCCACCCTACTACTGAGCTTGCGGGAGGCGGAAGCCGATGAGTAAACAACATGGTTGTTCCGATAACTCGCAATCGGCGGTCAACGAAGCCAGCGCGGCATATCGCTTGCAAGCTGGTAAGGCGGCTTTGATTAAGCCGGGTTACAAGATGACGGAGGTGGGGGTTATTCCGGTGGATTGGGATATCAAGCATGTCGGTGATTTCGCGGATGTTGGTTCCGGTGGAACACCCAGTCGCGAGAAACCAGCGTATTGGGGTGGCTCAATTCCATGGGTCACCACATCTCAAATCGATTTCGGCGTCATCACAGAGGCCGATCAATTCATTACTGAAGAAGGCCTCAAGAACTCGGCTGCGAAGTTGCTTCCCACCGGTACATTGTTGATGGCTCTTTACGGTCAAGGCAAAACTCGTGGAAAAGTTGGTGTTCTAGGTATTCCGGCAGCGACAAACCAAGCATGTGCCTCAATCGCGCTTCATGCTGGTGTTTTGCCGGAGTTTGTGCTCCATTTCTTAACAAGCCGGTATGAGGCCATCCGTAATTCCAGCAATACCGGCGGCCAAGAAAATTTAAACGGGAACATCGTCAAAGGAACATCTGTCGCGTTTCCACCTCTCCCCGAACAACGCGCCATCGCGGCGGCGTTGAGCGATGTGGATGCGCTGCTGGACGGGCTAGAGCGGCTGATCGCCAAGAAGCGCGACCTCAAACATGCCGCCATGCAACAACTCCTCACCGGCCAAACCCGCTTGCCGGGGTTTAGTGGGGAGTGGTCAAAGATTAATGTGGCGAAGCATGCAAAGTTGAATGCACGTATTGGATGGCAAGCGCTTACTACTGAGGAGTATCTTAAAAATGGCACTCATTTCTTGGTTACTGGGACTGATTTCGTTGATGGACGTGTAAACTGGGCTACTTGTCATTATGTTGATGAATGGCGTTATAACCAAGACCGTAATATTCAATTGAAGAATTGTGATGTTCTTTTAACCAAGGACGGCACGATAGGAAAAGTTGGCTATGTTGATGGCCTACCTGGGCCTGCTACCTTGAATAGTGGTGTTTTTGTAATCAGGCCAGTGCAAGAGGCGTTCGTGCCATTGTTTCTTTTCTATGTTCTGGCTTCCCAAATATTTGATGACTTTCTTGCGATGATTACGGCGGGTTCCACCATCGTCCATCTTTACCAGAAGGACTTTGTCGGATTCGAGTTTCTTGCTCCGGACACGGAAGAACAAACCGCCATCGCCGCCGTACTCTCCGACATGGACGCCGAACTCGCCGCATTGGAAGCCCGCCGCGACAAAACCCGCGCCCTCAAACAGGGCATGATACAGGAACTGCTCACCGGCAAGACCAGGCTGCTATGATCATGCCTGCTAAATCCTTTTTTACCCATGGAGCTCTCGATGAACGTACTTGACGAAGACAGCTTGCGGTTTCAGGAAGTCTTTATTCCGGAATTGGCCGAGGGCGCCATCAAACAGGCTTATTACCAGACACTGGCCGCCGGTTGTTCGGTGCTGGAAGCGGTGGATGGACAATTGATCGAATCCTCGCCGGATGGCTCGCGCCGGGTAGTGAAGTCATTGCCCAAGCCCATTCCCGTCAAGCCCGGCCAGCGCTTGCGGCGTCTGCAAAAATGACTTCGGCAACGCCGCGGCTAAGGATGTTCGCCGGGCCGAATGGGTCAGGTAGCCGCAGGCCGATATACTACCGTTAGTATGAGTAGCTATCAGCCTCCGTTCCAGCTCAGTCATACCATGCTTGCCAAAGTGGCGGAGATCGCCGAGTTACTGGGGCGCTGGAAACAGGCAGGCCGGGACACGTTGGCGCCGCAACTGCGGCGGGGGAACCGTATTCGCACCATTCAAGCATCGCTGGCTATAGAACAGAACACACTGTCGGTGGAACAGGTGACGGCCGTGCTGGCCGGTAAAGCCGTGCTGGGATTGCCGCGAGAAATTCAGGAGGTGAAGAATGCCTTTGCCGCCTATGAGGCGCTTCCCGATTGGCGCCCGGATAGGCTGGATGATCTGTTAGCCGCCCATGGCTTGTTGTTGCGAGGCTTGGCCGACGACGCAGGCTGTTTGCGTGAAGGTGGAGTCGGCATTTATCAAGGTCAGCGACTGGTGCATATGGCGCCGCCACCCAGTCAGTTAACCCGCCTGATGAATGATCTACTGGATTGGCTGGCTCACAGCGATGCCCATCCGCTGATTGCTTCGTCCGCTTTGCATTATGAACTGGAATTTATTCATCCTTTTAGCGACGGTAATGGACGCATGGGCCGCTTGTGGCAAACGCTGATACTGAGCCGTTGGCAATCGATTTTGGCTTATTTGCCGGTCGAGACGGTGATTAAAAGCCGGCAGGATGATTACTACCGTGTGCTGGGCGAGGCCGATCAAGCCACCGATTGCAGTGCTTTCATCCTGTTTATGCTTGATGCGATCGGCGAAGCTCTGCAACAAGCGATCACCAGCGAAACGCCGGTTAAAACGCTGGTTAAAACGCCGGTGAAAACTCCAGAACAGATTTTAGCCCTGCTGCGGGAGCAGCCGACTTTAACCCTGGCGGAGGTTGCTGTTCGTTTGGGTAAATCGACCAGCGCTGTGGAACGCGCCGCTCGCAAACTTCGAGAGCAAGAGCGTTTGCGCTATGTGGGCCCGCAAAAAGGTGGGCATTGGGAGATAAAGGAATAATGGATCAAAACACCCGCTCCGAACGTAACACTCAAAACCGAATCGTCAGTCTGTTCACCGATCCGTCACCGCTCAATTGCCTGGGTTACCGCTATCTTGGCGAATGGAGTAAACGCCAGAACAATCGCCCTATCGAAACCGCACTGCTTCGCTATAACCTGATGGCACGCGGCTATTCCGCCGCCCACATCAGTGCTGCTTTGCAAAAACTGGACACTGCTGCCGACGTCAGCGGCATCACGCTTTATCAAGCCAATCTTCGCACCTATCAGTTATTGCGCTACGGCATTCCGGTGCAAATCGCCGCCGGTCAGGCGCACGAGACGGTGCATTTGATCGATTGGGAGCGTCCCGAGCGAAACGACTTTGCGCTGGCCGAGGAAGTGACGCTGAAAGGCGGTTATGAGCGGCGGCCGGACATTGTGCTGTATATCAACGGTATCGCCATCGCGGTGATCGAGTTAAAGCGCAGTTCGGTGGATGTGGCGGACGGCATACGCCAGCTCATCACCAATCAGGATGCCATTTTCAATCAAGGCTTTTTCAGCACGGTGCAGATAGTCTTGGCCGGCAGCGATGCGCAAGGGCTGCGTTATGGCACCACCGGCACACCCGAACAATTCTTCGTGGAGTGGAAGGATCAAACGCCTGCCGAAGCGGGCACCGCGCCGCTTGCCGGCGCATTGCTGGATCGACCTCTGGCGCAGTTGTGCGGCAAGGCCAGGCTGCTGGATTTGCTTCGCAACTTCATCATCTTCGACGCCGGCCAAAAAAAGGTGCCGCGCCAGCACCAGTTTTTCGGCGTCAAGGCAGCGCAGGAGCGCATCGCCAAGCGCGAGGGCGGCGTCATCTGGCATACCCAGGGTAGCGGCAAGAGCATTTTGATGGTGCTGATCGCCAAGTGGTTGCTGGAACACGATCCCGAGGCGCGGATATTGGTGGTCACCGACCGCGACGAGCTGGACAAGCAGATTGTCGGCGTGATGCGCAATGCCGGGGTGATTGGCGAAAACTCAGCGTCGCCGCGCATCACCTCGCGGGCCGATTTCGTCAATAAGCTGGCCGAGACTACGCCACGTTTGCTGTGCGCGTTGATCCATAAGTTCGACGTGTCCGATCTGAAAGGCGCGCCGCCGAAGGTGGTAGGGCGCTTTTATGTGTTTGTGGACGAATGCCACCGCACTCAGGGCGGCGACATGAACAAGCAGATGAAGCGCTGGCTGGAAAGCGCGATCTTCATCGGCTTCACCGGTACGCCGCTGCTGCGCAAGGACAAGCAGATGACGCACGATGTATTCGGCACCTACATCCATACCTACAAGTTCCATCAGGCGGTGGCCGACAGAGTAGTGCTGGATTTGAAATACGAGGCCCGCGACGTGCCCGAAAGGCTGACCTCGCAGAAAAAAATCGACGAATGGTTCGAGCGGAAAACCCAAAATCTCAACAACTTTCAGAAGGCGGCGTTGCGTAAACGCTGGGCGACGATGGAAGAATTGATGAGCGCCGAGGGTCGTAAACGCGAGGTGGTCGCCGAAATCATCTCCGATTTCGCCCTCAAACCGCGTTTGAACAACGACCGCGGCACCGCTATTCTGGTGGCCGCCTCCATCTACGATGCCTGTCATTATTTCAGGCTGTTCAGAAATACCCACTTTGGCCCCCACTGCGGCATCATTACCTCGTACGAACCGAATGCCAATGCCATCTCGAAAGAACCCGCCAACAGCGATGAACGCTATAAGTTTGATACCTATAGCCAGTGGGTATTGAAGGATTTTCCGACCACCGAGAAATACGAAACGGAGATGAAGCGCCGCTTCATCGACGAGCCGGCCAATCTTAAATTGCTGATCGTGGTGAGCAAGCTGCTGACCGGCTTCGACGCGCCCAGCTGCACCTACATCTATCTCGACAACGAGCTGCGTGACCACAATCTGTTCCAGGCGATCTGCCGCACTAACCGGCTGGATGGCGACGACAAGGACTACGGCCATATCGTCGACTTCAAAAAGCTCTTTGGCGACGTGCAACAAGCCATCGCCGTGTACAGTTCCGACGAACTGGACATCGACCAGGGCAACGGCGGCGAAAACAACGTGCGCCTGAAAAACTGGCTGGAAGAAGGCAAGAGGCAACTGGACGATGCCCGTCAAGCACTGCACTACCTGTGCGAACCGGTACTGCCGCCGCGAGAAGTCGAACAGTACCTGCATTATTTCTGCGGCGATGCCGCCAACCCCGACGCGCTAAGCGAAACCGAAGCATTGCGAGTGACGTTCTACAAGGCGGTGGCGATCTTTGCCCGTGCCTACGCCGACATCGCCCAGGAACTGACCGAGGCGGGTTATTCCGAGGCTGAGGCCGAGGCATTGAAAAAGGCAGTAGAGTTCTACGCCGAGATTCGGGCCGCCATCAAGAAGCACTCGGGTGAAGAGCTGGACATTAAGCCTTACGAGGCTGACATGCGCCACCTGATCAACACTTACATCCAGGCCGACCCGGCGGCGGAATTAGGGGAACTGGGTGAAATGTCGCTGACCGAGCTGATCATCGAGACCGGTATCCACGACGCCATTGCCCGCAAGCTGAACCAGAAAGGCAAGCTGTCGAAGAACGCTATCGCCGAGGGGATTATCAACAACGTTCGCAAGACCATCATTCGCGACCAGCTCACCGACCCCAGGTTCTACGCGCAGATGTCCAAGCTGCTAGACGATCTGATCAAGCAAAGTCAGGCGGATACTGCCGCTTATGAGGCGTTTTTGCGCAAGGCTGAGGAGTTGGTCAATCGCTTGGCGGCCAAACAACCCGAGGCCGGCATTCCCGCCATTTTGCATGGCAAGCACGAGGCCATCGTCATCTACAACAATCTGGCCGATTTGATGCCCGAAGCCACGCCGACGTCACAGGTGCATGAACCCACGACCGACTATAGCGATGAGCGTGCGCAACTGGCGCTAAAAATTGATCATGCCATGCGCGAACAAGCGCCGGCGGGCTGGAAAGGAGACCAAGCTAAGGAAAGTGTGATTTTGAATTTTTTGTTTCTGTTGCTGAACAAGAATAAGGAAGCCACTTTGGCCTTGTTCGAGATCATTAAGAATCAGCCAGGCTACTGATGACTGAAACCATCGAACTGGGTGAGATTGTTATCGAGGTGACTCGAAAGGCCATCAAGAACGTGCATTTGTCTGTGCATCCGCCGGAAGGCCGCGTCACCTTGGCCGCGCCGCTGGAAACCCGTTTGGAAGTGGCCAGAGCCTATGCCATCTCAAAGTTGGGTTGGATACGCGATCAGCAGGCCAAACTGCGTAATCAGGCCAGGGAGATGCCCAGGCAGTTTGTCGAGCGCGAGACCCACTATCTTTGGGGACGGCGGCATTTGTTGACCATCATCGAACGTGGCGGCAAGCCGTTTGTGAAGGTCGATCATCGGCGGATTACGCTGTACCTACCGGCAGACAGTGCATTAGAAAATCGTGCAGAGCTGATTCACGAATGGCACAAGGTATTGTTGCATCAAGCCATCCCCCCATTGATTGCCAAATGGCAAGTAAAGCTGGGGGTCGAAGTGGCGCACTATTTTTTGCAACGTATGAAAACTAAATGGGGCAGTTGCAATCCGCGAGCGCGTAATATCCGTTTAAACACCGAATTGGTCAAAAAGCCTAAGCACTTGTTGGATTATGTTGTTTTGCACGAAATGGTGCATTTATTGGAGCCTACCCATAATGAGCGCTTCCTAACCATTTTGAGTGGTTATTACCCTAATTGGCAGGAAGCGCGAGCCGAGTTGAATGAATTACCGTTGTCTGCTGAAAATTGGAAAGAGTAATAGTAATCTTCAATATTGGGGGGCATGAAGAAATGCGGTTCTTATAATTTTTATGTAAAACAATGCCTGCAGAGCTTAATAAAATAGTCCCCACCCACCAAATTATCAAAGCCCAACTGGTCTCAGTTGGGCTTTTTTATTGCCTGTTGGTTTCTGCATCGGGTACTAATTAATTCGCTCTTGGGTTTGAGTCAACTTGGTGCGTATTTTTGTGAACTCCAACGGGAAGTTCGTCCTTTTGGTGCGTCGCACCCTTATTTGGCTTAGGAAGTATCGGACAATTTTGCTGGCGAGAAAATTGCTGGTAGATCGGCATGTCTAAACTGAAGGCGCATCAAAATGTCCGTATTGCTGGTTAACTCGTTTCTCGGTCGCTTCAAGCTAAAAAATAAATTTGCTCTGATATTGACGCTAATTGTGTTGGCCAGTGTGCTGCCCTTGGCTATGTTCGTCGATGCGGGCGTGTCAATTTCCGGGCCGCAATGGTTGGTGATTGTATCCGCTAATCTGGCTTGGATACTGGTGTTGTCAGCATTATATTCGTCCCTATCGGGTGCGATTGCGGCATTGATCGGCGCACATAGGCAGTTAGAGCTTGGCAACTTTAATATGCGACTACAGCTTACCGGTCAGGACGAGCTGTCACAGTTATATAGCGGTTTTAACGAAGCCGCCAAAGCCTTGGGCCGGCGCATAGGCGATGTACATGCGTCTATTCAAGAAGTGACTTATGCCGCCGACCAACTCAACCAGGGTGCCGGTTTCGTCGCCGAAAAACTCGATAACCAACGCGAAAGAACCACGATGATGGCGGCGGCCATCGAACAAATGTCGGCCAGTATCATGGGCGTGGCGGGGCAATGCCGGGATGCCGAAAAAATATCGTCGACCACTCAGCAACTTTCCCAGAAAGGCCATCGGGCCATCGAAAGCTTTATCGCCGATATGAACGCGCTGTTTGGCGAAATTCAGGACCTGGCTCAATTGATGCAGAATCTGGAATTGCATTCCCAACAGGTTGCCAGTATCTCGGAAGTAATTAAGGCCATTTCCGATCAGACCAACCTCCTGGCTCTGAATGCGGCGATAGAAGCGGCGCGAGCCGGAGAATACGGTCGCGGCTTTGCCGTGGTAGCCGACGAAGTACGCTCGCTGGCAAAACGGGTGCGACAGTCTGCCGAGGAAATAACCGGTACCACTGAAGCCGTCCGGGAAAAAATTCATCTAGCCGTTCAATCCATCGCTGCTACTCGCGATCAAACGGAACAAGGCATTAACAAAGCGTTTGAGGTAGAAAAATCGCTGGCCGGGATTAGACAGTATGCGGATCAAGCCTTAAATAACGTAACGATGATAGCAACCAGCGCTGAACAGCAAACCCAGGTAAGCCAGGAAATCGGCCGCAACATCGAGACGATTGCGCATAGCGTTGAACAAAACAGCAATGCGGCCCAGGAATCAGCTGAAATAGCCAGGCATCTGGCTAAATTGGCGCAAATCGTTGCTCATTAACCAATAAAAGGGGAATTAGACGTGCCCGATTATGTTTGTGTATTGTTTTTGTTGGCGGCGGTGATCGCCAGTGCTGCTGCATTTATGTGCTACAAAAATCGCCGGACGCGCCTTGAGCATCTACGTGGGCAACTGCATTACCTGGAAATGACCGGCGCTTTGAAAAACCTATTGACGCAGATACAACAACATCGCGGCATGGTGAGCGCTTATTTGAACGGCGATCTGAGCTTTAAATACAAAATCACGGTCTTGCAATCCGACATTGATCGGCAGCTCGAGCAACTCTCCGGGCAGTTTAAGCAGTCGCCGGAATCGTTGCAGTCGTTCGTTGGTATCCGCGAAGCCTGGAAACAACTACACCCTTCCGTACTGCATCTGACCAAGGAAGCAAGTTTTGAACGACACTGTTTATTGGCCGGCACTATTCTCAATTTGATTCGAGATATAGCGGAGCATAGCCAATTACACCAGGAAAGTATTTGTCCGTTCAGCTTTATAGAAATTCTGTGGCATCTCTTGCCGGATACCGCGGAGGCAATAGGTCAGGCGCGGGCTATCGGCACCGGTATCGCTGCGGCCGGCCGCTGCCGGATCACCGATAGGATTAAGCTGGGTTTTCTGATTACCCGCATCCGTCAGGCCATCGAACGGGTTGAAGCCGGCATGGGTAACGCTAACATGTCCATGGTTGCCGACAGCAGTTTCCAGCAGGCTTCGGCTGCGGTTCATGTGCACATCACCGGTTTTATTGGTCATATCGAGCAAAAATTGCTGACCGCGGATAAGCCGGCGATTGATCCGGCGGCTTTCTTTGACACCGCCACGGGGACATTGAACAGTATTTTTGCGCTTTACGATCAGGGCGAAGTGATTACAAATCATGCCCTGCAAAACCAGCTTGCAAGTGCCAGACGCAGTAGCAATCAGTCTTTCGCCATCGTGTTGGTGAGCTTGGTATTTTTGATGGCTTCCCTGGTGTTGCAGCACGGAGTCGTTTAACCGGCGAGACCAAGAGCCACGCTTTCGATGGCGGCAAACTACTTTTAGGGAGGCTGTAGTACAAAATAAGAGGTGTCATTTCGAATTTGTCTGGTTAAAGTAAGCCGTCTATACCTTCTTTATTGGGAAAAAATCCTGGAAAAGGCAGGATGTCAGTGCGCTTGGTCAAGCTAACCTAGGCAAGACCCGTTTGTTGCGCTATGGTTAAGCCCCATTTCCCCGGCCCCTGTAGCTTCGCGTATAGCGGGTCGGCCGAATAGCACAAAGCGTCGCTAACCTAAACATCCACGTTCATCCCCATTCCCCGACACAATGGCTCAACCATCCGATAGAATCCGAGCCAAGTGCCTGTGCATCGACATTGAAACCGCCCGGCAGGATAGCCTAAAGCTGCGGGAGATTGGCGCGTATCGACCGGACACCGATGCCCGTTTGCGTTTATCCGGCAAGGCTGCCGATCTGACACAAAAGCTGGATCACATCAGCGAAGGCGCGGCGTTTGTGTTGGGGCATAACGTGATTGCCTTCGATCAGCCAGCTTTATCCGTGTTGCATCCCGATCTTGCTTTGCACCGCTTGCCTTTGGTCGATACGCTGGAGCTGTCGCCGGTGGCCTTTCCGCAGAATCCTTATCACCGCCTGGTGAAGGACTACAAGCTTTGCACCACCACCCGCAACGATCCGGTTCGCGACGCGGAATTGGCTTATGAGCTGTTTCTGGATCAGGCCGAGGCCTTGCGGCAGCGGGTGGCGGAGTATCCGGACGAGGCGCTTTGCCTGCATTTTTTATTGGCGCCGGAAAACGGCAAGGGCGTAGCGAATTTCTTCGCGACCTTGCGCGCGGCGCTAAGGCCGTCGTTAATCGATGCGCAAGCGGCTTGGCGGCGGGCTACCGACGGGAAGGTGTGCCGGGCCGGGCAGCAACACATCGTCAATGACTATTTGCCGGAGCCGGATTGGCACAAACCGTTGGCTTATGTGTTGGCTTGGCTGCGGGTGTCGGGCGGTAACTCCGTGCTGCCGCCTTGGGTAAGTTTGTCGTTTCCGAAAACCCGAGAACTTATCGCCACCTTGCGCGATGTGCCGTGCGGTGACGCCGGATGTGATTGGTGCAGTGAACAACACGATCTGTCGCAACTGCTGCCGCGCTATTTTCCGGGCATCACGCAGTTTAGGCCGACGCCGACTACCGAGGATGGCAAGTCCCTGCAACAAACCATCGTCGAACACGGCTTTGCTGGCGCGCCGACCCTGGCGATTCTGCCGACCGGCGGCGGCAAATCGCTGTGTTACCAATTGCCGGCGCTGGCGCGCTTTTACCGCAACGGTAGTTTGACCGTGATTATTTCGCCGCTGCAATCCTTGATGAAGGATCAGGTCGATAACCTTGAAGCGCGCGGCATCACCTGCGCCGGTTACATCAACAGCTTGCTCAACCCCATGGAGCGACAGGTGATGCTGGATAAGTTGCGCTTGGGCGATTTGGGTTTGATCTTTGTCGCGCCGGAACAATTTCGCAGCAGCGCATTTGCCAAGGCTTTGCAACATCGGGAAGTCGGCGCCTGGGTGTTCGACGAGGCGCATTGCCTGTCCAAATGGGGTCATGATTTCCGCCCGGATTATTTGTACGTGTCGCGCTTTATCAAGGCCAGGCAAAAGGACAAGCCGTCGCCGGTGTTTTGTTTTACCGCTACCGCCAAACCGGATGTGGTGCAAGACATCGTTGAGCATTTTCGCAAGCGCCTAGGCATTTCGCTGGCCTGCTTGACCGGCGGTGTCAGTCGGGAAAACCTGCTGTATGAAGTGCATGCGGTGCCGGCCCAAGCCAAATATCCGGAAGTGCTGCGTTTGCTGGAGCAAAGCTTGCGCGATGAGGGCGGCGCCATTGTGTTTTGCGCCCGGCAGAAGACCGTGGAAGAAATGGCCGAGTTTTTGAAACAGGCCGGCCTGGATTGCGGTTATTTCCATGGCGGCATGCAGCCCGAGCAAAAGCGCCAAGTGCAGGAAGCCTTTATCGCCGGCGAGCTGCGCGTCATCGCCGCCACCAATGCCTTTGGCATGGGTGTGGATAAGGCCGATGTGCGTCTGGTGATTCATTTGGATACGCCGGGCTCCTTGGAAAATTATCTCCAGGAAGCGGGCCGGGCGGGCCGCGATCAAGACTTAGCGCGCTGTGTGTTGTTGTACGACGATGCCGATCTGGATGTGCAGTTCCGGCTGTTGCGCAATTCCAGGCTGACGCAACATGATATTGCTTCCATTCTAAAAGCCTTGCGCGGGATCGAGCGCAAGGATCGCAGCGAAGGTTCGGTGGTGGTCACCAGCGGCGAAATTTTGTTGGAAATTCCGGACAAGCATGGCATCGATCCCGACGCCGCCGATGCCGATACCAAGGTCCGCATCGCGGTGGCCTGGCTGGAAGAAGCGCGTCTGCTGGAACGCCAGGAAAACCATACCCGGGTGTTTCCGGGCAGCTTGCAGGTGGCCAGTATCGATGAAGCCCGAGTCTTGCTGCAGAAAAAACTGGGGCCGAACGCCGACATCGAGCCGTACATCGTGCTGCTGTCGCAATTGTTTTATAGCGAAGATGACGACGGCATCAGCACCGACGATTTGATGCTGGCCACGGGACGCAATTCCCACGAAGTGCAGAGCATGTTGCGGGACTTGGATCGTTTTAAACTGGTATCCAACGATACCGAAATCGGCGTGACCTTGTACCGCGCCCCCGATACCGCCGACAGGCTGGAAGACTTGCGCAAGCTGGAAGACGCCTTGATTGCCAGTCTGCGGGAGACCGCGCCGGATGCTGATCGCGAGCAATGGCAGATTTTGAATGTGCGCCGGCTATGTGACAGCTTACGCCGCGAGGCTGGAGTGGAACTCACGCCGGACAAATTGACCCGTTTGATGAAGTCGTTCGCCGAAGCCTTTGGCGATGGTACCGGCCTGCGCGGTTTTTTCGCGTTGCGTCCGGCCGGTCAGGATAACCGCTATCTTAAATTGCTTCGCAGTTGGCAGAAGATTGATGACATCCGCAGCAAGCGTATGCGGCTGGCTCAGGCGTTGCTGAATTACTTTCTAGCAAAGCGCCAGGGCAATAATCTGCTGGTCACTTGCAAGCAGGGCGATTTGGAAGCGGCTTTGCAAGCCGATCTGACTTTGCAGGATCTGGATGTGCGGGATTGGCAGGTGGCCTTGGCGGCGGCGCTGATTTATCTGGACAGCAACGAAGTTTTGCATCTGGCGCGCGGCAAGGCGGTGTTCCGCGCGGCGATGAGCATTCAGCTGAATGCCGAAGCCCGGCGCCGGCAGTTTAAAAAGTCCGACTACGCCGAACTGGCTTTGCATTACAAGGACAAGATTATCCAGGTGCATGTGATGGCCGAATACGCCCGGCTGGCGCTGGGTAAGATTCAGGCGGCGATGGCGTTTATCGTCGATTACTTTGGCATGGATAGACACGAATTCGTGCGCCGCTATTTCGCCGGCCGCCAGGATATTCTGGAAATGGCGACCACTGAAGCCGCGCATAGGCGCATCCTCACCGACTTGCAAAACCCCGAGCAACAGGCCATCGTCGCCGCGCCGCCGGAAGGCAGTCAATTGGTATTGGCCGGCCCCGGCTCCGGCAAGACCAAGGTGATTGTGCATCGGGTGGCCTGGCTGCTGCGCGAATGCATGGTGTTGCCGGAAGACATTATGGTGTTGAGTTATAACCGCTCGGCGGCCGTCGAAATCCGCAAGCGTTTGTGGGCATTAATCGGCGCCGATGCCGCCGGGGTGACCGTGCAAACCTTGCACTGCCTGGCGATGCGGCTGACCGGCACCAGTTACGCGGTGGCCGCCGAGCATGGCGAGAGCATCGATTTTTCGGCAGTTATCAAAAACGCTACCGCTCTGTTAAAAAAAGTGGAGCAGGGTGACGAGCTGGGGCCGGGCATTCAACGCGACCGCTTGCTGTCCGGCTTGCGCTATTTGCTGGTGGATGAATATCAGGACATCAACGCCGAGCATTATGCGTTGATCAGCGCGCTGGCCGGCAGGGCGATCAGCAGCGAGGAAGACAAATTATCGCTATTGGCGGTGGGCGACGATGACCAAAATATTTACGCATTTGACGGGGCCAATGTACGCTTCATCAAGCAATTTGCCACGGATTATCAGGCTAAAACCTATTATCTGATTGAAAATTATCGCTCCACCGCGCAGATCATCCATTGTGCAAACCGGGTAATTACGCCGGCGCGGGAGCGGATGAAAACGCAGCACGCCATCCAAGTCAATTATGCGCGCCGCGAGGCAGCGGAGGGCGGCGAGTTTGCCGAATTGGATAGTTTGACACAAGGCCGGGTACATATCCTGGAAACGCCGGCGCCTCTCCACGGCGAAGTCGAAGTGGCGTTGGCCGAGCTGGTGCGGCTGAATCATTTGGCAAACTCGGGCCAAACCAGCCATTGGGGCCGGTTTGCAGTGATCGCCAGGCATTGGGAAACATTGGAGCCGCTGGGCGAATTATGTCGTCTACAAGGGGCCCCGGTGAGGCTGCTGCGTGACAGTGCTTTGCTGAATTTGCACGGCACAAGGGAAGGCCACAGCTTACTGGCTTTGTTGAACAAGCCGCGGCGCAAGTCCGGTAAATCTAGAGTCTTGCTGCGCTACGGAACCTTGTCGCGCTGGTTTAAGCGCCGCTACCGGCAATCTGTCGATGAGCTGATCGAACATCCTTATCGAGCCATGCTGGCGCAATTCATCATTGCCTCCGAGGCGGTCGCTCCGGGTTGTCAGCAGGTGGTCAGCAATCTTGTCGAAGCGCTTTACGAATTCGGTTCCGGTAGCCAGTCCGGCGCAAACGACAGTCGGCATGCGCCGCTGCTGTTATTGACGGCGCATCGCGCCAAGGGTTTGGAGTTTGATCATGTGCTGATTCTGGACGGCGGCGGCTGGCAGCAGAGCAGCGATGACGAGCGGCGGCTGTTTTATGTGGCGATGACCCGCGCTCGCAAAACCCTGACTGTTTGCGCCAAACAGGGTGGGCGGCATGCTTTTATCCGAGACTGCGAAGCGCTTTGCGTTAAAACCCAGCCGCAATTCAATCGCGGATTTCAAGCATTGGGGCAAAGTACTTGGCTGGCCGATTTGGAGCAAATTGTGCTGTCATGGCCGGGATATTTCGCGCCGGACAAGCCTATTCATCGGGCGATAGCGGCATTGGAGGTTGGTAGCGAGTTGATATTGCGAGCTAGAAGCGATGGGCAAAGCGGCTGGGAACTGGCGGATTTAAGCGGCATGGCCGTCACGCGGATGGCCAAGGCTTTTGCGCCGCCAGCAGGCAGGATAGTGGCGGTGCGGGTTGTCGCCATTTCGGTAAGGCATAAAACCGCCGGCAATACCGAAAGTCTGCGTTGCGAGCATTGGGAATTGGTACTGCCGGAAATTTTGTATCTGCCAGCCGATAGGGTTCCAAGGTCGTGATTTAACAATTTCGGCTGTCCGGTAGGCTGTTCCGGAAGCCCTGCCTTCTGTCGTCAAGCCGTTCGTGCTGAGTCTGTCGAAGCATGATCGGCTTGAACGCGGGAGACCGAAATTTTTCCGGCCACCCTTGAGTCCTTAGCTTTTCAGCTTGGCAATCAACATCTTGTTCACTTCACCTGGATTGGCCTTGCCTTGGGTTTCTTTCATGATTTGCCCGACCAGAGCCATCAACGCTTTGTCCTTGCCGGCCCGATATTGCTCGACCGGCACCGGATTGGCGGCGATCACTTTATCGACGATGGCTTCTATCGCACCGCTGTCGGTGATCTGCTTCAAGCCTTCTTTTTCGATGATTTCGTCGGCACTGTCGGTGCTGTTCCAGAGCTTATCGAATACCTGTTTGGCGGTTTTACCTGAGATGGTGTTGTCGGCAATGCGTTTGAGCAGGCCGGCCAGGCGCTCGGCATTGACCGGACAGTCGCCGATTTCCAATCCGGCTTTGTTCAATGCGCCCAATACGTCGCCGGTCAGCCAGTTGCCGGCCAGCTTGGCTTCGCCGCCGGAGGCTTTGACGACTGTTTCGTAAAAGTCGGCCAATTCGCGCGACGACGTCAAGGTGGTAGCGCTTTCGTTATCCAGGGCGTATTGCTCGATGAAACGCTGTTTTTTGGCATCCGGCAGCTCCGGTAGCGTGGCGCGGATTTCGTCTTTCAGCGACTCTTCGATCAATACCGGCAACAAGTCCGGATCGGGGAAATAGCGGTAGTCGTTGGCTTCTTCCTTGCTGCGCATCGAACGGGTTTCGTCTTTGTTGGCGTCGTAGAGGCGGGTTTCCTGAACCACTTTGCCGCCGCCTTCGATGACATCGATTTGCCGCTCGATTTCGTGATTGATGGCTTTTTCGACGAACTTGAAGGAGTTGATGTTCTTGATTTCGGCGCGGGTGCCGAATTCAGCTTGGCCTTTCGGGCGCACCGAGACGTTGGCGTCGCAGCGGAACGAACCTTCCTGCATATTGCCGTCGCAGATTTCCAGGTAGCGCACCAGTTCGTGCAGCTTGCGCATGTAAGCGACCGCTTCCTTAGCCGAACGCATATCCGGTTCGGAAACGATTTCCAGCAGGGGTGTGCCGGCGCGGTTCAAGTCGATGCCGGTCAGGCCGTGGAAGTCTTCGTGCAAGGATTTGCCGGCGTCTTCTTCAAGATGGGCGCGGGTGATGCCGATGCGTTTGCTGACACCATCGACTTCGATGTCCAGATGGCCATTGCCGACGATAGGCAGTTCGAACTGGCTGATTTGGTAGCCTTTCGGTAAGTCCGGATAAAAATAGTTTTTGCGGGCGAACACCGAATGCGGGGCAATCTCGGCGTCGATGGCCAAACCGAAGGTTACAGCTTTGCGCACGGCGTCTTTATTCAATACGGGCAAAACTCCCGGCAAGCCCAAATCGACCGCGCAGGCCTGGGTATTGGGTTCCGCACCATAGGCAGTGGCGGCGCCGGAGAAGATTTTCGATTTTGTAGACAGTTGGGTGTGGATTTCCAGGCCGATGACGGCTTCCCATTGTGAGTTCATTCGTGGTTCCTTTAAAGCTTATTCGGCAAAAACGTCGTTCAGGTCGATTTGCAGGTCGGGGAATAAATGCGGAGCGGCGATTTCGTTGCCCGGATATAAGCCGCGCAATTGATATTTATCCTGCTCGTCCAGCACGAATTGCTGCACGATTTGTTCGTAGGGAAATACCAGCCAGTATTCTCTTACGCCGCTTTCTTCGTATAAGTCGTATTTCAGGCGCACTTCTTTGCGGCTGTTACCGGGCGACAAGACTTCAATGATCCAGTCCGGCGCGCCGTCGCAGCCTTGTTCGGTGAGTTTGTCTTTGTCGCAAATCACGCATAGGTCGGGTTGGACGACGCTGAAGGCTTCGCCATTTTTGAGTAGCGATTTACGGCGGTCGTAAAGCTTTACGTCAAATGGTGCGACAAACACTTCGCAGGGTTTGCGCTTGAAATAGTTTCCCAAATACAGGAACAAGTTGCCGGAGATGCACTGATGCTTGCGGTTGGGCGCGGGCGACATCGCCATGATCTTGCCTTTAATCAGCTCGACGGATTCTTCAAGCCGCCAAGTCAAATAATCGGCATAGCTGTATGTGCCATCCATATCCAACTGCGACAATTCGGTGATCTTAGCCATGACTAATCTCCGTTATTCAAAACCCTTTGGTGCTTGCAGGTGCCAATCGGTGACTTGCTGGTAGCGGTGGCCGACATTCAGCAACTTGGCTTCGCTGAAATAATTGCCTATCACGTGTAAGCCCACAGGTTTGCCGTCCATGAATCCGGCCGGAATCGACATCGCCGGCAAACCCGCCAAGTTGATGGCAATGGTGTAAATATCTTCCAGATACATCTGAATCGGATCGCTGGTTTTTTCGCCGATTTTGAATGCCGTGCTTGGCGTGACCGGGCCCATTAGTACGTCGACTTCGCTCAAAGCGCGTTTGAAGTCGTCGCTGATCAGGCGGCGCACATGCTGGGCTTTTAAGTAATAAGCATCGTAATAACCGGCCGACAGCGCATAGGTGCCCATCAAAATCCGCCGCTTGACTTCGGCACCGAAGGCTTCTCCACGCGAGCGAGTGTAAAGGTCGGTCAAGTCGGCGGGATTTTGGCAACGGTAACCGAAGCGCACGCCGTCGTAGCGCGATAGGTTGGACGAGCATTCGGCGGAAGCGATCACGTAATAAGCAGGGATTGCCAACTGCAGATTCGGCATGTCCACTTCTTTGACTTCCGCGCCCAGTTTTTGATATTCGGCAACCGCGGCGTGGATGGCGGCGGCCATTTGGCTATTCAGCCCTGTGCTGAAAAACTGTTTCGGCAGACCGATTTTCAGGCCTTGTAAACTATCGTTCAGGCTGGCGCTATAGTCAGGTACGGGTTGATCGACGCTGGTCGAATCTTTGGGATCGAAGCCGGCCATCACCTGCAAAAGTAAAGCCGCGTCTTCGGCGCTACGCGCCATCGGGCCGCCTTGATCCAGGCTGGAAGCGTAGGCGATCATGCCGTAACGCGACACGCGGCCGTAAGTCGGTTTCAATCCGGTGATACCGCACAGCGCTGCCGGCTGGCGAATCGAGCCGCCGGTGTCTGTGCCGGTCACCGCAGGCGCCAGACGCGCCGCGACTGCCGCCGCCGAGCCGCCGGACGAACCGCCGGGGACGCAATCGGTCGCCCAAGGGTTGCGCACCGGGCCGTAGAAACTGTTTTCGTTGGACGAGCCCATCGCAAACTCGTCCATGTTCAATTTGCCTAGCATCACCGCGCCGGCCCTGTTGAAGTGTTCAACCACCGTGGCATCGTAAGGGGCGATGAAGTTATCCAGCATTTTCGAGCCGCAGCTGGTTTTAGTGCCTAGCGTGCAGAAAATATCTTTTTGGGCGATGGGGATGCCGGCCAATGGTCCAGCATTGCCGCTAGCCAGTAACTGATCGGCCGCCTGGGCCTGTTGCAAGGCGCTGTCGGCGCTGACGGTAATAAATGCGTTCAAGTTCTGGTGCTGGTGGGTGCGGTCCAGAAAATGTTGAGTCAGTTCTAAGCTGGAGAATGCTTTGCTGCGCAGCCCGGCTGCCAGTTCGGTGAGGGTAAGTTTGTGCATAATCGTCCTTAATCGATGACTTTGGGGACCAGGTACAATCCGGCTTCGGTTTGCGGGGCGATGGTTTGGAAATGGTCGCGCTGATCGGTCTCGGTGACGGCGTCATCGCGCAGGCGCTGCATTTGATCCAGCGGATGCGCCATGGGCGTCACGCCGGTCGTGTCTAATTGGCCCATTTGCGTCATTAATTCCAGTACGCCCGATAGGTCTTTTGCATAGTGTTCGACATCTTGTTCAGCAATGCCCAGCCTTGCCAGGTGAGCGATTTTTTTAACGTCATTCGCCGTTAACGACATTCTTGTAACTCCAGGTTTTCTTAGTAAAACTATGATACTTTATATCTTGCTCAAATACCTGCTTGATTGTTAAAGTAGCGGGATTTTCCGTGTGCGCTTAGGGTACTGCATAAAATGTTTAAAAGAATTCGTGGCCTGTTTTCCAATGATTTGTCTATCGATTTGGGTACGGCAAATACGCTGATTTATGTTCCGGGCCAGGGAATCGTACTCAACGAGCCTTCCGTGGTGGCGATTAAAGAAGACAAAATTCGCGGCCAAAAAACCATCGCCGCCATCGGCGCCGACGCCAAAAGCATGCTGGGCCGTACGCCCGGCAATATCACCGCTATTCGGCCGTTGAAAGACGGCGTGATTGCCGACTTCGCCGTGACCGAACGCATGCTGCGGTTTTTT
>Ga0123397_106909_pt1 | contig 22652 bp, 22 predicted proteins | sample T10HLNH4metaT_FD_89925 | JGI IMG/M metagenome (GOLD analysis project Ga0123397, IMG submission 89925) | Methane-oxidizing artificial microbial communities from Washington, USA to study methane cycling - T10-HLNH4 metaT (Metagenome... ... | reverse complement strand
AGACGCGCTAGTTTCAGGTACTAGTGCCGCAAGGTGTGGAGGTTCGAGTCCTCTCCTGGGCACCAAACAAGCCAGCAGAAAAGCCGACAGAAATGTCGGCTTTTTTGTTTTCTGCTGCCGCCAGAACAAAGAATAAAACCGCGCGCCCCTTTCGGGACGCGCGGTGCGTGTGAAGCGCAACGCTCACGCGAACGGATGGCGCAGCACGATGGTTTCTTCACGATCGGGACCGGTGGAAATCATGTCCACCGGCACTTCGCACAGCGCCTCGATGCGGGCGATGTAGGCACGTGCATTCGCCGGCAGATCATCCACCCGCTTCGCACCCACCGTGGTTTCGCTCCAGCCGGGCATGGTTTCGTAGATCGGCTCGCAGGCACCGACGCGCTCGGAACCCAGCGGCAGCAGATCGGACACTTCGCCATTCACGCGGTAGCCGGTGCAGATCTGAAGCTCGTCGATGCCATCCAGCACGTCGAGCTTGGTCAGGCACAGGCCCGTCACGCCATTGATCTGGATCGAGCGACGCAGCGCTGCGGCATCGAACCAGCCGCAGCGACGGACGCGGCCTGTCACCGTGCCACGCTCGTGGCCGACGGTGGACAGGTGGTAACCCACCGACCCTTCTTCCTCGATCGGCAGTTCGCTCGGGAACGGGCCCGAACCGACCCGCGTGGTGTAGGCCTTGGTGATGCCCAGCACGTAGTGCAGCATGCCGGGTCCGACACCGGCGCCCGCACTGGCTGCACCGGCCACGCAATTGCTCGACGTGACATACGGGTAGGTGCCGTGATCGACGTCCAGCAGCGTGCCCTGCGCACCTTCGAACAGCAGGTTGTCGCCGCGCTTGTGGGCCGCGTGCAGCAGCGCCGACACGTCGGCCACCATGGGCTTGATCTTCGGCGCCAGCGCCAGCGCCTCGTCCAGCGTCTGCTGGTAGTCGACCGGCTTGGCGTTGAGCTGCTTTTCCAGCATGAAGTTGTGGAACTCCATCAGCTCGCGCAGCTTGTCCGCGAAGCGTCCGGGGTTGAACAGATCGAGCACGCGCAGCGCACGACGCGCCACCTTGTCCTCGTAGGCCGGGCCAATGCCCTTGCCGGTGGTGCCGATCTTGGCGCCACCGCGCGCTTCTTCGCGCGCCAGATCGACCGCGCTGTGGATGGGCAGGATGAGCGGACAGCCCTCGCTCACCTTCAGGCGGGAACGCACTTCGATGCCGCCCGCTTCCAGCTTGTCGATTTCCGACAGCAGATGGGATGCCGACAGCACGACGCCATTGCCGATGTAGCAGGCCACGCCGTCACGCATAATGCCGGACGGGATCAGGTTAAGCGCGTACTTCTGCCCCTTGATCACCAGCGTGTGACCGGCGTTGTGACCACCCTGGAAGCGGACGACGCCCTGTGCGTGATCGGTCAGCCAATCGACGACCTTGCCCTTGCCCTCGTCACCCCACTGACTGCCGATGACCACCACGTTCTTTGCCATGCTCAAACCTTTCTTTCGAGCGGCTTCACCTGCCACTCACCTTCAACGAATACCAGCTGGCGACTGCATGCCAGTTCCTGCATATCTTCATCGTGACCCGGCAGCGCCGTGATGACGATTTCGCCTTCGGCGCGCAGTGCGCTCACCCGGGCGCGCAATGCGGCGTCACCGCTCGACGGCGCGAGAATGCCGGCGCGCGGCGCCACCGCCGGTGCGAGCTGCGCAAGCTGACGCAGATCCAGACTGAAGCCGGTGGCCGGGCGGGCGCGGCCAAAAGCCAGTCCCACCTCGTCATAGCGACCGCCTAAGGCGATGGCCTGAGCCTGACCTGCGCAGTAGGCGGCGAAGCTCACGCCACTGTGATAGTGGTAACCGCGCAGATCGGCCAGGTCGAAGCCGGCCACCGCCGGATCGACCGCCGCCGCGATGCGCTCCAGTGCATCGAGCGCCGCGCGCACTTCCGGCAGATCCGGCAGCAGGCTGCGGGCGCGCGCCAGCACATCCGACGTGCCGTACAGCCCGGGCAGCGCCAGGAAGGCGTCGCGCACCTCCGCCGGTTCGTCTGCCAGCAACTGGCGCAGCGACGGCAGATCCTTGGACTGCAGCGCGACGAACAGCTCCTGCTGTCCGTCCTCGACCCGCAGCGCGGGCGACTGCAGGCGCGCCGCAAGCGCGCGGAAAACCCCGACATGACCGAAATCGATGCGCGCCGGCTGTACGCCAGCCACTTCGAGCGCGCGCAGCAGCAGCTGCACCATTTCGAGGTCCGCCTCGATGCCGGCGTGACCGTACAGCTCGGCGCCCAGCTGTATCGGCTCGCGGGTGGCATTGAAGCCGGCCGGCAGCGCATGCACGACAGGACCGCAGTAGCACAGGCGCACCACGCCGTTGCGATTGAGCAGGTGCGAATCGATGCGCGCGACCTGCGGCGTGATGTCGGCGCGCAGGCCCATGGTGCGGCCCGACAGCTGGTCCACCAGCTTGAAGGTGCGCAGGTCCATGTCACGGCCGCTGCCGGTGAGCAGCGATTCGATGTATTCGACCAGCGGCGGCGCCACCAGCTCGTAACCGTGCAGCGCGAACTCGTCCAGCAGCCCGCGACGCAGATGTTCGACCTGGCGTGCCTCGGCGGGCAGCAGATCTTCGATGGATTCAGGAAGCAGCCAGCGACGCATTACTTGAACAGCGCGATCAGCGCGATACCGATGATCATTGAAGTGAGGCCGACGAAACGCAGCTGGCCATCGGCCAGTTCGGTCGCCCGCCGGAAGGTGTCGCGCCACAGTCTGGGCGCGACGAAGGGGAGCACACCCTCGATCACGAGCATGAGCCCCACCGCTACGAGCAGTATCGATTCCATCAACAAAAAAGCACAGCCCGCAGAGCGGGCTGTTGCCTTCAATACGGTTCCCGAAGGAACAACCCGTGGACTATACCGCACGTCCGCGGGCCGTGCCCCGATGACTTACTTGGCGGCCGGTCGCGGCCCGCCCTTCATGTAGCGGAAGAAGTCGGCATTCGGCTCCAGCACCAGCACGTCACCCTTGTTGCGGAAGCTTTTCTGGTAAGCGTCCATGCTGCGGTAGAAGGCGTAGAACTCCGGGTTGGCGCCAAAGGCATCCGCGTAGATGGCGGCTGCACGGCCGTCCCCCTCACCCTTGATCTTCTGCGCTTCGCGATAGGCTTCGGCCACGATGACCTCGCGCTGACGGTCGGCGTCGGCACGAATCTTCTCAGCCTCGGCGGCACCCAGCGAACGCAGTTCGTTGGCCACCCGCTTGCGCTCGGCTTCCATGCGGCGATACACCGATTCCGACACCTCGCTCGGCAGATCGACCCGCTTCAGACGGACGTCAACGATCTCGACCCCGATCTTGACCGCATCGACATTGGCCTTACTGCGCATGTCTTCCATGATCTTGTCGCGCTCGCCGGACACCACCTCATGCACGGTGCGGCGACCGAATTCCTCGCGCAGGCCGGCGTTCACCGTCTGCAGCAGACGGGTTTCGGCGAGACGTTCGTTGCCGCCCACCGACACGTAGTACTGCTTCACGTCGGTGATGCGCCACTTCACGAACAGGTCGACCAGCACGTTCTTCTTTTCCGACGTGATGAAGCGCTCGGGATCGGCACTGTCCAGCGTCAGGATGCGGCGGTCGAACATGCGCACGTTCTGCACCAGCGGCCACTTAAAGTGCAGACCCGGCTCCTCGATCACCTTGCGCACTTCACCCAGCTGGAAAACGATGGCGTACTGGCGCTGATCGACCGTGAACAGCGAGGTCGATGCCAGGATCGCGGCCAGAATCAGGCCGCCCAGAATCAGCGGAAGCTTTTCCTTCATCAACGTTCTCCCCGATCGCGCGAGCGCAGACCGTCACGGCTGCGCGTATCGGACACCGGCGCTTCGTTCAGCGGCGGCAGCGTGACCGGCTCGGCCGGGCGCGCGGCGGAGCCATCCGCCTGCCCGCCCGCGTGCTGCATCAGCTTGTCCAGAGGCAGATAAAGCAGGTTGCCGCTCCCCTTGGTATCGACCATCACCTTGCTGGTGTTGGTCAGGATCTGCTGCATGGTGTCGATGTACATGCGCTGACGCGTCACTTCCGGCGCCTTCACGTACTCGTTCAGGACCTGCTTGAAGCGGCTGGCATCACCTTCCGCGCTGGCGATGATGCGCTGCTTGTAGCCGTTCGCCTCTTCGAGCAGGCGAGAAGCCGTACCCTGGGCCTTGGGCAGCACATCGTTCTTGTACGCCTCGCCTTCGTTCTTCTGGCGCTCCAAATCCTGGCCCGCCTTCACCGCGTCGTCGAAGGCGGCCTGCACCTGTTCCGGCGGCTGAGCGTTCTGCAGCACCAGCTTGCTGATCTGTATGCCGGTCTGATAGCGGTCGAGGATCTGCTGCATGATGCGCTGCGCATCGACCGCGATCTGCTCGCGGCCTTCGTAAAGCACGAAGTCCATCTTGCTCTTGCCGACCACCTCGCGCATCGCGGTTTCCGCCGCATGCACCACGGTTTCTTCCGGCAGCCGGTTCTGGAACAGATAGGCCACCGGATCGCGCAGGATGTACTGCACCGCGAACTGGATGTTGATGATGTTCTCGTCATCGGTGAGCATCAGCGCTTCGTTCAGCACCTTGTTGCGCTCGCTGCCGCGATAGCCCACCTCGACCGTGCGCACGCCGGTCAGATTGACCAGTTCGTGCGAATCGATCGGATACGGCAGTCGCCATTGCAGGCCGGGCTCGGTGGTTTCGTGCAGCTTGCCGAAGCGCAGCACCACGCCGCGTTGACTGGCGTCCACGATGTACAGACCGCTGGCCAGCCAGACGATGAGTACCAGACCGAGAATGACGCCGATGCCACCGCCGAACTGGCGAGCGCCGACCGGCGGACGGCTGTCACCACCGCCGTCACCGGACGACTTGCCGCCGAACAGCGCGGACAGCCGACGGTTGAAATCACGCCAGAGATCTTCGAGATCGGGCGGTCCCTGGTTACCGCCCTTGTTGCCGTTGCCGCCCTGATTGCCCCAGCGGGGATCGTTCAGCGACATCAAGATCGCATTGAGCACGTTCAGACTGGATAGGTAAGGATGGAAGGATCGTACGGCGCCTCGTCGGCGCCGGATGCACCGGCGTTGTCCGCCTCCGGTGCCGCGATGGCTCTGAGTGCGCTGCCGGCCGAGGGTTCCAGCTCCAGGCCGCGCGGATCGTCATTCGGCGGCCTGCGCAGCGCGGCGGCGGCCTTTTCGTCCGCCAGCCGCTGCGCAACCGCCGCACGCAGTTCGGCCAGACCGGCGCCGGTACGGGCACTTACGCGAACGGTCTGGATCGTATCACAGCCCCCCGCGTCGGCCCCGGGCGCCAGCGCCGGCATCAGATCTATCTTGTTCAGCACGCGGATCTGCGGCACCGCGTCGGCACCGACTTCCGCCAGCACGCGATCCACCGCCTCGATCTGGGCATCGCGGTCGGGCGCCGAAGCATCGATCACGTGCAGCAGCAGATCGGCGCCTGCGGTTTCTTCGAGCGTGGCGTGGAAGGCGGCCACCAGCGTGTGAGGCAGATCGCGGATGAAACCCACGGTGTCCGACAGCACAACCTGACCGAACTCGCCCAGGTAGAGCTGGCGTGACGTGGTGTCGAGCGTCGCGAACAGCTGGTCGGCGGCATAGGTGCCGGCCTTGGTCAGCGCGTTGAACAGCGTGGATTTGCCGGCGTTGGTATAGCCCACCAGCGCCACCACCGGCGTGGCACGCCGTTCGCGCGACTTGCGACGCACGCCGCGCTGACGTTCCACCTTGGCCAGACGTTCCTTGAGCGCCTTCACCCGCACGCCGAGCAGCCGGCGGTCGGTTTCGAGCTGGGTTTCACCCGGACCGCGCAGACCGATGCCGCCCTTCTGCCGCTCAAGGTGAGTCCAGCCGCGCACCAGCCGCGTGGACAGATGTTCGAGCTGGGCCAGTTCGACCTGCAGCTTGCCCTCATGGCTGCGCGCTCTCAGCGCGAAGATGTCGAGGATGAGCGCATTGCGGTCGATCACCCTGCGCTGCAGCGCGCGCTCGAGATTGCGCTGCTGCGCAGGCGACAGTTCGTGATTGAACAGCACGATGTCCGCCTCGCCGGCGTTGGCCAGATCGAGGATTTCAGCCACCTTGCCCTTGCCGGCAAAGGTGGCCGGATCCGGCGACTGACGACGACCGCCGACCCGCGCGACCGGTTCGGCACCGGCACTGCGCACCAGCAGCGTGAATTCGTCGAGACGATTTTCGTAGTCGCCCGCCCCCAGATCGAGCTGGACGATGACCGCGCGCTCACCCCCCGACGGACGATCAAACATCCGCGGGGGCTTTCATGACGGAAGACCGGCGCAGGCTCAACTGCCCTCGCCCTGCTCGTGCTGGATGTTGACCGGACGTGCCGGCACAACGGTCGAGATGGCGTGCTTGTACACCATCTGGGTCACGGTGTTCTTCAGCAGCACGACGTACTGGTCGAACGATTCGATCTGGCCCTGGAGCTTGATGCCGTTGACGAGGTAAATGGCGACCGGAACGTGTTCCCGGCGCAGGGTGTTGAGGAAGGGGTCTTGTAGCATTTGCCCTTTGTTGCTCATGGGAACACCTCTTGTTTATTTGAAATTTAACTGTACTGGATTTTCTGATGCACCGCAGCTTCCGACACGGCACGCCATGCATTCGATCCCGTGCCTGCGGACCTATTTGTCGCGCGCCGCGAACGGATTGTGCGCGGTACGGAATTGCACTCTCAGGGGCGTACCCTGAAGTTTGAATGTTTCCAGGAAGTGGCGTTCCAGGAAGCGACGGTAACTGTCTGAAACATGTTCCAGCGCGGTGCCGTGGATCACGATCACCGGCGGGTTCATGCCGCCCTGGTGGGCGTAGCGCATCTTGGGCCGGAACAGGCCGTGCTTCGGCGGCGCCTGCTTCTCGACCGCCGCTTGCAGCGCGCGCGTCAGGCGCGGCGTCGGCAGCTTGATCATGGCCGCCGCGTAGGCCGCATCGACCGCGCCGAAAATGCCGCTCACGCCCTGCCCTTCCAGCGCCGAAATGTAGAGCTGGCGGGCAAATCCGAGGAAACTCAACTTGCGCGCCACTTCCCGCTTGAAGATTTCCCGCCGGTAGCTGTCGACCGCGTCCCACTTGTTGATGACGAGCACCAGCGCACGGCCGCTTTCGACGATGAAACCGCCGATGTGCGCATCCTGGTCGGACACTTCCTGGGTGGCATCCAGCACCAGAATGCAGATGTTGGACTGCTCGATCGCCTGCACCGTCTTGATTACCGAGAACTTCTCGATCGATTCGAACACCCGGCCCTTGCGGCGCAGACCTGCGGTGTCGATCAGCGTGTATTCCTTGCCGCCGCGCTGGAACGGAATGCTGATCGCGTCCCGGGTCGTGCCGGCCTGGTCGAAGGCGATTACCCGCTCCTCGCCGAGCAGTGCATTGATCAGCGTGGATTTGCCGACGTTGGGTCGACCGGCCACCGCGATTTTCGGGCCGCGCAGGTCGTCCTCGTCCTCCGGGTCAAGCGGGAACGGCGCCAGGCATACTTCGACCAGATTGCGCACGCCCTCGCCGTGGGCCGACGAAATGACGTGGATGTCACCCAACCCCAGTTCGTGGAACTCGGCGGCGACGATTTCGCGCCGCATGCCTTCGGCCTTGTTTACCGCCAGCACCAGCGGCTTGCCGGCACGGCGCAGCCGGGCCGCGATCTCGCGGTCGTGCGCGGTCAGGCCGGCGCGACCATCGACGATGAACACCAGCACGTCGGCTTCGGCGATCGCCTGCTCCGCCTGCTGCGCCATTTCCACCATGATGCCGTCACGCGCGGTCGGCTCGAAGCCGCCGGTGTCCACCACCAGGAAGGGCCGGTCGCCCAGACGGCCATTGCCGTAGTGACGATCCCGCGTCAGGCCGGGAAAATCGGCCACCAGCGCATCGCGCGTCTTGGTCAGACGGTTGAACAGGGTGGACTTGCCCACATTGGGGCGTCCGACGAGTACCAGAACAGGCTTCAAGAGTAATCCTCAGCGGGCGGACAGCGCGCGCACGCCGCCGGCCCGGGTTTGGGCGATGAAAGCACGGCCATAGGCCTGCATCGCCGCATCGATGCTGCTGCCGTCGCCATTCAGGCGGGCGGCGAAAGCGCCATTCTCGCGCTGCAGAAGGTGCACGATACCCTCCACGTCGCTCACGGCAATATACGCGCCCACCGCCAGCGGGCGGCCGGGGCCGCGACGGGCCAGCTTGTCCTGCTTCCAGAGACTGGCGCCGGTCGCACGGTCCAGCGCATGCACCGCGCCCTTGTCGTCGCTGATGTAGAGGTTCTGGGTATCGACGTCGATGCCGGCACCGCTCGAAATGTCGCGCGACCACACCACATTGCCGCTGGTCAGCTCGAAGCAGGCCACACGGCCCTGGAAGGCTGCGGCGCAGACTTCGCGACCTGCCAGTACCGGCGGGCTGGTCACGTCGGCGATGCGCTCGAGCTCGGTCGCCCCCTTGGGCAGCGCCACATTGGATTCCCACATGGTCGAGCCGTTGCTGCGGTTGATCGCCACCAGCTTGCCACCCGGGAAGCCGGCGATCACCAGCGACGGCGTGCTGATCAGGCCGGCGTGGGTGCGCAGCGTGAGTGCCGGGTTGGCGCGCTGGTAATTCCATTTGCGGGCACCGTCGGCGGCCGCGAAAGCCTGGATGCGGCTGTCGGCGCTGCGCACGAACACCATGTCGTCGGACACTTCCGGCGGCGCCAGCACCTCGGACGTCACCGTGGCCTGCCAACGCGGCTTGCCGTCGGTGCCGAACGCCAGCACCTCGCCCTTCTCGGTACCGACCACCAACAGCTTGTCGCTGGCGCCCACACCGCCGGACAGGCTCTTGCCGGCATTGATCTTCCAGATCAGGCGACCGTCGTCCAGACGCGCGATCACCCCGTCCCGCGACGCCGCGTACACGGTGCCGCCCACCACCGCCGGCGCGAACACGAAATTCTCCGACTGGCCCACGCCATAGCGCCACACCTCGGCCAGCTGGGCGGTCGGCTGGATGACACCCAGCGGCGGCACCTTGCCCTTGCTCGGGCCGCTGAACGGATTCAGGCTGTCCAGCGAAAGCGAGGAGCAGCCCGCGCTCAGCGAGGCAACCAGAATCAGGGCCGGAAAGCGTTTCACTGCTTGCCTCCGACCGCGTCGAGCTTGATTTCGACCACGCTGCGGATGCCCTGCTGGGCGATGCGGGCCGCATCGCCACCGGCCTTGATCGACTCATCGATGCGGGTCAGCGCCGCCTGGTAGGCGGTGCGCGCCTCGTCACGCTGGTCGCGCATCAGGTGCAGGTCACCGCGCGCCTCCAGGAAGCGGGCTTCCAGCGACGCTTCGGCCTTGCCGTCGAGCAGCTTGGCGGCGTCATCGAACTTCTGTTCCTCGATCAGCACATAGGCCAGACGCAGGCGGGCGAGATCTCGAACGACGTCCTCCGAGGCCTTGTCCTTCACCCATTCGAGCTGGGCACGGGCGGTCTGGGTGTCGTTGTTCTCGGCATGCACCTTGGCCGACAGCAGCGCACCGAGGGCCGCGTACTGGGTGCCCGGGAAATGCTCGGTCAGTTCGGCCGCCGCTTCGCGGGTCTTTTTCAGATCACCGCCCAGCGCCGCTTCCTGCAGCACGTCATAGATGCCGCTGGCCTTGACCGACTGGTCACGCTGGTACCAGTTCCAGCCCTGCTGGCCGATGATGACCGCGGACACCGCGATCACCAGCCAGGTGATGGCGTTGCCCCACTGGTTCCACCAGGACTTGATGGCGGAGAGCTGTTCCTGTTCTTCCAGATCGAGTGCTGCCATGTGCTTGGCTCCTGCCGGTTTGACCGGTTATTGAAAGTCGGTTTTTTGAAGGGCGTCGTCTTCGTCGTCGCCGTAGCCACCCAGCAGCATGGCCGCCAGGTGCTCACCCACGTCGTCGGCGCTGATGCGCATCTGTTCGCCGCCGCGCAGCGGCTTGAAGGTGACCTCACCCGCGGCCACTTCTTCTTCGCCCAGGATGAGCGCCACCATGGCACCGGAGGCGTCGGCGCGCTTCATCTGCGACTTGAAGCTGCCGCCGCCGCAGTGCATCAGCGTCGCGAAGCCGCCGTCGCGCAGACGCTCGGCCAGCGCGAAGGCAGCCGCCTGCGCGCCAGTGCCCGAATGCACCACATAGGCCTCCACCCGCTCGACCAGCGCGTCGGCCTCCTGGGTATCCCACAGCGCCATCAGCCGCTCGATGCCCATCGCGAAACCCGCGGCCGGCGCAGGCTTGCCACCCAGCTGGGCGATCAGGCCGTCGTAGCGGCCACCGGCGCACACCGTGCCCTGGGCGCCGAGCTGGTCGGTCACCCACTCGAACACGGTAAGGTTGTAGTAATCCAGCCCGCGCACCAGGCGCGGATTGATGCGGAAGGCGATATTGGCGGCGCGCAGCGTGTCCTGGATGGCATTGAAGTGCGCCAGCGATGCCTCGCCCAGAAAATCGGACAGCTTGGGCGCCGCTTCGACCAGCGCCTGCATGGCCGGGTTCTTGGTGTCGAGGATGCGCAGCGGATTGCTGTGCAGACGGCGCTTCGCGTCTTCGTCCAGCTGGTCCCGGTGCGCCTCGAAATAGGCGATCAGTTCGGCGCGGTGCTTCAGCCGCTCTTCCGGCGACCCGAGCGAATTGATTTCGAGCTTGATGCCCATCAGGCCGAGGTCGTCCCACAGACGCTGGCACATGATGATGAGCTCGGCGTCGATGTCCGGACCGGCGTAGCCCAGCGCCTCGACGCCGACCTGGTGGAACTGGCGGTAGCGGCCTTTCTGCGGACGCTCGTGGCGGAACATCGGGCCCATGTACCAGAGCTTGCGCGGGCTGTCGTACAGCAGATTGTGTTCGGTCACCGCCCGCACGCAGGACGCCGTGCCTTCCGGGCGCAGCGTCAGGTTCTCGCCATTGAGCGCGTCCTCGAAGGAATACATTTCCTTCTCGACGATGTCGGTCACTTCACCGATGGCGCGCTTGAACAGCGGCGTGTGCTCGAGCAGCGGCATGCGGATCGGCCGGTAGCCGTAGCCGCGCAGCCAGTCGCGCACGATGGTTTCGAATGCTTCCCAGCGCTCTGCCTCGTCCGGCAGGATGTCATTCATGCCGCGAACGGCTTGCAGTTTGCTCATTCTTCTTCGTTCAGACGCCGGTGCGGCCGGCGGTTTTCTTGGTGTAGGTGCGGGCGACATAGGCATCGACGATGCCGCGGAATTCCGCCGCGATGTTGTCGCCCTTCAGCGTGACGGTCTTTTCGCCGTCCTCGAACACCGGTGCCACCGGTGTTTCCCCGGTACCCGGCAGCGAAATGCCGATGTTGGCGTGCTTGCTCTCGCCCGGACCGTTCACGACACAGCCCATCACGGCCAGCGTCATCCGTTCGACGCCGTCGTACTGCGTCTTCCACTCCGGCATCCTGTCGCGGACATAGGTCTGGATGTCGGCCGCCAGTTCCTGGAAGAAGGTCGAGGTGGTGCGACCGCAGCCGGGGCAGGCGGCAACCATGGGCGTGAAGGCACGCAGCCCCATGGTCTGCAGCATTTCCTGGGCAACGATCACTTCCTTCGTGCGATCGCCGTTCGGCTCCGGCGTCAGCGACACCCGTATGGTGTCGCCGATGCCCTGCTGCAGCAGCACCGACATCGCGGCGGTCGAGGCAACGATGCCCTTGGAGCCCATGCCGGCCTCGGTCAACCCGAGGTGCAGCGGGTAATCACAGCGCTTCGCCAGCTCGGAATAGATGGCGATCAGATCCTGCACGCCGCTCACCTTGCACGACAGGATGATCCGGTCCGGCGACAGGCCCCATTCGACCGCCTGCGCGGCGCTTTCCAGCGCGGAGGTGACCATCGCTTCGCGCATCACCTCGATCGCATCCTTGGGCTGCGGCCGGCGGGCGTTCTCGTCCATCACCCGGGCGAGCAGCGCCTGGTCCAGGCTGCCCCAGTTCACGCCGATGCGCACCGGCTTGTCGTAGCGGCAGGCGATGTCGATCAGCGCGGCGTACTGTTCGTCGCGCTTGCTGCCCTTGCCCACATTGCCCGGATTGATGCGCAGCTTGTCCAGCGTCTCGGCGCAGGCCGGGTGTTCGCGCAGCAGCTTGTGGCCGTTGAAGTGGAAGTCGCCGACCAGCGGCACATCCACATTCATTTTCAGCAGCTGCTCGCGCACCTTGGGCACGGCGGCCGCGGCTTCCATCGTGTTGACCGTGATGCGCACGATTTCCGAACCGGCCCGGGCCAGCTGCGCCACCTGGATGGCGGTGGAAATGTGGTCCTCGGTGTCGGTATTGGTCATCGACTGCACCACCACCGGTGCAGCCGAGCCGATCACCAGATCGCCGACCCGCACGCTGCGGGTCGGGCGACGGACGATGCCGGAAGACGGTTCGCTCATCATTCAAGCCTCAGTCGGGCCACTTCGACCTTGGTCGAAGGGACGAGATCGTAGGGCGCGCCGTCGATGTCCATGCTCACCGACTTCGCATTCCCGATCACCAGCGACACCGGGAACACCGCAGTGAAGCTGCGGGTGCTGCCGGCGCGATTCAGTTCTGACAGCACGACGCGCCCCTGCGCATCGCGCATTTCTATCCACGAGTCCGCGGTGAAGCGGAAGTTCAGCTGGCGCTGACCGGGCACGGCAGTCGCTGCAGGCGCCTGCTGCGCCGACACAGGCGGAAGCGCTGCAGTCGCAGCCGCATCCGGAGACGGGTTCGGCGGCGGCACTTCGGCCTGCACGGCAGCGGTCTGCGGATCGACCGGCGGTACAGGCTCTGAGGCCGGCACTTCGGGCGTCGCCTCGGCCGCTGGCGGCACGACAACGGCCGGCGTCGGCTCGACCGCCGCAGGCTGAGCACCTGCCGGCCAGAACTCGAACCACACGTAGAGCGCGATCGCGGCCAGCGCAGGCACGCTCAGCGCAAGCAACGGCAGCATCCACTTGCGACGGGCCGACTGGCTGGGCATGGCCACACCGACATTGGCCTGTTCCACCAGCTGCGGACGCGCCCGCACTTCGTGACGATCGAGCTGGGCCAGCAGGGCCTGGGCATCCAGCCCCATCAGCGACGCGTAATTGCGGATGAAACCGCGCGCGTAGGTGGCACTGGTGAGGCGGGCGTAGTCGTCCGACTCGATCGCCTCGACCTGACGCGCGGCCAGCTTGATCGCGGCACCGATGCCCTCGACCGTCATGCCGCGCGCTTCGCGCGCACGACGCAGCTGCAGTCCGACCGACGGTTCGTCCGCGAAATCAGCCTGTTGCGATACCGTGTTATCGACGGTCATCAGTCGTATTTCCCCTGCATCAGGGCCTGGTGTTCCGGCGTCCCGGCGAAGCGGCGGCGCAGCTGGCCGGCAAAACCGGCTTCGGACACCTTGTCACCGAGCTTGCGCTCGATGCGCAGCGCCAGCCACAGGCTTTCGGCCACCGGATCACGCTGCGCATGGAAATCGCTCACGTACTTGCGCGCCTCGTAATAGTTGCCCTTGCGATAGAACAGCAGCGCCAGGTTGTACAGCGCCTGCACATTGGTCGAATCGGCGTTGATCGCGCGCAGGAAATTGACCTCGGCGGTCTGCAGGTCGCCGCTGCGCATCGCGCACAGGCCGGCGTTGGTATAGGGCCGGGTGGGTGACGCGTAGAGCGGGTTCTTGATCGCGTTGTTGAACAGTTGCATCGCGCGGGCGGTGTCGCCGTCCTGGCACAGGAACCAGCCGAAGTTGTTGTTGATGTCCGGGTCACTGGGCGCGAGACGCAGCGCCTTTTCGAAATTTTCCCGCGCCTGCTGACGTTCCTGCAGGTAGAGGTGGGCCAGACCCATCAGGTTGTAGGCCGGGCCGTAGCTGCTGTCGTCGCGCACGGCAAGACGCCCTTCTTCCAGCGCCACCGCCACATTACCCGCTTCCAGATAAGCCAGACCGAGTTCGGTGTGCGACTTGGCGCGGGTGCGGGACGAACCGGTGGTGATGGTTTCCACCGGCTTGTATTCCGAAACCGGCGTACTGGGCTGCTGACTCTGTGCCGCGACACCCGGAGCGGCGGCCGGCTGGCCACCCGCGCAACCGCTGAGCAGCCAGGCGGCCGACAGGGCAGCCAGCGCACACGAAAACAGTCTTTTCACCGTGCGGGAACCTCCTGGAGGGGAATGGTCTTGCGGGTGCGCCGGGTCTTGTCCAGCACCTGGCCGGCAAGCTGGCCGCAGGCGGCATCCACGTCGTCGCCGCGCGTCTTGCGCGTGGTGGTGACGATGCCGGCTTCGATCAGGATTTCGGAGAAGCGGCGGATGCGCTCCTTCGACGAACGTCCGAACGGCGCCTGCGGGAAGGGATTGAACGGAATCAGGTTGTACTTGCACGGCACCTGGCGGGCGATATCCACCAGCTGGCGCGCGTGTTCGTCGCTGTCATTCACGCCGTCGAGCATGACGTACTCGAAGGTGATGAAGTCACGCGGCGCGCGGTCGAGATAGCGCACGCAGGCCGCCAGCAGCTCGCGCAGCGGGTACTTCTTGTTGATCGGCACCAGCTCGTCGCGCAGCGCGTCGTTCGGCGCGTGCAGCGACACCGCCAGCGCGACCGGGCAGGCGTCGCGCAGGCGGTCCATCGCCGGCACGATGCCCGAGGTCGATACCGTCACGCGACGGCGCGACAGGCCGTAGGCGTTGTCGTCCAGCATCAGCTTGAGCGCGGCCACCGTGGCGTCGAAATTGGCCAGCGGTTCGCCCATGCCCATCATGACGACGTTGGAAATCACGCGCTCGCCGTCATTCTCGCCACCACGCACCGCGCCGAGCGCGCGGTTGGCGAGCCAGAGCTGGCCGATGATTTCCGACACTTCGAGATTGCGGTTGAAACCCTGCTTGCCGGTCGAGCAGAAGGCGCAATCGAGCGCACAGCCTGCCTGCGTCGAAATGCAGAGCGTGCCGCGACGCTCTTCCGGAATGAACACGGTTTCCACCGCATTGCCGGCACCGACGTCGATCAGCCACTTGCGCGTGCCGTCGGTGCTGGTGCTGTCACGCACCGGCACCGGGGCCTGGACGCAGGCGATGTCCGACAGCTTGGCGCGCAAGGACTTGGCGACGTCGCTCATCGCGTCGAAGTCGCCCTCGCCATTGCGGTGTATCCACCGCATCACCTGCCGCGCGCGAAAGGGCTTCTCGCCCAGACCCGTAAAGAAGTCGGCGAAGCCCTCGGCGTCAAACTGCAGCAGGTTGGTGCGGGTCACGCGTGTGCTCTCAGCGCGAGTAGACGTTCAGCGCCGGGAAGAAATAGGCGATCTCGACGGCGGCGGTTTCCGGCGCGTCGGAGCCATGCACGGCGTTGGCATCGATGGAGTCGGCGAAGTCGGCGCGGATGGTGCCCGGCGCAGCCTTCTTCGGATCGGTGGCGCCCATCAGGTCGCGGTTCTTCAGGATGGCGCCTTCGCCTTCCAGCACCTGGATCATGACCGGGCCGGAAATCATGAAGTCAACCAGATCCTTGAAGAAGGGACGCTCGCGGTGCACGGCGTAGAAGCCTTCGGCTTCTGCGCGCGACAGCTGGGTCATGCGCGAGGCGACGATCTTCAGGCCGGCGTCTTCGAAACGCTGGTAGATCTTGCCGATCACGTTCTTGGCGACGGCGTCGGGCTTGATGATCGAAAGGGTACGTTCAGCGGCCATGAAACTCTCCGAATTGATGACTGAGTGAGGAAACGGAAGGACAACCCGAGATTGTACCAATAGCGGAGCACCCCGTCAGCCCGGATGCTGCGGCGCGCAAGTACGGCGTGCCCCCCGCCCGTACAGATCATCCTGTGTTTTCCGAATTTTCAGTATTTTCTGAAATTTGATTTATATTAAAGCCTGTTCAAATACTTCTTGAAAAGGACGGGACTTCAATCGTGACCCCGCTGGTACACGCCTTCGTGGCGCACTTCGGCGAAATGGGCAGCCGCTGGGGCATCAATCGCACCGTCGGTCAGATCTACGCGCTCATCTTCGTATCCCCGCGTCCGCTCTGCGCCGACGAGATCGCGGAAACGCTCTCCTATTCCCGCTCCAACGTCAGCATGGGGCTGAAGGAACTGCAGTCGTGGCGACTGGTGAAGCTGCGCCACATGCCCGGCGACCGGCGCGAATACTTCGACGCGCCGACCGACGCCTGGGAGATTTTCCGCACGCTGGCGGAAGAACGCCGGCGGCGCGAGATGGAACCCACGCTGTCGATGCTGCGCAGCGCCCTGCTGGAAACCCCGAGCAGCGAGGAAGACCGCGTGGCGCAGGAGCGCATGAAAGGCATGCACGACCTGATCGAACTGATGAGCAACTGGTTCGACGACGTACAGAGGCTCGACGCCCAGACACTGGCCAAGCTGATGCGCATGGGTGCACGGGTCCAGAAACTGCTGGAGCTGACCGGCCAGCTGAAACCCGGTACCAAGGAGTGAGACCCCATCATGGATTTTGATCCCGTCCTGCTGGCGCGCATGCAGTTCGCTGCCAACATTACCTTCCACATCCTGTTCCCGACCATTTCGATCTCGCTGGGCTGGATGCTGCTGTTCATGCGCTGGCGCTGGCTGAAGACGAATCACCGGCCCTGGCTCACCGCCTACCGCTTCTGGACCAAGGTGTTCGCACTGACCTTCGCGCTGGGCGTGGTGAGCGGCATCACGATGAGTTTCCAGTTCGGCACCAACTGGCCGGGCTTCATGGAAAAGGTGGGCAATATTGCAGGCCCGCTGCTCGGCTTCGAGGTGCTGACCGCCTTCTTCCTCGAAGCGACCTTCCTCGGCGTCATGCTGTTCGGTCACGGCCGGGTGAGCGAGCGGGTACACCTGCTGGCCACCTTTCTGGTCGCCTTCGGCACCACGATGAGCGCGTTCTGGATCCTGGTGCTGAACTCCTGGATGCAGACGCCGGTGGGCTACGAAATCATCAACGGCGAGTTCCACGTGAAGAGCTGGCTGGAAATCATCTTCAACCCGTCCTTCCCGTACCGCTTCACCCACATGCTGCTCGCGTCGATGCTCACCATGGCCTTTCTGGTCGCGGGTGTGTCCGCCTGGCAGGTGCTGCGCGGACGCGCCAACGCCTCCACTCCGCTTGCGCTGCGCGCCGGCCTGACACTGGCGGCCGTGCTCATCCCGGTGCAGATCGTCGTCGGCGACATGCACGGCCTCAACACCCTGCACCACCAGCCGCAGAAGATCGCGGCGATCGAGGGCGTGTGGCACACCGAGCGCGGCGCGCCGCTGCTGCTGTTCGCGCTGCCGAACGAGGCGGAAAAGCGGAACGATATGGCCATCGGCATCCCGAAGATGGCGTCGCTCATCCTGACCCACGAATGGGATGGCGAACTGAAGGGCCTGAACGAATTCGAGGCTCATCCGCCGGTCCGGCCGCTGTTCTTCAGCTTCCGCATCATGGTGGCGATCGGTTCGCTGATGCTGCTGGTGAGCTGGGTGGGCTGGTGGCTGCTGCGGCGACACGGCTGGCAGCCGGACCGCGCTCCACGCTGGCTCATCGGCGCGATCGCCGGGATGACCTTTTCCGGCTGGATTGCCACTGTGGCCGGCTGGTACGTGACCGAAATCGGCCGTCAGCCGTGGATCGTGCACGGCCTGATCAAGACCGCCGACGTGGCATCGACCACGCCCGCGCCGCACATCGCGCTGACGCTGACCGGCTACCTGATCACCTATGTGCTGCTCATCGTCGCCTATGTGAGCGTGCTGCGCTACATGGCCGAAAAGCCATCGGACAGTTACGACCCCGCCCCGACCGGCGGCGCCGCGACGCCCCTGCCTACCCAGTTTGCGAACAAGGAGAATGCAGCATGACCTGGGCCGAATTCCTGCCTGTCATCTTCATGGGCCTGATGGGTCTCTCGATGTTCCTCTACGTCGTGCTGGACGGCTTCGATCTGGGCGTGGGCATGCTGCTGCATCGTGCGAACGACAGCCAGAAGGACATGATGATCGCGTCGATCGGCCCGTTCTGGGATGCCAACGAAACCTGGCTGGTACTCGGCGTCGGCATTCTGCTGATCGCCTTCCCGAAGGCGCACGGCGTCGTGATGACCGCGCTCTATCTGCCGATCGCGGTCATGCTGCTCGGTCTCATCCTGCGCGGGGTGGCCTTCGATTTCCGGGTCAAGGCGCAGGACAGTCACAAGCCGCTGTGGAATTTCGTGTTCTTCGCCGGCTCGACCGTCACCGCGATCGCCCAGGGCTGGATGCTCGGCCGCTTCATCACCGGTTTCGCCGACGGTTTCGCCTATTCGCTGTTCGCGCTGGCGATCGCCCTCGCCCTGCCCTGCGCCTACGTACTGATGGGCGCCGCCTGGCTGGTGCTGAAAACAGAGGGCGAACTGCAGCAGCGCGCGGCGCACTGGGGTCGCATGGCCCTGGTGCCGGTGGTGATCGGCATGGGCCTCATTTCGATCGCCACGCCGTGGGTGAGCGAAACCGTGGCCGGCCGCTGGTTCAGCCTGCCGCAGTTCATCGGCCTGCTGCCCATCCCGTTCGCCACCTTCGCCTGCTTCGTCGCGCTGCGCTGGACGCTGAGCGGCCAGCGCGCACTGGGCACGCTGTGCTGGCTGCCTTTCGTACTGACGGTAGGCGTGTTCCTGATGGGCGGTCTCGGCCTGGCCTACAGCCTCTACCCCTATGTCGTGATGGACCGCATCACGATCTGGCAGGCAGCCAGCGCAACCGAGGCGCTGAACCTCATCCTCGCCGGCTGCATCATCACGGTGCCCGCCATCCTCGCCTACACGCTGTTCGCGCATCGCGTGTTCTGGGGCAAGGCGACCGAGCTGCGCTACGGGTAAGCGCATGCGCCCCGCCCATGGCGGCGGGGCGCATCTAAGGCAGTCAGCGCGCGGAAAAGACCCAGACCTCTTCGCCGTAATCGAACATCAGCACCACCTCGGCACCGACGCAGCGTTCTGCCACCGCCAGCACCTCCCGCCAGCCGACGAAGCGGTGCGCATCCTCGACCGAAGCGCACCATAACCAGTGCTCCGACTTCTGCGTCAGATCGCAGTCCCCCAGAAAGAAGTCACCGCCCGATTTCTGTACCCCGAAGCCCAGATAGACCGCGTGCGCAGGCACGCCCAGTTTCATCTTCAACCAGTCCACCGGACGGATGGACGGCTCCTCGCCCTGCTCTTCCTCTCGTGGAAGCTTTTCTTTTCTGACCACTGTGTCCTCCCAGACAGAAGTCGCGCCGTCATCGTGTAACGACTTTGTCATATTACAGAGATCAGTGACTGCAGCGAAGTGCTGGTGAGCGCGGTGAAGAACACGCGCGGCGCGCCGTCACCCCGGCCGTTACGAAAACACGCGGGTGAAGGCACTGCGATGCAGATCCGCGAAAGAACCTCGAGGCAGGCACCGGTGCGGGCGTTCATCACTGGATACGCGCTGGAAGAAGGGACGACCGCCCCGCTTGACCGAACCCGGGCGCGGAAAAAGCAGGCGTCGGAGAGGCATCCGGCTGGCGCACCCTCGCCTTCGCGCGTCGACACACGCGCCCCGAAGGGAACTGATCGCTGAAAGCAGGAAATGGTGGAGCCGCAGGCGGTGGCGCCGGGGGCGCGCCTGAACGGCGCTGAAAAAGAAAAAGGCCAGTCAATTGACTGGCCTATCTCTTTGTTTCTCTGCGGTAATTTGGCGCGCCCGGAGCGATTCGAACGCCCGACCCCTTGGTTCGCAGCCAAGTACTCTATCCAGCTGAGCTACGGGCGCGCTGCAGAGAGGCAAAACTATAGCACACTTTTTCAACACTGCAACCATTTTTTGATCGATGGTTGCTTTGGCGGAGAAGGAGGGATTCGAACCCTCGATACAGGTTTTAGCCCGTATGCTCCCTTAGCAGGGGAGTGCCTTCGACCTCTCGGCCACCTCTCCGTTTACTGCGTGCTTCAAAGCGCGCGAACTATACCGGTAAGCCCCGCTCCGGTCAAATCCGCGCGCAACTTATTCCAGCCGCTTACTGCGCCGGCTGGTCCAGTTCGAATGCGCGGTGCAGCACGCGCACGGCCAGTTCGAGGTACTTCTCGTCGAGCACCACCGACACCTTGATTTCGGAAGTCGAAATCATCTGGATGTTGATGCCCTCTTCCGCCAGCGTGCGGAACATCTTGCTGGCCACGCCCGGGTGCGAACGCATGCCGACACCAACCGCCGACACCTTGCAGATCTTGTTGTCGCCGGTGATTTCACGGGCACCGATGTGCTGACGCACGCTTTCCAGAATGCCCATCGCCTTGGTGTACTCGCCGCGATTAACCGTGAAGGAGAAATCGGTCGAACCGTCATGGCCCACGTTCTGGATGATCATGTCGACGTCGATGTTGGCGTCGGCGATCGGCCCCAGGATCTGATAGGCGATGCCCGGACGGTCCGGTACGCCCAGCACGGTCAGTTTGGCTTCGTCGCGGTTGAAGGCGATGCCGGAGATGATGGGTTGTTCCATATTGACGTCTTCCTCGACAGTAATCAGCGTGCCCGGACCTTCATGGCCCTCGTCCTCGAAACTGGACAGCACGCGCAGCTTGACCTTGTACTTGCCTGCAAATTCGACCGAGCGGATCTGCAGCACCTTGGAACCGAGGCTGGCCATTTCCAGCATTTCCTCGAAGGTGATGCGGTCCAGGCGACGCGCTTCCGGCACGATGCGCGGGTCGGTGGTGTACACACCATCGACGTCGGTGTAGATCTGGCACTCGTCGGCACCCAGCGCAGCGGCCAGCGCGACACCGGTGGTGTCCGAACCGCCGCGGCCCAGCGTGGTGATGTTGCCCTTCTCGTCCACGCCCTGAAAACCGGCGACGACGACCACGTGACCTTCATCGAGATCGCGTTTGATGTTCTGCTCGTCGATCGACAGGATGCGTGCCTTGGTGTGCGCATCGTCGGTCAGGATGCGGACCTGGCCCCCGGTGTAGCTGCGCGCCTTCAGACCGAGGTCCTTGAGCGCCATGGCCAGCAGACCGATGGTGACCTGTTCGCCGGTGGAGGCGATCACGTCGAGTTCGCGCGGATCGGGCGTCGGCGAAATCTCTTTCGCCAGGCCCAGCAGGCGATTGGTCTCGCCGCTCATGGCCGACACGACGATGACCATCTTGTGGCCGCGCGCGACATAGCCGGCGACCCGGCGGGCAACGCTCTTGATGCGGTCGGGCTTGCCGACCGAGGTGCCGCCGTATTTCTGGACGATGAGTGCCATCTGTACTTCCGGGACGTTGTACGAAAACCCGCAATTGTATCCGATCCGTTCGCGGTGAAAATTCCCCGCTGGAAACAGGGGTCAAACGAACGCCGCCAGCCTGCCTGAAACAGCTCATCCGTTCCGCATCTTCACCCGATGATCATGCTTGCAAACATATGCAAACCTGTTTTGAACAGGACGTTGTGATCATTTATACTGGGTTTTGTCTATAACTTAAGTTATAGGCAAGGGAGTACGCAGAGATGCGGAACTGACGCAGCCGGCAACCGGATTTCAAAGGCACGGCGCGATCGTCCGGTATTCAACTCATCAAGGACAACGAGCATGAAAGCAAGCGACAACATCGACGCACGCGAAATTCGCAAGAAGCTGGGCATGAACCAATCGCAGTTCTGGTCTCGCCTCGGCGTCACGCAGAGCGGCGGTTCCCGTTACGAAAGCGGCCGCAACATGCCCAAGCCGGTCCAGGCCCTGCTGCGCCTGGTGCACGTCGAACAGATCGACATCAGCAAGATCCGCCGCGAAGACATGGAAGTGATCGAGTACCTGCGTGCGACCGATCCTGACGCCTTCAAGCGCCTCAAAAAGGAAGCCCGCGCGCACCGCAAGGCCGGCTGATCGCCGCTTTACGGAGCGCTCCTGAAAGAAGGGGGAAGGCATGGCCTTCCCCCTTTGCTTTTGGGCGCCCGCCAAGCTGCGTGCACCACTGAAATTGCAGGCGTTCCTTACGGACCCTTCACCACGATATCGACCGGCGACGGCGGATTGACCTGCAGCGGATTGCCGTCCGGCGCCACGGCCATCACATTGCCGACCTGGATGCCGGTGGCCCCGGCCGGCGCATTCGGCAGCGCACGGAAACGCAGTTCCGCCCTCACCTCCTGACCGGAACCGCTCAGGGTGAGCGCGACCCGCCCCGGGGCGCTGACATTGCCCTGCGGCGTCAGCACGTTCGGGTCATAGGCCAGTTCGATCACCGCGCTTCTCACCCCGCCCGGCGCACTGAGCGACACGATGACGCCGGCCTCGCCGCCCGGCGTCACTTCACCGGAAGACTGCATGCGCAGTTCGGCCGCGCCCTCTTCTTCAGGCGGCACGACGTCCGGCACCGGTGCGGCCTCCGGCTGCGGCATGCGCGACGGCACCGGCAGTGTCGCCGGCGCACCGGGCACCGCGCCACCGCCGCTGCTCAGCCTCATCCCCTGATCCTTTCCGCCCGACCGCACCGACAGCGCGGCAGCGCCCACCGCCGCCTCGGTACCTGCCGGCAGCGCGGGCGAAATGTGCGCCGGCCGGCTCAGATTGCGCACGATGCGCGGCGTGATGAGCAGGACGATTTCGGTCTTGTTGTT
>Ga0123397_101834_pt1 | contig 22905 bp, 19 predicted proteins | sample T10HLNH4metaT_FD_89925 | JGI IMG/M metagenome (GOLD analysis project Ga0123397, IMG submission 89925) | Methane-oxidizing artificial microbial communities from Washington, USA to study methane cycling - T10-HLNH4 metaT (Metagenome... ... | reverse complement strand
GAAAAAACTGGGTTGACATTAGAATCTCCATTTTTATAAAACCTTAAATACAAATCGATGCGCCACTATCGCTGCGTAAACGCCATTATATTACAAACAGTGTAAGCTTCCGTTTACTGTGAAGCGCTCAACGATAGCACCGACTTAATCCCATCCGCTGTTTCGGCCTGATTCAACTCGGTCGCCATTAGATACAGCCTATCTTTGCTGATCCCACCGGGCTCGGCCAGATACTGCGCGATATGGTTGGCTCTGGCAATCGCCAGATCGTTAAGGCGCTGCGGATCGGGTGGAAAAATGCCTTCCAGCTTCTGTTGCGCCAACGGGTAAAAGTCAGCGTCCGGATTACTCTTGATCCGTGGCTTGCCCAATAAGGATCTATCCATCTCCAGCGGGAAGACTTCGCCAAAAAACTTGGCCAGCAAGCGCTTGTAGTCATCGTCGGACAATTCAATGTATTCGTGCCGAACTTTCTCACCCTTGTCGCGCAACTCGCCGGACTTCATTTTTTTCAGTACATCTTTTACCGCTTCAAAACGCATCGCCGGCCAATCCATGTTTTCGTAGGCTATCCCTTTGATTTCCAGAGTCAACTCAGGTTTACTGAGCAAGGCTTTGTTAAGCTGATCCAATTTAGCGGATTCTTCGACAGCTAATTCAGCACTACCCGGCGCAAAAGCCACCGCACTAAAATCTTTATCGTCATCCAATAACGAACCCAACGCCTTGAACGGCGACATCGCCACTTTAGAGATCAGATTAACCAACACATTAGCCAGCAAGGAGCCGATACTGAATTTCGGATCCTCCAAACTGCCGGTGATTGGAAAATCCAGATTGATTTTGCCGTCCGCATCTTTCAGCAAGGCAATCGCCAAATGCAAGGGCAAGGACACTGCATTGGGATTTTCCACATGCTCACCCAACGTCAGCTGATCGATTAGCAATTTGTTCTGCACCGCCAACTCTGACTGCTTGATGGTGTATCGCAAATCCAGCGCCATTTGGCCTTTTTCAATCCGGTAGCCGGCAAACTCAGCCATATAAGGCGTAATCAACGGCAAAGGCATGTTGGTAAAATTTAGGGCAATATCCGAATCACCCGTATCGAATTGATATTTGCCTTTGATGCCCACCGAGGCCATCTCGTAAACCTTACCTTTTAAAGCCAACTTGGCCTCGGCGTCTTTATCCGAGGAAAATCCGCTGACTTCACCGTTCAAACTGTTCATGGCCGCCACGAACGGCAAAATCAAGGAGTAGTCTGAGAAATCGGATTTACCATCTTTCAATTCGATTTTACCGATACTGACACGCGGTTCGGCGGGTTTGTCGGCCGCCGGTTTTGCGGGAGCTTTGGCCGCTGGCGCTGGTTTTGATGGTGGTTGCGACACCATCAGGTCGTCGATATTGGTTTTGCCGTCCTTTTTGATATTAAACCGTAAGTAAGGACGATCAAACATCACCCTGGCGAACTTGAAATCCTGTTTCGCCAAATCGATGTCTATCCCGGACACCTCCAGGTTGGACCATTTCAAGAAATCCACGTTCTTGACCTGATCACGGGTCACCAAGCCTTCTAAATTGGCACCGCCTTGATACGTGAGTTGCAGTGGTTCGGCAACCGCCAATTGCAGATTGCCCTTCCCGCTCAAGTCGCCATCCACCAATTCCAGTTTCAAAAATGGATCCAGATAAGGCTGGAATACTTTAAGGTTGATATCCTGAATATCCAGCGCCCAAGACCCCGTAAAGGGTTGCAAACTCATCTCGCCGTCAACTTTCAAACCGCCGGTATTATTAAACTTGCTGCTTAATTGCACAGGCAATTTGCCGCCATCCTGAGTGCTGAATTTCTGCAACTTGCAACGCAACTCGCTCAATTGCAGTTCCAGCGGCTTCGGCAGACTGAAATCGGTAAAATGAATGTTGTAGTTGTTCAGTGCTAACTCATCAACATTAACCAGCCACGGCTTGCTCTCCTCCGCAACTGCTGGTGGTACCGATGGTTGAGTGGTGGCTGGAACTGCGGTATCTCCGGCAAACAAAGCCTGATAATTGACAACGCCGTCCGCTTGCAACCATGCGCTAATCGCCGCATCGCTGCTGGATACCGCGCCAATCTGAACTTGCTGTTGATTAACATCGATATTAATTCCGCTAACAGCCAAGGCCGGCACGCTGACTAAAGGCTTACCGTGATTGTTCTCGGTGATTTCCAGCTGCTTGATGTCGATGATACCGTTGCTGATTTTTGTCAGTAAACCATGCGGCGCTTCGGCAAGCGTGTAATCGACTTGCAAGCCGAGCAGACCGTTGACGATTTCCACTGGCAGGATTTGTTGCAAAAATAATTGCCAGCTTCTTGCCAAACCAATCTTTTCCAACTTCAGATGACCCTTTGACGCCAGTGGCGCAATCGAGAAATCGCCATGCCATTCGATACTCCCGCCCGACTCCAAGCCCATGCTCAAATCGCCGACTGCACTGCTTGCCGCTTGGGTGCTGAGCTCGTTAAGAGTCAGATTAAGCGGCAACAAGTTTTCCGATAGCACTTGACCGGTAACAGCGTCCTGCCAACTTATGCGTCCTTCTTTAATCGCAATTTGATGGACCAACAGCGCCAAGCTATCGCCGCCACTGTCTTTTGTGTCGGGCTGCGGCTCTGATTGTTTGACTTTTATATCCGCAAAATTGAACGCGCCATCGGCGCGACGTTCGATATTGAATTGCGGATTATTCAACTCGATAGCATCTAACACCACGCCGCCAAGCTTTGCCGATTCAACTGCGTCCAAATCGACGAATAAACGCTGGAAGCCCACCAGTTCTTTGCCGTCTTTAGGCCCCAAGGCAAAGCCTTCCACCATCAACGTGAACTTGAATGGGTTGAAGCGAATCTCTGATAGCCGGGCTTGTTGTCCGGTTTCTTCCTGCAGCAAGGCCGGCAGTTTTTTCAACGCCAGTGTCGGTACCAGGTAAAACCCCAAAAAGGCATAGAGTGCCAAAAGCGCGATTAGCCCCAGTGCCGCGATCAAGCCCTTTTTCCGCTTCATTGTCACCACCATGCGCTGGAAATTAGTGCAACTTATTCAATAAATCGGCTTCTATTCGACATCCGCCGAGATCCGGGTAATCGGCCAGATTTTGTTCGAAATCGCGGAAGGACGGATGTTGAAAAGCCAATCGGGCGATCTTGCCTTGCACTAACTCAAACTCCAAAGCCCCACCTTTTTCGCGCGGACTGCCGGGCTTGGTGACAAACAGCATAATGCCAATATTCGCCAAAGGCTGGCCTTGATCCTGAGCCGGACGCGCGCAACTGTAGGTCTCGACGTTCAACCCACTAAACACGGCGGCCAGCTGACCGGCGTTGATCAGCAAGCCTTCGTCGGCAACCGTCGGTACTTGCAAAAGCGCTTCCAAGCCAAAGTTGCCCAGATGGTTTTGCAGTAACACCGTCCCGTTCCCACCTTTTTCGGTATTTAACAAAGGGTATAACTGGCGGGCGGCCTCGTCCTTGTTGGGATTTTGCAAGGCCGATAAAAATTGTCGTGCCGCTGACTGAATCGGGTTGATGACGCCTTCTTTTTTCTGCCGGGAGTTGGTCAGCGCCTCCCAATCCTGCTCGGTATTAACCGCCAGTTTCATACTCTTCATCACGGCATAGTCTTCGCTCGCCAGACAGCCGGCGAAATCCTTAGCCCGGTATTGTTCCAGCAACTTCGGCCGAATTTCGTCTGTCATGGCCCGCTGCGCCGAGATATTAAAGTTTTTCCAATCCGGCGAGGTTTTACTCAGGAAATAATACAACACCGCATTGCGATCAAATTTATTGAAGCCCAAATCCTTCATCGCCAACTTCAAGCGCCGGCATTGGCTTTCTACATCCGGATAATTCTGCCAATCCGGTTGCAGATTGGGTTTGGCGGCCGGGTCTACCTGATCGATCAACTGCCGCAAACTCACTTCGCCGTTGGCGGTTTGGATCGGTACCCGCCACAATTCATCAAGTGACAAATCATGCGCATCGGGCGGCAGATCGCCGGAGGTTTTCAACAGCAATGAGGAGACAATTTCCGGGTAAACCCGCAATTCGCCCAGCAGTTTGCTTTCGGAAGACCAGGCACTTAATCCACCTTCAACCACTTCATAAACACCTAGACGGATTTGATTGAAACTACTGCTGTCGCCCGCAAGTACCACGCTGGCAGGCAAAGAATGCGTCTCGGAACTGTATTTACCGTTACCGGAAGGGCCGGCAGCCGGGGTTTTGGCCATCACTTGCGGATTGCTCTCCACCCAGTTGCCGGCCAGTTTGCCCATCACTGCCATACCGGCACCGACCCCGGTGAATGCGAACAAACTGCTGGCGGCATTAACGTCGCTGATCAACTGGGAAAGATTGGCTTCGTGGCTGTTACTGGTCAAAAAATTGTATTCGATCAGGGTGTCCTTACTGGAATCGAGCCTTAACCAAGGCGTCAGAGAGGCTTTTTTGGTTTCCAGTTTGAAATTGCATTTGCCGGTGGTGGCTTGATACAAAAAGCCGCTGGCTTCGCGCTTCAGTTTTAGCGGATCGTTATGAACGCTAAATACCAGCGCGGCGGATAGGTCGCCGTTTTCGTAGTGGCCACCTACATCGCTACAACCGCCTTTCAAGGCGTTATCCCCCTTGAAATCAAAGTCCGACACTAATTGCACATAGTAATCATCGCCACTCACCGTGGTTTGACCGCGTAGCGGCTTGATCGGTAAAGACTCGGTTTTCGGATAATCGACGGCAATTTGCCGGGTTGTGGCGCAACCGGCCAGCAAACCGCTGGTTAGCAATGCAGTAGTAAGGACTGAAAAACAACGTATCGACATTAAATATCCTATGGTGTCGGGAAACCCAGGCAGGCATGTGCCCGATGCAGTATCGTTTAAATGTAGAATCGAGTTCTTAGGCGCCGCTTAATCGTGGTGCGATAAAATTTATCGTAAGGCATCTTGATGCCGCGGATAGACGCTATTCAAGCACTAATTCCATGCAAGTTAGCCGGGAATGATAAATTGAAGTGTGTTTTGTGGCTATTGTTTTGTTCGACGCTGCGATAGCGCTTAGAGCGCGTCCTGTTTGAAGCGATGGATTTGCCGGCGTTGTTTTTTGTTCGGTTTATGCTCGCGCTCTGACGGATGCTGCAAGGATTGCTGCTGCTTATGTAACTCGATTTGCTTAAGCCGTTTATCGATACTGGCTTGGTCTTCGCTGTAAAGTGCCACTGCCTCTTTAGCCGGACGGCGTTGATTATTCAGATCGGTCACCGTAAGCTCCCAAGTGTATTGGTCCTTGGTGACGCTAATCAAATCGCCGACTTTCACTTCCTTGCCCGGCTTACAGCGCTGGCCGTTGACATGCACTTTGCCGCCGCTGACCGCATCGCCGGCCAGACCGCGCGTCTTGAAAAAACGCGCGGCCCACAGCCATTTATCGATGCGGACTTGATTTAACTCACTCAACGCTTAAACCGCTCTCCGTCCAGGCTTTAAAACCGCCCGCCATGCTGACTGCACCGCTATAACCCAGTTGATTCAATACCTGAGTAGCCAGCGCCGAACGCCCGCCAGTCTGGCAATAAACCACTATATCCGCCTGTTGCCGGCCTTGAAAATCCGGATGGCTGTCGATCTTGAACTCCAGCAAGCCGCGAGGAATATTGATGGCCCCCGGTAAATGTCCGGCGGCGTATTCGGCCGGCTCGCGCACATCCAGTAATAAACTGCTCAAGCGCGTTTGCGCAGTTGCCACGTCGATTTCAGTAATCTGCTGTTTGGCGGCAGCCACCAGTTCTTGGGCAGTAAGGCTCATAAAAACTCTCCAGTCGTAAACGGAATCAAGCTTCCATATGTTTTTTCAATTCTTTCGGAATCGAGAATACCACTTTTTCTTCTATACCTTTGTTTTCACGAACCTGGGTGGTTTCTCCGCCCCACTCCTTCAGCTGATTAATGACTTCCTGCACCAGCACTTCAGGCGCAGATGCCCCGGCAGTAACGCCCACCACGTTAATGCCATCCAGCCACTCTTGTTTCAAATCTTTATAGGTATCGATCAAAAACGCCTGCTTACCCAGCTGTTCGGCAATTTCCCGCAAGCGGTTGGAGTTGGAACTGTTCGGCGAACCTACCACCAAAATCAGATCCGAAATCTTTGCCAGATCATGGACCGCGTCTTGACGGTTTTGGGTGGCGTAGCAAATATCGTCTTTTTTCTGCTCTTTGATGGAAGGGAATTGCTCGCGTAACGCATCGACCATGATCTTGGTGTCTGTCATCGACAACGTGGTTTGCGTAACATAAGCCAGATTATCCGGATTATTGACTCTCAGGTTTTTGACATCATCCGGGGTTTCAACCAGATAAATGTCGCCATGCTCGGTACACTTATCGTATTGACCCATGGTGCCTTCCACTTCGGGATGGCCGGCATGACCGATCAGAATCACTTCCCTATCCTGCTTGGCGTGCTTAGCGACTTGCATATGCACCTTGGTCACCAACGGACAGGTCGCGTCGAATACCGTCAACTTGCGCTCTTCAGCTTCTTTTTGGACCTGTTTGGAAACGCCGTGAGCACTAAAAATCAAATACGACCCAACCGGCACGTCACTCAGTTCTTCGATAAAAATTGCGCCTTTTTCCTTCAAGCCGTCGACTACCGTACGGTTATGTACCACTTCGTGCCGCACATAAATCGGTGCACCGAAGGTATCGATCGCTTGATCGACAATTTCAATAGCCCGGTCAACGCCGGCACAGAATCCACGAGGGTTTGCGAGTACGATTTGCATATTCTTGAGTATTTTACTTGGTTAAGACAAAAGGATTTTAATCCAATTTTGTTTCCGAGACGATAATTCCGTCGCTATCGGCGTACAGATAGTGGTCTTTTTTGAAATTGACACCGGCAAAGGTAATCACCGAGTCTCGGTGCCCATGGCCGTGCTTACTGCTGCATAGCGGATGCGTATTCAAAGCCACCACGCCAATCGGCATCTTGTTAATGGCTTCGGAGCCGCGAATACTGCCGTACACAACGATACCCTGCCAGCCATTTTCGACTGCCAAAGCAGTCAAAGTATCCCCCAACAACGCACAACGCTTTGAGCCCCCACCGTCGATCACTAACACCCGATCAGTGACTTTTTCTTCCAGCACGGTCCGTACTAAAGTATTGTCCTCGAACACTTTTAAAGTAGTGATTTGCCCGCTGAACTGGCTTTTACCGCCGAAATACCGAAACAAAGGCTCGGCAATTTGAAAGTTTTCTTGGGCGGAAAAACGGTCACATAAAGCGCCGGTAAGAAATGACATACAGCCTCCAAAGGCTAGTAATAACGCGCCAGCAATCCGTATTGGCAATCGGCGTCGGGCAGCGGAATTTTCACTTCATATCCACCACCGGACGCTTCCTGCATGGGCTGACCGTACTTATCGACCATATTTTCCACTGTTATATCCCGATTGCCGTGCGGCAGAATCAATTCCAGCTTGTCGCCCAGCGAAAACTTGTTTTTGACGCTAATGTCCGCCCAACCGGTCTCGGCGTCGTAATGGGTAATTTCGCCGCAAAATTGCTGCTGGTGACTTTTAGAGTAACCGGACAAGTAATTTTGATGCTCGTGGGTGTGGTGGCGTTGATAAAAACCGTCGGTGTAACCGCGATTAGCCAAGTTATCCAGGACACCCAGCAACTCGGGCTGGAACGGCCGCCCGGCCAAGGCATCGTCTATCGCCTGCCTATAGGTTTGCGCGGTGCGCGCCACATAAAAATGCGACTTAGTGCGGCCTTCGATTTTCAGGCTGTCGATACCGATTTCCACCAAGCGTTGCACATGCTCGATAGCGCGTAAATCTTTGGAATTCATGATGTAGGTGCCGTTTTCGTCTTCCATGACCGGCAACAATTCGCCCGGACGACCCTCTTCTTCCAAGAAATAGATATTGTCCGCCAAAGGATGCCGATCAGCACCGCCGCAACTGGCGGTATTTAGTCCCTGGTTTAGATCATTCATCGAGATGACCGCACTATCGGCCAACAAATAATCGCCTTCGGCGTTTTCTACCGCCGGTTTAGTATCGTATTTCCAGCGACAAGAATTGGTGCAGGTACCTTGATTCGGATCGCGATGATTGAAGTACCCGGACAGCAAGCAACGCCCGGAATAGGCAATGCATAACGCACCATGCACGAACACTTCCAGTTCCATATCCGGACATTGTTGGCGGATTTCGGCAATCTCGTCCAAGGACAATTCCCGCGACAGAATTACCCGCTCTACGCCCATGCTTTTCCAGAATCTGACGCTGGCATAATTCACCGTGTTGGCTTGTACCGATAAATGAATCGGCATATCTGGCCATTGCTCACGGGTCATCATAATCAAACCCGGATCAGCCATGATCAAAGCATCCGGCCCCATCTCAATGATCGGCTCAATATCTTTAATAAAGGTTTTGACTTTGGCGTTATGCGGAATGACGTTGGCGGCCAGGAAAAACTTTTTACCTAATTGATGCGCTTCGGCTATGCCTTTGGCTAAGTTATCGGCCATAAAATCGTTGTTGCGCACACGCAGGCTATAACGCGGCTGCCCAGCATAAACGGCGTCAGCTCCGAACGCAAAAGCGTAACGCATATTACGAATGGTGCCGGCGGGGGAGAGAAGTTCGATGTGTTTCATGTCTGTACTTAAAAATGAGCTGACAGGCATTTTAACAAAGAATCTATCCGGTAACTTTCGGACGTTTGAAGAATTGCGGTATTCGCGATAGCATTTTGCGAACAATGAAGGGCAGCATGGACACTCGTCGCCCATTCTTTTTACATGCTCTATATGCCTCGATATTACCTTCTAACACGCCTCGGACACTATTATTGGAAACCCCTCCAGTACGCATATTTACCCATATATCCGGCACATACACTGCCTTGATACTGTGAACCTCAAGAAAGCGCATGGTCAATTCAAAGTCTGCCTGACGCGGAAAATTAAGATCAAAACTGCCGAATTGTTCGTATATCTTCCGACGCACAAAAAAAGTGGGGTGCGCGGGCATCCAGCCTTTTTCAAAAAGACCGCGCTGAAAAGGCTTTGACTCCCAATAGCGGGTGACTTGGCTAGTGTTTTTCTGATCTACGTATACCAAATCAGCATAACAAGCATCGACTGTCGCATCGGAAAAGACACTGGCGACTTGGTCTAGTACAGTATCATGAGCGTAAAAATCATCCGCGTTGAGTATTCCGACTATTTCTCCAGTCGCCATGGTGATACCTTTGTTCATGGCATCATAAATACCACGATCCGGTTCGGAAACCACTCGCAATTTATCGGTGTATCGTCTTACCACATCCATGGTTCCGTCTGTCGACGCACCATCGACAATGATGTGTTCCTTAACTGGGTATTTTTGTTTTGCTACGGAAATAATGGTGCCTTCGATAGTCGAAGCGCTATTGAAGCAAACAGTGATAATCGATATTACCTTAGACACTATGGATTATTTTAGTTGAATACGAGACTCGACGGAGCATGTTCGCGATAAAGACTGAGCAGTTTTTCAACAACAATATCTTCGGAAAATGTCTCAATCACGTGCCGCCTACCATTTTCACCCAATTGCTTTAAAGTGGATAAGTCTCTATCCAGCAACCACAGCATGCCCTCGCACAATGACTCCGTGGAATATGGGGTAGCTAAATAGCCATTGATTTTGTGAATTACAATGTCTTTAAGACCCGAGTAATCAAATGCGATGACTGGTGTTTCACACGCCAAGCTTTCTGCGGCAACCTGCCCAAACGACTCGACTAGCGAGGGCACCACGGTAAAGTCCGCGCGACTATATAGCTGAACCAGTATCGACGCATCCATAACCGGCCCAATTTCGACATGCCGGAAGCCAAAATCCATGGAATTTTTGCCTGCCCTCCCTCCAAAACTCACCAGCACAATATTACTTTTATCCTGTAGACGGATTGCCAGCAAACGCAAAGCTTCCTGCAACAAATCAAAGCCCTTCATATACATATTCTTACCATGCACAGCACCGAATAGAATGACTCGGTTTTGGGCGGACACGCCGTAATCAACTAAATAATCGTTAGTCGTCGGCCTATAGAGCTCCGTATCCAAACAATTGGGTATAAGCCGTATATCAAAATTTCCCAATAAAGCGCTTTCAGTTGCCCGACTTACCATCCAAGAGGAAGGGGCAGTAAAAATAACCCTGTCTCTGATTGCATTTAAAACTCGCTCTTTCCTGGCCCAGGTTAATTGATCCAGATCAACCCCAATTACATTTTTATTCGCAACATTATACCCCTCGATAAATCGCGTGCTTCCCAAGGAATAATGTTCGCTTCCGCAATAAAACCATTCATCATGCAGGGTAATAACTATTTTCGCGTTTATACTGGGAATTTTCTCCAACGCGATGGTTTCATTATTTATCCAATTTAAATGAACCAGCTCAGAATTATTTATATTTTTTAGAACTTGGCAACAACTAAAGAAATTAGTTGAATGCTTAGTCAAATTAGAGCTTTTTTGAAGATTTTGTAAGAAAAACACTAAAATTCTTTTCAAAAAGTGAACATAAAAAATTAGTTTTCCTGGAGCAACAACCTTCGAATCCTTAGAATATTTCTCCACAACAACAAGTTGAACAGGCACAGTCCGTTCCTTAAGGGCAATAAAATACTTCAACGCAGCTTTAGCGGCTCCACCTCTTGATTCTGAAAAAGATACAATCGATATCACCCTATCACCAAGCACATTAAAACGATTGACATCAGATTGCACTCACGACTACCAAAACAAACAGATAAAATTTATTTTATTTAAGAAAAAACTATCGCCACCCAATTTTTTTAAATATCACAAGAAAACACTTCATATAATACTTGCAAAAAATCCATAACGAAATTATTTGCAAAAAAAATATAGGAGCCACTTTATTCTTGACTTTAATCCTACCATATTCGCTTAGTGTTTCACGTACTTTTTGTGTCCCTACGCCACCCTCTCTCCAAGCAGAAAACATTATATTTTTCAAAACAACTGGCGGAAAGTTTTTATAAGCGCGCAACAAATGTTCATAATCCATGCAATACAAATTATTTAAATCAAAAATACCATACATTTCGAACATTTTTTTGTGCGTAAAAAGCGCCTGATGAGGAAGAGACATTTTAAATAGCAATGTCCGCTTATCGAATTTTTCACGATAAACCTTAGGTGCAACCCACAACACGCGATCATCATTGGAGTCCGAAACGCGCTGTACTCGGCCACAAATTAACAGATCTCTCGATAAGTCAATACTTTGCATCATCTCACTAACTACGCTATTGGATAATAGATAATCCCCTGCACCCTGAAAATTTACATAATCTCCTGCCGCAAGGTTTACCGCTTTATTAAAAGCATCACTAATGCCTTTATCCTGCTCGCTTACCCAGTAATCTATGGAATTTTCATATTTTTTAATAATATCTACAGTCCCATCAGTCGAACCACCATCTATGATAATGAACTCCAAATTATCATAATCCTGACTGAGTACACTTAGTATGGTTTTTTCAATAGAAGAAGCACTATTAAACACAGCAGTCAGAATACTGATCAATGGCTTATTGGATTGGGAACGCTTAAATGTACCTGACTTTCGTAAACCACCCTCACCTTGTCGCTTTGGATTAGATGGCAGAAAGAGCGTTGGATCAAGACTTAGCCTAGTATGATCTCGCAACAGCACAGAATTATTATTCATCGAAAAAAATCAAAATTATCTTTAAATGCTACGCATCAATACACTATTGTAACCCTGCAATTTCAATAGTAGCTATATACAAGCTTATCCCCAACACCCTTAATGCCTCATAAAACTCTCCAGTTCCTTCATATTCATAACAATGTTTAGTTAATGAAATTAGCTTCCGTGTGCGCAAAACTCTGGACAACCAAGAGCGAGCAACATACTTTGCCCAATAATTTCCTGGCAATTTCTCTGCGAAAAACCATGCCAATGCTGCCCGATAACCTTTTTCTACTTCATTTTCATTATTTAGTGTGGTAAACGAATCTGGATGAGAGCGAAAAAATACATCCGCCATTGGAAGCATCACTACAGACTTATAAGTTGCTACGGTTAATGCAAACAACAAAACATCCGGCCCAGCTCCGTTTAATGTGAAATCACGAGGAATCCGCGTGGGAAAAGATAGCCGTAGATTTTTCCGAATGTCCTCAATACGAAAAATAGCTGACCCCGGTGAGAATGGAACCCTGGCGTTTAGTAAAAATTGAAAATATCTTGCCGACGAAATATATTGATCCTTAATGGATAATGAAAAATTAGTCTTTCCATAATCCGGAGAAGTACCAATTTTTACCGCAGTTGAAACAAAAGCCACATCCGGATTTTCAAAAAAAGGAAGGGTATGTTCAAGAAATCGTGGAAACATCAAATCGTCACTGAACAGTATTTTTCCATATTCGCCTCGTGCTTTTTCTACACAGGCCAGCCAATTTCTTACTGGACCAATATTAGTATCATTCTGGAAAATACGAACTCGTGGGTCTTTTGCCGCAAACTGCTGACATATTTGCCACGTTCCATCATCACTCGCGTTATCAACCACTACAACTTCGAAATCCGCGAATGTTTGATCCAATGCAGATTGGATACATTCAGAAATGAATTTCTCCCGATTATATACAGGAATTAGAATGCTAACTTTCGGCATATCCGCCACAACAGAACTAATTACCGTAACACCCAAATTTGGTTACGAATTAGGTATAGCACTTGAATCGGTAGAGCAATACCCACAAAAAGCAAACTTATGCAGGTTGCCAATACAACACCATACGAACCTAAACCTAGCTGATTTGTAAAGAATAGAGCCAAAGGAATATTAATTAACATTGCAATTATTGCTGCATAAAGTTGAACTCTGATCTTACCAATACCATTTACAAGCATTGCAAAAACATTATTCCAACTTGATATAAGCACAAACAAGCCCATCGCAATAATCAAAAAAAATGAAACATTCAACTCAGGACTTATCCACACTGACACAAGAAATTGCGCCGTGAATACCAGGATTAACACAAGCACCGCTGTACAAAGCAAAACCATTAGCTGCTTCCGCAACATGCTCCTAATCCAAGAAGTATCATTTCTATGGTATGCCTCCGTATAGGCAGACCAAAGTGGCGCAGAAACCAAAGCATGAGCAAAACTAATCATACTAAATAGCTTGAAAACAACTTCATACTCCGTTACGTATTCAGGACCGAAAAGCTGAATAATCAGCAACTTATCGGTAGTAAATATCACTAATACAGCAAGCTGGATTACGAAAAACTGCATACCCACAGACAATAAAGGGCGAATATGATGTTTATCCCAAAAAAAACTTGGAAGTAACTCAGGGTTATATTGAAAAAACCTGAAGCTCAATATTAAATTGGCGATAACCATTGAAACACCGTAAACAACCGCCAGATTACAAATCGAGGCATCAGTTAATTTCGTCAAAACAAAAATAAGAGTTAACGTAAGTATGTTTGAAATCAACGGACCTAGAGCAATCAATGATGATTTTTGTACCGCGCCAAGTAGCGCACTAATCAAACCAATCCAAAAATTTAACAATATAAAAAATGCCGAGATTTGCACTGTTATGAGCAACGTCTCTTCCGGAATTGCCTGGGAGTTAAAGACCATTTGCCAAGGAATAAAAAATGAGGCGCTGGTAACTACCGCCCACACTATCAGCGCTATCACACCAATCAAGCTGTAACCCGATGAGATGTAATGAACAGCTTCTAAACGATCATTATTCGCCAGGGCTTCTGCCACCTTATTGCGAAGACCATTGCCGATGCCTAGATCAAAAAACACAATCCAGGACATCACGGTAAGTAGTGTGGACCAAACACCGAACTGCTCCTGCCCAAGATAATCAATCATCAAAGGAATTGCACAAAACGATGCCGCCATGCTCACGGCTTTGTAAATCACCGATACTTTTATCTGCCGTAAATAATTTCGGGTACGCTCGCTGGAAACTGTGTCAGTCATTGCGATTGGTCAACCCATTTCACCATGGCCGACACGCCCTCAGGTGCCGTGACTTGAGGTTGCCAATCTAGCAGGCGCTTAGCTTTGCTTATATCAGCAACAAACACGCGTTGATCGCTTTCCCGCACAGGTAATTGATCGTAATTAAGCCGAACGCCAACGATCTTTTCCAATAATTCAAACAGCTCCAACAAAGACAGACTGTTTTCTATACCGCCGCCGACGTTAAACACTTGCCCTTTAGCTTTATCGATATTGCTCAGCGCCGCTGTATAAAGACGTATCATGTCTTCAGCATGAAGCACATCACGTACTTGTTTACCCGTACCGGAAATAGTGAAAGGCTTTTTACTCAGGCCTTTGACAGTTTCCACAGCCTTTTGACAAAACCAGCCAACCCAGCCTTGATCGTAGGTGGCAAACTGTCTACCGCCATACATTGATGAGTGACGAAAAACTACGGTCTTAAGCCCGAATATACGCGCGTAATCAAGCATGTATTGATCGGCAGCCCCTTTGGAACAACCATAGGGAGAATGAAATTCCAACGGTACATTTTCGTTAAAGCCATTGGGGTATTCGTTGCATTGATAGCGCGTTTGGGTCTCTGTATAAGAATACTGTTCCAAATCGCCGTACACTTTGTTGGTGGAGGAATACACTACAACCGCATCCGGCGAATATTGTCTGACAGCCTCCAGCAGATTGTGCGTCCCGATTGCATTGACCTCGAAATCCATGCGCGGATTAGCAATAGATGTGGTCATGGCCACTTGTCCAGCGAGATGAAATATCGAATCTGGTTTGAATGACTGGATAGCCCGGGTAATGTCATTCTGATTGCGAATATCGCCATGCTCGAACAGGAATTCTCCTTGAGTTTGTAACCATGACAAATTTGCGCGTGAACCGTTGCGGTAGAGACTATCGAAAACCAACAACTCATCGCCACGAGAAAGCGCATCCGCTGCCAAATTGCTACCCAAAAAGCCGCATCCGCCCGTAACTAACAATTTCACTGCTTACTCCTTTGGATTATCAACTGCAAACCCTCGAGAAGCTCGTAATGACAATGCCATCCCAAAGCTCGCAAAGCTTCGGTATTTGCCTGCGAAAACATTGTTTCACCAAACCTATAAGGCAATGCGCCAAAATTCAATCGGGTATTCGACGCGGTTAGATTGTGTACAGTTTCAACAAACTGCCTGATTGTAACAGCCGTGCCACTGCCCACTTCAAATTCTAAAAACCAATCTTCCAATGCACTTCTTTTTTCCAGTATTAAAGAATATGCAGATACGATGTCATCGATATGAATAAAATCCCGCTTCTGCTCTCCCAATGTTAAATCTAACTCCGGGACATTAGCTAAACAACTATTGATAACGTGAGCAGTAAATTTTGAATTATCGTCACCAGTTCCGTAAAAATGCTCTAACTTCAAATTCACAAACTGAATTTTTCTTTTTCTTGCAAAATATCGTCCCCAGTCTGTGAATTGTACCTTTGAAAGTGAGTATGGATTAAGATATTCATCCAATGCAGTATCGGTATTAACAAATAATCCAACATTTGCATCCGCAGAAGCTTGCATTAACTTTAATGGGAAGAGCAAATTTGCTTCTAATATTTGACAAGAATCCTCACCATTTCTGCCATAACAAGTAGCGGTATGAATCACTGCATCAAATTGTTTATAACCATAAAATAATTCGGAAAGATCGGTTTCCTCCAAGTTTTGCAATGATAAATTGGAAAACTTGGAGGAAACCCGTGTCATAGGAGATAACTTTCGTTTCAGGGCAACAATTTCGTGGCCTTTATTGAGCAATTCAGTAGCTAAGTGACTACCCAAAAAGCCAGTTATTCCAGTAAGCAAAACACGCAAACTCAAACTATTAACTCACACCAAAGAACTTTTCGAGTTTGTCACCAACAAAACACAACATTTCCTCAGTTAAACCAGGATACACACCAATCCATAACGTATTATTCATTACCTGATCGGTAGTGTTGAGATCGCCGCTAACACGATAAACCCTGTCTTGAAAATAAGGTTGACGAGTTAGGTTGCCAGCAAACAAAAGTCGCGTACCTATTTTATATTTGTCCAGATATTTCAGCAGATCGACGCGGATATACTCAGCGGATTCCCGCAATGTAATCGGAAAACCGAACCAGGAAGGATCGCTATTTGGAGTCGCCTCAGGCAGAATTAAAAACTGTTCACAGGAATGTAGGCGCTGTTTAAGATACTCAAAATTCCGTTTACGTATCGCAATAAATTCAGGCAAACGATCCATCTGCGCCAGAGCGCAGGCGGCCTGCATGTCACTGATTTTCAGGTTGTAGCCCAAATGCGAGTAGGTGTATTTATGATCGTAGCCCTTAGGCAAGGTGCCTAATTGCCAACCGAAACGCATACCGCAGGTATCGTCACAACCCGGAGCGCAATAACAATCTCGTCCCCAATCGCGGAACGACTCGATTATCTTTCGCAGCTTGCGATCCTTGGTAAACACCATGCCGCCCTCACCCATTGTAATATGGTGAGCCGGGTAAAAACTGCAAGTAGCAATGTGGCCGAACTGCCCAACATGTTGGCCTTTATAGGTCGACCCGAGCGCATCGCAGCAGTCTTCGATAACCCATAAATTGTGTTTGTCTGCTACAGCCATTACTGTGTCCAGATCGAACGGATTACCCAAGGTGTGAGCAATCATGATGGCACGAGTGCGCTCCGACACTGCAGCTTCAATTTTTTGCGGATCGATATTGTAAGTCGGAAGCTCCACATCGACGAACACCGGCACCATGCCCGTATGTAAAATCGGATTGACGGTAGTGGGAAAGCCCGCAGCTACGGTAATAACCTCATCCCCCGGCTTTAAGGCACGCTCACCTAATTTGGGCGAAGTCAATGCGGTAAACGCTAATAAGTTTGCTGATGAACCTGAATTGGTCGTCAATGCATATGGTACGCCGACAAATTCAGCAAAACGCTTTTCAAACGCTTCGTTAAATCTTCCCGTCGTTAGCCAAGCATCGAGAGAGGCTTCGACCATGTTTTTTAGTTCGCTGGCACCGAGTACTTTTCCAGAAGGCGGAACACTGCTGGTTCCGGCCAGAAACGATTTCTCCGCAAAATGTAACTCACTATATTGCTCTACCAGATTGAATATTTGCTGCTTCAACTCTGTTTTATCCACTTAAAATTCCTGCTTGGTGTTTTTGAAAACCCTGTTGTAATTATCAATCTGCTGCAAGGTTAATGCGCACATGTCGCTTTTGTCACGATATGCTCTGTGCCACTCGACAATCGAAGTCAATGTCTTTTCCAGATCCCATCTAGGACGCCAGCTCAAATGCATTTTTGCCTTGGCACAATCCAACTTGAGATAATGTGCTTCGTGTGGATGATTACCTTCATCCAAAATCCAATCCGCGCCCTCACCCCAGCTCGTAGTCAAGTTTTCCACTATCCATTGTACGGGTTTGGCATCGTCCTCGCTCGACCCAAAATTCCAGGCTTCCGCATAGCTTGGTCCAGAGTCATAGAGCAACTCGGCCAGCAACAAATAGCCTGACAACGGCTCCAATACATGCTGCCAAGGACGAATGGCGTGAGGATTACGAATATTGACCGGCCGCCCTTGAGTAATCGCTCGCATGATGTCCGGAATCAGTCGATCTTCCGCCCAATCGCCACCACCAATTACATTGCCCGCTCTGGCTGAAGCAAGTGAAACGCCGTGATCGGAATATTTATCCGGATGAAAATAGGAATTGCGATAAGCGGCTGTTACCAGTTCTGCACAACCCTTGCTATTGCTATAGGGATCGTAACCCCCCATCGGCTCGTTCTCGCGATAACCCCACACCCATTCGCGGTTCTGGTAACACTTATCGCTGGTAACGTTGACGACTGCTTTTACACTATTGGTATAGCGCACTGCTTCAAGCAAATTGACCGTACCCATCACATTCGTTGAGTAAGTCTCTACCGGCTCATTATAGGAATACCGAACCAAAGGTTGTGCGGCCATATGAATTACTATTTCGGGTTGATATTCTGAGAAAACTCCTCGCAATTTCTCCAGATCGCGAATATCGCCAATAATACTTGTCATCCCTTTCACCACATCAGCTACTTCGAACAAACTAGGTTTTGTCGGTGGCGTCAATCCGTAACCAACAACTTTGGCCTGCATGGACTGTAACCAAAGCGATAACCAACTCCCTTTGAAGCCTGTATGGCCAGTTAACAAGACCCGTTTACCATTCCAAAATTGGAGATTCATCGCCAAACCTTCCAAGGCGCGTTACCAGACTGCCATAAATCTTCAAGGTACAGCTTGTCTCGCAGCGTATCCATCGGCTGCCAAAATCCCTTATGAAGGAACGAGGACAACTGACCTTCCTCGGCAAGCCTTTCCATTGGCGTTCGCTCCCAAACGGTAGCATCACTCTCTACATAATCAATCACATTAGGCGATAGTACGAAAAAACCACCGTTGATCCAAGACCCGTCGCCGTGTGGCTTCTCGTCGAAACTAGCGACACGAGTTCCGTCCAGATTTAATGCACCGAATCGCCCTGGTGGTTGTACGCCAGTCAATGTCGCCAGTCTTTTTTTCGCTCGATGGAATGCGACTAGTTCTGTAATGTTGATGTCACCAACACCATCACCATAAGTAAGACAGAAATCCTCTTCGCCCAAATATTGCCTTATACGCTTTAAACGACCACCGGTCATCGTTGATTCGCCCGTATCCACCAAGGTAACCCGCCAAGGCTCTGCATCATTCTGATGTATCTCGGTACGATTATGCACCATATCAAATGTCACATCAGACATATGTAGGAAATAATTCGCAAAATACTCCTTAATTAGATAGCCTTTATACCCCAGACATACAATGAAATCATTGATTCCATGAGTAGAATAGATTTTCATGATGTGCCAAAGAACCGGACGCCCCCCAATTTCAATCATGGGCTTTGGACGAATTGAGGTCTCTTCAGAAAGACGTGTTCCTAACCCGCCAGCAAGAATAACTGCTTTCATTAAGTATCTTCCTCGGCACGATAAAAATCACTAATTATTAATATCCTATACACCTAACAACCTACCCCTAAAATACTTAAAAACCATCATTTTAACAATAATCAAGCCTCACTGGACTACTAACGCTGCCTCTATTAAATCGGATACAAAATTGATCTTTTTTAAAGCAAATTCGTTGATCCATTGCGCTCTCACGTCAGTATTGGGAGACCAATTGCTCGCACATGCTCTCTTTAACTCCTCGGCACCAGTCATAGGATCAGCAGACAATTTCAACACAACCCCCTCGGGAAGTTCATCACAAAAACTGGTTCGATTATCAACTACTACCACCGCATTCGCGCACACAATGCTCTTCACTAAGGCTCCTTCTATAGGCGCAGACCATAACGATGGAACGATAACAAACCTAGATTTTTTGATTTCATCGTAAAGTCCACTCTCCCAAGTACACGGCCTAAAACTGCAATTTGCCGGTGCAGCAAACCAATCCGGCTTTGAAAAAGGAAACATAAACCTTATTTCGGGAGAAAGCTCAGCGACTTTGGCAGTCCAACTCGCCCCTTTAGCATCAACACAATGACCGTGGAATAAAACGTCCCAAGAATATGCTGTCGGAACAGTGTTCGACGATAAATTCACCCATTCGGAAAACAATTCATCCCAATCTTGAGTCCATAATCCGATCACCCTCGGCAAATCTTTCAATCCAAAGTGCCTTTGCGCTAGTTCAGCCTGACGCCTACTTTGTGCAGCTACATTCACACGCCCTGAACCAACCAATTCCAACAAACGTGGAGCGAATTTTAGTGCTGTCCAATCAAGTAACGGGAATGGCTTACACTCATTTTTAGCTACCTGATCAAACCCATGCTCTATACAACGTAGACAAGAGGAATTATCACCCTTTAAATGGTTATAACTCGCAATACAAAAGAAAGAACTATCAAGCAGATAAATTAGCGAAGCGTGTTTACGAGACTCAAGCAATTGAAGCGCAAGGCGATATCCCAAATTCTGGGGATGGAGCAAAATTAACTTATGATTATTATTAACCCAAACACAAGACAATCCATACCAGAATCGAGCAAGCAATAAAATGTAGCGTAGCAACTCTCTCATACAATTGCGATAAGCTTTATTGCGTAGCCAGAGTTGAATCTGCCACAGAGCAGGTCGTTCTGGCCTTGAAACCAACTTAATCCGTTTTCCAGCCAGTTCGAAAATGCGTTCTTGCAAATGAGCTACAAGCCGACCTGTCCCGCTATCTCCTGCAGGAATACCAGAAACAATGACAAGAGGCAAAGTAAAACGGGATTCATTAATTTCTCTCATATTTTAAAATCCGCTAGCTCCGCCACACCAAAAATTTTCTCAGAACGGGGGCTCTTTTCAGCGCCCTTCTTGCCATCCTTCTAAACAAAGAAGTCTTCACCAATGAGGTTATTAGAACAGAACCGTTTCTCGGCCTACCGTCGTAGAAAGTAGCAAACCTGCCGTTGATTTCTTCATCCAATTGCAACTGCCCTGCCTTCGGAAATACAAAAGTCGATTGTAAGTTGATAGAAACGTCAAACGCATCAGTCGGCGCACAATGTACGCCAGAACCATCATTGCCTGTATTTCCAACAATTGAATGGGATGGCCTAAAACAGTATGCATCATTTTTAAAATGCGCATAGTCCCAACGAATACCCCACGAACTGATTTTTCCTTCCATTTGCTGCTTGAAGATTTGAGACATATCGTCACCACCTCGATTGAACAGCTCCACTTGACTCGGATCATTGATAAATTGATCAAAATCTTTTACATCCCAATCTACCCTATCCCACCGATCCCGCCATGTTGCCCAACCCCATGTACAACACCGATAAGACAAGTAAGAGTCTTCTTTATAATCATCCGGCATAGGAATTGGTGGACTATATCCACCAACAGAAAAAATCCTTACGTCTTCTTCATAACTACATAGAGCCTCATTCATATAACTTAAAAAATATGGCGAAAACAATAAATCATCCTCGACAACTATCGCTTTACCATACTTATTTATAACCTCGGTTACTCCAGCAATAACAGATTTCGCCAAACCAGAATTTGCATTTTTCTTAACAACCGTAATTTTTTTAAATCCATCCAAAGTATCAATCAAGTTCCGAACCGCATCTACATCAGCTTCATCATTTTTATCGCGAGGGCCATCGGAAAATATAAATAACTCCGACTCTTTTGCCAGCGGATTGCTCTTAAGAGAAATAAGGGTTCGTTTAGTATGGTCCGGCCTGTTAAATACAAACAAGACGATAGGTGCAAGATCTACTTCAAAGCTCTTTGGAAAGACCAATTCACTATCAGACTTGATCTCAATATTCTCTGTAATATCAGCTGATCCATCCAACTTCCATGCCTCAATCGAGCTTAAAGCTCCCAGATCTAGATTGGAAAACAAGCCTTTAGAATGAAAAAACTCAGCAAGCTCAAAACCGAAGTCATAACATTGCGCAAGCGCGCACAATGTCAAAATCTTTTTAATTTTATGATCAGTAAAACCATGCGGGTCAAATTTACCTTGCCTATCAAGGCCGACATAGTCTTTCAACCAGACTGCTTCAGCCCAAAGTATCTGTTCTTTACCCGTAGGATGATCCTTGAATTGGTTGTTACGAGGTACCCGATGATTTACATTGATATCGAACATCAAAAAGCCATTGGCCTGCATGAACACATCAAGCTGCGAAAAAGTCGTCTCCCCCACATAGTTCTCAGTGAAACCAGTTTCTGTTTCCACATAAAATGCACTATCAAGTAGACGCCCGGCCTTTCTAAATATTGGTAGTTCCAAACCCTGCACATCTATTTTGATAACATCCGGCAAGAATTGTTTCAGCTCCTCTATGTTATTGATTGCACGTACCTGAATATCCTCCTCTCCTTGGACGTCAAAAAGTTCGTGAAAAGAAAAGCGGTCCAGCCATTGCTTGTTCGGTTTCAGCAGCGAATAGCAATAAATACTTTTCGTCATATAAAGGGTTTCTACGCCGTCCTTCCCGTGAACGGCATAAGGTAGAAAAACAGAACTTTTATATTGTGAGGGGAGTTTGTTTTGACGCTCGCACTCTTCCTTGTTAGGATCAAATCCTACCAAATTAATTAAATCTTTGATGGGTGTCCATTTGGTATCGAGCGAACCACTACTCCCAATATCGATTAGATTAATACCGTAATCCTGAAGCTCTTTGATATATTTCTGTAACATAATTTTTTAAATTTTTTCTGTAATTTGAATTTGGCAACTAATATTGAAGTAATTAACTTTTACACAAAGGAATTATGCCGACACTGACCTCGGGAAATACTAGCGAATCAGTAAAGTATCCCCCGGCAAAGCCGGGGGCTTTATGTTGTGAACCGCTCAAAGCCGTAAATAGGGTCGCTAACGCGGCCCTTTCATAATAGCCGCCAATAAGCAGCGACTCATTGCCAAAGGTTCAGTTGTTCAATTCGCTGGTCTTCCTGTTCTTGATGCCGGATATATTCCCGAATCATCGTCTCATCCCGACCCACGGTCTATACAAAGTAACCTCTTGCCCAAAAATGCTGGCCTACAAAATTTCGCTTCTTTTCACCATAAACCCGTGCCAAATGAATCGCGCTCTTCCCTTTGATGTAACCTATTACCTGTGAAACCGCAT
>Ga0123397_139756_pt1 | contig 22969 bp, 22 predicted proteins | sample T10HLNH4metaT_FD_89925 | JGI IMG/M metagenome (GOLD analysis project Ga0123397, IMG submission 89925) | Methane-oxidizing artificial microbial communities from Washington, USA to study methane cycling - T10-HLNH4 metaT (Metagenome... ... | reverse complement strand
GGCGCAGCAGCTGGTCAACCAGCGTGGTCTTGCCATGATCGACGTGCGCGATGATGGCGATGTTGCGTATGGAGCGGGACATGGGAATGGTGCGGCGCAAAAGATAAACACGCGAGTTTAGCATGCCGCGCTTGCTGCTGATGTATCGGGTGAGCTAGCCCGGCTGATAGACTGCCTGGCTCTCAATCCACACACGGAACTCGACGCAAGATGCTGGCCATCATCGGCGGAAGCGGGCTGACACAGCTCGCCAATCTGGATGTCACGCGGCGCGAAGTGGTGCGCACGCCCTACGGCGAACCGTCAGGTCCGCTCACCTTCGGCCGTCTGGGCGGTCGCGAACTGGTGTTCATCGCCCGCCACGGCTACGGTCACACGATTCCGCCGCACCGGGTGAATTACCGCGCGAATATCGCGGCATTGCGCAATGCCGGCGCCGGCAAGGTCATTTCGGTGGCGTCGGTCGGCGGCATACGTGCGGATCTGGCGCCCGGCAGTCTGGTGGTCCCGGACCAGATCATCGATTACACCTGGGGGCGTCATTCGACCTTCTTCGACGGCCACGACGGCCAGGTCAAGCACATCGATTTCACCGAGCCCTATGACTTCGATCTGCGTCGCCGTCTGCTCGAGGCGGCGCGGCTGGCCGGCGAGGCGGTGGTCGATGGGGCGGTCTATGCCGCGACCCAGGGTCCCCGTCTGGAAACCGCCGCCGAAATCAACCGCATGGAGCGCGACGGTGCCGACGTGGTCGGCATGACCGGCATGCCGGAAGCCGTGCTCGCGCGCGAGGCCGGCCTGGCCTATGCGGCGCTCAACGTGGTCGTGAATCATGCGGCGGGGCGCGGCGCCTCCGCGCACGGCATCGAAATGTCGGCGATCGAGGCCATGCTTCAGGAGGCGATGATGCGGGTACGCCATCTGCTCGAACGCCTGTGCGAAGAAGGGGTGTGCCCGTGATCCGCGACATCCTGCGCATGGGGGATCCGCGGCTGCTGCGGGTGTCGCGTCCGGTCGACCGCTTCAATACGGTCGAACTCGACGCGCTGGTGCGCGATCTGATCGACACCATGGAGGCGGCTGACGGCGCCGGCCTGGCCGCGCCGCAGATCGGCGTGGACCTGCGGGTGGTGATTTTCGGCGGCCTGCCGCCGGCACGCTATCCGGACGCGCCTGTCGTGCCCTTCACCGTGCTGGTCAATCCGGTGCTCGAACCGATGGGCAACGAGATGGAAGACGGCTGGGAAGGCTGCCTGTCGGTGCCCGGCCTGCGCGGCGTCGTGCCGCGCCATCAGCGCCTGCATTACCGCGGCTTCGATCAGCATGGCGTGCCGATTGATCGCGTCGTGCAGGGCTTTCACGCGCGGGTGGTACAGCACGAGTGCGACCACCTGGACGGCGTGCTGTATCCGATGCGGGTACGCGACTTCTCGCGCTTCGGCTACACCGACGTGCTGTTTCCCGGCATGACCGGCGGCGACGACTGAGGCATCTGGCCGCGGGCGCGTATCCATGCCTCGAGCTCGGCGGCCGGCAGCGGTTTGCTGAACAGGAAGCCCTGGGCACATTCGCACCCCAGATTGCCAAGGAAGGCGAACTGCGCCTCGGTTTCCACTCCTTCCGCCACCACGCTCAGGCCGAGATTGTGGGCCAGGCTGATGGTCGCGGCACAGATCGCGGCGTCGTCCGGATCGGTTTCGATGTCCTTCACGAATGAACGGTCTATCTTCAGCCGGTGCAGCGGCATCAGTTTCAGATGGCTGAGTGAGGAATAGCCGGTGCCGAAATCGTCGATCGCCAGTTCGACGCCGAGTTCGCGCAGCTGCGCCAGCATGCGCAGCGTGTTGTCGGCATCCTCCATGGCCACGCTCTCGGTGATTTCGAGTTCGAGCTGCCCGGGCTGAAGGTTGTGTTTCAGCACCACGTCCTTCACCTGGCGCAGCAGATTTTTCGACCGCAGCTGTCGCGCCGACAGATTGACCGCCACCCGCAGCTCCAGTCCGCCTGCGTGCCACAGGCTGAGCTGGCGACACGCTTCCTGCAGGATCCACTCGCCGAGCCGGATGATGAGATCGCTTTCCTCGGCGATCGGAATGAACTTGTTCGGCGGCACCAGGCCGCGCTCCGGGTGCTGCCAGCGCACCAGCACCTCCACGCCGACCAGACGCCCGCTGCCGGTCTCGATCTGCGGCTGGTAGTGAAGCACGAACTGCTGCTGCGCGATGGCCTGGTGCAGGCTGGTCTGCAGTGCCAGCCGCTCGCTGGCGTTGGCTGACATGCTGCGGTCGAAGAACTGGTAGTTGTTCCGGCCCGCCGCCTTGGCGTGATACATCGCGCTGTCGACATTGCGCAGCAGGTCGTCCACGGTTTCGCCGTCGGTCGGAAACACGCCGATGCCGACGCTGGGGGTGGAGTGCAGCTGATAGGCATCGATCGCGTACGGCGCGGACAGCGCGGTCACGATCTTCTCGGCCACCGCGGCCGCGGTCAGCGTGGTCACCATGTCGGTCACCAGCACGACGAACTCGTCGCCGCCCAGCCGCGCCACCACGTCGCTCTGCCGCACGCAGCGATGGAGACGCTTGCCCACCTCGACCAGCAGCGCATCGCCGACGTGATGCCCGAGCGTGTCGTTGATGTCCTTGAAGTGGTCCATGTCTATCATCAGCGCCGCCAGCAGCGTGCCGTGGCGACGGGCGTGCGACATCGCCTGTTCCATGCGCTGCTGCAGCGAGAAGCGGTTGGGCAGCCCGGTCAGCATGTCGTGGTGGGCCAGGTGATGGATCTGCCGCTCGGCTTCCTTGCGCTCGCTGATGTCGGCAAAGGAATGCACGTAGTGACTCACCCGGTCGGTGGCGGCGCGGACCGGATAGATGGACAGCGATTTCGGATAGCGTTCGCCATCGACCCTGTGGTCCTCGACTTCGCCATGCCACAGTCCTTCGGCGGCCACGCGCTGCAGAAAGCTGTCGCGCGTTTCTTCGCTGTAGGGGCAGCCGGTGACGACGGCCGCCGCACGCCCGATCACGTCGCGGGCGGACACGCCGGTTAGCGCGCAGAACGCCGGGTTCACCGTCACCACGCGATCGTCGGCGTCGGTCACCATGATGGCTTCGTTCAGACTTTCGATCACGCTGGCGGCCAGCGACAGTTCGCGGTCGCGCGCCTGCAGGCGCTGCAGGTGCTGCTGACGCAGGTAGAGCAGGGCGGCGACCGCAAGCGAAAGGGCGCCACCGGCCAGTGCCAGCCCCAGTACCTGCGGGTCCTGATACGGGCTGCGCCAGCCGCGGGTCGGAATCGCCGCGAGCTGCCAGCGCGCCTGATCCGGCAGCACTACATCCAGCGTGACCGGATTGGCCTCGAACAGACGCTCGTCACCGTAGATTACCGCCCCTTCTGCACCCAGTCCGTCCCGGCCGCGGATGGCATAGCGTATGCCGTCGGCACGCGAGGTCAGGCCGCTCGCCGACAGCAGCGAGTCGAAGCGCAGTACCACGGACACCAGACCCCAGTACCGTTCAGGTGTGCCGTCGCGTGCCGGCAGAAAGACCGGAAAGCGGTTGATGAGACCGATGCCGCCCTGCACCAGGTTCAGCGGACCGGCCAGCACGAAGCGGCGCGTCGCGATCATGCGTTCGACGCTGGCGCGCTGCTCGGGTACCCGCGCGTATTCCAGATCGATCGCGGCCTCATTGCCCGCCAACGGATAGACGTAGCGGACGACGTTGTCCGGTGCGACGGAAATGTTCCGCACATGCCGGCCGTATGACAGCATCCGTTCGGCCACGCGGGTGAAGGCGTCGCGACTGAAATCCGGATTGGCCGCGATGTAGCTGACCAGTCCGAGCGACAGATGGGCGGCGCTGTTGATTTCGCTTTCCAGCCGGGCGCGTATCTGCCCCGCTTCGGCCGCGATCGCGGCCCGCTCGCGTGCGCTGACCGCGGACGCCTGGCTGTTCACGATGTAGGCGGTCAGCAGCAGGCCGATCAGCGCTGTCAGCAGCGCCACCAGGGCGGGGCGCATGCGGTCGGTGGCGTTGAAGCGGCTGGATGCGGGGCTGATCGGGCTCACGTTTCAGGTCGAGAGGCGGATGTCTTGGGAATGTCGATGGCGTGGAAGCGGCCCCCGCCATACCCGTTCGGAGCATAGTCGAAACCGCGCCCGGCTGGGGTCGGCCGGGCGATCAGGATACGGCCAGTTCGCCCAGCAGTTCCTGCTCCAGCCGGATCAGCGTGCTGCTGTTGCCCAGCTCTTCGCCGGAAATCAGGAACACGTCCTCGGCCCGTTCGCCCAGCGTGGTGATCTTGGCGGTATGCAGGCGGATGTGGTGGGCCGCCAGCACGCGCGCGACCGAATAAAGCAGGCCGGGGCGGTCCGCCGCGGTGACGTGCATGATGTGGTGCTGTCGCCGCTCGTCCGGCTTGATCACGATTTCAGGCGTGATCGGGAAATGCCGGACCTCGCGTGACAGCCGGCCGGCCACCGGCTGATCGGCCGGCTGCTCCGACTGCAGGCGTTCCACCAGACCGGTCTCGATCAGCGCGATCATGTCGCGCGAATTGAGGTGGCGGTTCGGGTCGAGCAGCACGAAGCTGTCGAGCGCGTGGCCGTCGTTCGTGGTGTGGATCTTGGCGTCGGCGATGCTGTAGCCCAGCCGGCCGAAGAAGCCGCACAGGCGCACGAACAGATCGATCTGGTCCGGCGCGTACACCATGACCTGCAGGCCGTCGCCGACCTGATTGGGTCGTGCCTTCACCACCGGCACGGTGGCATCGGCCTGGAAGTAGAGCATGCGGGTATGCCAGGCGATCTCGTCCGGCTCGTGGCGCATGAAATAGACGGTGTCGAGCCGGGTCCAGAACTCCTGCTCGATGCCCTCGCGCAGACCGAAATAGCGCAGCAGGTGGCGGGCGTCCTGCTGGCGGTCGGAACTGTCGGTGGCGTGGATGCCTTCCCCCTTCAGCTGACGGAGTGCCGACAGGTAGAGGTCTTCCAGCAGCTTGCCGCGCCAGGCATTCCAGACCTTGGGGCTGGTGCCGCGGATGTCTGCGTGGGTCAGGATGTAGAGCGCGGTCAGCCGGCGTTCGGTCTTCACCAGACGGGCGAAATCGCGGATCACGTCCGGATCCGACAGATCCTGCTTCTGCGCCACGGTGGACATCGACAGGTGATGTTCGACCAGGAACACCACCAGATCGGTGTCCTCGCGGCTCAGGCCGTGCTGGCGGCAGAACATCCGCGCATCGCGCATGCCCAGCTGCGAGTGGTCGCCGCCCCGGCCCTTGGCGATGTCGTGGAACAGCGCCGACAGATAGAGCAGCCAGCGGCGCTCGAAGCCGGTGATCAGGCGCGACAGCAGCGGGTACTCGTGGGCGTGCTCTGACATGGTGAAACGGCGCACGTTGCGCATCACCTGCAGAATGTGCTGATCCACGGTGTACACGTGGAACAGGTCGTGCTGCATCTGGCCGACGATGCGGCCGAAAGCCGGCAGGTAGCGACCGAGGATGCCGTACTGGTTCATCCGCCGGATTTCATGCACCAGGCCGCGGGTCTGCTGGAACAGAGACAGGAAGAGCGCGCGGTTCTTCGGATCGCGCCGGAATTTCGCGTCGATCAGCCGCCGCGCGCGCCACAGCGCCCGCAGCGTGCGCGCGGTCATGCCTTTCAGTTCGCTGTGCCGCTGCAGCAGCGTGAAGCATTCGAGCAGTGCACTGGGTTCGCGCTCGAACACGTGTTCGTCCACCACGTCCAGGAGTTCGCGGCTGGACTGGAAGCGTTCATTGAGCGGGTGTGTGGCGCCGTCCTCGACCGGGAACAGCGCCGCCGAAATGTTCTGCAGCAGGATGGTGTTCAGCTGCGTGATGGTCTTGGCACTGCGATAGTAGTGCTGCATCAGCACTTCGGACGCCCGGCGGGTCGGGGTGGCGGTCAGGCCGAAGGCGGCGGCCAGCGCTTCCTGATGGTCGAAGATGATGCGGTCCTCGCGCCGGCGCGCGATCAGGTGCAGCCGCACCCGGGTGTCGCGCATGAAGCGTTCGACCCGCGATAGCTGGCGCGCTTCTTCCGACGTGATCAGCCCGCGCGCCGCCAGTTCGCGCCAGCTCGCGCCGAGCTGGCTGGCACGGGCGATCCACTGGATCACCTGCAGGTCGCGCAGGCCGCCCGGACTTTCCTTGCAGTTGGGTTCGAGGCTGTACGGCGTTTCGTGATAGCGCTGGTGACGTTCGTCCTGTTCCAGTCGCTTGGCCTTGAAGAAGGCCTGCGGGTCGCGCTGTTCGGCCAGCGTGTCGCGCAGGTCGCCGAACAGCCGGCGCGAACCGGCCAGCAGGCGGGCCTCGAGCAGCGTTGTTTCGACCGTGATGTCCCGTGCCGCCTCGTCCAGGCACTGCGCCACGGTACGCACGCTGTGGCCGATGTCCAGGCCGATATCCCACAGCAGCCCGACCAGCTGTTCAAGCCGGGCGTCCACGCCGGGCGCGGTGTCTGCCGGCAGCAGGAACAGCACATCGACGTCCGAGGCGGGATAGAGCTCGCCGCGGCCGTAGCCGCCGACCGCGACCAGCGCGGCCGAACGCGGAATGCCGACCGCGCTCCACAGACGGCGCAGCGCCTGATCGACCGCGCGGGCGCGGCCGGCGAGGATGCGCTGGCTGTTGCCGTCCTGTTCGAAGCGCGTGCGCAGTGCCTGCTGGGTGGCGGTCAGTTCGCCACGCAGCGTGGTGACCAGCGTGCGCAGGGCGTCCTGTTCCGGCACTGCGCTCATGCCTCAGGCGGCCCGTGCGCTGTCGCCGAAGTCGGCAGGCGGCGGGCTGCCCGCAGAAACGGTCAGTACCTCGAAGCCGTCGGCGGTCACCAGTACCGTGTGCTCCCACTGGGCGGACAGGCTGCGGTCGCGGGTGACGATGGTCCAGCCGTCCGGCAGTTCGGACACCGCAGCCCGGCCGGCGTTGATCATCGGCTCGATGGTGAAGATCATGCCTTCCTTCAGTTCCATGCCGGTATTCGGCTTGCCGTAGTGCAGCACCTGCGGCTCTTCGTGGAACTTGCGGCCGATGCCATGGCCGCAGAACTCGCGCACCACCGAGAAGCCGTTGCTTTCGGCGTGGCGCTGGATCGCGTGCCCGATATCGCCCAGTCGTGCGCCCGGCTTCACCTTCGAAATGCCCAGCCACAGGCATTCGTAGGTGATGCTGCACAGGCGGGCGGCCTGCTTGGTGGTTTCGCCGCCGACGATGAACATGCGGCTGGTGTCACCGTGGAAGCCGTCCTTGATGACCGTGATGTCCAGATTGACGATGTCGCCCTTCTTCAGCGCGCGTTCGGCCGGCACGCCGTGACATACCACGTGGTTGACCGAGGTGCAGATCGACTTCGGATAGGGGCTGTAGCCGGGCGGCGCGTAGTTCAGCGGCGCCGGAATGGTCTGCTGCACGTTCACCATGTAGTCATGGCACAGGCGGTCGATTTCCGCCGTGGTCACGCCCGGCTGGACATGGGGCCCGATGTAGTCGAGCACTTCCGAGGCCAGTCGGCACGCCACGCGCATGCTTTCGATTTCTTCCGCTGTCTTGATGGTGACGCTCATGAAAAGGGGCTCTTCCTGGGTATTCCGAGGGACAGGAGGTTAGCGGAAGCGCTTCCGCCCGGCAAACGGCCGTCATCCGCCTGACTTGAGTTTGTTGCATTGCGGCTGCTAGAATCATGGGCTGTCTGATTTCAGCTTCCGGTGCGGAGGCGTCAGGCAAATCCACACGCCCGGTGTCATCGCGCTCAGCGCGGCGACGTAACCGATAGGGTGCGCGGCTCCGGACGGGGCTGCGAACACGGCCGGGCGGAGGTCAAACCCTGTTCGGAGTATCTCGAATGTCCGTGTCCATGCGCGAAATGCTGGAAGCCGGTGTCCATTTCGGTCACCAGACCCGCTTCTGGAACCCCAAGATGGCCCCCTTCATCTTCGGCCATCGCAACAAGATCCACATCATCAACCTCGAGAAGACGGTCGCCAAGTACAACGAGGCGATGACCTTCCTGCGCCGCATGTCGGCCAACAAGGGCACCATCCTGATGGTCGGCACCAAGCGTCAGGCCCGCGAAATCGTGGCCGAAGAAGCGCAGCGCGCCGGCGTGCCCTATGTCGACGAGCGCTGGCTCGGCGGCATGCTGACCAACTTCAAGACCCTGAAGCTGTCGGTCAAGCGCCTGAAGGACCTGGAAGCCATGGTCGAAGATGGCTCGATGGAACGCATGCCGAAGAAGGAAGCCCTGGTGCTGCAGCGCGAGCTGGTCAAGCTGCAGAAGAGCATCGGCGGCATCAAGGACATGGCTGGCCTGCCGGACGCGCTGTTTGTGATCGACGTCGGCTACCACAAGATCGCCATCACCGAAGCCAACAAGCTGGGCATCCCGGTTGTGGCCGTGGTCGATACCAATCACTCGCCGAACGGCGTTGATTACGTCATCCCGGGCAACGACGATTCGAGCCGCGCGATCCGCCTGTACGCCTCCGGCGTGGCCGATGCCATCCTCGAAGGCCGCAACAGCGCGGCTGCCGAACTGGTGGCGCAGCTGAAGTCCGACGACGAGTTCGTCGAGGTCGAAGGCGAGCAGCAGGCCTGATCGATCGATGCGGGCGCCACGGCGCCCGCAACTGTTTCAGAGCACCGTTTTTCACTGAATTGCAAACATAGGCAGGAATGAGCATGGCGGAAATCACCGCAGGTATGGTCAAGGAACTGCGCGAAAAGACCGACGCGCCGATGATGGAATGCAAGAAGGCGCTGACCGAAGCGGGCGGCGACCTGGCGAAGGCTGAAGAAATCCTCCGCGTGAAGCTGGGCAACAAGGCGAGCAAGGCTGCCGCCCGTGTGACCGCTGAAGGCGTGGTGGGTCTGTTCCTGGCGGCTGACGGCAAGACCGCCGCCATGGTCGAAGTGAACTGCGAAACCGACTTCGTGGCCAAGAACGACGACTTCCTGGCGCTGGTCAATGGCTGCGCCAAGCTGGTGGCCGAGAACAATCCGGCCGACGTCGACGCGCTGTCGGCGCTGCCGTTCGGCGAAGGCACGGTCGAATCGACCCGTTCCGCACTGGTCGGCAAGATCGGCGAGAACATGACCATCCGCCGCTTCACCCGCGTGCAGGCCGAAGGCAAGGTGGCCAGCTACGTGCACGGCGGTTCGAAGATCGGCGTGCTGGTCGATGTGGTCGGCGGCGAAGAGGCGCTGGCCAAGGATCTGGCGATGCACATCGCTGCCTCCAAGCCGAAGTCGCTGGATTCGACCGGCGTGCCGGCCGATCTGATCGAAGCCGAGCGCCGCGTTGCGGTCGAGAAGGCGCGCGAAGCCGGCAAGCCGGAAGAGATGATCGCCAAGATCGCCGAAGGCTCGGTCCAGAAGTATCTGAAGGAAGTGACGCTGCTCGGTCAGGTCTTCGTAAAGGCCGAAGACGGCAAGCAGACCATCGAACAGCTGCTGAAGGCAAAGTCTGCGAAGATTGCTTCCTTCACGCTGTACGTGGTCGGCGAGGGCATCGAGAAGAAGACCACCGACTTCGCCGCCGAAGTGGCCGCCCAGGCAGCCGCTGCCGCTGCCGCCAAGGCCTGATCGGTCAACACCAGGGAGCCTGCATGACTGTTGCCTATCGCCGCATCCTTCTGAAGCTGTCGGGCGAAGCCCTCATGGGCGACGACGACTACGGCATCAGCCGCGACATGCTTGCACGCATCGTCGCCGAAATTGCCGAAATCCGCGCGCTGGGCGTGGAAGTGGGGGTCGTGATCGGCGGAGGCAACATCTTCCGCGGTGTGGCGGGGGGCGCGGCCGGCATGGACCGCGCCACGGCCGACTACATGGGCATGCTGGCGACCGTGATGAACGCGCTCGCGCTGGGCGACGCGATGCGTCAGGCCGGCGTGGCCGCGCGCGTGCAGTCGGCGCTCAGCATCGAGCCGGTGGTCGAGTTCTATATCCGTGGCAAGTCCATCCGCTACCTCGAAGAGGGCAAGGTGGTCATTTTCGCGGCGGGCACCGGCAATCCTTTCTTCACCACCGACACCGCAGCGGCGCTGCGCGGCCGCGAGATCGAGGCCGAAGTGGTGCTGAAGGCGACCAAGGTCGATGGCGTGTACAGTGCTGATCCGATGAAGGACAAGAGCGCGACCCGCTACGACCGCATCAGTTTCGACGAGGCGATCAGCCGCGATCTGAAGGTGATGGACGCCACCGCGCTGGCGCTGTGCCGCGACCAGCAGCTGCCGATCAAGGTGTTCAGCATCTTCAAGCCGGGCGCGCTCAAGCGCGTGGTACTCGGCGAAGACGAAGGCACGCTGGTCCATATCTGAGTCCCGCCGGGCGGTGCAGCCCGGCCGGCAGACGGGCCGTTGCGCAACGGCCGCACTTCAAACAAGAGGCGAGTGATGATCCCCGAGTTGAAGAAGAACACCGAACAGAAGATGCAGAAGACGCTGGAGTCGCTCAAGACCGACTTCGGCAAGGTGCGCACCGGCCGTGCGCACACCGGCATCCTCGACCACATCCAGGTCGATTATTACGGCTCGCTGGTGCCGCTGTCCCAGGTTGCCAACGTGACCCTGATCGACGCGCGCGCCATCGGCGTGCAGCCGTGGGAAAAGAAGATGCTCTCGGTGGTCGAGAAGGCCATCCGCGATTCCGACCTGGGCCTGAATCCGTCCGCCATGGGTGACATCGTGCGCGTGCCGATGCCGCCGCTGACCGAAGAGCGTCGCAAGGAACTCATCAAGGTGGTGCGCGGCGAGGCTGAAAACGCCCGGGTCGCGGTCCGCAACCTGCGTCGTGACGCGAACAACGCGCTCAAGGATGCGGTGAAGAACAAGGAAATTTCCGAGGACGACGAACGTCGCGCCCAGGACGATGTACAGAAGCTTACCGACCGCTACATCGCCGAGGTCGACAAGCAGCTGGCCCAGAAAGAACAGGATCTGATGGCCGTCTGAGGCCGGGTGTCCTTATCTTGTCTTCATCGAACGGCACCCGCGACATTCCGCGGCACATCGCCATCATCATGGATGGCAACGGCCGCTGGGCGAGGCGCCGCTTCATGCCGCGCGTGGCCGGTCACCGCAAGGGTGTCGAGGCGGTGCGTGCGGTGGTGTCGCGCTGTGCCGAGCTGGGTGTCAGCCACCTGACGCTGTTCGCCTTCAGTTCCGAGAACTGGCGCCGGCCGGCGGAAGAGGTCAATTTCCTGATGCAGCTTTTCGTGCGTGCCCTCGAGGACGAGGTGTCGCGCCTGCACCAGAACGGCATCCGCTTGCGTGTGATCGGCGATCTCAGCCGGTTCGAGCCGCGTCTGGTCGAGCTGATCCGCAACGCGGAGGCGACGACCGCGCAGAACACCCGCCTGAACCTCACCATCGCCGCCAACTATGGCGGTCGCTGGGACATCCTGCAGGCGATGGAGCGCATGCTGAAAGCGCGGCCGGACCATCGCGGTCCGTTCACCGAACAGGAGCTGGAACCGCACCTGTCGATGGCTTTCGCGCCGGAGCCCGACCTGTTCATCCGTACCGGCGGCGAAAAGCGCATCAGCAACTTCCTGCTGTGGCAGCTCGCCTACACCGAGCTGTATTTCACCGACAGCCTGTGGCCCGAATTCAACGGCGCCGCCATCGACGACGCGATCGCCTCCTACCAGCAGCGGGAGCGCCGTTTCGGGCGCACCAGCGAACAGGTCCAGGCCGCTTCGGCCGGCCAGCATGCTTAAGCAGCGGGTCATCACCGCCATCGTGCTGCTGGTCGGGCTGTCGGCTGCCCTCGCGCTGATGGATCTCGCCGCCTGGTCCTGGCTGGTGGCCGTCGTGCTCGGTTTCGCCGGCTGGGAATGGGCGCGGCTGGGCGGTGCCGGTCCGATGCCTGCCCGCATCGCCGGTGTGCTCGCGTTTGCGGTGGTTGCGCTCAGCGCCCAGTGGACGTTCGGCCCGGACGGCGTCCGCGCCGGCGCGGTCGGGCGCCTGACCGCGCTGCACGGCGTGGCGGTGCTGTTCTGGCTGTTCACGGTACCGGCCTGGATGTCGCGCGCCGCACGTCCGACCGCGCTGGTGCATGGCCTGACCGGTTTCATCGTGCTGCTGCCGCCGGCGCTGGCGCTGATACAGCTGCGCGCGGTCGGCGTGCTGCCGCTGCTGCTGCTGATGGCGGTGGTGTGGATTGCCGACATCGCCGCCTATTTCAGCGGCCGCGCCCTCGGCCGTCACAAGCTGGCGCCGTCGATCAGCCCGGGCAAGACCTGGGAAGGCGCATTCGGCGGTGCCGTGGCGGTTCAGGTCTACGGTTTCGCGATCCGGCCGCTGCTGGCCGACAGCGGTCTGGTGCTGCCGTCCGTCGCGGTCTGGGCGGGTGTGCTGCTGCTGCTGACCGCGGTCAGCGTCGTCGGAGATCTGTTCGAATCCATGCTCAAGCGCCAGGCCGGCATGAAGGACAGCAGCCAGCTGCTGCCCGGTCACGGCGGCGTGCTCGACCGGGTGGACAGCCTGACCGCGACGCTGCCGCTGATCGGCCTCTACCTGCTTACCCTGAATTCCGGAACACTGCACTGATGCAGAGACTGACCGTACTGGGCGCAACCGGCTCCATCGGCGTCAGCACGCTGGACGTGGTGGCCCGTCATCCGGACCGCTTTGAAATCGTCGCGCTGTCCGGCCACCGCCAGATCGAGCGGCTGGCGGATCAGTGCCTGCAGTTCGCGCCGCGTTACGCGGTGGTCGCCGATGCCGCTGCGGCGGCGCTGGTGGCCGGGCGGATCGCCGGCAAGGTGGCGACCGAAGTGCTGCACGGCGTCGAGGCACTGGAAGCCATTGCCGCGCTGCCCGAGGTCGATGCCGTGATGGCAGCCATCGTTGGCGCCGCCGGCCTGCGTCCGGCGCTCGCCGCCGCCCGTGGCGGCAAGCGCGTACTGCTGGCGAACAAGGAGGCGCTGGTCATGACCGGCGACCTCTTCATGCGCGAAGTGGCAACCCACCGCGCCACGCTGCTGCCGATCGACAGCGAGCACAACGCCGTCTTCCAGTGCCTGCCGTCCCAGCATCACCGCGGAGTGCGCCGCATCCTGCTGACCGCCTCCGGCGGGCCGTTCCGTCGCACGCCCATCGCCGATCTGGCGAATGTCACGCCGGAACAGGCCTGCGCCCATCCGAACTGGGACATGGGCCGCAAGATTTCGGTCGATTCGGCCACCATGATGAACAAGGGGCTGGAAGTGATCGAGGCGCGCTGGCTGTTCGACACGCCGGCGGACCGCATTGACGTGGTCATCCACCCGCAGAGCATCGTGCATTCCATGGTCGAGTATGTGGATGGATCGGTGCTGGCCCAGATGGGCAATCCGGACATGCGCACGCCGATCGCCCACGCGCTGGCCTGGCCGGAGCGCATCGACTCCGGCGTCAGTCCGCTCGATCTTGCGGCGTCGGCCGATCTGGTGTTCGAGCGCCCGGATTTCGAGCGTTTCCCCTGCCTCAAGCTGGCTTTTGACGCGCTGAAGGCGGGCGGCGGCACACCAGCGGTGCTGAACGCCGCCAACGAAGTGGCGGTGGCCGCCTTCCTGGAACACCGGCTCGGATTCCGTGCCATAGCCGATGTGATTGCCCATACCCTCGATCAGCTGCCGGGTCGCCCGGCCGACACCCTCGAACAGGTGTTTGCCGCCGACGCCGAAGCGCGTGCGCTGGCCACCCGCATCGTGTCGGAGCGAGCGGTCGCGTGAACCTGCCTTTCTACATCGGCGCCTTCGCACTGGCGCTGGGCATCCTGATCACCGTGCACGAACTGGGGCACTACAGCGTGGCCCGGCTGTGCGGCGTGAAGGTGCTGCGTTTCTCGATCGGCTTCGGCCGTGCGCTGTGGTCGCGCCGGGCTGGCCCTGACCAGACCGAGTGGGCGCTGGCGGTTTTTCCGCTCGGTGGCTACGTGAAGATGCTGGACGAGCGCGAGGGCGAGGTGGCCGCGCACGAACTGCACCGCGCCTTCAACAGGCAGTCCATCGGCCGCCGCTTCGCCATCGTCGCGGCCGGTCCGATCGCGAATTTCCTGCTCGCCATCGTCGTGTACTGGGGTCTGTTCATGTACGGCATGGAAGAGCCCCGTCCGCTGCTGGCGGCGCCGGCGGTCGGCACACCCGCTGCGCAGGCAGGAGTGACGGATGGTGATCTGGTGCGCAAGGTCGATGGCGAGGACATCCTGTCGTCCCAGGATCTGCGCTGGCATGTAGCCCGGGCGGCGGTGGAGCGGCGCACCCTGACGGTCGAAACCATCAACGAGGCGCACGAAATCAACGTCCGCCGGATCGATCTGTCGGGCGTCGGCGGCGATGTCGATGCCACGCTGATGGAGCGCGTCGGCCTGATGCCCTACCGGCCGCGCATGCCGACCGTGGTCGGCACGCTCACCGACGGCGGTGCCGCTGAAAAGGCGGGTGTGCGGGTCGGGGACCGGGTGCTGGCGATAGACGGCAAGCCGCTGGACGACTGGGGTGACATGGTGAAGGTCGTGCGCGAACTGGCCGGCCGGACCGTGCCGGTGCGGCTGCTGCGCGACGGCCGCGAGATCGAACTGCAGGCCGAAGTGGCCACGGTGGAAGAGGGCGGTCAGCGCTTCGGCCGGCTGGGCATCGGCCCGACCCCGGATCCGACGCTGCGCGACCGGCTGTTCGTCGAGGTGAGGCACGGCGTGCTCGATGCGCTCGGCCTGGCCGTCTCCCAGACCTGGGATACCGCCGCATTCAGCCTCAAGGCTTTCGGCCGCATGCTGACCGGCGAACTGTCGTGGCGCAACCTGAGCGGACCGGTCACCATCGCCGACTACGCAGGGCAGTCCGCGGCCATGGGGCCGACCCACTACATCAAGTTCATCGCCCTCATCAGCATCAGTCTGGGCGTGCTCAACCTGCTGCCCATCCCGCTGCTGGACGGCGGACACTTGATGTACTATACGATCGAGTTTTTGAAGGGCGGTCCGGTTTCCGAGCGGGTCATGGAAATCGGGCAACAGGTGGGTCTCGCCATCCTGCTGATGCTCATGGCGTTCGCCTTCTACAACGATATCAATCGCCTCTTCGGTTGACTGCCGGCTGAATTCCCCGATGCGCAAGTTTCTCCTGCCCGCACTGACTGCGGGCCTGCTGTCCGCTCATGCCTACGCGTTCGAACCTTTCGTCGTCCGCGACATCCGGGTCGAAGGCATCCAGCGCACCGAAGCGGGTACGGTGTTCAACTACCTGCCGGTCCGCGTCGGCGAAAGCTTCAACGACGAGAAGGCGGCCCAGGCGATCAAGGCGCTGTTCGCCACCGGCTTCTTCAAGGACGTGCGCATCGAGGCCGAAGGCGACGTGCTGGTGGTGGTGATCGAAGAGCGACCGGCCATCGCCTCGCTCGACTTCACCGGCATGAAGGAGTTCGACAAGGAAGCGATCAAGAAGGGCCTGCGCGAAGTGGGTCTGGCCGAATCGCGCATCTTCGACCGCGCGGTGCTCGAACGCGCCGAGCAGGAACTGAAGCGTCAGTACCTGTCGCGCGGCCGCTATTCGGTCGAGGTCAAGACCACGGTGACGCCGCTGGAGCGCAACCGGGTCGCCATCAGCTTCCAGGTCGACGAGGGCGAAGTCGCCAAGATCCGCCAGATCAACATCGTGGGCGCCAATGCGTTCAAGGAAAAGGATCTGCTCAAGCTGATCACGCTGACCACGCCGAACTGGCTCAGCTGGTACACCAAGAACGACCAGTACTCGAAGCAGAAGCTCGGCGCCGACGTCGAAACCCTGCGCAGCTGGTATCTGGACCGCGGCTATCTCGAATTCAACGTCGATTCGACCCAGGTGTCGATCACGCCGGACAAGCAGGACATCTACATCACCATTTCGATCACCGAGGGCGAGAAGTACACCATCTCGGGCGTCAAGATGTCGGGTGACCTGCTGCTGCCTGAAGCGGAACTGCGCAAGCTGGTCAAGCTCAGGACCGGCGAAGAGTTCTCGCGCAAGAACCTGACAGACACCACCAAGGCGATCAACGACCGCCTGGCCAACGAAGGCTATGCCTTCGCCAATGTGAATGCGGTACCCGAGCCGGACAAGGACAAGCGTACGGTGGCCTTCACCGTGTTCGTCGATCCGGGCCGTCGTGTCTACGTGCGCCGGATCAACGTGGTCGGCAACAGCAAGACCGCCGACCAGGTGATCCGCCGTGAATTCCGCCAGATGGAAGGTGCCTGGTACGACGGCGAGAAGATCAACCGCTCGCGTACCCGGGTTGACCGCCTGGGCTATTTCGACGCCGCGACCATCGAAACGCCGGCGGTGCCCGGCAGTACCGACCAGGTCGACGTGAACATCACGGTGAAGGAAAAGCCGACCGGCAACCTGATGTTCGGTGCCGGTTTCTCCAGTTCGGAAAGCCTCATCCTGTCGACCTCGGTGTCGCAGCAGAACCTGTTCGGCAGCGGCAAGTCGCTGTCGCTGAGTCTGAACAGCGGCAGCATCAACAAGACCTATGCGCTGTCCTTCACCGACCCGTACTACACGCCGGATGGCATTTCCCGCGGTTTCGACCTGTATCTGCGCAACGTCGATCCGACCCGTCTGAACATCGGCAACTACCGCACGTCGTCCATCGGTGCCGGTCTGCGCTGGGGCTTCCCGATCCGTGAGGACGACCGGATCAACTTCGGTCTGGCGGTCGACCAGACCTCGATCGACACCTTTGCCGACAGCCCGCTGCGCTACAAGAACTTCGTGAACGAGTTCGGCGACACCAACACCTCGCTGGTGAGCACCATAGGCTGGGGCCGCGACACCCGGGACAGCTTCATCTACCCGACCCGCGGCTCGGTCCAGCGGGTTAACGGTGAGGTGTCGGTACCGCCGGGCGACCTGCGCTACATGAAGGCCTCTTACCAGCACCAGACGTATTTCCCGCTGTGGGGCGATTTCGTGCTGATGCTGAATGGCGAACTGGGTTACGGCCGCGGCTATGGCGGCAAGCCGCTGCCCTTCTACAAGAACTACTACGTGGGCGGCATCGGTTCGGTGCGCGGTTTCGAAACCGCGTCGATCGGCCAGCGCGACCGCGACGCGAACGGCAATCTGCTGCGCACGACCATCGGCGGCGACCGCAAGCTGGTCATGAACGCGGAAGTGCTGTTCCCCTTCCCCGGCATGGGGCAGGACAAGACGCTGCGCCTGGGCACCTTCTTTGATGCCGGCAACGTGTGGGCCGACGGCCAGAGCCTGAGCGTCAGCGATTTGCGCTATAGTGCCGGCCTTTCCGTGGCGTGGAGTTCACCCATGGGTCCGCTGAAGTTCAGCATTGCACAGCCCCTGAACAAGGAACCGACCGATCGTCTGCAGCGCTTCCAGTTCCAGATGGGTAATGTGTTCTGATCGCAACACGCACCGAATGAACAGGTCGAGTATGTCCGTACGCTCCGCACTTCTTGCCGCACTGTCTTCGCTGGCGCTTCTGGCGGCCGCCCCGGCTCACGCGGAAAACGACGTGAAGATCGGTTTTGTCGACACCGAACGCATCCTGCGCGAGGCGGCGCCGGCCGTGCGTGCCCAGAAGAAGCTCGAAAAGGAATTCGAGAAGCGCAGCCAGGAACTGGAGCGCATGGCCAAGCAGCTGCAGTCGATGCAGCAGAACATGGAAAAGAATGCGGTCACGCTGTCAGACAGCGACCGCCGCGCCAAGGAGCGCGAGTTCAGCGAACTGACGCGCGACATGCAGCGCAAGGAACGCGAATACCGCGAAGACCTGAACCAGCGCCGCAACGAGGAACTGTCGGGCGTGCTGGACAAGGCGAACAAGGCGATCAAGGTGATCGCCGAGGCCGAGAAGTACGACATCATCTTCCAGGAAGTGGTCTATCGCAGCGCGCGCATCGACATCACCGAAAAGGTGCTGAAAGCGCTCGCGGACCCTCCCGCAACCAAGTAAGGCATCCATGGCAGCCCGACTTGGCGACATCGTCGCCCGTCTGGGCGGCGAACTGCATGGCGACGCCGACCTGATGGTCGAGCAGGTCGCACCGCTGGACAGCGCCGGCCCGGCCCACATTTCCTTCCTGTCCAACCCGAAGTACCGCCCCGCGCTGGCCACCAGCACGGCCGGGGTGGTGATCGTGCCACCGAAGGACGGCGAAGGCCTGGAACGCACCCATATCCGGGTGCGCAATCCCTATCTGTACTTCGCTCGGGTGGCCCAGCTGCTCAATCCGGACTCGCGGCCTGCGGCCGGCGTGGACCCGATGGCCAGCGTGCATCCGGGGGCGCGCATCCACCCGACGGCCCATGTCGCAGCCGGCGCGGTCGTGGGCGAGGGCGCCGACATCGGTGCCGAGGTGGTGGTCGGCGCCGGTTCGGTGGTGGGTGAGGGCGTGCGCATCGGCGCGGGCAGCCGGCTGCATGCGCGCGTGGTCATCTATCCGCACTGCGTGGTGGGCGAGCGCTGCATCCTGCATTCCGGCGCGGTGATCGGGGCCGATGGCTTCGGTTTCGCACGCGAGGGCGACGGCAGCTGGGTCAAGATTCCGCAGATCGGCCGCGTGCTGATCGGCAACGACGTCGAGATCGGCGCCAATACCACGGTGGACCGCGGCGCGCTCGAAGACACGGTGATCGAGGACGGGGTGAAGCTCGACAACCTCATACAGATCGCCCACAACGTGCGCATCGGCGAACACACCGCGATGGCGGCCTGCTCCGGCGTCGCCGGCAGCACCACCATAGGCAAGCGCTGCATGATCGGTGGCTCGGCCAACATCATGGGCCACATCGACATCGTGGACGACGTGGTGGTGTCCGCGGTGTCCTTCGCCACCAAGTCCATCCCGGAAGCCGGTGTCTATACCGGCTCGGTGCCGTCGATGGAACACAGGGAATGGACGCGCAACTATTCGCGCCTGCGCCACCTCGACTCGATGGCTGACCGCATCAAGGCGCTCGAGCAACAACTTGCAACGCTGCAAGGCAACAAGGAAGACTGAATTGAAATCGATGGACATCCACGCGGTACTGAAGTCGCTGCCGCACCGCTTTCCCTTCCTGCTGGTCGACCGCGTGCTCGAAGTCGAGCCGGGCAAGCACATCCGCGCGCTGAAGAACGTCACCATCAACGAGCCCTTCTTCCCCGGCCACTTCCCGAACCACCCGGTCATGCCGGGCGTGCTCATCGTCGAGGCGCTGGCCCAGACGGCCGCCATCCTGTCTTTCGAGACGCTGGGCACGACGCCGGACGCCGATTCGGTCTACTACCTCTGCGGCGTGGACAACACCCGCTTCAAGAAGCCGGTCATGGCGGGCGACCAGCTCGTTCTGGAAGTGGAACTGCTGAAGCACTCGCGCGGCATCTGGAAGTACCAGGCCCGTGCCCGGGTGGACGGCGGCGTGGTGGCCGAAACCGAACTGCTGTGCGCGGTGCGCCCGACCTGATGGCTGCGCAGATTCATCCGACCGCGATTGTCGATCCGGCGGCGCGCATCGCCGACGGCGTCGAGATCGGTGCTTACAGCGTGATCGGCCCGAATGTAGAGATCGGCGCCGGCACCCGGGTGCACCCGCACGTGGTGATCCAGGGCCATACCCGCATCGGCAGCGACAACGTGTTCCATCCGTTCTGCTCGATCGGCGGCGATCCGCAGGACAAGAAGTACGCCAACGAGCCGACCCAGCTCGTCATCGGTGACCGCAACACCGTGCGCGAATACGTGACGATGAACTGCGGCACCGTGCAGGACGGTGGCGTCACCCGCCTGGGCGACGACAACTGGCTGATGGCCTATGTTCACGTGGCGCACGACTGCCAGGTCGGCAGTCACACCATCATGGCCAACAACACCGCGCTCGCCGGCCACGTCCATGTGGGCGACTGGGCCATCCTTGGCGGCTTCACCGGCGTGCACCAGTTCGTGCGCGTGGGTGCGCACAGCTTCTGCGGCGTGCATTCGAGCGTGCTGCAGGACGTGCCGCCCTTCGTGCTGGCCAATGGCGTGCCGGCGGCGCCGCACGGCATCAACAGCGAAGGCCTGCGCCGCCGCGGCTACAGCAGCGAAGCCATCATGGCGATCAAGCGCGCGTACAAGACGCTTTACCGCGAAGGCCTGAAGCTGGACGACGCGAAAGCGGTCATCGCCGAGGCTGCCAGAACCACGCCGGAAGTGGCGCTGCTGTCCAATTTCCTGGAAGCCGGCGGACGCGGCATCATCCGCTGACATGGCCGACCGCATCACGGTGGCCATGGTCGCCGGCGAAGCGTCGGGCGACCAGCTGGCCGCGCATCTGATCAAGGCCCTGCAGGCCGTCCGCCCCGACATCGATTTCGTCGGCATCGGCGGCCCGCGCATGGAAGCCGCCGGCTTCAAGGCCTGGTGGCCGTCGGAAAAGCTGGCGGTGCGCGGCTATTTCGAAGTGCTGAAGCATTACCGCGAACTGTCGGGCATACGCCGCAGCCTGCTCAGCCGTCTGCTCAAGGACAGGCCGGCTGCCTTCATCGGCATCGATGCGCCGGATTTCAGCCTGTGGCTGGAAAAGCGCCTCAAGGATGCCGGCGTGCCGGCCATCCACTACGTGAGCCCGTCGATCTGGGCCTGGCGCGGCGGGCGGATCAAGGGCATCGCACGCAGCGTGTCGCGCATGCTGTGCCTGTTCCCGTTCGAACCGGCGATCTACGAAAAGGCCGGCGTGCCGGTCAGCTATGTCGGCCACCCTTTCGCCGACGAAATTTCACCCGAACCGCAGCGCTTCGCGGCGCGCGAGCGGCTGGCACTGCCGGTCGATGCGCGCATCGTTGCGCTGCTGCCGGGCAGCCGCCAGTCCGAACTGCAGTACAACGCGCACGCCTGGATCGGTGCCGCCCAGTTGCTGCACCGGCGCCATCCGGACCTGCGCTTCCTGGTGCCGCTGACCACGCGCGAAACCCGCCAGCAATTTGAACAGGCGCTGTGGGACTGTCAGGCCAACGATCTGCCGCTGTCCATCCTGTTCGGCCACGCGCGTGACGCGCTGATGGCCTGCGACGTGGCGCTGGTCGCCAGCGGTACCGCCACGCTGGAAGCCGCGCTGTGCCGCGCGCCGCATGTGGTGGCCTATCGCATCCACCGGCTGAGCTATCTGCTGATGAAGCGCATGGCCTATCAGCCCTGGGTGGGTCTGCCCAACATTCTGGCCGGCCGGTCTCTGGTGCCCGAACTGCTGCAGCACGATGCCACGCCGGAAAAGCTGGCCGACGCGCTGGACGCGCTGCTCGGCGACCCGGTCGCGCGCAGTGCGCAGATCGAGGAATTCGAGCGCATCCACCACACGCTGCGCCAGGGCACGGCCGCGCGCGCGGCACAGGCCATCCTGCCGCATCTGCCGCCGGCATGAGCGGCGCCGTGCTGCGGCAGGCCGGCGTCGACGAAGCGGGCAGGGGGCCGCTGTGCGGTCCGGTCTATGCCGCCGCCGTCATCCTCGATCCGGCGCGACCGATACCCGGGCTGAACGATTCCAAGAAGCTGTCCGAGAAGAAGCGCGAGGCGCTGGCGCCGCTGATACGCGAGCGGGCGCTGGCGTGGGCGGTGGGCATCGCGACGGTGGAGGAAATCGACCGGCTGAACATCCTGCACGCCACTTTTCTCGCGATGCGGCGGGCGGTGGAGGGACTGGCGGTGCGGCCGGACGAGGCGCTGATCGACGGCAACCGCGTGCCGCCCGGCCTCATCGTGCCGGCGCGCGCCATCGTCGGCGGCGACGCGTCGGAAGCGGCCATTTCGGCGGCGTCCATCCTGGCCAAGACCGGCCGCGATCACGAAATGCTGCAGTGGGCCGAACGGTATCCGCAGTACGGCATCGCGAAGCACAAGGGCTATCCGACTGCCGAACATCTGGCGGCGCTGCGGGCGCATGGCCCGTCGCCCATCCATCGCCGCAGCTTCGCACCGGTTGCTCAGTGCGCGCTCGATTTCGGCCAGACGGACTGACTCCGCTGGCCCCGGTTGCGGCGGATTCAGACGGTCGCGGCCGGGAGATGCACGGCCAGCCAGACCGACACCTGTTCCGGGTCGGTGGCCTCCACCCGATGGCGCGCACGCGCCGGAATGAACACCCAGTCGCCCGGGCGCAACATGCGCGGCGCCGCCTCGTCCGCCAGCCTCAGCTGCGCGCTGCCTGACAGCAGCACCACCCATTCGTCGTCCGGCTGCTCGTACCAGAAGCCGGGCGGGCTGCACTGGCCGGTGGATACGATGCGCTCGATCCTTACCCCGGCACCCGCGTGCAGTTGTTCGAAGTGTTCGTCCGCTTCCGGTGCCGACGGCAGCCCTGCGAACAGATTGCCGCTCATGGCGCGGCGTCCAGCAGTTCGGTGTCCTCGTGCGCGTACGCCGGGCTGCAGCAGCACAGCAGGGTCAGCGGCGCCTCACCCAGCGTTTCGATGCAGTGCGCCGCGCCCGGCGGAATCAGCACGGTGTCGCCCGGCCCGACCTCGAATCTGCGTTCGCTCAGCGTCATCAGGCCGCGCCCTGCGGTCACGTGGTACAGCTCTTCGGTCAATCCATGCCGGTGCAGCAGCGTGCGGGTACCCGGCGGCACGGTGGCTTCGGCCAGGCTCTGCGCACGGCCGCCGTGCTGCTGCGGGTGCATCAGTTCGCGGATGATCGAACCGTCCTTGGTCACATAGGCCGGAATGTCCGCGTAGCGGGTGTGGGGCGTGCAAGGCGTGTTCATGGGGCGGCATCGTCGCACAGCGGCACGATGTCGGCACTGCGCAGGCACAGCGTCACGTCGGCGTCGCGGCTTACCGCATGACGACGGATCGCGCGGGTCGGCAGGCGCAGTTGCAGCGGCGCGTCGGCCAGCCCGGCGGGCTGTACCCGCACTACCGCTTCGCCGCCCAGTTCGACCACCTCCCGCACTCGCGCCGGCACCGCGTTTTCCAGATCGCTGTTCCACGCCCGGTCGGCGTGCGCC
>Ga0123397_161551_pt1 | contig 22999 bp, 21 predicted proteins | sample T10HLNH4metaT_FD_89925 | JGI IMG/M metagenome (GOLD analysis project Ga0123397, IMG submission 89925) | Methane-oxidizing artificial microbial communities from Washington, USA to study methane cycling - T10-HLNH4 metaT (Metagenome... ... | reverse complement strand
CCGCGGGAGGACGGGCTTGACGGAGCCTTTCAGCAGCCGAGTGACGGGGTCAGGCGGGCTTGGTGTCCGCGAAACTCGGGCGCTGCATCAGCTTGTCGAGCAGCTTGCCCAGGTTGGGGTATTCGTTGCGCCAGGCGATCTCGGGAAAGCGGAACTCCAGCCAACCCAGGGCGCAACCCACGGCGATATCCGACAGGCTCAGGTGGATGCCGCTGCAATAGGGCTTGTCGCCCAGCCCCTGGCTCATGGACTTGAGGCCATCGTTCACCTTGAGCAGTTGGCGGTCGATCCAGGCCTGGCTGCGTTCGCTGTCCTTGCGGTGAACCCAGGTGGCTTCCAGGCGGGCCAGGATGCCGGCATCCATAACGCCGTCGGCCAGGGCCTCCCAGGTTTTGACTTCAGCGCGCTCGCGGCCCTGGGAAGGGATGAGCTTGCCCACGGGCGACAGGGTGTCGAGATATTCGACGATGACGCGCGAATCAAACACAGCCTCGCCGCCTTCCATCACCAGACAGGGCACCTTGCCCAGGGGGTTGGATGCGGAGATATGGGTGTCGTCTGCCCAGACGTTTTCTTGCACGAACTGGTAGTCGAGCTTTTTCTCAGCCATCACGATACGTACCTTGCGCACGTAGGGGCTGGCGGTGGCTCCGATCAATTTCATGGTGTGTCTTCCAGTGCGCGGGGAATGCTGAACAATTCGGGTTTGATTCTATCGACAGCGACCCGGCATGAGGCCGACTGATGCGCCGCCCCCACAAACCCCGCCGACCGGCCCCGCCTACAATCGTGCGCCATGAGCCTGTCCACCATCACCGCCCTGTCGCCGCTTGACGGCCGTTACGCCCCCAAACTTGCAGCCCTTCGCCCGATCATGAGCGAGCACGGCTACATGCATCGCCGCGTGCAAGTGGAAGTGGCGTGGTTCATTGCCTTGTCGGATGCAGGGTTTGCAGAGTTCAAGCCCCTCACCACCGGAGCGCGCGCTTACTTGCTGGGCCTGGTCAAGAACTTCTCCGAGGCCGATGCTGCAGCCATCAAGGAGATCGAGAAGACCACCAACCACGACGTGAAGGCGGTCGAATACTGGATCAAGAGCAAGTTCGAGGCACGCCCCGAGCTGGAAAAAGCCTCCGAGTTCGTGCACTTTGCCTGCACCAGCGAAGACATCAACAACACCAGCCACGCCCTGCAGCTGCGCTCGGGTCGCGACCAGGTGGTGCTGCCAGGGCTGGACCGCATCGTGCTCAAGCTGCGCGAAATGGCCCACGCCTTTGCCGAAGTGCCCATGCTCAGCCGCACCCACGGCCAGACTGCCAGCCCCACCACCGTGGGCAAGGAAATGGCCAACGTGGTGATGCGCCTGCAAACCGCCTGCGACCGCATCGCCAGCGTCAAGATCATGGGCAAGATGAACGGCGCCGTGGGCAACTACAACGCCCACCTGTCTGCCTGGCCCGACTTTGACTGGGAAGCCTTCAGCAAGAAGGTCATCGAGACCCCCGAGCCACTGGGCCTGGGACTGACCTTCCAGCCCTACAGCATCCAGATCGAGCCACACGACTACATGGCCGAGCTGTTCGATGCCGTGGCGCGCGCCAACACCATCCTCATCGATCTCTCGCGCGACATCTGGGGCTATGTGAGCCTGGGCTACTTCAAGCAGCGCCTCAAAGCTGGCGAGATCGGCTCCAGCACCATGCCGCACAAAGTCAACCCCATCGACTTCGAGAACGCCGAAGGCAACCTGGGCCTGGCCAACGCGCTGCTCAAGCACCTGTCCGAAAAGCTGCCCATCAGCCGCTGGCAGCGTGACCTGACCGACAGCACCGTGCTGCGCAACATGGGCGTGGCCCTGGGCTACGCCACGCTGGCCTATGCCTCGTTGCTCACGGGCCTGAACAAGCTCGAAATCAACGAAGAAGCCCTGGCCGAAGACCTGGACGCGTCCTGGGAAGTACTGGCTGAACCCATCCAGACGGTGATGCGCCGCTTTGGAGTGCAGGGTGCCTACGAAAAGCTCAAGGAAGTGACCCGGGGCAAGACCGTGACAGCCGAAGCGCTGCACGGGTTGATCCAGTCGCTGGAAATTCCTCAGGCCGAAAAGGACCGACTGCTGGCGATGACGCCCGGCAGCTATGTGGGCAAGGCGGCCGAGCTGGCGCGTCGGGTGTAGCGCTACCTCCATGCGGCAGAGCGGTACACCCAAGAGAGCACCTGGATGACAGCGCCTTTCATTCGAGGGCGCTGGTCAAAGGAATCATTGTTTGCTCTGCTTGTTTTTGTCGTAGTTTCGGCAGTCGCGGCGGCGCTGTACGGCCCATACCTGGAAAATCCGTTTGTTTTTGACGACGGAAATCTCTTCTTCACCTCCCGTCTGACGACCGCGGCGGTTGAGCCCTGGGAGCTGCTTACCCGGTCGTTGCCGTACTTCACCCTGGGTTGGGTCCAAACACAATGGGGCACCATGGAAGCGCATCGGCTTATCAGCCTGGTGCTGCACGTTTTAGTCGCCTGGCAACTTTATCAATTGCTCAAGCAGATGCTCATTCTGGAGGGGCGCCGAAGCGAGCCGGCTGCCATAGCCCGTGAGCAGGCCTGCGCCATTGCAGCATTGCTGGCCGTTGTGTTTGTGGTGCATCCAGTGGCTGTCTATGCGGCGGGCTACCTGATACAGCGCACTACCGTCATGGCCGCGCTGTTCTCGCTGATCAGCTTGCGCTATTTGCTGATGGCCCTGCAGGAAGGTAGCCATGTCAGGGCGCTGCGTGCGGCGCTGATGTCATCTTTGGCCATGCTGTGTAAGGAACATTCAGTGACTGTGCCATTTGCAGCCTTGTCACTCGTTTTGCTGCTGGATCGGGTGGATCGACGAACGATACAGGTCTGCTCCACGTTCATTTGCGCGAATTTGCCAGCCGTTGCCTTGGTGTTCAGCGTGGGGATGGGATTCGTTGGCCAGCCTTACGAACCCAGACTGAGCGATCTGACAGGTGAAATCTACGGCCTGCCTGCATTCCAGGGCCGTGGTGATCGGTGGCTATTTTCGGCCTACACGCAGGCCCAGCTGTACTACCAATACTGGCTGCAGTGGCTGCTCCCCTCCACCACCAGAATGTCTGCAGACTTGAGGGTCGATTTTCTTCAACCCTGGACTTCCGTTCACGCTTTGCTGCAACTTGGTCTGTTTGTGGCGGTACCTTCTGTGGTGGCAGGCCTTTCGCTGCGGACAGGCAAGCACCGTTTGTTCGCTTTTGGTCTCGCATTCAGCGCTTTGCTGTTTCTGGTTGAGTTCAGCCTTGTGCGCTTTCAGGAGCCGTACGTGCTCTACCGCAGTTATATCTGGGCCATTGGGTATGCTGCGACGGTCGCCGCTTTGGCACGACACCTTCCGTGGCGTATGACACTTGCACTGGGCGTGCTGGTGATCCCTCTGTTGTTTGTACAGTCGCAAGACCGGCTGGAGAGCTTTTCTTCACGGGCCGCTCTTTGGGAAGACGCCGCAGCCAAACTCCCGAAACCTGAAGTAGCAGGAGCGAGCCGGATCTTCTTCAACCGGGGCAACGAGCGCTTCCAGAAGGGCAACGTTGAGGGAGCACTGTCAGATATCAGCAAGGCCATCGAACTGAGCCCCGAGAACTCCAGTTTCTACCTCGCTCGCGCAACGACGCTCACCCGCACAGGCCGCCCCCAAGAAGCACTTTCTGATCTGGAAACCGCCGAGCGGATAACGCCCCACGACGAACCGCGAATTTGGTTTGAAAGATTTCGCGCGCTTTATGCCTTGCAACGCCCTGACGCGGAGGATGCGCTGCAAACTGCCGCACGCCTGGGCAGTTTTTCGGCCCGATATGTCATTGAAAAACGTCGAAGCAATGGGGCTGACGTAGAAGTACAAATTGAAGGAACCCGCTGAGAATGGCGATCAAATCCACAATATTCAAAGCGAACCTTGCGATCGCCGACATCGACCACGGCTACTACGCCGACCATGCGCTCACCCTGGCACGCCACCCCAGCGAAACCGACGAGCGCATGATGGTGCGGCTGGCAGCCCTGGCCATTCAGGCGCACCAGCTCAATGACCTGTGCAATGGCGACGCCACACTCGCGTTCGGCGCAGGGCTGTCGGACCCGGATGACCCAGATGCATCGCTGACGGACTTTACCGGCCGCAAACGCGTGTGGATCGAAGTAGGGCAGCCGGAAGACAAGCCGCTGACGAAAGCCTGCAGCAAGGCTGACTCGGTAATCGTGTACTGCTTCAACCACGCGGCCGAGATCTGGTGGAAGGGCATTGAAACCAAGCTTTCGCGGCTGGACAAGCTGCAGGTCTGGCGCATTCCGACCGAGGCGTCGCAAGCGCTGGCGCAGCTGGCCGAGCGCAGCATGCAGCTGCAGGCCACAGTGCAGGAAGGATCCATCACCCTCAGCAGCACACAAGGCAGCGTGCATGTGGAGCCTGTGCGCTGGAAGTGAGGCATTTCGGACCGAAATGCCTGATGGCGCCGGTTCTATTTGCCTAAGCAGCTATTAAATACATAGCAATTGGCCGCGCGAGTCTCAATCGCGCGGCATGAGCGTTCCGCAATGCCAGCACTGCTCGAACCCGCCTTCCACGATCTCGCCGCAGCGGCAGGCCCAGTGGCGCTGCGGCAGGTCTTGTAGTTGTTGCAGCAAGGCCTGGGCACGCGTGGCGTGCTCGTCGTGGTCCAGCCAGATTTCGGGCAGGCACTGGTCGGGCGGCAAGTGCCCAGCGGCGGCGGCCAGGTACTGGCGCTGCACGGAGGCTGCCATGCCCGCCTCACACAGCAGGTCTGCCCACAGGGTGGCGATCGCAATGTTCGGGGCTTGGGTCAGGCGCAGCATGGCAACACCATAGCGGTTTGCCGGGCCTGCGTACAGCCCATCGCCCATCAACCCGCCCCGCCGTTGGCAGCCCCCGGCAAAGTCACGCCCTCTGCTGCACGCTCTGCGTACCGGTTGAAACGCCAGGCTGAGTGCTCCAGCGTGATGCGGCGCCACACCCCCCGCTTTTCCGCCGGAGTGAACGATGGCCAGAACTGCACCTCGTCGAACGTGCGCCCACAGCCCTTGCACAGGTCGTCGCCCTGACTGGTGGAGCAAATCGCGATGCAGGGCGTGTCGGGCGTCGTGTCATACCAGGTCTGCCATGCGGCCATCGCTGCCGATGGCAGCTTGTCTTCATCGATCTCTGTGGCGCGCCCATAGACCATCAGCGCATAGACCTCTCCCAGGGCCTGCACCTCAGGCGCCAGGCCCAGACCGTCGGGTGATGCGGGGGCACGGTGGCGCCAGTGATTGATGGCAGCTTCGATGTCGGTGATGTGGATGGCAGCCATGAAAACGGGGCAAGAGGCGCGCGAGCGCAGGGGCACAAGAGGGGCTGGATGATAGCGGCCCGCCACGAGGGATGCTGGCAGTGGTGGTATCCGCCGTCTTCCCCCAGGCGAGACTTTTCACCCTGCCCGCACCCTGGGGTGTACGCAGTAACCACAACGCCCCGGCCCTTGCGCTGCCTCGCCGGGAATGTTCCAATCGCTGTCTCGAAGGGGAGTAGCTCCCGTCTTGCCAGCCCACCCACCATCATCCGGGTGTGAGCGGCACAAGGCATCGGATTTGTCGTCAATACGAAGCTTTGCTTCCGGCAATCCGGGTTCACGCACGACCAGCTTGTGTAGAACTGAGCAAGACCTTTGATGGGCCCACCGTGGGCTGATCAAGGCCGTCCCTTCGCTTGCCATGTCTCCCCTGTCTGGGGCAAGCCTTCCTTGACCAGGTCACCGTAAGCCCCCTATCCCTGCGGGGGACTCGGCGCTACAGTGGCGCCAGGATCCTCGTTTCGCGCCACTGACATTGAGGAATTTATGGACTTTTTGGCTTCGCCCGAATTCTGGCTCGCACTCGGCCAGATTATCATCATCGACATCTTGCTGGGTGGTGACAACGCCGTGGTCATTGCCCTGGCCTGCCGCAAACTGCCCCCCGCGCAGCGCACCAAGGGCATCATCTGGGGCACTGCGGGCGCCATCGTGCTGCGCGTGATCCTGATCGCCTTTGCGATGACCCTGCTGGCGCTGCCCTTCCTCAAGTTTGTGGGCGCGCTGCTGCTGGTGTGGATCGGTGTGAAGCTGCTGGCACCCGATGAAGAGGGCCATGGCGACGTACAAGGAAGCGACAAGCTGCTGGCAGCCATCAAGACCATCATCGTCGCCGACCTGGTCATGAGCGTGGACAACGTGATCGCGATCGCGGGCGCCGCACAGAATGCTGGCGAGCACTCCTTCCTGCTGGTGGTGTTGGGCCTGCTGATCTCTATCCCGATCATCGTCTGGGGGAGTCAGCTGGTCATCAAGCTCATGGAGCGTTTTCCCCTCATCATCACGCTGGGCGGCATGCTGCTGGGCTGGATTGCCGGCGGCATGCTGGTCACAGACCCAGCCCTCGCCAACCCAGACAAGTGGCAGTGGATGCTCAAGATGCCTCTGGATGGCGTGAGCGGCGAAGTGATTAATGCGGTCAAATACGGAGCCAGTGTGGCAGGCGCGCTGCTCGTTTTGTTGGCTGGCAAGATCATCCTTGCTCGCCGCGCCAGTGCCGGATCGGCACAAGCCGGACACTGACCGCTTCGCACGGATTGCATTGCATCTGAGGCAGCGCAGGGGGCCATACCGCTCCCCTGCGGCGTGCCGCACACCAGGAGGTGGGTATGGACAGAGTCATCGTGTATGTGGACGACGCGGCGTACGCCCAGCAGGTGTTGGCGCCCCTGTGCGGGCGCCCGGCCAGCGCGCACACCCATTGGGTGCTGGTAGCCTGTGCGCCGCGCATGACCCACCGCGTCAGTAAGTGGGTAAGTCATAGCACCCGCGAGAACTGGCGTACCAAGTGGGCGGACAAGTTGTTCGCACAGATTGTGCCGACGCTGCATGCCCCCTCGGGGGCGGTTACCACCGTAGTGGCAAAGGGGCCCTTGGCCGAGCTGACTGCGCAGATTCAGGCAGATGCTGGCGGCGTGGTGGCAGCCCCCGTGGTGGACGCGCGCCGTCCCAAGTCCGAACCTTTGCAGCCCGCTGGCCGCGTTGACGGACGCTGGTCGTCACTGTCGGGTACGCTGGGCAGCGTGCTCACCGGTTTTGGCGTGCTCTGGGTGCTGGCGCTCGAATAATCCGGCAGAGGCGCCCGGCCTGGCCAGGCAAGCCACCTCCAGTGATCGCAACTCAGCAGGCCAGTGCTATTCTCCGGCCATGCGACTTCTTCTGAAATGGCTGCTCAGCGCTGCATCGCTGCTGTTTGTGGCTTACATCTACAGCGGTGTGGAGGTGAAAAGCTTCACCTCGGCGCTGATTGCGGCCTTCGTGATCGGCCTGTTCAATGTGGTGCTGCGACCGGTGCTGGTCGTACTCACCTTACCCGTCACCATCGTTACGGTCGGGCTGTTTCTCTTCGTCATCAACGCACTCATGTTTTGGGCAGCAGCCAGCGTGCTGGACGGCTTCCACGTCGCCGGTTTTGGGGCTGCGCTGCTGGGTTCGCTGATCTACTCGGTGCTGGGCTTGGTCATCGAATCAGCGCTCGGCGGCCTGTTCTCGAAGAAGTGACTCCATCGCACGCAGGCGCGTGTCGATGATGGAGGCCTCAATATGGTCCACCGCCGCACCGCCTCGGCGAGCCATATCCTGGCCGGCCTTGAACCGGTCTACAGCGGCGGCATAGTCATAGCGCGCAGCCTGCGCTTCTGCCTCGGCACGAATCGCCCTGAGCGCCTGGCCTTGTGCTTGCCAGGCGGACGCCAGTAGTTGCCATACAGTCGCATCCTTGGGGTGGGTTGCCACCCAGGTTTGCAAGGCTTGCGTGGCGTCAGCGGGTCGGTTGGCGCGCAGCAGGGCTTGGGTACGCAACACAAGTTCTGGCCTGCGTGCGTTGTTGCCATCTGGAATGGACGGCAGGGCCGCAGATGCATCGCCAGCTGCCAATTCGGTCTCTGCCACCAACAGGCGTGCCAGGCGATGCGCAGCGGCGTCCTGTCGCACCAAGTCGTCCAGTTGGCGCGCGATCAGACGCGCATTTGCCGCATCACGCAACTGGCTGCTTGCCAACGCCGCCGCATACAGCGCGCCGGCCCTTCGCGGCAGTGGCTGCGACTGAAACCCAGAGCCCTTGGGCTCCGCGATCCACTGGCGCAAGGTATCCACTCCGGGGTTAGACAGCACACGCGCCCGCGCAGCCACCATGGCATGTTCGCTGGAAGCCTGCATTGCGGCGCCCGGCGCAGATGTTGCACCCGGAGGGATGCGCGACTGCATGTCTGCCATACGCTCCGTGGTCAGCGGGTGGCTGCGCAAGTAAGGCCAGGACCCATTGTCATTGAGTCGATTGGCTTGCTGCAGCTTTTCAAACATGCTCACAAACCCTTGGGGCGCAAAACCCGCGGGGGCCATCAGCCCGTAGCCAATGCGGTCCGCCTCACGCTCCATGTCCCGCGAGAAATTGAGCTGATTCTGAATGGCCAAGGCTTGGCCTCCCACGACCAGGGCCTGCGTGGCGCCCGGGTTCTTGCTGGCGGCAAGTGCACCCAGCACCATGGCCCCCAGCAGCAAGGGCGTCTGCTTGCTCTGCTGCGTGATCAGTCGCGAGATGTGACGCTGGGTCACATGGCTCAGCTCGTGCGCCAGTACCGAGGCCAGTTCATCGCGCGTGGCTACCACACCGATGAGCCCCAGATGCACCCCCAGGTACCCACCCGGCAAAGCGAAAGCATTCACCGTGCGATCGCGTCCCAGCAGGATCTCCCAAGCAAAGCGTTCGTCCAGTTCGGCACTGAGTTCTCCCCGAGCCTTGGCTGCTGCCAAGAGCGGTTGCCATATCCCCTTCACATAGTCGATCACGACTGGGTCATCAACGTAGTCTGGGTCGCGGTACAACTCGCGGATGATGCGATCGCCCAAGCGGCGCTCGGCGCTAGTGGTGAGGTCGCTGGTGTCGCCGAGGGTGGGGAGGATAGTTTGGGCTGCAGCCGGCAATGCAACAGCCATACCAATGGCTATCAATAATGCAGCTATCCAAGCAATCCCGTTATGGCCTTGGCAAATATTTTGCACGATATGCTGATGCAGGCGTGGGTCTTCGATCGAAGGCTTTGCAGGGGGGCATTTGCGGATCCACATGCACGTATGATGCCCTGCCCCCCAAATGTTTCCCACCTATTCACTTGGTTACGACCCCATGTCCGCACTCACCCACTTTGATGCCCAAGGCCAAGCCCACATGGTTGACGTGGCTGCCAAAGCGGCTACACATCGCATCGCCATCGCCAGCGGCCGCATCGAAATGCAACCCGCCACGCTGGCAATCATCGAAGCTGGCAACGCCAAAAAGGGTGACGTGCTCGGCATTGCCCGCATCGCTGGCATCATGGCCGCCAAGAAAACCAGCGACCTGATCCCGCTGTGCCACCCGCTGGCGTTGACCCGAGTTGCTATTGAGTTCGAAGCATCCAGCGTCCACAAATTGGGTACTACAGGTATATCTTGTACCGCAGCCGTGGAAACTGTCGGGCCCACAGGCGTGGAGATGGAAGCGCTTATCGCTGTGCAGGTCGCTCTGCTTACCATCTACGACATGTGCAAGGCGGTAGATCGGAGCATGTCCATCCATGATGTGCATGTTGTGGAGAAACATGGAGGCAAGTCGGGGAGTTTTGTGGCCAAGGCAGCGGAAGGCTGAGATAGTCAGGACACAAATCGGCCGCCAGCTCCCCTGGCGGCCACGCATCGCCCCTAGTACCGAGGACACCTACCACTGGATGACTGCCGAGCGGCCCCGATAGCTTGTTCCGTCGTTTCCAGTGGTGCCTATTTTTCTATCGGCCACGTCACCTGCGCCATGGCAGGGTAGACGGCGGCTTGCTCCTGCCATTGATGCTGAAGGTTGCGAACGGTTCGCGCGTCCAAACGATTCATCCGAGTTATCACCACGATCCAGTACTCGGCACGCTCCGGCTGGCCGGCCAGCGCATACATGGTGGCCAGTTTGTACTTGGCCATCAGGCTGGGCAGCAGCATGGCCGTCCGGCGCGCACGATCCAGGTCCTGCTCCGTATGGGAACGCGCAGGATCGACGCGTACGAGCCAAACCATGTCTTGCAGCTGCGTGAGTGCCACCACCTCGGGTGCTGTCTGCGGCGCCGGTCGGGCCAGCCGCTGGTGCTCAAAGCGCAAGGAGAAGAAATCATCTTCGACGCGCAGGTAGTCATAGGTGGTAATGGTCAGGGCTCCAGCCGAGAGCGCCAACGCGATCACGGCGGGCCAACCGCGGGTGGTCCACAGCGGACGGAAGGCCAGCCTCACATTCAGTGCTCCCAGCATCAGGCCCAGTGGCAACAGGAAGTAGGCGTAGTGCAGCGGAAACTCCAGCAGCGCGTGCACCACCAAGGCGGCAACAAAAAGCAACATCCATAGCTGCTCCATTCTTTCGACACGGCGCGTTGCGCTAACCGCCCACAGCACTAGCAGCGTACAGATGGTCAATCCGAGTGGCAGACCCAGTTCAACCAACAGGTCGAACACCAGGTTATGGGTATGGCGTAGCGTGCCGCCGGTTACCATTTGATAAGGGTCGGGTGTGAACTGCGCTAGGCTGGCCTGCATCCACCCATAACCCCACCAAGGCTGGCGTAGCACGGCTTCCCAAGCCTTGGCCCAGTACTCGAGCCGTAAATGCAGCGTCGAGGCGCCTCGCAGTTCCTGCAACTCGTTGGCCCGCCCCAACCACAGGTTGACATGCGGCAGTGCCACCACGCAAAGTGCGAAAATCACGGCCCAGGCGAAGGCAGCTACCAGCAAGCGGCGCGGGATGGCCAGCCGCTGCCGCCACACCAGCAGCGCGCCCAAAACCACCAGTACGATAGCCCAACCTGTACGCGAATCTGTCAGCGCCAGCCCCACCGCCAGCAGTACAGCCCAGCCCCAGGCCACCCAACCCGGCAGGCGCCCGCGGCCATTCAGCCAGGCGCAGGCCAGCACTCCCAAGCACAGCAGGCTGGACAGCTGGTTGGGCTGACCCAGATTGGCATGAAAGCGGGAGGGCGGCGGCGGAATGAATAGCCAGAAAAACTGCCCTGGATCGAGGCGCAACCACTGCTGCACCTGAATCAACAGCGAGCCCGATGCTCCAACCAGCACTGCAATGAACAGGAAATCGGAGCATTGCCCCGGCTGCCATCGCTCCCACGCAGTGCCCATCAGCAGCGCCAGCATCAGACCCAAAAGGTACAGGGAACTAATCCACGCGACACCGAAAGACTCCACCAAGCCGACGGCGTACTGCATCCACACAATGGCAACGCAGCCTAACGCCAGTATCGGCAGCGTGTGCCACGTCATGCGAGTCAGCAGCCGACTGCGCCAAAACACCGCGGCCCCCACACACCAAAGCACAAGCGCGGCCCAGGCATCGGAATAAAAATCCACCCAGGGCTCGTGGTGGTTGGGCAGCAGCCAACTCAGCGCAAACACGAAGGCGGCCAGCACTGTCCAGCGGGCGGGGCGAGGTGACGAATCGGAGGTCATTGGCACGGTGCGTAGAGCAATCAAACGAAAAGGGGGCCGAAGCCCCCTTTTGCGAATCATAAGTTATACCGATTCGATACCGCTATCAGCGGCAAGAACCTGGCGAGTACTTGAGTGCAGCACCATTGCCCTTGCAAACCCATTCGTACACTTGGGTGCCCTGGCCGCCAGTGGTGGCAGTACCCAAAGCGTAAGCTGCACCTGCACTGTCCTTCTTTGGTGTCAGCGTAATGTAATCGCTAGCAGCGACAAAAGCAGTGGCTTGACCCAGATTGCTGGCATGCGGCACAACAGTGATTGTTCCAGTCACTGCATCGGCTGCAATCGATGCCACCATCTTGGTGGGGTTGGTCGCATCGCAACCGAAGGCATTGGTACCCGACAACGTCGACGTGGGGTTCATGCTCTGGATGGTTTCGCTGATGGTAGTGCGGCACTGAGAAGCAGCAAGAACCACTTCAGACATGCGCGCCTTGACCGTGTAGTCCTTGTAGGCAGGCAACGCGACAGCAGCCAAGATGCCGATGATCGCAACCACGATCATCAATTCGATCAGGGTGAAACCCTTTTGAATAGAACGCTTCATGAAAAACTCCTAGGAAAAGTTGCAAATGCACAATGACTATGCAATTGCTGTGCCTGCTTATTGAAACGGAGGACGACTACACCCAGTCGACATAAATCCAAATAGCAAGTAGGCCCCCCCCGCCAGCAAACTGACAAGCCTTCAGGAGTCGCCCAATATTTAGTGAACGCCCCGAAAAGACCTCAATCAAGTATGAGTTGACGAATTTACTTAACGCTGCCGTCCATCGACATTGCCTTTTACTCGAAGATCGGTCTCAATTACTCTTGAAATTACATTTTTGTCACCCAGTATTGTCATGCCCAGGGGCACTTTCGCTAGACATCCATCGTCTGCCCCGCACTCAACCAACGAATGTCATGCGAGCTGTAAAGTGTGTTTGCTGTGCAGTCGAGCCGTTTGATCTCGTCCATGATGAGTGAGGTCTCGGACGGCTTGGTGTGTGTGATGTAGATGGGGTAACGGTCAGCTACGGGGATGTGTTCCAGCTCCTGCGCCAAGGCCTCCGGAGAGAGATGCAAGCTACGGCGCGCTAGGTCACGCTCACGATTACTGAAAGCCGTCTCGATCACCAAGCAAGCCACCGCCAATGTGTTGACGCGATTCCAGAACGACGGATTGCGCTCGGTATCCCCGCTAAACACCCACCAGCCGGTATCGCCTTGCACGGCAAAGCCTACAGCTGGGACAGTATGGTGTGCTGGTAGCACTTCGACCTGAACACCTGCGATGCTCAGTAAATCACCAGATGCAAAAGCTCGATACTGCAGAAACGGGGATGCGGTAGACGGTATGGCGCTGAAATCTGGCCAGATAACGTTGTTGAATACATGCGCCTGAAGCGCCCCAATGGTGGCAGCCAACGCGTGTACCTGCACCGGGCCAGTGCGCAGCGATGACACGGCGTCGAGCATCAGGGGCAGCGAGGCGATGTGATCCAGGTGAGAATGGGTCAGCAGCACATGGTCAATCTTGGCCATCTCTTCCAGCGTGAGGTCGCCCACACCAGTTCCCGCATCGAGCAAGATGCTGTCACCGATCAAGAACGATGTCGTGCGACAGTCCTTGGCGATAGCGCCGGAGCACCCCAGCACACGAACCTTCATGTCAAGCCTTCTACTTGGTGTCGAAATTGGTGGCGCTATCCCAATCCGGATTGAAAGGCAAATTACGCAGGCCTTCGACCCGTGCCGCGTACAACTCGTACAGGATGCTGTGGGGTCTAAGACCTCGCAACTGCCCCATCAGTTTGTCGCATTGTGCCCATTCTTGTGCTGCGTAGGCACGCAGAAAACCCTCCCACACAGCCAGTTCTTCAGCGAGATCGGTGGATAGCTGCCCCCTGGGTGCAAGGGGCTGGTAAATCGGCACGGCCTGCGCCTTGCCTTTGACGCGCACGCGGTCCATGGCCTGCCATACAAACTGAGGGGCGAGCTGCATGGCAGATTCGCTCACCACGATCGAAGTACCGTAGTGCTTGGACAGTCCCTCCAGGCGGGAGCCAAGGTTGACCGCATCGCCGATGACCGTATAGCTGCGCCGGATGTCAGAGCCCATGTCACCCACGCACATGACCCCGGTGTTGAGCCCAATGCCCACCCCGATCTCGGGCAAACCGCGCTGGCGATGATTGGCGTTGATTTGCCCAATGGCCTGCGACATTTCCAGGGCCGCAGTCACTGCCAGTTGGGCATGATCCGGCGTGGCCACTGGAGCCCCCCAAAAAGCCATGACACAGTCGCCCATGTATTTGTCGATGGTGCCGCGGTGGCTGCGGATGATATGGGTGAGCTTGCTAAATACTTCATTCAACAACCCTTGCAGCTGCAAAGGCTCCATCCGCTCGGACATGGCGGTAAAGCCGCGCATGTCGCAGAACATCACCGTCAGCTCCCGGTTGGTGGCCTGCATGCTGTAGTGCTCCGGCTGCTTGACCATTTCGGCCACCAGCTCTGGAGGCACATAGGCGCTGAACAGGGCTGCGAGTTCGCGCTTGGAGCGGCTCTCCACAAAGTAGCCATACGCCATGTTGAGGGCAAAGGCCAGCATAGCCATCACCACCGCAGTGGCGAGCGGCAACGCCAGCCCCTGCGCGATGTACATCCACAGATTGAGTCCTACCAGCGCACAAAGCACACCACCACTGAGCAAGACCGCAGACGACGCTGACAAGAGCGGCAAGGCGACTGCCAATAGCAAACCCGCGCACAGCAGCTGCAGCACGTCAAACCCAGCGGCATAGTCAGGCCGAACGATGCTCTTGCCATCCAGGAATGCCGACAACACGTTGGCATGGGTCTCCACGCCTGGGTACGTCCTGCCCACCGGCGTCACACGCAAATCCAGCAAACCAGGTGCTGTCGAACCTACCAGCACCAATTGGTCCTTGAGTTGACCAGCCGGCAGCAAGCCATCCAGAACGTCCGACGCCGAGATGTACCGAAAGGAACCACCCTTGGCATCGCCCGGCCCACGGTAGGGAATGAGCGTGGCCAACTGCTGGTCCACGGGGAGCGCCAGCGTGCGACCATCTTGGCGCAGCACGATGCTTTGGAGCACATCATGCGTCCCGGACGGCTTGGAATTCACAAAGCCCGGGTGAATCTCTGGCAGACCGATGGCGGTGCGGAACATGGCCAATGCCAGCGATTCGTAATACTGCCCCTGGTACTCTGCCAACAGGGGAAGGGAACGAACAACTCCGTCCTCGTCCGTGATCGAGTTAAAGAAGCCTGCAGCAGGTGCCGCCTGGGTCAGGGACCCAATGTTGCTGCTGTACCCACGCCACGTAGTCGCCCCCAGAGGCAAGCCCCGCAAGCGCTCCACGGGCAGGGCGGGTTCTGGCAACATGCCTTTCGTGATGCCGTCGCGGTCTTCGCCCGAAAGGTAGTAACCCAGCACCACTGGCTGCCCGTGCAGAGACTGCGCAAAATGAGCGTCATGGTCCAGTGAGGGCGCCAGACGTTCCAGTTGCTCTTGGAAGGCCGGCTGGCTGCGTAAAGGGCCCTGCGCCAGTTGTTGCAGCGTAGAGAGGCCCGAACTTTCATCGGCCTCGGCAAACAGAACGTCAAACCCCACCACGGCCACTTGTTGGCGCTCAAACAGCTCATGCACCAACGCAGCCATCTTGTCCCTGCGCCAGGGCCATTGCCCCACACGCCCCAGGCTCTTCTCGTCGATATCGACGATGACGATCCGCTCGTCCAGCGTTCGTGGCATGGTCACCCGCAAGCGGGTGTCGTAGATGATGTTGTCCAGTCGCTCCAACACCTGCAGGTGGAGCACATCGGCCACGTGCAGCAACGCAAAAACCAGCGGTATCAGCGTGACTGCGATGCGTTGCCAGCGTCGGAGGAACAGCTGCGACAAGGACTGCAACATAGGTCCACGCGCAGGAATAGGAGTGTCCAGTCAGCAAGGGCCCGCAGCGATGATGCGAGCCTTTTGCAGAGTGTCAGCTTTGCTCGAACTGCATCTCGGTGCCCGCCAGCTCCAGGCGATCCCCGTGCTTCAGGGGAACCGGCGATGCACCAATGGCAGCGCCGTTGAGCAGCGGCATGTCCGGTCCTTCGACATGGGCCAAGACAAAACCCTGGTGCCGCTTGGTGATGGAAGCCACAGCCACACCCGGCTTTCCAATCGTGGTGACCACCTTCTGCAGCGACACTTCACGCCCCGCAGCAGCACCGGACATGACCCGAATCACGGCCGAAATCGGGGCTGGCGCGGGCGCGGCCGGAGCGGGCCTAGCAGCGGCGACCGCAGGCGGCACCATTCCGGGCTTGAAGATCATGGTCTTCTCAAAGTTCTGACCTTCGGCGTCCTGGAGGAACCGAATCTTGTACTTGCCCACTTCCACTGTATCGCCATTGCGCAACTCCTGGCGCTTGACGGCCTTGGCGTTCACATAAGTGCCGTTGGTGCTGCCCAGGTCTTCAATCTCCACATCCTGTCCCACCATGTGGAGCACGGCATGCTCACCGCTCACCGCAAGGTTGTCGATCACGATGTCGTTGTAGGGGCGCCGGCCCAGCGTGGTCCGCTCCTTGGTCAGCTGCACTTCCTTGATGACAACGCCGTCGATTGAAACGATCATTCTCGGCATGATCCACTCCTGATGTGATGAATTGTTGTAGTTCGGGCCGTTCAAGAGGCCCCTAGCAATCGGGACATGAGGCCACGCTTCTTGCCCCCAGCGGCAGCCTGCACCAGCAGCACGCTCACGTTATCACGACCGCCGTTGGCGTTGGCGGTGTCAATGAGCAGTGTCGCTTTTTCCTCCAAAGGCATGGGCGCCCGCACGAGCTCCGCCAGATCCGAATCGGACACCATGTCGGTGAGCCCATCGGAACAGAGTAAAAACAGATCATTCGGCGCCACCTGAAACTCGTTGACTTCCATCAGCACATTGGGCTCCACACCCAAGGCCCGAGTCACCAGATTGCGATTGGAAGACAAGGCCGCCTGCTGCGCCGTCAGCAGCCCCGCATCGACCTGTTCCTGCAACCAGGAATGGTCGCGCGTGATTTGCTGCAAAGCACCATCACGCAGACGGTAACAGCGCGAATCGCCAATATGCCCCAGGATCAGGCGGCTGCCGTGGAACACGGCAACCACCAGCGTCGTACCCATGCCCGCGTACTGCGGATTGGAGAGAGATGCCCCCAGAATGGCGTGATTGGCGTTTTCCACGCAGATTTCCAGCGCCCGGCGCACGTCCGTGGACTGGGGACTCGCGCCGGCTTGGGCCAACCAGCGGGCCATTTCGGTACGGATGAAGGTGGTTGCCATGCCACTGGCCACTTCGCCCGCGTTGTAGCCGCCCATGCCATCGGCCAATATCGCGACCTGCGCATCGCGGTCAACGGCTACCGCGTCTTCGTTGTTGGAACGCACGCGGCCCTTGTCGGTCCGCGCAGTGAATTCGTAGGTCATGGATGTGGAGGCGTGCGTCATGGGGCGCCCGAAATCGGCGGGGCTGCCGCACCCCGCACAGCGGGGGGCTCCATCACGGTTTCCTGAAAATCCGCCATTTCTTGCCCTGTTGCATCGCGGTCCGCATCATAGACGACTGGTTCAGGGCTGAACCGGGCATCGCCGGTCATGGCCTGCCGCAGATCCGCCGCGAACTGCCGCCCGGTCTGATAACGCGCCTCTGGCCGCTTTTGCAACGACAGCGCCACCACCCTGGCCACCGCGGCTGAGAGTTCGGGGCGCAGTTGGCGCACATCGGGCGCCTCCACGCTCGCGATCTTGTGCATCAGCTCGGTCATGGACGCTCCCCGCAGCGGCAGCGTGCCCGTCAACAACTGGAAGAGGGTGATGCCCAGCGAATAAAGGTCGGAGCGCCCATCGACTTTCTTTCCCGCCAGTTGCTCCGGAGACATGAAGCTGGGTGTTCCCAGAACCAGCCCCGTACGGGTCTTGCTCGAATCCGTGATGCGGGCAATACCGAAGTCCGTCACTTTGACCGCCTCTGTCCCGCCGTCAAACATGATGTTGGCGGGCTTGATATCGCGGTGCACCACATTGTGGGCATGGGCATAGTCCAGCGCATCGGCCACCCTGGCTGCAATGGAGAGCACGGTGGGGACCGGCAGCAGCCGGCCCTGGCCACAGACATGGGTCAGGTCCTGACCCTTGAGGAACTCCATGGCGATATAGGCCAAGTCATGCTCCTCACCGGCATCAAAAATGGTGACGATGTTCGGATGCTGTAATCGGCCTGCAGTTTCGGCCTCTCGGAAAAACCGTGCGCGCGCATCGATCAGGGCGTCACCTTCGAACTCCTGCCCCAAGGCCAGAGTCTTGATGGCTACGACGCGGCCGATCTTCGGATCGCGCCCCAGATACACCACTCCCATGGCGCCTTTGCCAATTTCACGATCAATCTGGTAGCGCCCCAACATGGGCACGCCGACACTCGCATCGCCTGGCAGGCGGGGCGCTGCAGCGCCGGCACCCGGCAAAGAGTCTGTGACGCCCTGCGGAGCTTGCGCGCCACCTTGTGCCTGAGCCTTGGCACGCTTGTAGCGGCTGCGGGCGTCCTTGTAGTGCCGGTCATGGCGCAGGATATGTTCGTAGACCGTCTGCGCCTTGCCGAAGTGGCGCTTGCGCTCGAAATCCTCCGCCAGATGGTAGAGATTGTCCAGAAGCGCGTCGCTGGCAGGTACCTTGCGCAGGCGCTCAAAGGCCATATCCAGTTGTCCCTGGCCCTGCAGAGCCAAGCCCATCATGCGGTCCGTCTCGGCGGCTTCTGCGGAACGTCCGGAGGCGTCACTCAGTCGACCACGGTGCAAAAGCACCACCACGGTAGTACCAGCCAATACAGCCAGCACTGGCAGCAACAACGGAACCCACAACCCCCCATAGCGCAAAAGGGTCCATTCGGCGATGACAACGGTGAGCGCGAGCGCCGCACCGCCCCCCATCCCGACGGGGCGCGCCAAACGCGGCGCCAACAGCACCAGATACACCCCCCCCAGCGCCAACACCAGCCAAGCGGCCGGAGTAGCCCAGCCTGGCTCTGTCACGCCCAGCCCGAGGCGAATGGATGACAAGGTTTGCGCCAACACCTCCACCGGATAGGCAGCATGCTCCCCCAGCTGCGCCGCTGGGGCGCCCATCTTCTCCGTCATTTCGCCCACCAATACGATCTTGCCCTGCAAGCTACCAGCGGCGACGGTTCCATCGAGCACGCTGGCAGCCGACAGAATAGGGAAGGTGCCCGCTCCATCGCCAGCCACTTGCCAGCGGGGACGCAACACGGCGCCTGCATTGGTGGCAACGTTCAGCCCTCCGAGCCGCAGCCCCGCAGGCGCATCGACCACGCGGATATCACCCAACCCCAGATGCAGGCTGTGTTGCGCCGCCAGCAACGCCAAGGACGGCACCCCCACGCTGTCGTAGCGAAGAAGCAGTGGAACCTGGCGTACACGCCCATCCAGGTCAGCCTCTGCATACAAGTGCCCCACCCCAGCCGCCACCGCGCCCAACGACGGGATGGGGTGCTGCGCCGACTGCATCGGGGTTGCAGCAGCACCCGGGTCGGGCAACGTGCTGCGACGCACGTACGACGGCAGGGGCGCAGCAGCCCCGCCACTTTCATAACGCGAAGCCAGGAGCACGTTGCCCGCCCGCTGTATGGAGGCTGCCAGACGCGCATCGCCGTCGAGTACAGCTTCTGCCTCACCCACCACACGGCCGAGCTCGGCCGTCAGTGCGGTTCCCTCAGGCGCAGCGGCAAGGGTTTCGCGGATTTTTCTCAGGTAACCCAAGCCCCTGTCGTTCTGGGGCTGTGTGAGTGGGGGGGTGTAAACAACGGTTTGGGCACCAGCCGCTGACAGGCCATCAACCAGGCGCGCGTGGATGTCACGCGACCAGGGCCACGGCCCCAGAGCGGCCAAGCTGGCATCATCGATGGCGACAATCACCACGTCGGCCAACGGGGCAGGGGACGAGGTGCGGATGGCGGCGTCGTAGAGCTTGTGTTCGAGCGACAACGATGCGCCCGTGACCGCGCACAGGCCCGCTACGGCCAGTGCCACCAATCCGCCCCAAAAGCCATCGGTACGCCATCCATCCATCCGCCGCGCCGAGGTTTTTCGTCCCACTTGCTGTTATTCCACTCAGTATTGGGTGGATTTGAAGCAATAACTGCGCCCATGCAGTCCAAGGGCCTCAGGACCGTTGTTAAGAGGAGATTCGGAGCGAATGGGCAGCGGGGGTGGCGTTGCGTGTCGTTCTTGTCACGCAACCCCGGGATGGGACGCCAGCGCCATGCCATTTTTGTCAGTCGCTGGCCTTAAAGAGGGGTTGCACCTCCGTGCAAGCCCCTTGGGCTGCAACCCTCAGGTCGCGGATGCGCTGTTGGATCCCTTGCGCCAGAACTTGCCCACGCCCACCACCAGCGCGGCGCCCAGTGCGGCTGCTACATAGTGCAGCGCAGGGTGCGCCACTGCGTAGTCATGCAAGATGGCATCGCTGGCGATGGTTTCTCCACCCACCCAGCCGATCAGCGCGGCGCCGAGCACCACGATGACAGGGAAACGCTCCATGAGCTTGATCATGAGGGTGCTGCCGAAAATCACCAGCGGGATACTGATGGCCAAGCCCAACACCAGCAGCACCACGTTGCCCTGGGCCGCAGCCGCCACAGCGATCACGTTGTCCAGGCTCATCACCAAGTCGGCGATGAGGATGGTGCGGACGGCGGCCATCAGGCTGCCATAGGTTTTGGACTCGCCCTCGTCCTCCTCGTCGTCGCTGAGCAGCTGAAAGCCGATCCACAGCAGCAGACAACCGCCCACGATCTGCAGGAACGACAGCTCTAGCAGCTTGGCAGCCACAACGGTCAGCAGAATCCGCAAGACCACGGCGGCGCCGGAGCCCCAGAACACGGCTTTCTTTTGCTGATGGGGGGGAAGGGAGCGGGCTGCCAGCGCAATGACCACCGCGTTGTCACCCGACAAGATGATGTTGATCCAGACGATCTTCACCAGGCCGATCCAAAAATCGGCGCTTTGCAGAAACTCCATGACTGACTCCACTGTTATGAATGCAAGAAGCGCCCGGAACCGGGGTTCCGAGCGCTTCTCTTTTTGTAGGAGCCGCCAGTCTAGCGGTCTGTGCCGCGCCCCGCGTCCGTAATTGTGCTTACGGGCGGGACGGCGACAGCGGGCTTACTTCAGCTGGGCCTTGAGCAGCTTGCCCAGTTCCGAAGGGTTGCGGGTGATGATGAAACCCGACTCTTCCATGATGGCCAGCTTGGCATCGGCCGTGTCGGCGCCGCCAGAGATCAGGGCGCCCGCGTGGCCCATGCGCTTGCCGGGAGGGGCGGTCACGCCAGCGATGAAACCGACGATGGGCTTCTTCATGTTGGCCTTGCACCACTGGGCGGCTTCGGCTTCGTCAGGACCGCCGATTTCGCCGATCATGATCACGGCATCGGTGTCTGGATCGTCGTTGAATGCCTTCATCACGTCGATGTGCTTGAGGCCGTTGATGGGGTCGCCACCAATGCCCACGGCGCTCGATTGACCCAGACCGACTTCGGTCAGCATGGCCACGGCTTCGTACGTCAGCGTGCCCGAGCGGGACACCACGCCGATACGGCCCTTGCGGTGGATGTGGCCGGGCATGATGCCGATCTTGATTTCGTCAGGCGTGATCAGGCCAGGGCAGTTGGGGCCCAGCAGCAGCGTCTTCTTGCCGCCAGCGGCTTCCTTGGCCTTCATCTTGTTGCGCACCATCAGCATGTCCTTGACGGGAATGCCTTCGGTGATGCAGATGGCCATGTCCAGGTCGGCTTCGACAGCTTCCCAGATCGCGTCAGCGGCGCCTGCGGGCGGCACATAGATCACCGACACGGTGGCACCGGTCTGCTGGGCGGCTTCCTTGACGGAGGCGTAGATCGGGATGTTGAAGATCGACTCGCCCGCCTTCTTGGGGTTCACGCCCGCCACGAAGCAGTTCTTGCCGTTCGCGTATTCCTGGCACTTTTCGGTGTGGAACTGGCCAGTCTTGCCCGTGATGCCCTGGGTGATGACCTTGGTGTCTTTGTTGATGTAGATCGACATGTGTGTTCTCCGGGCTTACTTGACGGCAGCAACGATCTTGGTCGCAGCTTCGGCCATGGTGTCTGCAGCGATGATGGGCAGGCCGGACTCGGCCAGCATCTTCTTGCCCAGCTCTTCGTTCGTGCCCTTCATGCGCACGACCAGCGGCACGTTCAGGTTCACGGCCTTGCAAGCGGTGATCACGCCGGTGGCGATGGTGTCGCACTTCATGATGCCGCCGAAGATGTTGACCAGAATGCCTTCGACCTTGGGGTTCTTCAGCATGATCTTGAAGGCTTCAGTCACCTTCTCGGGGGTGGCGCCGCCGCCCACGTCCAGGAAGTTGGCGGGCTCGCCCCCGAACAGCTTGATGGTGTCCATGGTAGCCATGGCCAGGCCAGCGCCGTTCACCAGGCAGCCGATGTTGCCATCGAGGCTGATGTAGGCCAGGTCGAACTTGGAGGCTTCGACTTCGGCTGGATCTTCTTCGTCCAGATCGCGGAAGGCCACGATTTCTGGGTGACGGAACAGCGCGTTGGCGTCAAAGTTGAACTTCGCGTCCAGGGCCATCAGGTTGCCCTTGGAGTCGCAGTTCAGCGGGTTGATTTCCACCAGCGACGCATCGGTGTCCATGTAGCACTTGTAGATCTTGGCGAAGATGTCCACGGCCTGGTCGATGGAAGCGCCGGTCAGGCCGATGGCTGCTGCCACCTTGCGGCTCTGCGCTTCGGTGATGCCGGTCAGCGGGTCGATCATCTCGGTGATGATCTTCTCAGGGGTGGAGTGGGCCACTTCCTCGATGTCCATGCCGCCTTCGCTCGAAGCGATCAGGGCGACCTTCTGGGTGGCGCGGTCGGTGACCAGCGACACATACAGTTCGTTCTTGATGTCGGCGCCGTCTTCGATGTACAGGCGGCGAACCTTCTGGCCCTCAGCGCCCGTCTGGTGCGTGACCAGCTGCATGCCCAGGATTTCGCTGGCGCGTGCCTTCACGTCGTCAATGGTCTTGGCAACCTTCACGCCGCCGCCCTTGCCACGGCCACCGGCGTGGATTTGGGCCTTGACCACCCACACGGGGCCGCCGAGCTTCTGGGCTGCTTCAACGGCTTCTTGCACCGTGAATGCGGGAATGCCACGCGGAACGGGCACACCAAAATTGCGCAAGATTTCCTTGCCTTGGTATTCGTGAATCTTCATGAGGTCTCTCTCAGGGAAGGGTGGTAGTTACCCGTTTACCATGAACAGATGTCTGGCCGCGGGCTTGG
>Ga0123397_106680_pt1 | contig 23475 bp, 19 predicted proteins | sample T10HLNH4metaT_FD_89925 | JGI IMG/M metagenome (GOLD analysis project Ga0123397, IMG submission 89925) | Methane-oxidizing artificial microbial communities from Washington, USA to study methane cycling - T10-HLNH4 metaT (Metagenome... ... | reverse complement strand
TTGTGTTGATTACCATTGCCATGATGTTACCCTCCAAATTTCGAGAACGTTCAGCGCTTCGAAGATTTTGTGTTGTGTTGAATTAAAAAGATTTGTTTCAAACTCGAATGATGTATCGGCCCGGGTTTGGAGAACTTTAACCCTCTAATTCAGAAATACTTGGCGAATTCGCCCTGTGCTCTTAGAAAATCGGCTTCGCGACCTATATCCAACCAATAGTCATTGACCGGGAACATAGAGACTATCTCGCCTGCAGCCACTTGTTGGTTTAATAAGGTCGGCATATCCAGCTTTTGCTGCATTGCGATGCTGTTGATCAAACTGTGATCCAGCACATAAATTCCCGCGTTGGCCAAGCAGCTTTGCAAGGGCTTTTCTTCTATCCCTACGACTCTTTGCTGCTCCAATCTCACGACGCCGTAGGGAATTTGGTATTCGTATTGGCGTACGCATAAGGTAGCGATAGCTTGTTGCTCGTTGTGATAGGCCAATAACCTGGAAAAGTCGATCTGAGTCAGAATATCGCCGTTCATCACAATCAAGGGTACGTCCGGCAAATTGTCCGGCATTAAACCAATCGCACCCGCCGTACCCATAGGCTCGCTCTCGTCGATATAATCGATTTTGATGCCCCAGCGCCCCCCGTCACCAAAATAGTCTTTGATCTGCTGCGCGCGATAGTGCACGGCAATGTAAAACTGCCGAAAACCCGACTTAACGAAATTCTCAATAATGGTTTCCAAAATCGGCTTGCCACCGATTTCTAAGAGTGGTTTGGGGCATTCGTCCGTATAGGGCCGTAAACGCGTACCGAATCCACCCGCCATCAAAAAAACCGGGTTTGGGAATGCCGGCTGCTTGTACAGCGCTTGCAACGACTCCAGGCGCACCACCCGGCCTTGTTCATCGACAACCGGCAATTGGTAGAGATGATGGCCTTCCATAATGGCTATCAATTGGGTCTTGCTGTCACTTAAAGGGGCAACTTTCGGCCGCTTATTCATCACCTCAAAAACCGGATGCTCCAAAGACAATCCGCGAATCAAGGCCCGACGAATATCACCATCCGTGACGACACCCAGCAATTTTTCTTGGTCGTCTACGACTAGAGCAATCTGCAAGGCGGCACGATCAATCACCTCGATAGTCGCTCGCAACGTCGCTTCTGGTCGAATCAAAACCTGCTGCCAATGCTGTTTCATTTATTAATCCAGTTACAAATCCTGTATATGCGAACGCGGTGGATAGACAATCTGCTTACAACCGATATCGCGCGTCACCACGCTGCCCGCGCCCACCACGCTGCCGGAACCGATTCTTAGGCCTTGAATGATGGTGGCGCCGGTGCCAATGTGCACGTTATTGCCCAACTCCACCCCCCCACTCAGCACCGCACCCGGCGCTATATGCACATCACGACCAATGCGGCAATCATGCTCTACAATCGCCCCGCTATTGACTATGCAGTTTTCAGCAATTTTTGTGCCTGCCTGAATAATGGCGCCGGCCATGACCTGTACGCCCTGTGCGAGTTGCACGCCACCGGCTGTAAACGCGCGCGGATCAACTAACGTTTGAAACACATACCCTTGCTTCACAAATTGTTCATATAGGTTTCCGCGCAAGCCAGCGTCGCGTGGCAAAGAACCTATACCGTTAACCAACTCGACGCCGCCTGCAGCGTAAGCCCGTACGTCCGTGTCTCCGCCCAGTATTTTGACCCCAAAATGCTCGCTTCCTGGCAGTCGGTGCGGATCGGCCATGCCCAGTATTTCGATTTCCAACCGCCGTAACATGTCGAGCAACACCCGCGCATGCCCACCGCCTCCCAGTAAAATGACCGGTTTACTCATTCGATCAAATCATCCACGTCATAGCTACGATGACTGGTTTGACCAAGTAATCGCCAATATTCCATCGGATTCAGACCGGTTCCGGGCCGCTTGGTCGTCAAATTTTCGGCACTAAAAATTTCACCCGCGGCTATTGATGTATGCGCCACCAAACTTTTGCGGGCGACCGTACGATTTTGTAATTCCAAGGCTTGCGGCATCTTGCCCGGACGACCAAGCGCCTGTTCGACGGCGCGAATATCCCGCACCATATGTTTTAATTCAGTCGGTTCCAATGATACTTGGTGATCCGGACCTTTTTGACTGCGATCCAAGGTAAAATGCTTTTCGATCAATATTGCACCCCGCGCCACAGCGGCAATCGGCACGACCAGCCCTTCGGTGTGATCTGAATAGCCGACCGGCAATCCAAACGCCTGCTGCAACACGTCCATCGCCCGCAAATTCACATCTGTCATCGGCGTCGGGTATTCGCTGGTGCAATGCAGCAAGGTGACTTTTTCATGTAAAACCGCTTGTCCCGCTTCCAAGCCGTAGGCTTGCTGAAATGCAGCCAGAGACGGTTGCTCCCACCCCAAAAAGCCAAACGCCAATACACCCAGCGCCGCTTCCACTTCACCGAGAGTGGCCATACCGGTAGAGACAATAATATCCTTCCCGGTTTGGGCATGGGCCAGCAAAAACGGCCCGTTGGTAATCTCACCCGACGGAATTTTCAATCTGGATAGACCGAGTTCGTCCACCAAAAACGCTAAACTATCGAAATCAAACGCGGTCGAAAGAAACTCAATACCTTGGCGTTGGCAATAGTCACGCAACTGAAAATGAAACTCGTATTTCAGCTCCAACTTACGCAGCATATCCAATTGGCTCTCGGCTGCACCAGTGCTTTGTTTCTGATACTCGGCCTTGCTCGCAGCCCGAGTCACTAATTTCTCTGCCTTGAAAGTCTGGAATTTCACCGCATCGGCACCCGCAGCTACCGCCGCATCGACCAGTTCCATGGCGGTTTGCAAACTGCCGTTATGATTGACACCTGCCTCAGCAATGATGAAAACACTCATACAACCACCTTTAAATCGTAAAAACGCTTCTTCAGCAGCCCATCCACAGGCGTAAGTTTGAGAAGCTCTTTAATCTTCGCCGAAGCGCCGCCCTGACCGCAGGGGTTTTCGACACACTTCAGGGTATTCGCAAATTCGCCGGAAAATATTTTTAGCAGGGCGGCGCGGATCGCATCGGTTTGCGGCGCGCAGTGGATTACGCTACCGGCACAGATCCGTCCTCGCTGGCGATCACCAATATTGACGGTGGCAACCTTAAACGCCGGCGCTTCTAAAATACCGCTGGAAGAATTGCCAACTACAGCGTCGACCAGCTTCAATGCAGATAGATAACGCTGAGAGCCCATGGAAACAAAGCTGGTCACCCGATCCGCATGACGTTGCCGATAATCTTCTATCATCCCGGCTATGGCCCTGCCATCGGCATCGGCATTGGCGTGGGTAAATATGATATGAACGTCATCGAACTCATCCAAGGCCCGCAATAACCGATCAAACTGCTCGATAGTGGTAGCCGTTTCCAATGTAACCGGATGAAAGGTCACCAACAAATTACGTTTGCCAAACTTAAAACCAAGCACCTGCTCCAACTGTTCTTTGTCGAGCAACGGCAAGCGATAAACATTATCCAGTCCCGGCGCGCCAACATTGAATACCCGATCAGGCTGCTCGCCGAGTTGAACCACCCGCTGCCGATAAACCTCGGTTGAGGTGAAATGCAGGTGAGCCATTTTGGTAATGGCATGGCGAATCGCATCGTCCACCGCGCCTTCGGTGAGTTCGCCGCCGTGGACATGTGCAATGGGAATGCGTAAGTTCATCGCCGCCTGTGTTGCCGCAAAAATCTCGAAGCGGTCACCCAACACGACGACAATGTCCGGTTGCAATTCATTCAAAGCATCGGCAAATCCAATCAAGCCCAAACCCATGGCCTTACTGATACCCACCGGTGTATCCGAAGATAACAGCATTTCGACCTTGCGATTGATAGCAAAACCGTCGGCGGCAATCTGTTGCCAGGTCAAACCAAACTCCGGCGACAGGTGCATGCCGGTTACGATTAATTGCAACGCCAATTCACTATCATCCTGAATGTCTCGTAACAACCAGTACAACAAACCGTACTCAGCCCTGGAGCCCGTGATAACGCAAATTTTGCGCGGCACATTAGCCATCACAAGACCACGCTACTGGGGACGTTGACCAGTCGCTCTGCCAAACGCCTTGATTGCACCAAGCTGTGGCGTTGGCAATCTTTATACATCGGCAGGTCCACCATCAAATCCCATAGCGGGCGCGTCATGACGCCTTGAGCGTTGCTGTATTCAAGGAAGGCATCGCGTTGCACCACATCATCCAGTAACAAGGCATTCAGCCAGTAATTAGAACAAGCATCGCTCGGTTCCGAGACGATTTCCACACCCGCGCCCGCCGCCCATTCCAGGTAGCTCTGCGCCAACACGCGTTTGCGTTCGACGAAAGTCGGCAATTGCTCAAGTTGAGCCAGCCCCAACGCCGCATTGAGGTTTGGCATCCGATAGTTAAAACCGATTTGATCGTGCGTAAATTTCCAGGCGTGCGGCAGCTTTGCGGTGGTTGTGAGATGTTTGGCCCGCCGCGCGAGATCATCATCGTCGGTCAAGATCATCCCACCACCGCCCGTGGTGATGATCTTGTTGCCGTTGAAACTGAGCACGCCCAGTTTACCGAACTTCCCACAATGCCGGCCGTCAAGTCGGCTGCCCAAGGCTTCGGCGGCGTCTTCCACCAACGGTATGCCGTAGTCGTCGCATACTCGTAACAATCCAGCCATATCGCACGGATGACCGAAGGTATGCATCGGCAAACAGGCGGCGATGCGCTTACCGCTGGTTTTGTTGTAAACGCCATCGTCACGGCGCTCGCAGTATTGCTCTAAAAATTCCGCCAGGGCTAGCGGCGACAAACCCAGCGTCCCAACCTCAATATCCACAAACACCGGCTCTGCACCGCAGTAATGAATGGCGTTGCAGGTGGCAACGAAAGTCACGGCTTGAGTAATCACTTCTTCGCCCGGCTGAACGCCGGCCAGCAATAGGGCAATATGTAGCGCAGCCGTGCCGTTGACGGTCGCTATGGCGTGTTTGGCGCCTGTGTATTCGGCGATTTTGATTTCAAATTGGCTGACGTAAGGGCCAACGCTGGATACGAAAGTACTGTCGATCACATCCAGCAAATACTGCTTCTCGTTGCCGGCAAAGCGCGGTTCGTGTAGCGGAATAAAATCATTGGTTTGATAAATCTCGCGGACCAGGCGGATAAAACTGTCAAACATTGTAAATATCCGCTTTATATCTTTTCAGATTGTCTGCGTTGCAGAACCAAGCCACGGTGCGGCGCAAACCTTCTTCCAAACTCACTTGCGGCGCAAAATCCGTCAGTTGCTTGATCTTGCTGTTGTCGCACCATAAATGGTTTACTTCCGACTTTTCCGGCCGCAGCCTTTGCTCATCGACCAAAAACTCGACATCGCTGGCCATGATTCTTTTTATCAGATTCAAGGTATCGCCGACCGAGATTTCAAAATTGGAACCGATGTTGACCGTCTCACCTATGGCCTTATCCGATTCGGCCAAGGCGATGAAGCCGCGGCAGGTATCTTCCACATAATTGAAATCGCGAGTCGGCGACACATCGCCGAGCTGGATCTGTTTTTTACCGTTGGCTATCTGGGTGATGATGGTCGGAATCACCGCCCGCGCAGATTGCCTGGGGCCATAGGTATTAAAAGGCCGAGCGATCGTCAGCGGCAGATTGAAGGCGTTGAAAAAACTCATCGCCATTGCATCGGCGGCGATTTTCGAGGCGCTATAAGGCGACTGGGGCTGTAACGGATGCTTCTCGTCTATCGGCACATATTGCGCGGTGCCGTAAACTTCGCTGGTGGAGGTATGAATCACTCGCCCGACGCCATTATCGCGCGCCGCCTGGCATATATTCAGCGTGCCGCGGATATTGGTATCGACATAACTGTCCGGGGCCTGGTAGGAATACGGGATGGCAATTAATGCCGCCAAATGGAACACCGTATCAACATCACGGCAGGCAAGGCGGCAAAACTGCGGGTCGCGTACATCACCACAAATTACCTCAATTTGGTCTTTACAGACCACATCTTCGAGCCAACCCCAGTTGTTGAAGGAGTTATATTGCGCCAGCGCCCGCACCTGAAAGCCGCGCGCTACCAACATTTCCGTCAAATGCGAGCCGATAAAACCGTCGGCGCCAGTGACTAAAACCTTGTTCATACCAGTCCTTGTTTAATAAAAGCCTCGGCAATAGCCCAGTCTTCTTCAGTGTCGATATCTAGACTTTGCACTGTATCCATAATCAATGGCACCGTTTTTGGCGGATAAAACGACTTGAATGTCAATAAATGGTCCGTCCTGCACAAGTACATTGCGCCGTTCGGCGTCAGCAATGGTTCAGTCTGCTGACGCGATGTCTGAGTCGGCTTGTCGGTATTCAGCGGCACCATGAAGCCACCCTCCAAGTTAAACAGTGTGGTCAGATCGCGGTGGATTTCTTTGCAGCCGATCACCGAGTCAGCTTCCCTGTCACTAGTGATCGCAACAGCCTGACGAAGTATAGCTGGAGAACGAAAAGGTGACGTAGGTTGCAACCACATCGTGAAATCGGGTTGATAGCCATAGTGGTCGACGAACCAAGCAACGGCGTGCTCTAACACCGACACTGCTGCCACGTTGTCTCCGGCGTAAACAGCGGGTCGGAGAAACGGTACGCAAAGTCCAGCTTGGCGCCCTAAAATTGCATACTCTTCGGAATCGGTGGATAAAATCGTAAAGCTGTCTGGAATTGCCGCCTGAGCAATACTCGCGGCCGTCCACTCCAACAAGGGGCGCCCAGCCAGCAATTTTATGTTTTTATCAGCTAAACCTTTAGAGCCTGAACGCGCTGGCACCACAATCAAAACCCGTATCGTCATCCGTTTATCCTATAGCTGATTGCCGATCAGATTGGCCATCACAGTGTCCCGTTGCTGCTCACAAAGCCTATAGAAATCAATCAGCCGCTGAACTTGTTTGTCCATCGACAAGCATTCCCTCGCCTCAACCACGCCTGCGCGCAAACTGTCCCAATCCAAGTTTCGCAAGAAATTGGGTAAGTCACGCAATTCGGTGGAGGAAATCGCAACCCCGCAGCCGTACCGCTCGACAAATTCAGCAGTTGCCTCGGCCCGGCAACTGACCAAAACCGGTAAACCAGCTTCGAGATACGTGAACAACTTGGCCGGAATCAAAGTTTTAAAATGTTCCGGTCCGACCAACAACTCATCAGAATAATCGTAAACAATCAGCCCGAAGTCGTAATTGCTAATGATTTGAGCGATACGCCCCGGCAATTCACCTTTTAGAAAACGGTAATTCGGGTACTGTTCCGCCAGCTCGAGATGGGCCGCGTAGACGTTTAGATAGTCCTCCTCAGCCATTTTTAGCGGATTGTTGAAGACGTCCAACTCCAAACCTTGGCTGACAATGGTTTTGACCGTATCGACCAACTGAGCATCACCGAACAAGGCAGCGGGATGTTTGGAATTCAGGGGCGGGACCCCCCCGGCAAATACTAATCGAGCATGTTTAGGTATCGACCGCTTCGAGCGATCCGCAACGCAAAATTCCGGCAACGGGTAACACAAAAACTGTAACCAGCGGTTCCGCTGTGAGAGTCCGCCAAACAAATCGACAATACGGCTACTACCTTGGTAAATGATACCGTCAGCATGAATGACCAAATATTGTTCGCAAGCTAGCTGCACCCTTTGCAATTCTGCTACCTCCTCGCCCCAAGTTTGACGCATGTAAGGAAGTAACTTTGGGAGAGTATCAGTCGGTAAAAAAAACGAGTTTATATCCATCAACTCTACAAACTGCCGGCAGTTGTCGGGTAAAAACGCGTCAATCAACACGGGGATGTGATAGCGAAACAACCAACCTTGAGTATGAAGCACCGCCCCTTGTGCAGTTTGCAACCACAATAAGAAACTAAGCAGGTCGGTAGTCAAAATATCATCGAAATATCCGGATTTGTGATCACGTAGATCGGGATTAAAGGTGACGGCAACCGTATGGACGCCCCGCTTACGTAAGCTGGCACTCATCCGCAATTGGTTGTAATAAGCGTTTTTAGCAACAAAAATCACCATGGGATTGTCGCCGGTCAACAACTGATTTAAGCGCCCTGCTAAGCGGCATCGATGCTGGTACAAGAACAACGCATACGCCTTTTGCACCTTGGCGCTGCGGATACTGAACACATTAGCAGGTGCCAACTTGCAGTCATCGTAGATAAATCCTTCTAACACCGCGTCACCAGCACCACCGCGCTGTAGAGGCACCCCGCAAAAGTGGCGACGATTAGTAGGATTGTCGAGTGGATCGATCTCCACCTGATAGGGTAGTGCGGTCAACTGTTCGCATAACAGGCTTGTAACCGGCGAGATACCGCGAATCGTGACCGTGCCCCTGGGCAAATACTCTTGTAATACACAGACTAAGGCGTTTGCGTAAGCTTCATGATTGAACGATTCGCCATTCAGTAACTCACGCCAACCGTCACCCAGCGCAGCCAAAGCGCTGGGTCTAAGTGCAGCGGCGTCGGTAATCGCATCGCAGAATTTCATAGCGGCGCTTCCTTCACTACTTCGCTACGGCTTGATCAGATAGGCGGCCGGCGAGTTGGTCCACTCTAGGGTACGTAACTTTACTTCCGGCTGATTGACAAAAAATTCGTCAACCGCTTGGCTTTCTCCCTGCCATTCCTTCAATGCATATTCATCGAACAGTACCAAGCCGCCCCGACTGACTTTCGGCCAAATCGCAGTAAGCGCTGCCTTGGTTGGAGCGTACAAATCACAGTCAAAATGCACCAATGAAAACCTTACACCGGGGTTATCGGCCACAAAACGCGGCACGCTGTCGGTTATATCTCCGTTGATTAGCTTCACCCTAGGCTTCCAAGTAACAAACCGATCCGCATCGAAAATAGCGAGCGCTGCTTCTAATTCACTTTTAAAACCCGACGAATCGTAACCTCCGAAAACCTTATTCACCTCTGGCGTCAACTGACCGTCTTCTGAGGAAAACCCGGTAAAACCCTGCCAATTGTCAAAACCATAGACAACTTTAGTCCGGTCACCAATCGCATATGTTTCCAGTAAATTCGCCCAGGTCATCAGGCTCAGCCCCCGAAACACTCCGAACTCGGCAATATCGCCCGGTACATTCAAAGTTTGTTTAAAAAGCTCGGCATGCGCCAAAAAACGCTTTAACCACTGTCGACGAGCCAGAACCGGAAATAATTTGACCGCAGTTAGCGGATCGATTCCGAAATCGGCGCAATGGTCTCGTAGACTATCCTCTGTCGCCTGATCAGGGCCTGTTTTTCGAAAACCATCGAACGTACTCATGCGTGTCTTAAACCTTTAAATTAAGCAAATCAGTTTATAAATGTGTCACCCGGCGGCAACAGGTAGTCTGCAGACAGGCTGCCGAGTCGACGGCGTATTTGCGCGGCCGTCACTGGCGGCAGAGGCATTAATACTTGCGCTCTACCCGGCACCGCATTTGGTGCCAAAACCGGGCAACCGCGATACAGCTGTCCTTGCCTGGATAGATCCTCATCGACAAAAAACTCAATCCGTTCGGCCAACAAACCGTGCAACCAGTTTGCCCCGATCGAGGTACCGAAAACGCCCACATGTTCAGTATCAACCCCAATAGCCTGCGCCTGGAGAGCACATAACCAAGCAATACTGGACACCACCGCAGCACGTGACTCAGCTTGATCGCCAACCGGGCGAGTTAAATGCGGCTCACCGCGCTTAACCACAATGCTGATTTCCTTCGGTATCAATTCGATATCTATTGCTTCAATCGCTAGGCCGGCTTCTGCCAACAGCTGCGAAATACTGCTGCCGGTGAAATGCGAGCAATGATCAAAAATTGCTAAATCAAATAGTGAAGAGGGAAAATGCGGGATTTGAATCAACGCTCGGCTGTCGGCGTGCATCAACGACCGCATTGCCTGCAGGAACGGCAGCGGTTCAGTGACGTGCTCAAGTACATGCACCGCCGTAATCAAATCGAATTTGCCAGAAATTTCACGTAAATCTCCGGCAAACACCTCGACAACCCCAGGTATCGCTAACACGCGCTGAGCGTCGGGTAAATGCGGGTCATAGCCAAACAATTGCCAACCACTGGCAAGCTTAGAAAAAGCGGTAAGCGTTGGACCGGTGCCGCATCCTAAATCCAAATACGTGCCGCTGGTCGCCAGCGGACGATGGCGAAAAAAATGTCCAAACATCAGCTCAGAGCGAGGCAAGGCAAGGCCGCTACCTTGGTCGAATATGACCTGCTCAGTACGACCAGGGGTTTGATGATAAAGGTCGTAACTGCCATAAATTCGTGAGGCAGACTGACGCCAAGCGGCATCCACCACTTTTTGCACTAAACCGCACACTGGGCAAATCGCTACTAAAAATGAAGCGGGCCAGGCTCGGCAGTCCGAAGTGACCGCAGCCAGTCCGCGCGACTGATCAAATACGCTGAGCGAGTCTGCGCCACAAGCGTGACAAACTAGGCTTTCCAATCCATCCGGCGTGCTTAAATTCGGTTGTTCAGCCAATGCTCAAACCAACGGAAAAGTCGGACAATCGATCAGGGCGCCAGCCGGGACATTTATTTGGGCGTTCATGCTGGCTGCCGTACCTTGACGCGGCGAATAACGGGTGGGGCCAACCAAGTAACGCAAGGAGATCGCACGCCGCTGCCGGGTCGGGGAAGTATTTGGAAATGAGCGATGCCAGGTGCGCCCGTCGTGCACGGCAACACCGCCCACGCGCAGGCTAACCGCAGCAGTATCGAATTTGTCGTCTGCAATATCGGCAGGCGTCAAACATATATCTCCGTCTCCAAGGTTAGCCCCGGAATGTAAATCGAACGGCGCGCTGATACCCGCCTTATGGCTACCTATCGCATATTCCAGACCGCCGTTCTCCGGGTCAACATCGTCGAGTGGAATCCATAACGCAATTTGATTCTGCGGCTCAAACGGAAAAAACGGATTGTCCTGATGCCAGCTCAGCATACCGCCTTCCAATGGTGGCTTGGAAAACACAATAGTCTCGAACAAACGTAACTCGGTTTCACCTTGGCTGGCCACCGCTAACTGCCGGGCAATTTGGCTGGAAGATTCTCCCAAGGCAATCTCTCGCAGCGCAATAAACTCAGCAAGCGGCCGTATTCGCTTGACATCGCCCTGAACATGCCGCCAAAAAACAGCAGCGGGTTCGGCAGATGGCAAATAGGAAGGAGTATCGGTTGCAGAAAAAGCATGCCATTCGTCCACTATTTGTTTAAGTAATTTTTTATCGAAAAAATTATCTATGGTAACGAAACCCTGTGCACAAAAACGCTCTATATCTATTTTAGATAGTGGCCCGGGAGTTTTATCAAACCTATATCGCGAGTTCTCTAACATATTATCTGATTATCTTAGCCTGTTATCAAAACACAATTAATTCAAAAAGATTTCAATGTGAGAATTGATGCCCGACAAGCGTACAACCAACTCCTTAACCAACGAAAGCCTTACCAAAGACGCTTGAAAAACTTCTGCGAAAAAATACTGAATCATTGCCAAAAATAAAATTTGAAAATTTCTACCCACAAACCACTAACACCCTCTTAAAACCGCTGCAAATCTTGTATAATTTTTCGTACTCGACAATCCCAAGTGTGTGCGCTATTAATAATATCTGTTACCTCTTGTCTTATCTTACAATCCTGCTGCGATCTTTCGCAAGCCATCTCGTAAACTGCATCGAATGACTCCCAACGAAATTCGAAATAATGCCGCTGCGGCTCAAAAAAACTATGTAAACCTCTTCTCGGGATGGTATTTGTAAGCACAGGAATTTCATCGAAACGGTCACCGCCGTTATCATCGTACCAAAACAGCGTTCCACCAGAAGCTAGGCAGTCGATAGACCGAAAATGAAACCCTACACCATCGTGCAAGTTGAATTTCGACTTTATAAATAGTTGTCTCATTTCTTCAGTATTATCGATAAAACCTGAATAATACTTTCCATATTTAGACCAAAACTTCCAATTTTCACTACCATAAATCAACAAAGACTTACTTCTTTCCAGTACAAAATCAATCAATTCTGTACGATTACTCATTCGTTTGATCCTCACCAATAAGTCGTAATACATATCTTTGGATAATTCGACAGCCTCTCCCAACTTCTCTGTCAATATATCATCGATGACAGTAACACATTTTTGGTGATTGTGTTGCTTGTACGATACCTTCGCCATGTGAGCAACATAAGACGCGAGTAGATCGGAAAAATAGATTTCCCGCTCTTCATGCCTTATCTTTCTTGATAACTCGAAATCTCTCCAAGGATAAGGGATATGTCCGATAAAACTAAAATCTATTTCCTTGATTGTATTTGGATCAAAATAAAACGAATCAGTGCACACACCTGGCGGCAACCATTCAGTATGTCCTCCAGTATCGAAATGAAACTCCCAATTGGGATCGAATGTATAGGTAATTTCGCTTCCGCGAATTTCAGACTCACTTCGTCCTTGCATATCGACCACCCACGATATGTGCTTTATACCTAACTCATGCAACAACGGAATTTCGTCTTTGACTCGATTCATTTCAAAAACAACATCTGGCTTATACTCCTTTAGCCAAATGTTCATTTCATCTGCATCTAATAATCGGCAATCACCACTAACCTCAAAACCGTGACGTAAAAATGATATTTTCAAAAACCCAAAAATTCGTTGATGAAATACACTAGCGGTTGGAAAAAATATAGAAATGCGCTTATTCATGTAAATTGTCGCGAAGACATCGATTAAGCCAAAGATTGTTTTGCCCAGAACTCCCTCGGCTCACCTCCTGCTGCGGCAAACTCAAGAGATTTCTCAATCAATTCAATCCCGTAGTGATTTATGGCGTTTCGCCCGAAATGATCTCCAATATTATCCATCGACATGATGTGACAAAAAGTACATGCCGAGCAAATTGGATTTCCAGGAGTCGTTACTTTCTCAATATACTCCTTATATGTAGCAGAATTTATTAGCTGATCAATACTTGATTCAAAAATATTACCAATTCGTTGTTTTCCATAACAAGCCCACATATCACCAATATGCGTCACGTAAACCCTATCTCGATAAGCACTGCATTGACCTCGTCGAATTGAACTCATTCCACCATTAAAAATATCAGTGTCAAACACTACCGAATTCCGATGCACCTCAACCTGGGATCTTGTCTTATTTATTATTTCCAAAGCTTTACCCATCTCATAGATCAACAATTCTCCAGCCAAACTATTATTTGGTTTTCTCAATTCTAGGAAACCTAACCGTATAAAACTGAATTCATTATCTAAAAGGTGTGTTACCAATAGAGGAATCTCATTCAAATTCCGACGCATTACAACCGCGTTAGAACCGAGATATGGCGTTTTTGAATTTAGTTTATGCTTTGCTTCATTGACAAGATCGATAACTCTAGCAATATGCGAAAAACTCATTCCGTCACGAATTTTATGTAACGTTTCGTCATATACGGCATCTACAGAAATTAACAGCATGTTTAGCCCGGATTTAACGATTTTTTCCGCATCACTTTCATTTCGAATTAACTTTGCATTTGTCTGGACTGATACAAAGACCCCTTTCTCTGACAAATACTTTATAATGTCTATTAAGTCAGGATTTATAAACGGCTCACTACCATCGCCCATATGAACCGCACCAAAATAATCAAATCCACCATTTATTTTTTTTAGGCTTTCCAAGGACATGTAAGAAAACTTTTTCAAATTATCATGAAAAGTACACATCTCACATGAAATATTACAACCAAGCGACACCTCCATGTGCAAGTTAGGTCGCACCGGAACTCCACGAATTTTTCGAAAATCTTCCATCGTTATTATCATGTGTTTTCTAACCTTTAGAATTTAATCTTTCTACAATTGCGGTCATTACAATATTTGCAATCGACTTATATGAGAATATTTTTATTGCTTGCTCATGAAGTGTGTTTGCTAATTGGGCACGCAGTTCATCATTTTCAAGAAAAAACCTTACTTTTTCTATCAACTCTGCCTCGTTTTCATAAAAAACAATATCGCTCTCATTGAAATAATCAGTCAACGGTGAACTATCTTGATATATTCTTCTAGAAATCATGAACGCGCCCGCCGCCATAATCTCGATAGAGCGCATATGCAATGTCGACCCTGGACTTCCATTGAAACAAATTTTAGATCTTGCCATAAGACGATTGATAACCTCACCGTTTTCTGCTATTCCCTTGGCAAATGGCTCGAATAATTTAATATTTTGCCAGTTTTTTCCATAAATTCCGAGTCGAATTTTCATACCGGAATTAACTATAGCCGCAATCGGCGCTGTCTTGACCTTAAACAAATAGTGATTATGGAACCTACTACTGCTTCCGACCATCAATGATTCAAAAGTTTTTTCATTTATGTTAAACCTGCCCTTACGTAATACCTCTTTTAGCTCTTTGAATCCATTGAATTGACCATCCATACGCAACTTATGCAGGGAATTCAAATCAAGACAATTCAAATATTCAGAAATAACCCTATACAACCTTGACAAATCCTGAAAAGATATTTGATTGCTTTTCAAACATGCTATTTCAATATTATTCAATATTTCATCTTTAGGCTCATCTTCATCGAAAGGAATATATGTATCCTTGATCGCCCCCAAATGACTAATCACTAAAAAATCATAATCATATTGGTGATTATTTTCAGGGCGATAGTAGGTGTCGTTAAATCCTATAGGCAAATATTCCGCAGGATAATCCTTATATATAGTTCCACCGTTCATTGCCAGCCATTGCTTAGAAAATACAAAAGTAAAATCCATCTCATGCATTGCGTTTTTGTTGTCCGTAATATTCGGCAACATATCCTGTATCCAGTTTACAAATGGCACGGACTCGGGAACGCCATCAATTTCATGCCGAAAATGATCTATTATCAGGATAATGTCCGGCTTGAAATAATTAATCTCGCCTATTAAATGCTCGATATTACTTAAGTAATAATTTTCAGTTTCGCTACATAAGCGGATCGTCGCACCCAAACGCTCGAACCCGTCCAGCCAGTCGCGCATGCAGTATTTGAGAAAACTGGAGAAACGCGAGATGTACCCCAGCACGCGCAGTTGGCCGGCGTGTTCCGGACTAAATTTCCGTCGCCACTCATCTGCTGTGATACGGCTATAGTAATCGGCAATTTGCTGCAAATTTACAAGATGCCGCTCGGCTTTATCTTGCTTGGCTGCCATGGATAATTGATAAACTCGCTCTGCGCCAATCGGCGCTTGCGGATCGAGATTGAACAACACGTCCGGTACGGCGGCTTCGAATTTCGAAAACTCGACAAATAAATCGGCCTCGGCATGTTCATCGTGATAAATGCGCACACGCGGGGCAAGCAATAAAGGTCGTAAATCATGCAATAGCAGATTCAAGAGCCATATTTCCGGCTTGGATTCGAGCAGATAAACGGGTACTTCAAATTCTGCCATCTCTGTAATCGGTAGAGCAGTCGCGTTAAATACTGCTAATAACTCATAACCAGAACCCAAACCCACTAAAGCATAGCAGCAGGTATTTTCACGGGTCATCTCGGCAATATTATTCTCGATCAAACCTTTATGCTCGAGCAGTGCAATGTTGTCGAGCCGATAGCTTTCTTTGCCATCCCTTTCCACCGAAATCCGCCAGTATTCGCCAGCGATATCTTGATCGACCGTGATGGCTATCTGCTGCCGTGGCCAAGCGGCCATTAAGGCTTGGCCTAACTCGGGGCGATATTCGGCCAGGCACAACAGATTGTTTTGCAAATTGGCAAGACACGTTTGCCGCGCAAACTCCAAGCTACTGATTAGCAATACGTTCTCGCCACAGAGTCCAGGCAAAACGGCTACCGACTCCGGTGCTCTGATATGCTCGGCATTACTCAGCGCGCGTAAATCGGTTAAATCGATTAAACGCCGGACTGCGGCCTTGTACGTAAACTGTCGGGCCAGACCCTCCGGCGGCTTGGCCGGCTGCAAGCGCTGACGCAAGATGTTTTGCAATTCTTCGGCCGTTTTGAAGAACAGGCAATACTCGTCCCAATGCGGCGGCTCGGCGACATCCCGGCAATCGTATACCAACGGAATGCAGCCGCAGGCGGCTACTTCGGCAAGGCGCTGGGAGTTGATTTCGAAAGGATGGCAAACCAAGGCATAGCGCGCCGAACGATAAACATCCGCCACCGCCACGCCATGTTGCAACTCGCCGCGATAATAGGCCGCCACCTCGGCGTCCTGATCCCAATAGCGGCCATAGACATCCACCGGCAAACCGGCACATCCCTGTGCGGCGCATAACCATTTCACGGCATGGTCGCGGATTACGTAATGCAGCAGCTTCCAGAATACGAACTCATAGCTTAAAGAACTGGCTGCGGCGATTTGGGTAACCGTCGCTTCGTCAAAGCGGCCACCTTGCTCCATAACCGCGAGTAGTGCAGCCAACGCCAGTTTATGCTGACTATTTTCCGGATCTATCACCGGCAGATAGGAACTGCCGACAAACACAATTTTGTCTGTCCGGGCGGTTTGCTGGTCGCCATGGAATATCTCGTCGTCGATCACGAAATGTAGACGTTCCACTTTCGATGCCCCGCATTGCTCCAGATAGCGGTCGAACAGGGGCGAAATCGACAAATTGAAATCCCGAGCTCGCCATTTTAGCGGTTGCCGATTCTTCAGCTGCGGCATCAAATCTTGCCACCAGACTAGATTGACGATGTCATCGTGCATGAAGCTGTTGTTCAAACTGTTGACATAAAAACAGGCATGCGGATCGAAGCTGATATATTTTTCCAGCATATCCACCATATTGCTGCCTTCCATTTCATTGTCTTGAACGTAAAGCAGCACATCCCAACCCAGATCTGCAAAAGCCTTGGCTACGCCCCGCGAGCTGTATTGCATGACCGTAGTCAAACGGCTGGTAGGAATGAATATCCTGGGCGGTTTATTGCCGACTAAGCGCGGTTTTAAGGTTTTGGCTTTGTTCAATAGCTGCTGAAGTAAGATCCGGCGCTGACGTTCGACCGCACTACGGACGGCGGCAATATCTTGTTTGAGCTCGGCTTTAACGTCCTCGTCTAACTCTTCCGGAATCTCTAAATTCTCCGGGAACCGCATGCGAGAGCGAATAAAAAAATCCTGCAAATCCGGTAGTTCCAGATGGATCAGATTCTCAAAACCATGCGAGGGTAACTCGCCCCGGTAATAACAAACCTGCAAGCCATCTATGGTCGGATGATCGCAAGCCACCCGATTGCGCTGCTTTGCCGCATTCAGTGCCTGCAGCGGATCGATAAAATAAGTATCGAAATGCACATAGTCCGGCACGCGATATTGACTGCGGTACTGCATCACTTCGTCAATAACATCGCTGGGCATATTGTTGAAATGTACGTCGCCATCTTGAGAAATGGCGATCAGCTGAGGTATCGGTAATTGATTGTGCGAAAAAAATTCGACAAACTTGTCGGCGGGGACCTGAATAAAATTCGGTAGTACGATGTCGGTGAGCAAGCCGTCGTAATAGCAATATTGCAGGCGCTCAACACCATTGACATCGCGCAGCCATTGTTGCTTGGCCGCCTCAGCATAAGCATCCTGGATATCCAGAAAAAATATATCTGCCAACACCGAGGTCATCAGAGCGTCCGGGTCGATCAAATAAAATTGATATGTTCAGGCGGATTTTTTAAATCCCACAGAAACTTATTCACATAATCTTGCCGACAACCGATCGCACAGTCTTTATGCACATCTACCGATTCAGCCACATCTTTGTGTACCTGCCAGTAGCGTTCGCTGGTGGCTACCAAATCGTAAAACGAATCGGTATGTAGATCGCCGATGTAAAAGCGCTCTTTATTGAAAAACGGTCCACAAGGATAAATTTTGCCGTTACCGGAAATCTGCAATAAAAACGGCGTGCCGAAACATTGGTCGTATTTGCGGTAGCCGTCCTTATAAAGATTTGTTTCACCGGCAGCGTTGATCTTGTTCCATTTGGCTTGAACCACGTAGGTGTCATTACTCAGCGCCTCAGCTTGTTTCAGGGTATCGCCGATTTTTAGATAGGCGTCGTAATCGATACCGATTTCCTTGTATTCTGAATCTGAACAATGCTTGATCACGAAATAATCCACACCCAATTCGGCACCCAGTTTAGCCTCGTCCAATACCTCATCAAAGCATTCCGGGATTAGCACCATCTGCAAGCCCAGCGTGCATTTGTAATTGTTTTCTTTCTTGATTTTCACCAGTTCGCGGATCTTGTCGATCAGCAAATGAAAATTGACTTCTTTGGATTGATGCACTCGTCTGAAACCTTCCGGGGTACCGGCGGATAGATTGAAGCGGATGTAACTCATATTTTTCAGTAAGTCGTGAGCCCGATCCATATCCAATAACAAACCATTCGTGGCCATCGCTGTATCGATACCCAGTTCGCCGGCCAGCACAGTAGCATCGTAGAGGGTCGGGTTCAGCGTCGGTTCGCCATCGCCGATAAAGCCCAAGGAGCGCACACCCAACTTGCCGCAATCACGGACAAAATTCAGCAAAGCATCCCGGCCTATCATGGTGCCCTTGGTCATGTTCTGTACCACGGCGTAGCAATACAGGCAGGCGGTATTGCAAAACTTGGTCAACCCCATATCGATATGCACCGGCGCAAAACGTTGGCCGTTTTGCCAAGCCTGCACTCTGTCTAAATGGTGCATCATTTTGTGACCGTCGAAACGAAACCGTTCTCGCTGGGTGCGGAAACTGGGGCCAGTAAACTGGTTGGGAACGTGCTGTTCCTGCTCACTGCCCGCTTCCAGGCGGATGATGCCTTCTTGATCGTCGTGGGAAATGCTTTGTAATTTCTGGCCTGGCAATTTAGCCAACTGGCTGGTGTCGATCACCTGATAGTCGCTCGACAAGGCGCTGCGGTCCACGATGTTATTGGACGTGCGCAGTTTATGTCCGGGTTGGCTGAACATGGGCACGTTGTCGGGTATATCGGTGACGGCGCTGTTGCCGAAGCGATTGGTTTGTTCAATTTTTGCCATGGTCTGATGCTCTTTTTCGTTAAAACGGGCCGACGAAGCTGCGGTCGGGTTGATCTTTGGGCAAATCGGACTGCAAAGCGCCGATTACCGAGGCTGTTAATTCTGATCGACCTAGCATTTCCAGTACGGCACTGGCGATCTGCTCGGCTCCCGGATAATAGTGGTTCGCGACATAATGCGAGGTCGGTACCGGGTGATTAGGATAAACAATCAAGCGCGGCGCTTGCTTCAGGCTATCCCCGTGCGCCAACACGAGCTTAGATAGCAACTGATGGCCGCTCGACGCCATTTCCGGCGCGCAATCCGCTATTAACAATTTACCGCCGGTTTTAGCCAGCGATGCGGCAACACTCTCTACGTCCAACGCACTGACGCATCGCATATCCAATACTTCGGCATCAATGCCGTGTTCGGCCAGTGTCGTTGCCGCCTTCAAGGCTTCAATACTCATGTGCGAGAACGCCGCCAACGTCACATCCCGGCCTTCGCGCATTACCGCCGCGCCGTCCAAGCCAGCCGCCGGCGCCTGTTTATCCACCTCGCCAATGATGTGATGCAACCAGCGATGTTCGATAAACAGCACCGGATTGTTATCGGCAATTGCCGCCAACATAAAGTGGTAGGCATCGCCGGCGGTGGTCGGCATCACCACTTTCAAGCCCGGCACTTGCGCGAACATAGCTTGCAGACTTTGGGAATGCTGCGGTCCCTGCCCCCATCCCCTTCCAATAATCACCCGAATCACCAGCGGCACCTGTTGCTGGCCATCGAACATGTAATGCCATTTCGCGGCGTTATTGACCAATTGATCAACCGACAGCAAGGCAAAATCAATACGCTGATGCACCAGCACCGGCCGCATACCCGCCAGGGCCGCACCGATGCAGATCCCGGTCATGCCGTTTTCTGCCAACGGCATGTCTAATACCCGATCAGCACCGTGCTTCTCGCGCAAACCCTGGGTCGTTGCAAAGATGGTCTTCGGGTCCGGCACGCCTTCGCCGATTAATAACATGTCCGGAAACTGGGCCAAAGCATCGTCCAACGCTTCGCGGATCGCCTCACCATAACTCATCAGCCTAACATCACGCATACAGGTGCTGCCTCATGCTGTCGATCTTGGGACGTGTCCCTTGCAAAGCCCAGGCAAAGGCTTGTTCAATTTCCAGGGCCAAACAGGTTTCCATTTGTATTATTTCGGCATCATCGCTCAATTGTGCGTCAAGCAACGTCTGCCGGGTTTGCAATAACGGGCAGCGCAATTTCCAAGCCGCCAATTCGCCTGGGTTGCGATAACCTAAGTCGTCATCTTCGTTAGGTCCGCAGTGTTCCGGCCAGCGATGGGTATGCAATTCCAAAAACTGCGGACCCAATCCATTTCGGGCGTTGGCAACAGCCGCTTGCGCCAGTTCATATACTTCATCAACCCGATTACCGTCGCCGCTAACTGCGTGTAAACCGTGGGCAGCGGCTATTTTATAAATATCGCGTTTGGGCTGGCGCTCCGCCAACGGCGTCATAACCGAATATTGGTTGTTCTCGCAGATAAATAGCAACGGCAGTTGCTTTAAAACCGCAAAATTCAAGGTTTCGTGCATCACCCCTTCTTCAAAGCAACCATCGCCGAAGAAAATCACCACAACGTTGGTCGCTTCCGGCATCCTGCCTCCCGCGACACTGGCACATCCCTGTGCGGCGCCGGATTTTTTCATCTGCTCGGCCCAGGCATAACCGGCGGCTAATGGCACAGTGCCGCCGACGATGGGCGTGGAAGCGACAAAGCCGGCGTCCAAGTCGGTAAGATGCATGGATCCACCTCGACCACCGCAGCAGCCTTCGGCAAAACCATAGAGCTCGGCCAACAGGCGTGGCAAATCACCGCCTTTGGCCAAATAGTGGCCGTGACCGCGATGATTGCTGAACACTTTGTCTTGAACTGTCAAATGCGCGCAAACCCCCACTGCGATAGCTTCCTCGCCGATGCAAAGGTGCGTGGGACAACGCATTTGCTGCTCGGCATAGCGCCGAGCAATCGCTTCCTCAGCGCGGCGGATGCGCAGCATTTGATAATACAGGTGCTTCAAGTCGGCAGATGCTGGACTCATGACGGTCATTTCAACAAGGTGGTAATGTATTTGAATAAAGCCACTGCCCGCACCGGCTCGCGGTTACAGACAATTTGCACATCCAGCGCGGCGGCGGCACTGCCGGCAAACAAGGCTTGCTCCGGCGACAGCCCTCCGCCCAAACATAAACCCGCCACGGACAGAAAAGCATCGCCGGCACCGATCCGATCCACCACTTTGGACGACAAAGCGGGAATCTTGTATGCCGTTTTAGCGTGATCCAGCATTAACGCACCTTTAGTACCGCGGGTAATGGCGATATGGTTGGCGCTTAATTTGTCGGCCAACTGGCCGGCCAATTCCTCGATGGCACCACCTCTATCGTGGCTCGCCAATCGTAATTCCGGTTCGTTTAACGACAAGAAATCCGCGTTCGGATAACGCGTGATTAAGTGATAACCCCGATTGCCACTATTGACCTGCGCGTTCACCGCCAAATATTTAGCGCCTTTGGACAAGGCCGCGACCATTTGATTGGAGATGAAGCCATTACCAAAATCCGGCACGATCACCACATCGTAATCGCGCAAATGCTTTTCCAGCCAAGCCACGATCTTGCGATTGGTTTCCTCCGGCAAGGGCGCATCGTTATAAAAATACACTTCAAATAACTTAGCGATGTCGGCATCGACATAACGTCGCTTCACGATCGTCGGCCGATCCTGACTGAAGAAGAACACCGGATCAATCGCCGGGTTCAGATTGGTACGGATGAAATCTTCGTGACTTTTGGTGGCGCCCAAACCCGACAGCAAAGTGACGTTGTGGGCAAATTCCGCGACGTGATTCGCCACCGCTATCGCGCCACCGGCAAAGCGTTCGTAGTCGTTGTATTTCACCGAAAACACATTGCCCTTGCCAGTCTGCCCCAGGGGCGAGGTGTAATGGTATTCGTCGACAATTGCTTCGCCCAACACCAATACATTCAAACCGCTTAAGGCCTTGAGTTTATCAATAATCTCGTTGGCGCCGACAGTTTCCTTGAATTGATCCAGGTACGCGGAGATTTCCGGGGAGAACACCTCAAAATATTCGTTCAATAAGCGCGTCGAACTGGATGTCAGTTCATCGGTAAAGTAAATCTTGCCGCCGTGCCGTTCTACCGCGTCTTTTTCGTGCTGGATATTACCGGTCAAATCGTCGCTGGTACTTTTGTAATCGCTACCCTTCACATATAAATCAGGCTTGACCTGGTCCAATACTTCCACAGCGGTAATCGCATGATTGATAGCCACACTATCGACGCAAGCCAGTGCCGCTATGTTTTCCGCACGCAAATATTGGTTGAACACCGGCCGCCCTGGGCCTTTATTGACGTATTCGTCGGCGGTAACGCTGACCAGCAATGCATCGGCCTGCCGCGCGCCGCTTTGCAGGTGGCGAATATGGCCGATATGCAATAAATCGAAGGTGCCGTGACATAAAGCCACCGTTTTGCCTTGGCCTTTCAACTCGGCGGCACGTTTTGCCAGTTGTTCGATGGAGACAATTTTTTCCGTGGACATGAGCTTATTTCCTGAGCAGATGATCGGTAATATGGTGCAACACGAACAGATGCCCCAACTCGACCATGCCGTAATGACTGCTGTCCAGCCAGCAATTCCAGCGCCCCAGTTTACGGAGCGGATTGTCGGCCTTAAAGCCACTTAGGGTCATGACCGGCAAGCCTTTGGCGTTGGCAGCTTGTACCGCGTTGACGATATTCAAGGATTGCCCGGAACTGCTAATCGCGATCAATAAATCGTCCGGATTCGCGAATGCGGTAATTTGTTTGGCGAAGGCCTGCTCGTAACCGAAATCATTGGTAAAACAAGTCAAAGGCGCGGCTTCGTGCAAGGTCAAGGCGCACAAGCCGCCGACATTCCGTAAGTCGGTAATCACATGACTGGCAATCGCAGCGCTGCCGCCGTTGCCCAACACCATGATCTTAGCCTGCTGGTCGCGGACTCTGGCAAACTCGGCAAGCAATTGCTGTATCACCGATTCGCCGTCCAGGGTTTGGCCCTGCGCGTCTGTAAATACGCTGTTGTTCAGCAAAGTCGCAAAATCCGCTGCCGCTTGTCCGATAGCCATGGGCTCCTCCCTATTTGTCCAGGTACTTAAACCAGCCCGCAGTAGCGTCAGCGATAGAAGCCGAAGTCCACAGCGGG
>Ga0123397_102429_pt1 | contig 23763 bp, 19 predicted proteins | sample T10HLNH4metaT_FD_89925 | JGI IMG/M metagenome (GOLD analysis project Ga0123397, IMG submission 89925) | Methane-oxidizing artificial microbial communities from Washington, USA to study methane cycling - T10-HLNH4 metaT (Metagenome... ... | reverse complement strand
CGCGTCGAGCGCGATCAGACGGGCATCGACGGTGCCGACGAAGACGCGGCCGTCGCGCACCGCCACGCCTCGATTGGCAGGCCCGCAGCACAGCCGACCCGCGGGGCGCGGATGTTCGTAACGCCACAGCTCGCGACCGCTGCGCGCGTCGAGCGCGGCAACGTGGCTGAAGGGCAAGGACAGGTACATCCTGTCGCCGACCACGATGGGCGTCGCCTGGAAGGTGGCCTTGACGCCACTGCGCCAGGTCCAGGCCGGTTCGAGCTGCGCGACGTTGTCGCGGTTGATCTGGTCCAGCCGCGCGTGCCGCTGACCGCCGGCGTCATTGCCGTGCAGCGGCCAGTCGCCACTGCCACCATCGCCATGCGCCGCAGCGGCGGTCGTCAGTGCCAGCGCACACAGCAGGCGGCCGGCCAGCCTGCACATTCCGTGATCCCTACTCATTCGCCCCGCTCCGTCGTCGATGCCGACGGGATGGTAGGGCCGCTGCAGCTCGCGCCGTACAGGCAATTTGCCGCATCTACCGGTGGCAGCTTCCCCGCGCGGCGGGGCGAAGACTCAGGGGCGATCGAGCAGGTAGGTCAGGGTGCCGCCCTGCGCCGGGCGCTCGATGCGCAGCAGAACGGCGGCCACCTGCCCCTCCGTCTCCGCGGCTACACGCCGGTATCCGCGCATGACGCAGTCGTCGCGCGCGCTTTCACCCGGCTGCAGCACGCCATTCAGGCTGCGGTAGTGCAGTCGTCCGTCGGCCAGCCAGCCCGGCTGCACGCGATCGCGCGACAACGGTACCGGCAGGTCGAAGCCGTCGTCGCGCCAGCCGACGACGAAGTCCTGCTCGGACACGGCGGCAGGTGCGACCTCGATGCCGCTCTGCCACGCCTGGCCCGCCGTGTCGCGCCAGTAGATGCGCAGCGGCGGCGGTTCGCTGCCGTCGGCCCAGGCCAGATGCAGGTCTTCGCCGTTGCGGCACAGCCAGGGATGCATCTGCGTGGCGGTGTCGGCCCACAGCCCGCCCTGCAGCGCTTCGACGCGCTCGATCTGCACGCCCGGCGGCGCGATCAGCGACTGTGCAACGAGCACGCCGGCGTCGCCGAGACGAAAGCGCTGGGCCGCGTCGGCGCGATGCGGCAACGGCGTTTCGGGACGCGAGGCGCGGGCGACGGCGTCGAACTGGCGCGAGATCATGAACACTGGCGTCTGCAGCGCGGTGAACACCGCTGGCGGACACAGCAGCAGCATCAGGCCGCTGCCGGCGATCCATGCGGATTCGCCGCGCGACAAGCGCGGCGAGGCAAGCCAGCCGGCCAGCAGGTGCACGCCGAACCACAGCAGCGGCGCCACGCCGAGCAGCAGCAGGTAGAACACCGCCAACCCTTCCATGCCCGACACCGCACGCGCCGGGCCGAACACCGCCGCCACGACGACGGCCAGCGCCGGCAGCGAAGCCAGCCGCACCACCCACCACGACGCCCCCTTGCCGCGTGCCACGAACATGCGCCGCTCCAGCCGCAGCACGACAAGGGCGGCGACCAGCAATGCCAGCGAAACGACGGCCCACAGCGCGCGCGCAAGCGGCGGCTGGGCGGCGACGACGTCGTTCAGGAATTCGGGCATGGATTTCAGTGGGTGGACAGTGGTTGGCGCTCGTTCATCCGGTAACGGCAGCACATGCGCATTCTCAAGCCGGCCGGGCCGATGCCGATAGCACAACAGTTCCGTATGCCGACGAAGGACAACATCAATGAACGGTGAACGAGCGACAGAACACGACTACGTGCGCCTGCTGCGCGCCTGGGTGGCCAGCCTGAAGCAGCGCTTCCGTCTCGACCCGGCATGGGAAAGCGCGCTGGATCGACTGGACCGGCGCCTGACCGAGTTGCCGGCAACGGTCACCGCCTACGACGTCGGCCGGCTGTTCCACCCGCTGGAAAAGCACCGCATGGTCACCCGCGACACGCCGGGCGCCGACCGCGTGCTGCACTACCTGATCGAAGCAGGCCGTGACGGCCCGATGGAAAAATGCTCACCCGAACTGCGCGAGTGGTTCCGCAAGCACTATCTGTGGTCGAGCGGCAGCGTAATGATGCCGATGCAGGTCGATGAACTGAACACCCAGACCTCGGACGAGGCCTTTCGCCACTACTTCGGCAGCGGCACCTGAACAGAGCGCCGCGTGGCTGGCGCCCCCGCCTACAAGCCCGCCTTGTTGCATCGCTGCGACAACTGACCACGCAGGCGACCGTAATCAGCCAGCTCCGACACGTCCATGTCGCGCTCCACCGCGCGCCGGTAACAGGCCTCGATCGCATTCGCACGCGCCTCGCCGCCATACATCCTGCGCATGCCCGGATCGAGCATGCCGGCGACCACCTGGTCGGCGGTCGCCGCCCGGTTCACGCAGGGGTTCAGGTCGAATTGCTGCTGCGCGATCATCCGCTCGCCCAGCCGGCCCTCGGCCTGATGACGAGCAGTTTCGCGATCGACGCAATCGCAGTCGTAGCGCAGATACCCGGAGCCGCCGCGACCGGCGTTCTGTTTCGCGCACCAGTCGCGATTCTTCGCGCGCACCGCACCGGCGTCACCCGTCGGCGCTGCGGCAGCGAGAGGCATGGGCCTCTTGCTGTAGCCGGCTCCAAGGGATTCCGGCGTTCCCTGCCCGTGCAGGCAGCGCGCCATATAGGACTTTCGCAGGCCGGGGTCACCAATATTGTCGGCTGCCCATGCCTCGCAGGCGGGCTGCCGCGCCATCCTGTCCTGCCGTGGATCGATCGCCGTGCCAGCCGCCGAATCGGCCCGCTGCGCCGCCACCCGCTCGCGCGGCGACGGCGCGCCGGAGGACGCCGCGCCGCGCTCGGCATGACGCTTGCCCTCGCGTGACAGGCACATCCACAGCGACTGATCGCGATCGCCCGGCCGGCTCTCCCGCAGTTGCGCCGCCCTGCTGCGGCAAAATTCGATCTTGTCCGGTGGCACGCGCCCATCCGAGATATGAGCGTCCGCCATGCAGCGATAGCGCTGCGCATCGCCTCCCGCCCTGTCGCACTGTCTGCGCACGCCATCCGACCATTCGAGATACGCCTTCGCCCCCTCCGACGCCGCAGCGGCGGGCAGTGGAGGGCACGCTCCCCAGGCAAGAGCGGTGGCAACCAGATACGTTCTGACAAACGAGGCCTTCATCGGTCGCTCCCGTCATGAAAATGAACGGATGCCGCTCTGCTGCAATTGAACGCCGTCCCGGTCGCCGCTGCACGTTGCGGCGCAACGAAACTGCGGGTGAAGCGGAGGCGGAGCGGGATCCCCGCCGCGCCGCGGTCAGAGGGCCGCTCCTGCACGGGGCTCGGCTTGCCTGTCTGCGAGCGATCCTCGCGAGCAGGCTATCTGCAGATCCGGTTAAGTGCGCTGCGCAGGCGCGCGTCGTCGGCCAGATCGACCGCCTTGATGTCCTTGCCGATCGCGCGGCGATAGCAGGCCTCTCGCGCGCGAATGTCGTCGTCACTGTCGAACAGGCTGCCAAGGGTGCGCCCGCCCATGTCAGCCACCACGCGCTCGGCGGTCGCGCTGCGATCGACGCAGGTGCTCAGGTCGAACCTGCGGGCGACAATCGCCGCATCGTCCAGCTTTTTCGTCCGCTGCTGCATCGCCGTGCTGCTGTCGACGCAACTGCAGTCATAGCGCAGCAGGCCGGTGCGATCACCGCCCGCGTTGTGCTCGGCGCACCAGGCACGGTTCTTCGCTCGCACCGGGTTGTCGCCGACGGCGGTACCCGACAGCGCGGGAGCATCCTGACCCATCGTGTCATTCGTGCCGCCACGTCTCATCGTCGCGCCCACCGCGGCAGGCGATGCGGTCGAGTACATGCAGCGTGCGATGTAGTCGAGATGCGAAGCGCCGGGTTCCAGATTGTCGCGCGCCCAGTCCTCGCAGGCAGGCCGGCGCGCCGTGGCGCGCTCCGGCGAATCGTGACGCTGCAGCGCCGCGTTGCCGCTGGCTGCGGCCACGCCTCCACTTTCCGCGTGCCGCTTGCCTTCTCGGGCCAGGCAATTCCACAGCGATTCGTCGCTCTCGCCCTCGCGGTTACCCCAGAAGGCACCGGACTTTTCGCGACAGCGCTCGATGCGTTCCTGCGAGACCCAGCCGCCACCTTCGTGCGCGTCGACCATGCAGCGATGGAACAGCACGCCGTCCAGTCGTCCGCCCTTACGGGCGTCTGCATCGCACTGCTTGCGCGCCGCCGCCGACCAGGCGTCGAAGTCTGCACGGCTGTCCGCCCGCACCGGCGATGCACCGACCAGCATGCCGATCAGGGCTGCCACGGCCACCTGATGTACCGACCGCTTTCGCATCATGATGCCTTCCTCCCGTTGCCTGCCGCGCTCACTTGCGGGCCGGTCCGCCGTCTACAACGTCCAGCATCGCGCCGCGTTCACCGACGATGCGCAGTTCCGGCCGGTACATGTCCTCGACGAAGGTGCCGGGCACGGTGTAGTGGCCGGGCGTGACGACGCGCACCATATAGACGAGATTCAGTGGCGCCGAATCCAGCTTCACCGCGGCGACGAAGCGGTCGTCGCGGTACTCGCGGTGTTTCACCCGGTTGTCCATCAGCGTGTCCATCACGCGCAGCGACTGGCCGCCCGGCAACTGCAGCGTGAATTCGGTCGCCTGAGGTCCCTGCGACAGGTTCTGGTTCTCGATTTCCAGACCTGCCGGCAGGCGGTCGACGACCAGCGCGTCGTCGGCGCGCCGGGTCGGCCTGACCTCGACCCGCACCAGCATCAGTTCGCCCACTTTCAGCGCGCGCCCGCCCCACGGACGCCCGTCGGCCTCGAACAGCGTGCGCTGCGCCGTACCCAGACCGTTATCCACCGGCGGCGCGAGCTTCGGATAACCGGCGCCCTCGATCTCGACATAGAGCGGCGCGTCGCCGGTGTTGCTGATCGTCGCGCCCTTGCGCGCCGCGGCAGCATCGACCGGCAGCAGCGCAGGCTTGTCGCCCTTGAAGTCCCCTCCGCCTTCCAGCGCGGCCGACCATGGCTTGCCGGCGCCCAGACCGGCCGCGCGGCCGGCCATCACCAGCGAGATCTGTTCCTGCGTCGACAGCCAGCGCCGCTTCGCCGTGTCATTCGACAGCTCGAACAGCAGGTTGGCGGCGCGGTCGAGCTTGACCTCGTGACGGGCGAGCAGCGCGTACAGCGTGGCGCGGTCGCGCAGCGGACTGCCGTAATCGCCCAGCCATTCGTATTCGCTGTCGTTGCCGCGCAGTCCGTAGGGCTTGGCCAGCGCCTCGTCGAGCGCGACGCGCGAACGCGCCTCGTCGCCCATCAGCTTCAGCGCCAGGCCGAGGTGGGCAAGCGCCAGCGGCGACTTGGCCAGCTGCCGGTGCTCGTCGTGCAGCAGGCGCAGCGTGGCCAGCGGCGCGCGCTGCTCGCGCGCCAGCACGTAGCCGAGATGGGTCGCATTGGCGAAGCGCAGATGGGCGCCACGCACGAGGTCCATCTGCCCGGGCTGGTTGCCCGCTTGTACCGGCAGCCGCGGCATCTGCGACGGCGCAAGCTGGAACTCCTTCAGCATCCAGTCGCCCAGCTTCTTCTGGAAGGCCTCGGGAACGGTGAAACCGCCCGCCTTGGCGTCGATCAGGAAACCGGCGACATAGGCACTGATCCAGTGCTCGTACTCGCCGCCGCCCCACATGGTCATGCCGCCGGACGCGCCCTGCATGCCAGCCAGCCGGCCGATGGCGCCCTCGACCATGGCCGTGCGCTCCGCCCGGCTGTACTGTTTCAGGCCCAGTTCCTTCGCGTAGGCGTCGTCGATGATGACATGCGGCCAGGCGGAGCTGACCGTCTGCTCGGCGCAGCCGTAGGGGTAGCGCAGCAGGCCGCGCACGCTTTCGCGGATGTTCAGCGGCGGACTGGACGAGGCGCTGACGTTCAGCGTCGCCGAGGCTGGCCAGAATTTTTCCAGCAGCGCGGCGTCGATGGCCTGACGCGCGCCCGGCTCGACCTTCAGGCGCAGCACGCTGCGTTCGAGCGCGACCGGCGGCGTCACCTGCAGCGCCGCTTCGCGCTCGATGTGGATGGGCTTTGCGCCGCCGCTGGCATCCAGCACCAGCTTCAGTCGCGCCAGCCCTTCCGCCTCGACCGCCTCGGCGTCGAAACGCAGCGTTTCGCGCTGCTTCGGCGCCAGCGTCAGCGTGCGCGTGCCGTCGGCGATGCGCGCCGGCGACTCGGCCGACAGCGTGAGCCGGACCTGCTGCGGTGACTCGGTCAGATTGGTCACCTCCAGCGCCACCTTCGCGCTGTCGCCCGGCGCGATGAAGCGCGGCGTCGACAGCTCGGCGACGACGGGTGCGGCCACCGTCAGTTCGCGCTCGCCGTGGCCGTAGCGCTCGGGCGTCGAGGCGACCGCCATCAGGCGCAGGCTGCCGTTGAAGTCGGGCAGCGTCAGCGTGATCGCCGCCTCGCCCTTGTCGTCGAGCTTCACCGGGCCGGAGAACAGATCGACCAGCTTCACCTTCTTCGGCATGCTCTGCGAGTCGCGCATGCCGGCATCACCGCCCCACTTGAGCTTGCCGCGCGAGCCGTCCATCTTCTCGATCAGCCGGCCGTAGATGTCGAGCAGGTCGGGCGCATAACGCTGCTTGCCGAAGAAGTAGCCGTGCGGGTCGGGGGTGACGAACTTCGTGATGTTCAGGATGCCCTGGTCCACCGCCGACAGCGTCACCCAGGCGGCCTGCCCGGTCGCGCCATCGACCTTCACCTTCACCGTGGTTTTCGTTTCCGGCTCGACCTTGGCCGGCGCGTCCAGCGCCACCTTGAGCCGGCGGTCCTCACGCGCGAGCGGGATGTGCGCCAATCCGAGCGCGCGCGCCGGCGTGACGCGGCTGCCCTCGCTGCCTGGCCGGAAGGCCAGCACCGACACGTAGAGGTCGTGCCGGTTCCAGCTCTTGTCCAGCGGCAGGTCGATGGCGGTGCCGGCCGCGCTCACCTTGACCCGCTTCGCCCACAGCACGCGGTCGCCCTCTATCAGCACCAGCGCCTCGCCGTCATGCGGCGGCGTCAGGTGCGCCTTCACCGTGTCGCCCGCCCTGTAGGGCGCGCCTTCGAGCCGCACCTGCACGCGGTCCGGCCGGTTGCCGAGCGCCTCATTGTCCTGCGCACCCCAGCCGGCGTAGAAGCGGTAGCGCATCGTGAGCTTGGTCTGCGGGTCGTCGATCTCCAGCCGGTAGCGGCCCCAGGTGACCGGAAAGCCGAGCTTGGTCTGCGCCTTCAGCGCGACGCTGCGACTGTCGACCAGTTCGTCGTTCTCGCTGAAGCCGGAATGCCAGCCGCGCTGGTCATCAAAGCGCCAGTAGTACTGACGCTCTTCCCTGAACAGCCGCACATTGGCCTTGTCGACAGGCGCGAAGGCGGCGTCGGGCAGGAAGCGGCCGACCTCGAATTCGGCCAGCGCCGATTCGCGCGCGACGTCGCCGTCGAACAGCGGACGCACGGCGATCAGCGCCGGCGCCGGCCACCACGCGCGCTCGATCGAACGCACGACCGGGCGGCCGGCCGATTCGAGCAGGCTCAGGCTAACGCGCAGTTGCAGCGGCGAGCGCGCGGTGCCCGGGTCGTAGGGCACTTCGACGGTCGCGGCGCCGCGGTCGTCGAGCGCAGTTTCCTCCAGCTCACGGCGGCCCTTCAGCGCGTCGTCGGCGAAGTCGCCGAAGATGAAACCGGGCTTCTTCTGCGCCAGCGCGAAACGCTGGCGCTCGGTGGCGAGCGCGCCGAGCAGGCGGTTGCCTGAGGCCGGTGCGCCGAACAGGTAGTCGCCCTGCACGCCGATGTCGAAAGGCGCGCCTTCGGTCAGCACGCGCTCGTCGCTCTTCAGCGCGAGCTTCATCCGTTCGGGCAGGAATTCCTCGACCTTGAAACGCATGACGGCGTCCGGTCGCTTCGCCGCCGGATCGGCGCGCAGTTCCAGCGTCCAGGCGCCGGTCTGCGCGTCGGCCGGTATGGCCAGCGGCTGGCGGTAGTAACCGGGCTGTTCGCCCGAACTTTTCCAGACGCGCTGGCTCACGGTGCGGCCGTCCGGCCGCTTCAGCACCGCGGTGAGCGGCAGCGGCTCGATCGCGCGGCCGTCGGCGTCGCGCGCCAGCACCGACACGTCGAAGGTTTCGCCCGGCCGGTAGAGGTCGCGACCGCTGTACGCGAAAAGCCTGGTGCTGGTGGGCAGCAGGCCCGAGGTGTCGAACTCCGACAGGTCCAGCGCCGCCTCGGCCAGCGATACGACCGACAGTTCGCGTCCGCGCCGCGCGATCACCAGCCGCGCATCGGCCGGTGCCGCATCAAAGCTGGCGCGACCGTCGCCATCTCCCTTCACCGTCGCGACGCGCTTGCCGTCACCGTCGAGCAGTTCGAATTCGACGCCGTCGAGGGCGGAACCCGATTTGAGCGACGTGGCAAAGGCGTCGATGCGGCCGCCGTTGCGGTGCAGATGCAGGCCGATGTCGCTGACGTAGAAATAGGTGGTCTGGTAGTCGCCCGCAAAACTGCCGGGCGCGCTCATCACGGCGATGTAGACGCCGGGCTCCTTCAGTTCCTTGATGTTCTCGACCGGCAGGAAGCTCACGTGCCGGCGGTCCTTCTTGTCGTCGGTCAGGAAGCGGCCGAGATAGACGCTGGTCGACAGATCCTTCAGCCGGTCGAGATACCAGCCCGAGGTGCGGCCGCGAAGATCGACCGTTCCGCCGTCGTAGTACTCGTCGTCGTAATAGCTGGGCTCACCCTCTTCCGCCGCCTCGTTGCGGCGGATGCCATACACCTTGTCGAGGAAAGCGGGCAGCTGGGCCGGCTCGACGCGCAGGAACTGTACGTCGACCTCCGGCGTATTGACGGTGACGACCGGCAGGCCGCCGTTCTGGCCGGCCGGCAGCACGGTGCCGCGGCTGGCGAAGAAGTGCGCCGGCGGCATGTCCTCGACCAGCGTTTCGCACTGGTGGGCGCCGGCCAGCTGATCGCCGGAGCGCGCCGCTACGCCGGTGGCGATGTCGATGCGGTAGCGACGCTTCGGCAGCACGCCGGTAAAGAAGGCGACGCGCGGATTGTCACCGACGCGCCAGTGGCCGGCGACCTTGTCGGCGGCATCACGCCCGGCGTCCGCTTCGCCGAGGTCGGTCACCTTCATCAGGTCGTTCAGCGTCTGCCGTGCGGCGAGCGGCCGGCTGAAGGTCACTGCAAGCACCGGGCCCTCGTCGCGGCTGCGCGCACTGCAGCTCATCACGGCGAAGGGCGTATCCGGATCGTCGCCGATTGCCGCCACACCTGTCTCGGGCGCGCGCCCGAACTGCCACCACGCGCCGGCCGAAGCAGCTACCACGACCGCTGCCGCCAACCATCCGACCACCTTCCCGTTCGCCATCGCGGACCGCCCGTATGTCATGACGCGACGGATTATCCTCGCTGCCGGGGTGTAATGGCGGACGAATGCACCGGGTCGGCGTCGTTCTACACACTGCGACGGCGCCGACCTTCCCCGAACCACAGCCACGATCGCGAGCAAGCCATCGAGGGGGCTTTTCTGGACGGGAGCAGGCTTGCTCGCGATCGCAGTCCGGACCGAAGCGCCAGCCGCTCATCCGGCGATGACGGCCGACGTGCGTGAGTCCATGCGTGGACGCGCCCGGTGCTCGCCGCTATGCTGCGCGGCCTGACGAATCAACGCCTTACCGCCATGCCCACGATAGAACTCCGCGGCGACCGCCTCGCCGGCGCGGCCACGCTGCGCAGCACGCTCGCCGACCTGCTCGACCGCCTGTACGCGCGCGACAGCGCGCTCGATGCGTCGCGCCTGAAGGCGCTGGTGGTAACCGACGACGTCGCCGTGCCGGCGCAGGGCCAGGCCGAAGCACCACCGCTGACGCGCGAGGACGTCGCGGACGGCTGCACGATCACGCTGGCTGCGCCCTATGTCGAACAGGCGCTGGGCGGCGACACCGACCAGTTGTTGCAGCTGGTGCATCTGCTGCACCGCGAACTGTGGCGCGGCCAGCTGACGCTCGACCCTGTCGCCGCCGCACCGGCCGACGCGCTGGCGGCGCAGTTCGCGCCCATCGTCACCCGCATGTTCGACGAATACCGCGCCAACCGCGCCAGCGCGTGGTCGCTGCCGGCCACGGCCGACCTGCTGCTGCCGCATCTGCTCGGCCTGCTGGAAGAACTGCCGGCCGCCTGCGAGCGGGCGCTCGCCGACTACCGGCTCGACGGCAATCTCGACGCGCTGGCCGGCATTTCGATGGCGCGGCTGGCGCTGCTGATGCAGACCACGGCCTTCAGCCTCGGCTACCTGGCCGGTCTCGGCCGCACCGTGGCCGACATCGCCCCCGAACTGAAGGACGGCATCGACGCCTCTCTGCTCGGCCGCGAATGGCCGCGCATCGCCGCGCTGCTGGCCGGCGCCACCGCCAGCGAAGGCGAAGCGCGCACGCTGCAGCTGGACATGCTGCGCACCCGGGTGGTCGCCGTGCTCGGCGCAATGGGCCTTACTGCGCGCCTGGGCGAGGACGGTGCGGTCTGGATGGACGTGGCCGACGCGTCGGCCGAAGCCACCGCCGCCGCGTTGGCGCGCATGGGCACGCTGCACTGATCGTTGACGCGGCGCGCCAGGGTCTCTGCAGAAAACGCCTGGCCGCTGCAATCCGCGGCCTTCGACGCCGCCCGCTTTCGCGGTCAAAGCGCCTTCCGACATAGCCCGCCGCGGCCACTTGTGGGAGCGGCCTTGGCCGCGACGCGGCGTAAGCAGTCCGAAGACGCCGGTCCGGGGTCAGAAGAGCCCTCCCACAAAGCCAGTCGCAGGCTCGCTCCGGCGCTGCGGATCATCGCCGGACCATCTGTCGGCGACATGAAAACGTCAAGTCCGCATCAACACGCTGAAACCGTCCAAGATCAGGCTGCGCACTCGGCAAGGAAGCAGATCACGGCACAGGATCTCTTTGCTGAAGTTTGCATACCGGTCACCGATACACGAGGCGCCTCCCCATGTCTCCCCGCACTCTGCACGACGCCGCGAACGACGCACTCTTCCGGCCCTTCCCGCTGCTGCGCCCGCGACCGCGGCTGCGCGCGGTCGCTCCGCCGGCGCTGCAACATGCGGCTGCGCTGCCGGTCGCCATCGAATTCACGATTGCCGCCGATGCGGCAGACCTCGCGGCGGCCGAGGCGCTGGTCGTGCGCTGCTATGGCTGGCGTGGCTATGGCGTCGAGCAGCGCGCCGCACGGCAGGGTGAAACGACCTTGCTGGCACGGCTGGATGGCGACGTGGTCGGCACGCTGACCGTGCGCTGCGGCACGCGGCTTCGTCTGCAGGCGGAAGCGGGCTATGCCGAACACGTGGGCGAGCTGCGCCGGCAGGGGCGCCGTCTGGTCGAATACACGCGTTTCGCCATCGACCGCGAGCGTGCACTGCCAGACGATCTCGCACCGCAACTGATGCGCCGCGCGCTGCTGCTGGGGCATGTCGCGCTCGGCGCCACCGACTGCGTGATCGAGGTCAACCCGCGCCACGCGCGCTACTACCGGCGCGAATTCGGTTTCCGCGAGTGCGGACCGGAACGCACCTGCGAACGCGTAGGCGCGCCCGCCCGCCTGCTGCATCTGGACATGGTCGTGCCGCCGGCCTGCCTCGCGCACGACCCGCGAACCCCGCTGCACTGAATGGGACCGTTCGCCGCCGCTCAGCGGACGCTGCTGCCCGAGGCCGGCACCTTTTCGGCCGACACCGCCTCGCCCTGCACTGCACGGATGCCCAGTGCGTACAGCCCGGTCAGCGTCTCCGCGTGCTCGACCGCCACCGCCATCGGCGTGATCGACAGCGCCGACGCAATGCCCGCCAGCGAGCTCACGTAGGCACCGGAATCCGGGTTCAGCAACGCTTCGCGCGTCAGCGTGACCGAGAACTTCACGTGCGCCGGACGCAGCCGGCGCAGCAGCGTCAGCGCGTTCGCATGCAGGCCGAAATGCTTGATGCCCAGCGCCAGACCGTTGGCCTGCGCCTGATGGGCAAAGGCCTCGGCGGCGTCCGGGTCGCCGAGCAGAGCCGACTCGGGGAATTCGAGCACCAGCGTGCCGACACGCGGGTCGTGACGGTAGCCGCGCAGCCAGCGCTGGATGTCGGGGTCGGTCAGCGTCGCCGCGCCGACATTGACCACGGTGGCGATGCCGTCGCGACGCGCCTTCGCGTGTTCCAGCGCGCGCATCAGGCAGGCGCCGTCGAGCGCCGCAGACACGCGGGTTTCGCTGGCGTAGGCGATGTACTCGGCGGCGCGGATCAAGCGCTGGCCGTCGTCCAGCGCGGCGCGCAGTTCAACGTGCAGCGGCGCACCGATGTGATCGCCATCGAGGGCCCGCGTGGTCTGTTCGGCAAAGGCGATGCGCCCGGCGCCTATCAGTTCGCGCACCTGAGTGCGCAGGCTGCCGCCGCCGGCTTCGCCGGCACGTGCGTGCGCCAGCACCGGCGCCGCGCCGCTCTCGATGCGCCACTGATGCAGCGCGCGATCGGCCGCCGCCAGCCAGTGCGCAGCGTCGCCGTCGCCAGCGCAGTCGGCCGCGCCTGCCCGCCAGGCATAGGCCTGACCCGCGCCCGCAGCGGCAGCGAGGCTGTTGAGGCGCGCCAGCAACGCTTTCAACGCGTCGTGCGTCGTGTATTCGTCGGCATCGAACAGCAGCGCGAAGCAGGCGCCCTCGACACGGCCGCACAGTTCGACCGCATCGATGGCCGCCATGAAGCCGGCCGATTCGGTCAGCAGGTCATCGACCGCCTCCCGACCATACAGATGGTTCAGGTCCTCCAGCCCCTCGACGCGCAACAAGGCCAGCCAGCCGCTGCGCGTACCCGCTTCGATGCGTGCCTCGAGCGCGGCGCGGAAGCCGCGACGGTTCGGCAGCCCGGTCAGTTCGTCCACCAGCGCCTGGTCGCGGAACTGCGCGGCACGCCCGGCCTCGCTTTCGAGCGCGCCAGCCATGGCGGTGAGCATGCGGTTGAAGGCGCCGACCAGCGGCTGCAGTTCGACCGGCATGCGCGTCTCGTCGATGGGCACGAACTTGCGCGAGGCAGCAGCGACCGCCGAGCGCTGCACGCGGCGCAGCGGACGCAGACCCCAGCGCAATGCCATCAGGCCGAGCACACTGGCCACCGCGAGACCGCCGCCCATCCACAGCGCCAGCGTTTCGGCGACGGCCCAGAGCTGCAGCTGCGCCCAGTGCGGATGCGGCTCGACGACGACGCTGCCGGCAATGCGCCAGCCATGCATGATGTCGGCACTCTGCGCGCCAGCCGCCAGCGGCAGCAGCTCGCTGAACCATTGCGGCGCGCCACCGGCCAGCCGGGCCGGGGCCTGCCGCGCGGCGATCACCGCACCCTTGGCATCGCGCACCTCTATGCGGCGAAGGTAGCTCTGGTCGAACACCGGCTCGACCAGGCTTTCTGCATTCTGCAGCGCCGGTTCGCCGCCCGCGGTCAGCGCCACCGTCAGCGACAGCGCGATCGACTGCGCCTGGCTGGCCATCTGCGCCTCGACCCGGTCGCGCGACACCCACAGCGCGGTGGCCAGCGCCGCCGCGAAGGCGACGACACCGACGCCGAGCAGCGCGGCGAGCAGACGCAGGCGCAGGCTGTTCATCCGCGCACCTCGGCCTCGACCCGATCGAGCAGTTCGCGCCACTTGCGCAACTGCTGCGGCGAGCCCAGCTCGCGGTCGCCGCCGCTCTGCACCTTCCACACGCGGTCGTCATTGAAGCTGTAGACCGGCGTCAGGTCGGGCCGGTCGCGCGCCAGCATGAAACGCTTTTCGAGATTGTCGAGCACCCAGGGCTCGGCGCCGGGTTCCGGGTAGTAGGCGAGCACCATGTGGTTCTCCAGGTGTCCCTGGCGCAGCAGGCGCACATAGGTGATGCGCAGCTTGTCGGCCGGCATGCCCAGTTCGCGCAGCGCGAAGTACTTGGCCAGCGAGTAGTCCTCGCAGTCGCCGGCGGCCAGCGCGGCGAATTCCACCGGCGTCGCCCAGTAGTCCTCCGACTGCCAGAGCTGTGCGTCGGTCATGTAGCGCGCGCGGTTGGCGATCTGGTTGATCCGTTCGACGCGCACCGCCTCGTCGGCGATGCGGCCGGCGGCATTCAGCGCCTCGGCCAGTTCGGCCATGCGCGGCCCGGCCTTGTCGCCGAAACGCGCCGTCATTTTCTGCTGCAGCTCAGTGCGCACGGTGAGCAGATAGCCCTGGTAGGTGAACGCGGTCGCCTGCGCCGCCATGAACACCAGCAACAGGCAGGCGATCAGGCGCGGACGGGAGAACACGACAGTCAGGGCGGGCAACGGTGGCATGGCGACGGGGCAAAGGACAGTTCTCCTTTAACGGTCGTACCCTGCTCCCCCTTGATGCGGAGCGGGGTTACCAGAACTGCCATTGTGCCGTGTGCACCACCCACAGGCCCAGCAGCAGATTGGTCAGCGCGTGCGAAACGATGGGCAACCACAGGCGCCCGCTCGCCCGGTACAACTGGCCGTAGGCCAGGCCGGCAACGATGCCGGCCGCCCACTGGCCATGCTCGAAGCCGAAGGCGATCGAGCAGAACAGCATGCTGCGCAGCGTGACCGAGCGCGCGGCCACGGCAAGGAAATTCGGGGAATCGAGCCAGCGCTGGACGAAGGAACGCCAGAACAGCTCTTCCATGACAGGCACGACGACAGCGGCGCCGAAGATGCGTATGACGACCATCGGCAGGATGAGCGCGCCGGCCTCGTCCAGGGGCTGGTAGCCCTTGCCCGGCGCGAAGGCGAAGGGCGAGAAGTCGAGCCATATCCAGATCGCCCAGACGAGTGCGCCGGACAGCAGCGCCGCGACCCAGCCGGCGGCACCGGACAGCGGCCCGGGCGGCGGAGCTTCGCGCAGCTCCACGTAGTCGCGCTGGAAGTACAGCAGAGCGACGATGACGCACGCGATCTGCACTGCATACATCCAGCGCACGTCGACGCCAGCCAGCTCGGCCAGCGGCGCGGAGATGACGAGGAAGACGATGTACAGGGCGAACGGAATGACGCGTGCGAGCACTGCACGCCTGGATGCTGCGGTGGTCGGGCTCATCAGGGCCGTGGCGGGAAGGTCCGGAATGGCTGGATCATACGGCCGCCATGCAACATGGAAATGTCACCAACCGTTACAACGTCACCCGGGTGTCGACTGCGCCACGACCGGCGCCCACACGGGTAGCCATCCCGGTTCGCCCGGCGCGGCCTGCCAGGGTGGCGCCGGTTCGCAGCCGGGCATCCACAGCGCCTCGCGACCGACTGCAAGAATGGGGGCGCGATCGCGCAACCAGGGCGGCAGGCCGCATTCCTGCGCGATCTGCTTGACGCCGGCACGCGGTCGTCCGGGACCGCGGCAGACGCGGTCCTTGGGCTGACGGGCACGTATCGTGAGCTGACCGACGGGCAATGCGGATGACGCAAACCCGCGTCCGACGACGGCGTCGAACCGCAGGCAGCCTGTACCCCAGACGATGGCCGGTTCGCCCTGCCAGACGACGGCTGCGGGCGGTGGCTGCTCGGGCATCAGCCACAGCAGGCCACGATGACAGAAGCCGGCGACGCCGGCGTGTGTCACCGGGCATTCGGCGCCCGGCTGCCAGGCGCGGATCTGGCGCAGCCATTCGTCCAGCCACGCTTCGGTTGGTGCAGTGCGGGCGCCGTGTACGCGCAGCAGGCGACGCAGCAGGTTGCGGCTGCGCGCGTCGTCGAGCGCGCGCAGGCCGTCGATCGACCAGGCCGTGCCCCATTCGGTCGCCGTTGTCAGCGCCGCCGCGTCAGCATCGGCCAGACCGTCGAGCAGGGTCTGCGCTTCGGCCAGCCGGCGCGCGACGCCGGACATGGTTTCGGCGGCACGCGGCCATCGCGCGCTCAGTCGCGGCATCACCTCGCGCCGCAGGTAGTTGCGCGCGTAGCGGGTATCCGCGTTCGATTCGTCGTCCATCCAGACGAGGCCATGTTCGATCGCGCATGCTTCGAGCGCTGAACGCGCCAGACCGAGCAGCGGCCGCAACTGGGCCGGGCGCGCAGGAGTCGCTGGACGCCAGACCGGCATGCCGGCCAAGCCGAGCAGCCCGGCGCCGCGCACCATGTTGTGCAGCAGCGTTTCCGCCTGGTCGTCGGCGTGGTGTGCGGTCAGCAGCGCGTCGGCACCGAGGGCCTGCGCCTGCGCGTTGAGCGCCCGGTAACGGGCGTCGCGGGCGGCGCATTCAAGTCCGTCCGGGCTGGCCGTGTCCACCTGCACGCGATGCAGCGAGAACGGAATGCCGAGCGCAGCGGCCTGCGCGGCGCAATGATGGGCCCAGGCATCGGCGTTCGGGCTCAGGCCGTGATGGACATGCGCGCACGCAAGCCGCCAGCGACGTTCATCGCGGGCGGCTGCCAGTGCGTGCAGCAGTACGGTTGAATCGAGCCCGCCGCTGAGGCCGATCAGCAGCTGTGAGCCGTCGGCCAGATGCGCCGCCGTGCTGGCGGCGATGCGGGCGTAAAGATCAGGCGACCGCCTGCTCCTTGAACTTTCCATAGGACATCACGCGCTCGAAACGGCGCTCGACCAGCTGGGTGGGGGTCAGGTCGGCCAGCTGACGCAGCGATTCGGCCAGTGCGCGCTTCAGCGATGCCGCTACGGCCGCGTGGTCGCGGTGGGCGCCGCCTGCCGGCTCGTTCACGACCTTGTCGATCAGGCCCAGCGTCTTCAGTCGCGACGCGGTGATGCCCATGATCTCGGCCGCATCGGCCGCCTTGTCGGCGCTCTTCCACAGGATGGAAGCACAGCCTTCGGGCGAGATGACCGAGTAGGTGGAGTACTGCAGCATCATCAGCGTGTCGGCCACGGCGATCGCCAGCGCGCCGCCGGAGCCGCCCTCGCCGATGATGGTGGACACGATGGGCACGCGCAGTTCGGCCATCGCGTAAAGATTGTGACCGATCGCCTCGGACTGGCCGCGTTCCTCGGCATCGATGCCCGGATAGGCGCCCGGCGTATCGACGAAGGTGAACACCGGAATGCCGAACTTCTCGGCCAGCTTCATCAGGCGCAGCGCCTTGCGATAGCCCTCGGGGCGCGGCATGCCGAAATTGCGGAGGATCTTTTCCTTGGTGTCACGGCCCTTCTGATGACCGATCACCATGCAAGACTGGCCATTGAAGCGGGCGATACCGCCAACGATGGCGTGGTCGTCGGCGAAGGCGCGATCGCCATGCAGCTCCTGAAAGTCGGAGAACATCAGACGCAGGTAATCGAGCGTGTAGGGGCGCTGCGGGTGACGCGCCACCTGGGCGATCTGCCACGGCGTGAGCTTGGCGTAGATGTCCTTGGTCAGCGCCTGGCTCTTGCCTTCGAGTCGCGTGATTTCCTCGGATATATCGACAGCGGAGTCATCCTGGACAAAGCGGAGCTCTTCGATCTTGGCTTCGAGCTCGGCGATCGGCTGTTCGAAATCGAGAAAGGTTGTTTTCATCAGGCTGACCACAAACAAAGGTGCGCAATTCTAGCGCGTCGAGGGCGCGACGGCTCGTGCCGCGTACAAGCGGGCGCAGCAAATAGATTGCGTTTAAAAATCAATGATATGGAAATAAAAAACCGGCTTTCGCCGGTTTTTTTCCTACTTGATTCGTCGCAGATGCGGTCGCGCCGCAGGCTTTTCCGGTGTCGTCAGCACCGGATGCTCGACCCGGTCGGTGACCGGGTTGGGCGCCAGATCGGCACGCACCGGCTGGCCCGGCGTCACTTCGAACGCCATGCCGTGGCCGTTTTCGCGCGCATAGATCGCGGCGACGCACTCGACCGGAATCGTCAGTTCCTGCGCCACGCCGCCGAAGCGGGCGGAACAGGTGATGAGCTCGTTGCCCATCACCAGCTGGTGCACCGCCTCGCGGCCGATGTTCAGGATGATCTGGCCATCCTTCACATACTGGCGCGGCACGCCGGCGCGGTCGTCGACAACGACCGCGATGTACGGCGTCAGCCCCTGGTCGGCGCACCAGTCGAACAGTGCGCGCAACAGGTAGGGCTTGGTGGAAACGGAACTCATGACGTCCATGAAGACTTTCGCGCAGAGCCGACGCGGGTCAGCGACGCATCACCTTTTCGGACGGCGTGAGCGCATCGATGAATCCCTGACGGGAGAAGATGCGCTCAGCGTACTTCATCAGCGGTGCGGCCGACTTCGGCAGCTCGATACCGTAGTGGTCAAGGCGCCATAGTAACGGAGCGATGGCCACGTCGAGCATGGAAAATTCCTCGCCCAGCATGTACTTCTGCTTGGCGAAGATCGCGGTCAGCTCGGTCAGGCGGTCGCGCAGGTGAGTGCGCGACTTGTCGGCCGTGCGTGCGTTCTTCTCGAGTGCCTCGATGTGCGAGAACAGCTCGTTTTCGACCGTATGCAGCAGCTGGCGTGCCCGCGCGCGCATGATCGGATCCGGCGGCATCAGCTGCGGATGCGGAAAGCGCTCGTCGATGTACTCGTTGATGATGTTCGAGTCATACAGGATGAGATCGCGATCGACCAGAACCGGCACGCGGTTGTAGGGATTGATGACCGCGATGTCTTCCGGCTTGTTGTAGAGGTCGACATCGATGACCTGGAAATCCATGCCCTTTTCGTAGAGCACGATCCGGCAACGATGGGAAAAGGGATCGGTAGTCCCCGAGTACAGATTCATCATGGTGTTAACACCCCAGGAGTACTCGGCATCCCTCACCACGCGTCTGACGCGTGATGAGGTCGCTTCGCGATGACCGAGAGCTTGCATGACTTTCGGGCGTATTGATTAGTGAACGTCTTTCCAGAATTCGCGCTTGAGCAGGTAGCTCAGAACGAGAAGAACGGAAAGACCGATGATGACCAGAAGACCGGTCTGACGGCGCTTTTCAGCGCCCGGTTCGCCCATGTAGACCAGATAGGCGACGAGATCGCCGACCATCGAGTCGTATTCGGACTTGCTCATCTTGCCCGGCTTGGTGAGCTCGAGCTGAATGACTTCCTTTTCGCCGCCGTGACCGTCAGCCACCTTGACGTGCTTGGCCGTCTGCTCGCCCTGCAGTTCGTACAGGACGTGCGGCATGCCGACATTGGCGAAGGTGGTGTTGTTCCAGCCGGTCGGACGGTTCTCGTCACGATAGAAGTTGCGCAGATAGGTGTAGAGCCAGTCTGCGCCACTGCCATCGGCCGAGGCACGCGAACGCGCGATCACGGTCAGGTCGGGCGGCGCTGCACCGAACCACGCCTTGCCGTCGTCGCGGGTCAGGGCCACCTTCATCGTTTCACCGACCTTGTCGGCGGTGAACATCAGGTTGTCCTTGATCTGCTCGTCGGTCAGGCCGACATCCTTCAGGCGGTTGTAGCGCATGTAGGACGCCGAGTGGCAGTTCAGGCAGTAATTGACGAAAACCTGGGCGCCGCGCTGGATGGCGATGGCGTCGCGGAATTTCTCCGTCGGCGCACGATCGAGGTGCACCGGTTCGGAACTGGCAATCGCCAGCAGGGGCGCGCACAGCGCGCCGAGAAACAGTTTTTTGAGTTGTTTCATGGTTCTCTGGCTCTCAGTGACCGGTCACGCGCGCGGGTTCGGGCTTGCACTTGTCGATCGCGGTGTACCAAGGCATCAGCGCGAAGAACAGGAAGTAGATGACCGTGCAGATCTGCGAAACCAGCGTGCCCATCGGCGTCGGCGCCTGCATGCCGAGGTAGCCCAGGATCAGGAAGGCGATCACGAACACCACCAGAGCCGACTTGAAGATCGGGCCCTTGTAGCGGATCGACTTGACCGGCGAGCGGTCCAGCCACGGCAGCGCGAAGAAGACCATGACCGACAGGCCCATGAAGATGACGCCCCACAGCTTCGCATCGACCCAGAAGAAGTTGATCGTGTTGGCACGCAGGATCGAGTAGAACGGCGTGAAGTACCACACCGGCGCGATGTGCGGCGGCGTCTTCATCGGGTCAGCCGGGATGAAGTTGTTGTACTCCAGGAAGTAGCCGCCGAACTCCGGACCGAAGAACACCACGGCCGAGAAGCAGATCAGGAAGACGACGACACCGACGATGTCCTTCACCGTGTAGTAAGGGTGGAAGGGAATGCCGTCCAGCGGGATGCCAGTCTTCGGATCCTTGTTCTTCTTGATCTCGACGCCGTCCGGGTTGTTCGACCCGACTTCGTGCAGCGCGATGATGTGGGCGGCGACGAGGCCGATCAGCACCAGCGGCACGGCGATGACGTGGAAGGAGAAGAAGCGGTTCAGCGTCGCATCACCGATCACGAAGTCACCACGCAGCCAGGTCGACAGATCATTGCCGATCAGCGGGATGGCCGAAAACAGGTTGATGATGACCTGGGCGCCCCAGTACGACATCTGGCCCCACGGCAGCAGGTAGCCCATGAAGGCTTCCGCCATCAGGCACAGGAAGATCAGGCAGCCGAAGATCCACACCAGCTCGCGCGGCTTGCGGTAGGAACCGTAAAGCAGGCCGCGGAACATGTGCAGGTATACGACGACGAAGAACGCCGAGGCGCCGGTCGAGTGCATGTAGCGGATGAGCCAGCCCCACGGCACGTCGCGCATGATGTACTCGACGCTGGCGAAGGCCACCGGCACGCCCGAGGCGTTCAGCGACGCGTCCGGCTTGAAGTGCATGACCAGGAAGATGCCGGTCACGATCTGGATCACCAGCACCAGCAGTGCCAGCGAGCCGAAGAAGTACCAGAAGTTGAAGTTCTTCGGTGCGTAGTACTCCGAAAGGTGTTCCTTCCAGAGCGATGTGAGCGGGAAGCGCTCGTCGATCCAGCCGAGCAGGCCGGTGGTGGTCACTACCTTTTCGCCAGCCATTCGATCAACCCTCCTTGGAATCCTGGCCGACCAGGATGCGCGAGTCAGACAGGAACATGTACGGCGGAACCTTCAGGTTGTCCGGGGCCGGCATGGCCTTGAACACGCGACCGGACAGGTCGAAGGTCGAACCGTGGCACGGACACACGAAGCCGGCGACGTCGCCGAGCTGCGCGTTGGAGCCCGACTCGAAGGGGCCCGACGGCGAACAGCCGAGGTGGGTACAGATGGCGACAACGACCAGCACGTCAGCGTGGTCTTCACGCGAGCGCTGCACGTTGCGTGCGTATTCGGGAGTGAACTCGGAAGGATTGCGCTCCGACTTCGGGTCGGCCAGCTTGTCCTCGATCTTGGCCAGCGCTTCGAGCTGGGTCGGCGTGCGGCGCATGATCCACACCGGCTTGCCTTGCCACTCGACGGTGGTCATTTCACCGGGACCGAGTTTGGAAATGTCCACCTCGACCGGAGCGCCGGCCGCTTTCGCGCGCTCCGAAGGGGAAAGACTGGTGAGAAAAGGCACTGCCACCGCGAGCCCGGCCACACCGCCAGCACAGGCTGTTGCCACGAGCAGATTGCGCCGGCCGCAATCCGCTTTCCGTTCATTGCCACTCATGCTTTATCCCGTCTAGACAATTGATTCTGCACAACCTGCGATTATACCCTCAAGCGGTGCCCCGTTTAAAGCCCTGCTGCACTGCAAACAACGCGGAAGCGGCGAGAGAAGCCGATTTCCGATGATTTCAAAGCGCGCCACGGGCGCGCAGCGCGGCGATGTCACCGGCGCAGTATCCGAGCCCGCCGAGCACTTCATCCGTATGCTCACCCAGCGCCGGACCGATCCAGTCGGTGCGGCCGGGTGTTTCCGACAGGCGCGGCATCGGCGCCGGTGCCTTGAATTCGCGGCCATCCGGCAGGCGCGCGGTTTCAAACACGGCGCGCGCCAGATACTGCGGATCGGACGCAATGTCCTCGATCGAATAGACACGGCTGACCGGCACGTCGGCATCGCCCAGCAGGCGCAGTACTTCGTCGCCGTCGCGCGCGGCAACCCAGGCGTCGATCAGGCCGTAGATTTCGTCGCGACGCGCGTCGCGCCCGGCGTTGTCGGCCAGAGCGGGATCGTCGGCCAGATCGGGCCGCCCGATCGCTATCATCAGCCGCCGGAAGATGGCGTCGCCATTGCCGCCGATGATGATGTGACGGCCGTCGCAGGCGGTATGCGTGTTCGACGGCGTGATGCCGGGCATGATGTTGCCAGTGCGGCCGCGGATGAAACCGAACACGTCGAACTCCGGCAGCATGCTTTCCATCATCGCGAACACCGCTTCGTACAGCGCGACATCGACGGTCTGACCCTGCCCTGCCCCGCGCCCGCCGGTGGCGTCGCGATGGCGCAGCGCCATCAGCGCGCCGATCACCCCCCACAGCGCGGCGATCGAATCGCCGATCGAAATGCCCACCTTGACCGGCGGGCGATCGGGAAAGCCGGTGATGTAGCGCAGCCCGCCCATCGATTCGCCGATGGCCCCGAAACCCGGCTGCTGCGCCATCGGTCCGGTCTGCCCGAAGCCCGACAGGCGCACGATGACCAGCGACGGATTGATGTCCTTCAGCACCGCTTCCGGCAGACCGAGCTTTTCGAGCACGCCCGGGCGGAAGTTTTCGACCAGCACGTCGGCGTCCGCCAGCAGCTTCTTCAGCACCGCGATCGCGTCCGGATGCTTCAGGTTCAGCGTGACCGACTTCTTGTTGCGCGCCTGCACGAACCACCACAACGAAGTGCCTTCGTACAGCAGGCGCCACTTGCGCAGCGGGTCGCCACCGTCTGGCGACTCGACCTTGATCACCTCGGCGCCGAACTCGGCCAGGATGCGCGCGGCGAACGGGCCGGCGATCAGCGTGCCCAGTTCGACCACTTTCAGGCCATCAAGCGGGCGGGCCTGCGTGCTCACGCCGGCCGCCTTTCCGACAGCGCCTGGGCGATGGTGCCGATATCGGTGTGTTCCAGCTCGCCACCGACCGGCAGACCACGGGCGATGCGGCTGACAGCGAGGCCGCGCGCGCGCAGCATCTCGCCGAGGTAATGCGCCGTCGCTTCGCCCTCATTGGTGAAATTGGTCGCCAGGATGACCTCACGCACGGCCGGGTCGGCAGCGCGTTCGAGCAGGCGATCCAGCCGCAGCTCCTTCGGACCGACGCCTTCGAGTGGCGCGATGCGCCCCATCAGGCAGAAATAGAGCCCGGCATAGCTGTGCGTCTGCTCCATCATCAGCATGTCGGCCGGAGTTTCGACCACGCACAGAAGACTGGCATCGCGGCGCGGCGAACTGCAACGCTCGCACACCTCGAGTTCGGTGAAGGTATTGCAGCGCGCGCAGTTGTGCAGCCGCGTCAGCGCATTGCCGAGCGCGCGCGCCAGCTTCTCGGCGCCACCGCGGTCACGCTGCAGCAGATGGAAGGCCATGCGCTGCGCGCTTTTCGGGCCGACCGAAGGCAGGCAGCGCAGCGCGCTGACCAGCTCGTCCAGCACACCTGTACTCATGACGGGCGCAGGACCGGACTCAGAACGGCAGCTTGAAGCCCGGCGGCAGGTTCAGGCCGGACGTGAAGCCGGCCATCTTTTCCTGGGTGGTCGCCTCGACGCGGCGTACCGCGTCGTTGACGGCGGCCGCGAGCAGGTCTTCCAGCATTTCGCGGTCGTCCATCACCGACGGGTCGATGGAAACGCGACGCACGTCGTGCTTGCAGGTCATGATCACCTTGACCATGCCGGCACCCGACTGGCCCTCGACTTCGACGCTGGCCAGCTGCTCCTGCATCTTCTTCATGTTTTCCTGCATCTGCTGGGCCTGCTTCATCAGGCCACCGATGCCACCTTT
>Ga0123397_144206_pt1 | contig 24018 bp, 21 predicted proteins | sample T10HLNH4metaT_FD_89925 | JGI IMG/M metagenome (GOLD analysis project Ga0123397, IMG submission 89925) | Methane-oxidizing artificial microbial communities from Washington, USA to study methane cycling - T10-HLNH4 metaT (Metagenome... ... | reverse complement strand
CAAAGACATCACCGAAGCGCTGAAGGCCATCCAGGCCGCACAGGCGCCCTTCGTGTCGCGTGGCGACAAGAGCGGCACGCACGCCGCCGAACTGCGTCTGTGGAAAGCGGCTGGCGTCGATCTCGACGCGAGCAAGGGCGCCTGGTACCGCGACACCGGCTCCGGCATGGGTCCGGCGCTGAACACTGCGGCGTCGATGAACGCCTACATCCTGGCCGACCGCGGTACCTGGCTGTCGTTCAAGAACCGCGCCGACCTGACCATTTCGGTCGAAGGTGACAAGCGCCTGTTCAACCAGTACGGCGTCATCCTGGTCAATCCGGACAAGCACCCGCACGTGAAGAAGGCCGACGGTCAGGCGTTCATCGACTGGGTGGTGTCGGCCGACGGTCAGAAGGCGATCGCCGACTACAAGATCGACGGTCAGCAACTGTTCTTCCCGAACGCGGCCAAGTGAACATGCGTACGCTCATCGTGGCGACCTGCACCGCGCTGCTGGCCGGTGCGGCGCAGGCCGACGGGGCATCGGTGCATGCCGCCGGCAGCCTGAAGGCGGTGTTCACTCAGCTCGGCAAGATCTATGCGGAGCAGGGCGGGGCGGCGCCCCGCTTCGAATTCGGGCCGAGCGGCGTGCTGCGCGAGAAGATCGCCGCCGGGGCCACTGCCGACGTGTTCGCTTCGGCCAACATGACGCATCCGCAGACTTTCGTCGATGCCGGCAAGGCAGCCAAGGTCGAGCGCTTCGCGCGCAACGAACTGTGCCTGCTGGTGCGGCCGGGCCTGACGGTGACGCCGGCGAACGCGCTCGACGCGATGGTCCGCCGCGATCTGAAGCTGGGCGTGTCGACGCCCAAGGCCGATCCGGCCGGTGACTATGCAGTCCAGATGTTCCAGCGCGCCGATGCGCTGCGACCGGGCATCGGTCGCGCGCTGGCAGCACGTGGGCGGCAGCTTACCGGCGCGGCCAATTCGGCGAAGCCGCCGGAAGGTCGCAACGTCTATGCGTGGGTGGTCGAAAGCGGGCAGGCGGATCTGTTCGTCACCTACTGCACCAACTCGCGACTGGCTCGCCGCGAGGTGCCGGCGCTGCAGGAGGTCGAGCTGCCGTCCGATCTCGCGGTCGGCGCCGACTACGGTCTGGTCGTGCTGTCGGCGCCCGGCAGCGAAGGCGAGCGCTTCGCTCAATTTCTGCTGTCGGAACCGGCACGCAAGGTCCTCGCGGCCGACGGCTTCGCGCTGCCCTGAAGTTCAGCGCGGCATCCAGCCCAGTCCGGCAGCGGTGTCGCCGGCCGGGATGTATTCCGCGCTGACCCAGCCGGTGTAGCCGATGCGGTCCAGCCAGTCGAACAGGAAGAGGTAGTTGATCTCGCCGCTGCCCGGTTCGTGACGCCCCGGGTTGTCGGCGATCTGCACGTGGCCGATGCGCGGCAGCTCGCGCTGCAAGCTGCGGGCGAGGTCGCCCTCCATGATCTGCATGTGATAGACGTCGTACTGGAGCTTCACATTGGGCTCGCCGACGCGTTCGATCAACGCCAGCGTGTCGGCCGAGCGGTTCAGCAGAAAGCCCGGCATGTCGCGGTCGTTGATCGGCTCGACCAGCAGTTCGATGTTTTCCCGCGCCAGGGCACGCGCCGCGAAGCGCAGATTCCGTTCCATCACCGAAAGCAGTTCGGCGCGCTCGGCGCCGGCCGGCGCAATGCCGGCCAGGCAGTTGATGCGCCGGCAGCCGAGTGCACGGGCGTAGTCGATGGCGCGACCGACGCCGTCCTCGAATTCGGCAATGCGGTCGGGCAGGCAGGCGATGCCGCGTTCACCCGCGGCCCAGTCACCGGGCGGCAGATTGAACAGCACCTGCTCCAGCCCGTGACGACGCACTTCCTCGGCCAGCACGGCGGCCGGTTCGCCGTACGGGAAATGGCATTCGACGCCGCGAAAGCCGGCGTGCGCGGCGGCGGCCCAGCGCTCGACAAAGGGGTGTTCGGTGAACAGCAGTGACAGGTTGGCGCAGAAGCGGGGCATGTGACGGGATCTCCGGCGGGGCACCGATTCTAAATCGGGTCGGTGCGTGCGTTGCCGGGAGCAGGGGAGTATCGTCCCTGCTTTCGCGGTTTTCGTCGTTCTGTCACAGATGTCCCCCTCCCTGAATACCGGCACTTTTGCCCGCGCGCTCGCCGAGAACGTCGCGGCCCACGATTTCTGTTTCCTGCCGTCGGCACAGGTACGCGACGCACTGTCCAGCCTGCGCATCGGCTGGCGCGCCGACTGGGACGTGTTTACCGCCAGCTGGGGCGATCTGGAAACCGATACCTATATGGCGGACGGTGGCCGCTACCGTCGCCGCCGTTACGCCGTACTCAGTGCGCCGGCCGACGGATTGCGCATCCAGTTCGAACCGCATCAGCCGCATTACCAGAGCCTGGACTACAACACGCTGAATGGCGGCGTTGAGCGTCACTTCGAGCCGATACGGCCGCAGGTGCTGGGTGGCTCGACCATGCAGACGGTGGCGCAGTTCGGGCTGGCGGTGTTCCAGCGCCTGCACCCCGGTCACGACGCGCACATCGAGGTGCATCAGTTCCGCATCGAGGCGCGCGCCGAGGGCGAGGGCAAGCCGACACCGGAAGGCGTGCATCGTGATGGCGTCGATTTCGTGCTGGTCATGATGGTGCGGCGGGAGAACGTCGAGAGCGGCACCACGGAAATCTTCTCGCCTGAAGGCAAGCGCCTCGACAGCTTCACGCTGACGGCGCCCTGCGACGCGGCGCTGGTGAATGACCAGCGTGCACTGCACGGCGTGACGCCCATCCATCCGCTCGATCCGTCGAAGCCGGCCTGGCGCGATGTGCTGGTCGTGACCTACCGCCGGCGTCCGCCGGCGCAAGGCTGAGTGTGTCAGACCTGAACGATCCGCGCGTCTTTTTCGCCGCCGAGCGCACCTTGCTCGCATGGTCGCGCACCGCGCTGGCGCTGATGGCGTTCGGATTCGCGATCGAGCGCTTTGCGCTGTTCGTCGCGATGCTGGGCAATCAGAAGACGCTTGCCGGCGCGCCGCACGGCCTGTCGTTCTGGATAGGCGTCGCGCTGATCGCACTGGGCTCGATTTCAGTGACGCTGGCGGTCGTGCAGTACCGGCGCGTGCTGGCGACCTTGAAACCGGTGGAAATTCCCGACGGCTACATGAGCGGTCTGGCGTCGTGGACCTCACTTGCGGTCGCGGCGATCGGCGTTGCTTTGATCGCACACCTGTTCACTTCGTCCTGAGTTTTCGCTTTTTTCAGGTCAGAAGAGAGGGTGGCGAATCCTTCAGGTTCAATGTATTGAGTCCGAAAACTCATACCTTGATGTAAGTTCTGAAAACAGTAATTTTCAGAAATACAGATATTGGGCGAATGAGTGCGTCCGGTTCGTCTTAAGCATCCACAACTGCCGTCCATCCGCCGTTCCCGTCCGGTAGCTGCGGCATCGTGACTACGGCCGGAACGGCTGGATTCCGCTGCCTATATAGATCTGCGTCACCTGTCCGTCTTCGCCGGCCGAAAAGCTGACCGGCACGTTGGGCGGAATGTCGGCCAGCTTCAGCGCCTTGCGCACGTTGCCGCGCCCGTCATCAATGAAGATGACGGTGTTGGCATTCGCCTTGTAGCGCTTGCCGCCTATCATCAGCGTGCCGGAGGCGCTGTCCACGTTGCCGACCGTGCCGCGCGATTCGTACAGCGATGGATTGGCGATCGGCGACAAGGGTTCGGCGGCGTACGCGCCGCCGGTCACCAGGCATATCAGTCCGGCCATCAAGGATTTCATCGTCAGTCCCTCAGTATCTCTTTCCACGATACGCGCCCGGAACGCAGACCGTCCGACACCCGGCGTGACTGCGCATTGCCATCCGAGCCGCCGACGATCTGCTGCTTGCCAAGTTGCAGCGGACTGCCCGGCAGGCTGTCGGTGCTGTAGCCGCTGCCGACCACCTTGCGGTTGCTGCCGTCGGCATTGGCCAGATTGACCTGGTCGCCGGCATCGATCCCGCCGTCGCGGTTGAAATCGAACACATCGAAATCCTGACGACCGCCGGTGAATGGATTGACGCCCAGCACCCAGCCGCGGCCGCCCGGCTCGCAAGGGTCGTTGCTCGGGATGAGGGTGCTGGCGAACAGCGTGCTGGTGCCCAGCACAGGTGCGAAAACCATGCGTTCGCCCTCGGCGCCGGCGGTCGGCGATGTCAGGTCGATGTACCAGCCGCGCTTGTTGGTCATCGTGCTGCCGCCGGTCGTGTCACCGGGCTTGGAAATGACGCGGTAGCGGTCGCCCTGCCCTGTCGCGCCCTCCTCCAGAATGACTCGCTGGGCAAGATTGCTGCGGCTGGCGATGGTCGTGCCGGTGTCGTTCAGCCCATACCAGGTCTGCGTTGCCGTGGTGGACAGGTCGCCGGTCGACAGATAGCGGCCGGTGCCGAAGAACACCCACAGCTTGCGGTCGGCCGGATTGAAACCGACGCTCACGCCGCCGGTGATCGGCTGCACCACGTTGCTCGCGCTGCGCGCCGTGAAGAGTGGATCGGGAGCCGTTGCGGTGCCGTAGGCCACACGCCATTGCGCCGGTGCGGCATTGTTCAGGTCGAACTTCCACAGATTGCCGAGCAGGTCGCCGCCATAGAAATAATCCGTATCGCCGTCGCGATCGACATCGACGCCCTCCACTGCCGCCAGACCGTTCGGCGCGGTGCCGGAGCCGCGCAGCGTGTCGATGCGGGCGAGCAGCGCGCCATTGGAAATGTTGAGCACGAAAAGCTCGGCGCGCTCGTTGGCGCTGTTGTAGCCATTGCCGACGATGACCGCCCAGTTGCCGTCGTTGAGCCGGGTGATGACCGGGGTGCCGGTGGTCTGGCCGAGGCTGGTGTGCGTGAATTCCCACAGCACCTTGTTCGCGGCGAAGCTGTCCGGATTGGTGATGTCGAGCGCGTACACGCTCTTGCCGCCGCGGCCCTGGGTGCCGACCAGCACGGTGCGCCAGGCGCCGCCGAAATACACCTCTGTCACGACGGCCGAGCCGTCGTTGATGTACTTGTGCGCGTAATCGGCGCTGGACAGCGTTTTCATCGTTGCCAGCGCGCCGCTGGGCACGAAGGCGAAACGCTCGTCACCGGTACGCGCGTCGAAGGCGTGCAGCATGCCGTCGTTGGCCGCGACATAGACCATTTCGCGGCGCGAGGCGACCGCTGCGCGGTGGTCCTGATAGGTGCTGGCGCCAGTCCAGCTGAAGCGGTCGAGCCGCAGATCGGTGACTGCGCCGACATAGAGCGGCGCCGAATTCACGATGTCGCCCAGCACCGAGGAGCGGTTGCGGTAGCTGCCGCCATTGCGCGCCTCGCCGCTGGACACGCCGCGCAGATAGTCGAGCACGGCCGACGACCCGAGCGTGGTTCGCTGTGCGGCGGTCAGGTTCGCCCACTGGAAGGGGATGCCGGCCGTGCCCGACCAGGTGTAGATGGAACGGTTGGCCGGTGTCGGCAGGTGTTCGGACGCCTTCCAGCTCGGCGTGGTCGCCAGCGAACCGTCGGTCAGGATGCGGGTGGCCCACAGATCGCCGGTCCAGTTGCCGCCGACGAAGCGGGCCTGGAACAGCAGAGTGTTCGAGGTGACCGATGTACTGGTCGCGGATACGGTGCCGCTGGAGGCCACCCGCTCGCCGATGTCGGTCAGCATGGCCGACAGGCCGTCGATGAACTGTGTCGGATTGGACGCATTCACGAAGCCGCCGCGGCCATTCAGGCTGGCGTGCCAGAGGTCGTCCAGCTTGGCCGGCGAACTGAGCGTCGGATTCGGCCAGGTCTTGGTACCGGCGCTCAGTGCCGGCAGATCGGTGGCCGGGTCCAGCGTGCCACTGGTGCCCAGCGACAGGCCGAAAGTGACCATGTGCTGCCAGTTCGCCGGGTCACGGCTGCTGGTCGGAACGTTGTTGGCGATGCCGGTACGCAGATCGCGCTTGTAGTAGTGCATCGCCACGTCCGCCAGCGTGTTGCTGTGCGTGTCACGGTAAGGCCGCGCTTCATTGCCGTCAGCGTTCTGGCTGCCCACCGGCAGCGAAAAAGTGTCACCCCAGTAGCCGTCGGTGGTCAGGATGGTGAAGGACTGCCGGCAGGCCAGCGGATTGGTGTAGGCCGCGTCCTTCCACGGGTCGTCGGTTCCCGTCTTGGTCTCGAAGTAGTTGCCGGCCCAGTTCAGCGCGGTGCGCAGCGGCGTGCCGCTGGTGCCGATGTCGGTTTCGAGCAGGCGCTGGAACCAGGTTTCGCGATTGCTGCCGCTGAAGGTTCCACTGGTCGGTATCAGCAGCTGCCCGTCGCCGTTGATGGTGCGGAAACCAACCCGGTAATTGGTACCGAGCTGGCCAAAGGCGATCGACGCGCCAGCGCGCGCCGCGAGGATGCGACTGCGGTAGTAGCTGAACCAGTTGGCGAAGTTCTGCGTTTCCTGCGCAACCGTGCGGGTGACACCATTGGGCCAGCTGAAGCTGGTGATCTCGACCTCTGCCGCGGTGACCGGGTCGCGCTTGTAGGCCCGCGTGCCGCGGATCTGGTACTTCGTGTAATTCGCCGCACTGACCCGCGAGCCGCTGCCCCGATAGATGAAGAAGGTGATCGGCTGGAAGGTCTGATTGCACGGCGGACCGCAGGCGTAGCTCGCGGAATTCTGGTTGGTGTTCGACGTGTTGGTGAACCAGTACGCCGATTGCGTCTGCGACGCAGTGAGGTTGAGCGTGCCGCGAGAGGTGTCGGACGGGTTGTAAGGTGCCGCCGTCGGCGACACGTCGCCAAAGCTGACGCCGGTGTGGCGTATCCAGGGCTTGTAGGTTGTCTGCGGGTTGTAGAACACCGCGTTGTTGTCCGGCGACCGACTGAAGAAGTTGTGGATGTTGTTGTCCTGGAAGGTCGGCACCTGCGAGGTATAGGTGCTGCCGCCATACAGCCCGAACGGGACTGGAAACAGGTAGTAGGCGGAATAGAGGTTTTCGTCCGGCATGACCTCCCACTGCATCGAGCCGGAATCGTCGAGCAGGAACATCAGGTTGGGCGCGACCGCGCTGCCCACCATGATGGGGGCGTCAGCGATATCGACCGCCGCGCGCAGCGGCTGCCCTGCAAGGCAGGCCAGCAGCAGCGCAGCGAGGAAGCGACAGAAGGCGGGGAGCGGATGCATGGTCATGGCCGGTAAGTGGTCTGCAGCAACACCGAAGGTCGGCCGGACACCGGTGCGCTGCGCGCCGTGATGCGGTAGCGCGGTTTCAGGCAATCGGCGGCGATGGTGGTGACCGTATCGCAGTCGGGCGTGGACGGCCAGATGCCGAGATCCTCGATGATGTATTGCGGCGCCCCTGCCGCCTTGGCGCGCGTGTCGGCGTCGGCCCCTTCCCACCACACCGAGGCGCTGGCCCACACGGTGGCAGTCGCTTCCCAGCGATTGGCGAAATCCTCGGCACCCGGCGCCGGCTTCGGATAGAGGCCGCTGACCGTGCCGTCGAACGGTCCGGCGGTGCCGGTGGCGAGCAGCGCCTCCGCTTCGCGCAACGCCGATTCGGCTGCCTGGAAGGCGATCGCGCGGTCGTACAGATTGGCGCTCATGCGCTCCTGCATGCTGGTCCCGCGCATGCTCGCCAGACCGAGCAGCGTGATGGCGATCAACAGCATCAGTGCCACCACAAGGGTGACACCACGTTGCGCATGCACCCGATGCGCCGTCATGACATCCGGTTCCTGAGCGTGACGACATGCGTCATCGTCCGGCGCACGCGGTCGGTCACTGCTGCGGGGCGATCCGGTTCCTCTATCGTCAGACGCATGCGGACACCAGTGACTGCGTTCCAGTCGGTGACCGCCGATGCGGCGACATAGGCGCTGCCGCCTTCGATCAGGTAGTCGAGCTGCAGGTCGATCACGCCGTCGAGCACCTCTTCGGTCACCAGCGACAGCGTGCCGGCCTCGTTCTGCGGGGCCACGCGATAGAGCGAACGCGACGTCGTCGATGTGCGGCCGGTGTTGCCGACGTACCAGGCCAGGGACTCCAGCCGCATCACCACGGCATTCGCCTCGAAGCGGTAGGTCTGACCGGTTTCGCTGCAGTCAGGCGGATTGGCGAAGCCGAGGCCGCGCGAGCAGTTGCCGGGTGTGCCGCCGATGCCGTGCGACACCGTGCTGTCATCGGCTGCCGACACCTGGAACAGGCTGGCCTGGCTGAAATTGCAGACGATGGCCAGATCGCCGGCCGACAGCGCGCTGTTGCGCGGACTCAGCGTCAGCAACTGGCTGCCGGTATCGTGGTTGGCCACCGCCTGCGGCTGACTGCCGCTGCGCATGATGTGCAGTGCTGCGGTACCGGCGACGCGCTGACCGGCGCCCGAGCCGAAGGGCGCACCGGCGAAGGCGTCGCTGCCGCCGTAGCCGCGCACGCCGCCATTCCATTGCGTCCACCAAAGCGACGACGAATTGGTCAGCACATTGACGAACTGCAGCGCGCCGCCGCAGGAATTGAGCCCGGCTTCGCGGATGTCGCGGGCGAGCAGTTCGAACGCAGTGCGTGTCGATTCCTGGATGCGCGACAGACCTTCGGTCGTGTCGTAGGTCTGCCGGTTGCTCAGCATCAGCGCGATGGCGGCACCGATGATGAACAGCCCGAGCGTGAGCGCGATCATCAGTTCGATCAGCGTGCTGCCGCCCTGCCCGCGCGTACTCACAGTCGCGCCTCGATGCTGAAAGTCTGGTTGCTCAGGCCGCCCTGCACCCGGCTGTCGTCCCAGCGCACGCTGATGACGCAGCTTGCGGCAGCCCCCGCGCTGCAAGCCACGCCGCCACAGGCGGACGGTCCCATGCTGGTCTGCAGATCGGCCAGCCAGGCGGCAAGCTGGATCTCCGGAAAAGTGGCGCCGCCCGGCGAGGCGCAGTCGTCGTCGAGGGCGAGGTTGTAGCTACCGGCACGCGCCGCGGTGACGTCGGCGCGCAGGCGGTCGATCATCGTGTAAGCAGCCATGACGGCCGCACTGCGCTCGTAGGAACTTTGATTGGAACGCAGAGAGGCCATCTGCAGCGCAGCCATGCCCAGCATGCCGATGGCCAGCACGAATATGGCGACCAGCACCTCGATCAGCGAGATGCCGGACTGCGCTGCAGAGGCGCGCATCACGCGTCCTCCGGCGCCGCGCAGGCGGCAGAGGTCGTGCGTGCGACGCTGACGCGGCTGCCACCGCCCAGCCTGACGTCGCGCGCGTTCTGCTGCATCGTGGCCGATGCATGGCACAGCCGCAGCGTGGCCGTCTGCAGCAGGGTCTGGCCGGGTGCGCGCGCGAGACCGTCGGGCCGGAACACGATGCGGTTGCCGGCGCCGGCCAGCGCATTGCCCGCTACGGTCTGAAGGAGGTTGCCGTGAAAGGCGTGCGTACGGATGAGCACCTCGTCCGGGTTGCTCGCTGCGTTCGGGTTGTAGGTTCCGCTGCCGTCGGCGTCGACGAACACCATCCAGCCGGCCCAGCGGCCGGCGCCGGCGACGCAGCCGGTGGCGGCGGCCACCGTGGCGCCGTCCGTCGCGGCGCGGCAGAGGATGACGCGACGGTTCACGCGTATCGCTTCGGTGCGCGTCTGACCGAGTGCAGCCACCAGTTCGTTCGCCTCGCTGGCCAGCCGGTTGAGCATGATCAGGGACTGGAAGGACGGCACCGCGAACGCAGCGATCACGGCCAGGATGGCGATCGTGATCATCAGTTCCAGCAGCGTGAAACCCGACTGTGGATGGGGGCCGGACATGTGAGACGAGGTGAGCGACGATCAGTCGTATACGGCCTGCCCACCTTGCAGCTTGAGCGTCCCCTGGCCGGCGGCACGCCGTTCCGTGTCAATTTCGGTGTCTGCCACTCACTTCCAGCAGGCGGACACACCCGCCGCGGTCGAACAGCGCGCGGCCGAACCGGACGCACCCTTGGTACCGGTCTGGTTCAGCGTCAGCACGCAACCGCACTTGCTGTCGTTGTTCAGCTGGGCGTTGAGCGGCGTCGCCGTGATACCGAATGCGCGCGGCGTGTCGTCGTCGATGTTGGATGCGAAGGTGTAGAAGCCAGCCAGATCGGTGACGCACTGGCGCGTGTTCAGGTTGGTGCCGCCGCCGACATAGGTCAGATTGGTGGTGAAAAAGCGTTCGAGCGCCTGCGCCTGTTCCGACAGACAGGCGGCGGCCGTCGCGCGCCGGCTGTCGATCACGTACTGGGTGTAGTTCGGATAGGCGATCGCGGCGAGGATGCCGATGATTGCGACCACGATCATCAGTTCGACCAGCGTGAAGCCGCGCTGCAGGCGAGTGTTGTTGGCAGTGTTCATCTCTGTGTATTCCGTGTCAGTCGGCGATCAGTTCGCGCCAGGAAATCCGGCCGAAACGGTCGGGCAGGTTCAGGCGCTCGCGCAGAATACCGAGATCGGACGTATTGACCAGTGCGTCCGAGCGCCCGACCGTCGTTCCGCCGGTCGAGCCACCGCTCTGGTTGCCGGAACCACCCTCGTTGCGCACGAGGATGGGGCTGGACGGCATCGATCCGGTACTGACGGCGCTGACGTAGTAATTGGTGCTCGAGTCACCGGTGGTGACGGTCACCTGGGTACGGTTGGCGAACAGGTCGGCGTCGAGGCGGCCACCGGTGTAGGGGTCGATGGCCATCAGCCAGCCCGAGCCGCCCGGTGTGCAGGGATCGTCCGCCGGAATCGCACTGGTCGCGAACAATGCACCACCGAAGGCCTGCACGCCGTAGATCATGCGTTCGCCTGCCGCCGTGCCGGTGGGCGGAACGAGATCCAGATACCAGCCCTTGCGGATGTAGGTGCCGTCCGCATCGATGACCCGGTCGCCGCCTGTCGTGTCGCCCTGTGCGGAAATGACCCTCACCTTGACAGTTTCGCTCGTCGTTTCGGTCTCGCCTTCGGCGTTCTCGGTCTCCGTCGTGGTGGTCTGTTCGGTTTCGACCAGAACCACGCGCTGCGCCAGATCCGAGCGCCCGCTTACCGGAGACGTGGCCGCGTTCGGGTAGTTGTCGTAAAGACCGTACCAGGTCTGCAGTGCGGTACTGGCGCGATCGGTGTCGCCGAGGAACTGGCCGGTACCGAAGGACACCCAGCGCGTGCCGGTAGAGGGGTCGAGCAGCACCTCGACCTTGGAGGTGATCGGCTGCGGCGTGCCCGACGCGTTACGCGCGCGGAACAGCGGCAGCGGCGACGTGTCGGTGCCGAACGACACCTTCCACTGGGACGGCGTGCTGGAGGTGACGTCGAAACGCCACAGATTGCCGCGCAGGTCGCCCGCATAGACGTAGTCGATATCGCCGTCGCTGTCCTCGTCCCAGGTGGTCACTTCGGCCAGACCGTTGCTGACGCACGGGTCGTCGGTCTCCGGGCAGGCGCCAGTGTCGATCTTCTGTATCAGCGCACCGGTCGTTGCATTGACGACGAACAGGAAGCCCTTGTACTCGTTGCTGTTGTAGCCGTTGCCCACCAGCACCGCCCAGTCGCCGTTATTCATCCTGCCAACGACCGGCCTGCCGGTGAATTTGCCAAAGTCAGCGTCCGAGAATTCCCACATGACGCGCCGTCCGGCGGGGTTGTCGGCCGGGATGGTCGGATCGCTGACATCGAGCGCGTACAGCTGACGCCCGCCGCGGCCGGTGGAACCTACCAGTAGCGTGCGCCACGCGTTCGCGGTGCCGGCGTCATAGACGTCGGCCACGGTCAGTGCGCCGTCGTTGATGAACTGGTGGGTGTAGCTGGGCCGAGTCAGCTGATACATCTGCGCCAGCGACGACGAAGGCACGTAGGCGAAGCGCTCCGCACCCGTACTCGCGACGAAACCGTGCAGCATGCCGTCGTTCGCTGCGACATAGAGCATCGGTGTGCGGTCCGAACGCAGCGTCCGGTGTGTCTGGTAGGTCGAAGCGCCGGGCCACGAAAAACGCTCGTAGGCGAAGTCGTCCGGCGCCGCGACATAGACCGGCGACGAATGCACGATGTCGCCGATCAGCGACGAGCGATTGCGGAAGGTACCGCCTTCGCTCGACTCGCCGCTGCGCACGCCCCGCAGGTAATCGAGCACGGCGCTGTTGTTGCCCAGCGTGGCCTTCTGCGCGTCGCTGAGCTGGTCCCACACGAAAGGGACCGCAGTGCTGCCATTGCGCGTGTAGATGTTCCGGTTGGCCGGGGTCGGTACCCGTTCCGATGCCCGCCACTCCGGCACGATCGGGATTTCGCCGTCACTGCCGATCAGGAAGGAAAAGATGTCGCCGGTCCACACCTCGCTGGTGAATCGCGCCTGGAACACCCGGCTGCCCTGCCGCAGCTGGGCTGACGACACGCCCAGGTTGGACGACGACGCGGTGCGCGCGACGATGGAGTCCAGCGCGCCCTTCAGGCCGTCGGCGAATTCCTGCGGGTCACCAGCATTGACGAATTGACCGCGGCCGTTGATCGTCGCGTGCCACAGGTCGTCGAGCTTGCCGGCGTCGGTGGAAATGCTCGGCCAGGAAATCTCGCCCGAGGTCAGGCGTGGCAGATCGGTTGCCGTATTCAGCGAGCCGGTAAGACCGAAGGACACGCCGAAGGTGTTCATGTGCTGCCGGTTGTTGCCGTCCTCCGGGGTGGTCGGCACGTTGTCCTCGATGTCGGGCTGCAGATCGGTGTCGTAGTAGTACATCGCGATGTCTGCGAGCGTGACCGACTGCGTATCCGCGTAGGGCCGACCCTTGGTGCCGTCGGCATTGCCTGCGGTCGAGTAGACCGTGCTGTTGTCGTTGTAATAGCCGTCGGTGGTCAGGATGGCAAAACTCTGACGGCAGCTCAGCGGGGCGCCACCAACGTTCGGGCCCCATGGGTCAGCCGTTTTGAAGTAGGCGCCTGCGTTCCACAGCGATATGCGCAGCGGTGTGTTGCCGTCGGCCACGGCGTCGAACAGGCTGGTGAAGAAATTGCTGCGATTCGTATCCGAGAAGGTGCCGTTGGTCGGGATATCCAGCCATCCCGTCGTGCCGTTGATGGTACGGAAGCCCACTCGGTAGTTCTGCCCCAGCGTCGAAAAGGCGTAGCTCACCCCGCCCTTCGCCGCATTGATACGGCTGCGGTTGTAGGTGTACCAGTTGGCGAAGTTCTGCTTTTCCTGGTCCAGCGTGCGCGTGATGCCGCCCGCCCAGCTGAAGCTGGTTACTGCGGTTTCGGTGCCATCCGCCATGTCCTTGCGAGTGGCGGCAGCGCCAACGATGCGATAACGATAGTAATTGGCCCGCTCGTAGATCGATCCCGTGCCCTTATGGACGAAGAAGGTCATCGGCGCGTAGGTCTGGGCACAGGTGTCGTCCGGTTGCGTGTTGCCATCAGGGCCGTCCGGGCATGAGAAGGTGCGCGGCACCGCAGAAGAACTTGCGGAGAAGGTCGTGACCGAGGTGTTCGTCCGCCAGCGGAAGGTGTGCGTCTTTTCCGTCGTCAGGTCTATCGTCGTGGTCGAGCCGGGACGGATCGGTGCGGCCGTCGGCGAGGACTGGGCATAGCCGGTTCCGTCCGCGTTCGTCCAGGTACGGTAGGTCACGTTGGGGTTGTAGTAGATGCGGTTCAGCGACGATGACCGGAGCGCCAGATTGAATATGTTCAGGTCGTCATAGTCGGGCATGTACACGCTCGTACTGCCGGTGTTGCGCATCGCCAGTTCGAAATCCCAGATGTCCCGGAAGTAGTCGGGCAGCGTCTCGTAGAGCATCGACCCGGAGTTGTCGAGAATCATCATCACATTCGGCGCAGCGGTCACGTTCAGCACCAGCGGCAGATTCGAAATCTCGGTCTGTGCGATTGCCGGCGCCGACGCAAACGCAGCGAGCAATGCCGTGCTCAGTGCGCGTTTGCGCCAGCCGAAGCGGGAGGGGATTGCGCTCATGATGCGTACTCCGAGTGAATTCACGGCCGGTAGTTGGTCTGAAGGACGACGTTGGGCAGCCCGTCGATAGGCGGCATGCGTGCGGTCACGCGATAGCGCGGCCCGCGGCAGCTGGTGTCGCCGCGCTGGCCGCAGCCGGTGCCGTCTTCCGACATGCCCATATACTCGATGATGTACTGCGGCTGGCGGCTGGCTCCGCCCAGCCGCGCCTTCATGTCGTCGTCGACGCTGCCCCACCAGGTGGTGGCGCTGGCCCAGGTCGTCGCGGAGTCCTTCCAGCGTTCGACGTAGGTTGCACTGGAAGCAGAGGGCGTTTCGCTCTCTGTGGCCGATTCGGTTGCCGACGGCCCGGGTGCTGCGCAGCTGGGTGGCACCCCGTTGGGTGGGCAATAGAGCCCGGCGCTGTTGGTAACCGCGGTATTGATGGTGATTCGGGCCTCAGCCTCGCGCAGCGCCGATTCGACAGCCTGGAAGGCAAGGCTGCGGTCATACAGATTGGCCCCCATGCGCTCCTGCATGCTGGTGCTGCGGATGCTGGCCAGCCCGAGCAGCGTCATTACGACCAGCATGACCAGCGCGATCAGCAGGGTCGCACCGCGCTGACGTGCCCTCGGATGAAGATGGACTGTCATGGCACACGATTCCTAAGATTGACCACGTGCGTGAGCGTGCGCGTCAGACGCGGCTGCGTCGTGCTGGTGGTCGTGCCGGATTCCGGTGACTCGATGGTGAGCTGAATCTCGACGCCGGTGACGAGGCGCCAGTCAGCTACCGTATCGGCATTGCGATACGCATCCTCGCGGTCGTACATGTAGCGCAGCTGCATGCCACGCACGCCTTCGACCACTTCTTCGATCACCGGACCTGCATTGCCCGCACCGTCGTTTACAACGCGGATGCGGTACAACGAGGTTGGACTGCTTTCGCTGCCGGTGCGTCCGTTGTTGCCGACGAACCAGGCAACAGGCTCGAAGCGCATCACTTGCGAACCCGGCTGGAAGGATCGCGTGACCGTGGCAGTGCACAGGGGGCGGAAACCCAGCGTGTTGGCGCAATTGCCGGGAGTTACGGCCACGTCTGCGCGCGACGCGTGTGAAACGGAGTTCGCATCAGCATTCACGCCGGTCACCTGAAACAGGGTCGTGTCCTCGTAGTCGCAGACCACGAGCAGGTCGCCAGCAACGAAGCTGTGGCCCTGGCCGCCCGGCTTTTCCAACGCGATGGACCGGGCCGGCACGGTCAGCCCGGCGAGTGTTGCATCGGCCGCGGCGGCGTTGTGCACCTTGACCGGGAATGCATTGGTTGATGCGTGCATCAGTTCTATCATGTCCGTGTTGGCGACCCGGTTCTGCGCCGCCGAGCCGAATGCGACCGCGGTCGATACGTCGCTGTCGTTGAACCCGCGCAGGCCACCATTCCAGTCCGTCCACCAGCGAGCGGTCGCCGGATCGGCAAGCAGGTTCATCACCCGCACGCCGCCACTGCACGCGTTGATGCCGGCGGCGCGCAGGTCGCGCGACATCAGGTCGAAGGTGATGCGCGTCGCCTCCTGCACCCGCGCAAGCGACTCTGTCGTGCGGTAGGACTGGCGGTTGCCGAGCATCAGCGACATTGCGCCGACCGACACGATCAGACCCAGCGCCAGCGCAACCATCACCTCGACCAGCGAAATGCCGCTCTGGCTGTTGATTTGCTGGCTCATATGCGCACGTCCACTTCGAAAATCTGAGCCGCCGCGCCACCCTGCACCCGACTGTCGTCCCAACGCACCGAAATCCGGCAGAACACCGGGCTACCGGTGCAGTTAATGCCACCGCAGGCGTTATCCCCGAGATTTGTCGTCAATTCGCCCAGCCAGCGCTGAATATCCACCGATACGCGATCCGTGCCTTCCGGCGCCGTGCAGGCACCCGTGGGCAGCGCGCGGTTATAGCTGCCGTCACGCTCCCAGCGCTGGTTGCTGCGTATGCGCTCGACGATGGAATTGGCGGAAATCACCGCTGCGTTCCGTTCGAACGCGCTCTGGTTGGCCTTCATCGCCATCGTCTGCATGCCGGCGATGCCGAGCATGCCGAAGGCAAGCACGAACAGCGCAACCAGCACTTCGATCAGCGACACACCGGCCTGCCGGTGCGCTTTCACAGACATGCTCATGTACCTCCCTCCGCTTCTTCCGTCGGCGTCTCGACTGCGGCCGTGACGCCACAGCTCGCGTTGCCGCCGCGCGTCACGGCCATGCGGCTGCCGGAAATCAGATTTACGTTGCGTGCATTGGCGGTCGTCGGCAGCGAGCCGCTGCTGTCGCATACGCTGATCCCGGCGGTCTGCAGCGCGAGCGAACCCGGTGCGCGCGCCAGACCGTCCGGGCGGAAGGCGATCTGGTTGCCGGCCGCTCGCAGCGCCTCGTCGGACACCAGATTGAGCGTCGTGCCGGTGATCACCTGCTCACGCAGCAGCTCACTCGCGTCGAACACACCATCGGCGTCGTTATCGACGAAGACCACCCACCTCTGCCACCGCTCACCGTCGGCTGTCGTGACGCAGCCGGTGGCCGAGGCACGGCAAAGCACGACGCGGCGCTGCGAGCGCACCGCCTCGGAGCGCGCCAAATTGAGCCCGGCGAGCAGTTCGTTCGCCTCCGACGTCAGTCGGTTTGACGCGATGAAGCTCTGGAACGCAGGCAGCGCAAAGGCTGAAATGATGGCGAGCAGCGCCACCACGATCATCAGTTCGATCAAGGTGAAGCCGTGCTGGGCTGACCTGGCAGGAATCATGAGCTGCAAGTCCATGCGGAGAATTTGTGACTTGAGGTTAAATCAGCGCAGCGTCAATCTCGACCCGACGATGACGAACGGCAGAAGTCATCGCCCGAACGGCGCCGCGCCGACCGCTCGCGTGAAATGCGTCACGCGCCCGCGCCGCCCTGCTCTGCTGCACAATGCGCACCGGACATCACACGCCCTCTCTTCATGACGACGCCCGAACACGCCACCGCCGGCAAGCTGACCGAGCATCCGCTGCGCTACAAGCTGAACAACGAACTGCACGCCCGACCGCCGGTGCCGGTCGCGCATCCGCAGCTGGTGTCCTACGTGGCGCTGATGCACGACGGCGTGCGCGAAGACGACGAACTGCGCCACTTGCAGTTACTGGCCGACGCCTACGCCCGCCCGCTGCCGCTGGCCGAGGGCGGTCACCTGCAGCTCGACCTCGGCGACTTCAAGCTGAAGTGGGAGCGCCACAACGAGTTCTCCAGCTATGCCTTCTTCCGCACGCCGGAGGCCAGCGAGGATTGCAGCCGCGGCGCCCTGGCGTCCGTACCCGCGCACTGGTTCGAGGGCCTGCCCGGATCGCTGATGGTGGCTACCCATATCGAATTGCGCTCGACCGCCGAACTGCCGCCGCGCAGCGTGATGGACCGGCTGATCGCCAGCGGCCGGCAGGCGGTCGGCGCCCAGGTGTCGGATGGCGCCGCCTGGGTATTCACCGACTTCATGCTGACCGATGGCTGGTCGCGCTACACCGTGCTCGACGAGCGGCTGACGCCGCGCCAGGCCGGGCGCACGGTGCAGCGACTGCTGGAAATCGAGACCTACCGCATCATCGCCCTGCTCGCTTTTCCGGTGGCGAAGGACGTCGGCCGCCTGCTTGGTCGTGCAGAGGGGGAACTGGCCAATCTGATGGATGGCATGGGGAGCGCATCCAGCGCCGAGGACGAACGCAGCGTGCTGTCGCACCTGACGCGCCTCGCGGCAGAAGTCGAGCACTCGGTCGCCCGCACCACCTTCCGCTTCGGTGCCGCCCAGGCCTATTACCGACTGGTGCGCAGCCGCATCGCCGAACTGCGCGAACAGCGCATCGAAGGCTTTCCGACCATAGGCGAATTCATGGACCGCCGGCTCGCGCCGGCGATCTCCACCTGTGAAGCGATCGCCCGCCGTCAGGACGATCTGTCCGGCCGCGTCGCACGCAATTCGCAACTGCTGCGCACCCGGGTCGACATCGAACTGCAGCGGCAGAACCAGGAACTGCTGGCGCAGATGAACAGGCGCGCGCGTCTGCAATTGCGTCTGCAGGAAACAGTCGAAGGGCTGTCCATCGTCGCCATCACCTATTACGCCTCGCAACTGGTGCAGTACCTCGCGAAGGGCGTGAAGCACCTGCTGCCGTTGAGCCCGGAGGCGATCACCGCGATCTCGATTCCGCTCATCGCCGGTCTTGTCGCGCTCGGCCTGCGACGCATGCGCCGCAAGCTCGCGGCGGAAGAAGGCGCGCACTGATCAACCGCTCCCGGATGGGGGCGCCGTAACACGCCGGTCGCGGCAACTACTGCCGACGATGCGCTCGGCATCGGTGCGCGCGCGCACCGGTGGTGTGCATCGCACCGCGCTCGGCGCGACCTTTGCCACGCAGGAATGCGGAAGGCGACGGGTGGCCTGCCTCTTGCATGAGCGCAGGCATGAATACGCTCACGCTCCCAGATCCGACCTCGCAGGCAAGCATCCGTCTGCGTCTCCCGCTCTCGACTTCGCTGCACGGCGCGCTTGCCATCGTGCTCGCCTTTGCCGCCGGCTGGCTTGCCAGCCTGTCGGGCTGGGTGGCGACCACTGCGCTGCTGCCGCTCGCTGCAAGCCTGTTCTGCCTGTCGCTGCAGCGACGACGCGAGGCGCGCGCGCAACAGGCGCTGACCCGCTTCGCCATGGCGCTCGAAAGCGGTGACCTGACCGTCCGACTGCAGCCCGGCAGCATCGATGCCCCGGCGCTGCTGGAGAGCATGAACAGCATGGCGCGCTCATTCGTCCGGCTGATGACTCGACTGTCGCGCGCGGTACGCGAGCTGGAGCACTCGGCGCGCGAGAGCAGCGCCAACGCGCAGGCCGGCGACAGCGGCGTGCGCTCGCAGCGCGAAGTGACCGTCGGGTCGGCCGCGACGCTCGAACAGCTGTCGACCAGTCTCGCGCTCAGTTCCGAACAGGCCGGCGACGCCGCCGCAATGGCGCGCGCCGCGCACGAGGCAGCTGGCGACGGCATGCGCACAGGCAGACAGCTGGGCCTGCGCATGGACGACATCGCCGCCGACATGCAGACAGCCGGTGAACGCATGGCCCAGCTTGATACCTGTTCGATCGACATCGGCGGCATCGTCGGCACCATCGCCTCGATCGCCGAGAAGACCAATCTGCTGGCACTCAACGCAGCGATCGAGGCGGCGCGCGCCGGTGAGGCCGGGCGTGGCTTCGCCGTGGTCGCCGACGAAGTGGGCAAGCTGGCCGGCCTGACCCGGCAGGCCACTGACGAGGTTCAGGCGCTGATCGAGCGCCTGCAGGGTGAAGTGTCGGCCGCCAGCCAGGCATTGCGCGCTGCCGGCGACGAAGTCGCGCTGGGCTCCGCTGAGACGGCCACGGTGCTCGCCGGCCTGCAGCATATCGCGGCACAGATCGACACCACGCTGCACGCGGTGACCGAAATCGCCCAGGCCAGCATCGAACAGAGCCGCGCCGCCGAAGCCTTGGCGCGCGACGTCGAACAGGTCGCCGGCCTTGCCGAACGGAACGAGCACCTGGTGCATGACAACCAGGAACTGTCGGGCTATCTCGAACAGATGGCCGGACAGCTCGGCGACACGCTCAAAACCTACCGCTTCGAACCGACATGCTGAATGCAATTTTCATCTCCACCGCGCTGATAGTGGCCCTGGCGCTGCTGTCCTGGCACCGGCGCAGAACGGCCTCGCAGACTGCGCACACGGCACTGCGCGCGCTCGACGACTGTGCGCTGCTGCTGCAGCTGGTGCGCACGCTGCAACAGCACCGCGGCATGAGCGTCGCATGGCTGGCGGGCGATGCCAGCTTCGCCCCGCAGATGCGGCAACGGCAGCTGGAGATCGATCGCTGCATCGCGACACTCGACGGCACCGTGCGCGCCGAGGAGGCGATGCCGCGTGCCTGCCTCACTCACAACGAACTGATGGTGTTCCGCTTCCAGTGGCGCGAGCTGATCGAGCTGCTCGGCAATGGTGGACTGTTGCCCGAACAGAGCCTGAGCCGCCACGGCCAACTGGTGTCGCGTGCGCTTGAGTGGCTGGACGCGCTGGGCGAAAGTCGGGTCGAACTGGGCGCGGCCGGTCGCGTCGATGCGGGCCGCGTACGCAACCACGTCGCCAGTCTGCCGGCACTGGCCGAATACCTCGGTCAGGCCCGCGCCATCGGCACCGGCGTCGCATCGCGTGGTCAGTGCGCACCGGTGGCGCGCGTACGCCTGATGTTCCTCGCCGCACGCATCGATGCGCTGGTCCGGCAGGCACTGGCTGCGGCCGACGGCAGCCGCGCCGCGATCGAGGCTGGACGCAATGTCGGCGGCATGATGACGACGCTGCGCCGCAATCTGCTGGGCGAGACAGGCGGTATCACTGCCCAGGCCTGGTTCGCCGAAGCGACCCGCGCCATCGACAGCGTGTATGCGTGGGTCGATGAATGCGGTGTCGAACTGCGACGGGAACTGCAGGCGCCGACTGCGCTGCTGCAGCCCGCCATGGCTGCGCACTGAGCGTTCGTGCGCGGGGACAGGCCGCGGATGTGCTCGAAGTCGTCCCTCGGCAGCTAGATCAGGCGCGATTATTGTGGGAGCGGCCTTGGCCGCGACTTGGCTGCCGTCGGCCGCAGGCTTCGATGCAGGCTGCCGTCGGGGTCAAGACCCCTCCCACAGAACCCTTGCAAAGCCTCCTGCTGCGAGTCTTGCGCCCTCCCTGTGAGAGCGGCCTTGGCCGCGACGCGGCGTATGCAGGCCGCCGGTTTCGCTTCAGGTATCAGTCGCGGTCAGGAGACCGCTTCCGCAACCTTCGTCAATCCAGCTCGCGCAGCCGCGCGAATGCTTCCTCCAGCCGTTCCACGGGTATGACGGTCAGCCCGTCGATCGCCTGCTTCGGTGCGTTCGCGCGTGGGATAAGGGCATGGGTGAAGCCAAGCTTGGCCGCCTCGCGCAGACGTTCCTGACCACGCGGGGCTGGCCGGATCTCGCCGGCAAGACCGACTTCGCCGAAGGCGATCAGCTTGGCTGGCAGCGGCCGGTTCTTCAGAGACGACACGATGGCCAGCAGCACAGCCAGATCGCCGGCCGGCTCGCCGATCTTGACGCCGCCCACCGCATTGACGAACACGTCCTGGTCGGCGCAAGTGACGCCGGCGTGCCGGTGCAGCACCGCCAGCAGCATCGCCAGGCGCGCGCTGTCGAGCCCGACGGTGAGCCGGCGCGGATTGCCGTGCGCGCTGTCTACCAGCGCCTGTATCTCGACCAGCAGCGGTCGCGTACCTTCCTGCGTCACCAGCACGCAGGAACCGGGCACCGGCTGGGCGTGCTGCGACAGGAACAGCGCCGACGGATTCGATACGCCACGCAGTCCGCGCTCGGTCATCGCGAAAACGCCCAGTTCATTGACCGCGCCGTAGCGGTTCTTGAAGGCGCGGACCAGGCGGAAGCTCGATCCGGTCTCGCCTTCGAAATAGAGCACCGTATCGACGATGTGTTCGAGCACGCGCGGCCCCGCCAGCGTGCCTTCCTTGGTCACGTGGCCGACCAGGATGAGACTGTGCCCGGCCTGTTTGGCCGCGCGCGTGAGCTGGGCCGCGCATTCGCGCACCTGGGCGACCGAACCGGGCGCCGACGTGAGCTGTTCGGAATAGACGGTCTGGATGGAGTCGATCACCACGACGCGCGGTCGCGTATCGTTCAGCGCGGCGCCGATCTTCTCCAGATTGATTTCGGCCAGCAGCTGCATGCCGGCCGGGTCGAGCGCCAGCCGCTGCGCGCGCAGCGCAACCTGCTCGCCCGATTCCTCGCCGGTCACGTAGAGCGCCGGTACGCGCGGCGCGAGCTGGGCCAGCGCCTGCAGCAGCAGTGTCGACTTTCCGATACCCGGGTCGCCACCGATCAGCACCACGCCGCCCGGCACCAGGCCGCCCCCCAGCACACGGTCGAATTCATCCAGACCGGTGGGCAGCCGCGGCTCCTCGCGCGGCCGGATGTCGGCCAGCGCCTGCACTTTCGCGGTGCCGGCGAGCGAGGCGAAGCGGTGCGCGCCGGAGCCCTGCTCCGGCACCGTTTCGACCAGTGAATTCCAGGCTTTGCAGTCGGCGCACTGGCCGGCCCACTTCGGGCTGACCGCGCCACATTCGTTGCAGACGTAACTGGTTTTCGGCTTCGCCATCTTGTTCAGCGGGCGAGTGCGACGGCCAGTTGCGTTTCAGGCAGTTCGGCCGCGCCGATCTCGACCGCCGGCACGCGCAGGGCCAATGCACAGACCAGCTCGTAATTGACCGTACCGGCACGCATCGCCACTTCGTCCAGCGACACGTGTTCGCCCCACAGTTCGACCACGCTGCCGAGGCCGGCTTGCGGAATATCCGTCAGGTCGACGGCGATCATGTCCATCGACACCCGGCCGACCAGCCGGCTGCGCACACCATCGACCGCCACCGGGGTGCCGCTTGGCGCGTGACGGGGGTAGCCGTCAGCGTAGCCGCAGGCCACGGTGCCGACGCGCATCGAACGCTCGGCGGTGAACATGCCGCCGTAGCCGACGCGGTCGCCCGGTTGCAGGTGTTGCACCGCGATGACCCGCGCCTCGAAGCGCATGACCGGCTTCAGGCCGATGTCGGCAGCCGTCGCGTGGGCCGTGGCCGGGCTGGCGCCATACAGCAGGATGCCGGGGCGTACCCAGTCGGCGTGCGTCTGCGGGAAGCGCAGCAAGGCGGCGGAATTCGCCATCGACACCGGGCCGTCGAACTGGGCGGCCAGCGGCGCGAAACGCGCGAACTGGGCATCGACACCGCGCTCGCCGTCGGCGTCGGCAAAATGGGTCATCAGGCCGATCTGACCGGCGTGCGGCCAGGCGCGCAGGCGCGCCAGTGCGGCCGGCACCTGGGCCGGCGTAATGCCAAGCCGGTTCATGCCGGTATTCACCTTCAGGAAGAGCGGAATGCGCGCGCCGGCCGGCAGTTGCGCCGATTCGAGCCAGTCGAGCTGCTCCAGCGTGTGCACCACGGTGGACAGCCTGCGCGCGGCGATTTCCGGCAGGTCCTTGGCGCCGAAGAAACCTTCGAGCAGCAGGATGGGCTGCGTGATGCCGGCTTCGCGCAGGCGGACGGCGTCTTCCAGGTCGAGCAGCGCGAAGCCGTCGGCCAGCGTCGCCAGGCCGCGCGCGATGCGCATGATGCCGTGACCGTAGGCGTTGGCCTTGATCACGGCCCACATCTTGACGCCGCCGGCGAGCTCGCGCGTGCGCAGATAGTTGTGGCGCAGCGCATCGAAATCGATGCAGGCGTGGATGGGACGGAAAAGCGGAAAGGGTTCGGTGTAGTGCGGGCGCGACATGAGGGGCGTTCGGCGGGAACTGCGAGCGGCGAAGCCCCGGATTGTACTATCGGCGCTGCGACAGCCGGGCTGCTGCGAACTCGCCGAACTGTTTCGCCATATAAGTACGGAAGCGTTCCGACGGGTACAGCAGCGTCATGTGCCGCACCAGCCGCGGCCGCAGCGGTATCGCCACCAGAAGACCGAGACTGGTTTCATGGCGGATGGCCGCCTGCGACAGGATGGCGTAGGCCAGGCCGCGCTCGAGCACACCCTTGACCGAGGACAGTCGATCGAGCTCGAACGCCAGTGGCAGCTTGGCCGGATCGACGCCGCCGCGCGACAGGTAGTTCTCGAGCAGCGCGCGTACACTGCCCGCGTCGCGCCCGGCGCAGGGATGCAGCAGCAGATGTTCGGGCGTCACTTCCTTCAGCTTGGCGAGCGGGAAATCGGGCGAACAGACGACCACCAGTTCGTCCTCTGCACAGGGTTCGACCATCACCTGCGAGCCGCCGCGCCCGAGGCCTTCGACGATGCCGATGTCGAGCACGCGCTGATCCACCATGTCCTCGATCACGTCAGGGTTGTCGACGGTCAAGCGCGGCACCACGTTCGGATGGGCGATACGGAATTCGGCCAGCACCGGCGGCAGGTGGTACTCGGCGACGGTGGGCGTGGCGCCGATCAGCAGATGGCCGCGCAGGTCGGTGGCCATCGCCTGCAGCTCGTTTTCGAGACT